>Ga0070733_10001271_pt1 | contig 18954 bp, 15 predicted proteins | sample Coa_R1_9_FD_66450 | JGI IMG/M metagenome (GOLD analysis project Ga0070733, IMG submission 66450) | Surface soil microbial communities from Centralia Pennsylvania, which are recovering from an underground coalmine fire - Coalmine... | ecosystem: Environmental > Terrestrial > Soil > Unclassified ... | reverse complement strand
GGAAGGCAGTAGATCGCGAGAACCGGGACCCGCAGTTGAGTGTACTTCTCCCTCCCTTGCAGGATCGCCTGCACCGCGCGATCCGCGTTCGCTCGACGTCCAGGTTCACTTTGAATGCGCAACTCAGCCTCCGGCGCGCTCCATCCCCGAGCGGGAACCGCGGTTGATCCAAGTGGCGTCACCCGCACTTCCCTCAGGTCCCGCTCAAATGCCGGAAGGCTGGTTTGCAACAAGTCCTGGTATAGCCGTTTCCGGTTTTGCGATACTTTCGCCGGCTCCGGTTTTGCACCCACGACGTGAGCCGGCTGACGTTGCTCCTCTTGTTGCACGTCTTTCTTGAACGCCGCCAGCAAGTTCGATTCCAGCAGCCGCCGCACCAGCGGACCGAACTTCAGGTCTTCGGGAAGGCAGTTCGACGCCTGTAACTGCGAGAGTTCTTTACGCAACGCCGCCAGATCTTTCTTGAGCCCCGGAGAGTTTGCCGGCAGCAAGACCCGCAACTGGTCCAGTTTCCTTTCGAGATCAAGCAAGTCGAAGAACAGATCGCCGCGCGCGCCGTCGTAGTAAGCGTACGAATAAGCGGCATCCAGGTAGATCAACCCGCCTACTTTTTCGGGGTGCCTCGATCCTACCGAACTCACCTCTTCCCCCGCCAGCGAGTTCCCTAGCAGCACCGGCCGGTCGAGCTTCAGCGCGTCGATGACCGCGAGCACGTCGTCGCCAAGCCGGTCGGCCGAGTAGCCGAACTCCGGCGTGCTCGAAGCTCCAAATCCGCGGCGCGTGATGCCGTATACGTGATATCCAGCCGCCGCGAGCTTCGGAGCGAACTCGTCGAAAACGTGCGCCGTGTTTCCCACGCCTGCCAATAGAACCAGGCTCCGCCCGCTACCACTCCAGTCGAGCACTTCCAGCTTGACCTTCTCTTCCGCAACGACGAACTGCACGGTATGCGGGGAGGAGTCCTGCCATGCCGTTTGCCCCGCGCAGGCCACAACCGTCAGACAAATCAGTATCGTGTCCCGAATTCTCATGCTCCATCAGGATTATATCCGCAACGCCTCCGCAATCTGGCGGCAACCTCGCAGACACCCTATTGACACCGCCCTCCAGTCGAGTACAATCGGTAAGTCGAGTTTAAATCCGAAAAAACGGAAAACAGGCATCATGTTTAAAGCCAGCAAGAAGCGTCCCGAGCCCCCAACCCCCGACAAGACCTATTCTTCGATTGAGGTAGCGCAGGTTGCCAGCGTGAGCCTGCGCCAATTGCAGTGGTGGGATGAGCGCAAGGTGGTCTCGCCCCGGCATGAGGGACACCGCCGCGTGTATGGCCGCGGCGAGGTGATCGAAATCACGGTCATCGCCGAACTGCGCCGCAAGGGCTTCTCGCTACAAAAAATCCGCCGCGTGCTGCGCTTCCTCCAGCGCGAAATGGGCAAACGCCTGGCCGAGGTCCTGCCGGCTTCCTCGGAACTGCACTTGGTCACCGACGGCAAATCCATTTTCCTCGAGGATCAGCACGAGCGCATAATCGACATCCTCAAGAGCGCCCGCCAGCCCATGTTCCTGGTCTGCGTCAGCGACCAGGCCCGCCGCCTTGCCGACACCGAGCGTAAGCCCGCACGCATGGAGCCCGGCGTTGCCCCGTCCCAGATCCGCCGCGTCCGCGTCAGCTAAAAGAGAAGCTCAGTCGCTTATCCGGTCCGTCGTGCGGCCAAAGCCGTGAAGCGCTATACTGAGATCGGCTGGAGGTCTTAATCGATGCGATCGCGCCGCGGTGCGTATATCTTTGTCCCTCTCTTCATCATCTTGTGTGCCCTCACGACGAGTTTTCTGCTGGCTCAGACGCCAGTGCCGCCGGGAATTGTCGGGTCCCCGAAGCTTTCCGAGGATGCCGCCCGGACCGAGAGCGTAAAGTCGTTCACTAAGATTTACGACGCGATTGAGCAGAACTTCGCCGACCCTGTGAAACCCGACAAGGCCATCTACGACGGGGCCATCCCGGGCATGCTGCATACGCTCGATCCCCACTCCAATTTCTTCGATCCCAAGGAATACAACAAGCTGCGGGAAGACCAGAGCGGGCGCTATTACGGCATCGGCATGATGGTGGGACCGCGCAACAATCGGACCATTGTTAAGTATCCGTTCTCGGGTTCGCCTGCGTTCAAGGCCGGCCTTCGGCCGGGCGACGCGATCCTCGAGGTCAACGACAAGAAGACCGATACTCTCTCGATGTCCGATGTCGCCGAGCTCCTCAAGGGACCGCGCGGAACCCACGTGCAGGTGGTGGTCCAGCGCGAGGGCGTCGAAAAGCCCGTGACCTTTAATATCGTTCGCGATCAGATCCCCCGCTCCAGCGTGCCCTACGCGCTGTTCCTCAAGAACGGCATCGCCTATGTCACCATCACCGCCTTTAACGAGGATACCGGCAAGGAGTTCGACGAGAAGCTGAAGAAGCTCGGCGAAAAGGACTTCAAGGGCCTGGTGCTGGACCTCCGCGAAAATCCCGGCGGCTTGCTCAATGAGGGCGTCGACGTTGCCGGCCATTTCCTGAAGAAGAACGATGTGGTGGTCAGCCATCACGGCCGCATCGCCGGCTCCAACAAGGTTTACAACACCCGTTTTGAAGGCACCGGCAAGGATTATCCGGTGGTGGTGCTGGTAAACCGCAGGACCGCCTCGGCCGCCGAGATCGTCAGCGGCGCCTTGCAGGATCATGACCGCGCCTGGATCCTCGGCGAGCCGACCTTCGGCAAAGGATTGGTGCAGACGGTTTTCCCGCTCAGCGACAACACCGGCCTCGCGCTCACCACGGCGCATTACTATACTCCCAGCGGCCGCCTCATCCAGCGCGACTATTCCAATATCTCGTTCCTCGATTACTACACTCACTCCAATCTCGAGCAGAAGAACGCTGCCGATGTGAAGATGACCGACGGCGGACGCACCGTATACGGCGGCGGCGGCATCACCCCCGAGGAGCATTTCGCGTGCACTCCGCTCGACTATCCCACTTCGCCCTATTGCTCTACCGCCGATAAGTGGAATAAGTTCCAAACGGAGGTCTACCGGAAGTCGGGATTCTTCAATTACTCGGTGAGCTATTTCGGACCTCGCGCCGACGTGACCTTGCCGAAAGGCTGGGAACCGGATGAGCGTATCATCGAACAGTTCCACGACTTCATGCTGAAGAACAAGTTCGATTTCACCGAGGCGGATTTTACGGCCAATCGGGCGTGGATCAAGCAGGAGCTGAAGCGCGAGATGTACATCACCGCGTTCAGCTATGAGGATTCGCAGCGCATCGCCATCGAGCAGGATCCGGCGGTGCAGAAGGCCGTCGAGTCCATGCCTAACGCCAAGAAGCTACTCGATAACGCCAAGAAGCTGCTGGTGGAGCGCACCTCCCAGCAGCCGGATCGCGCGCGCTAACCTAAGCCCAACCAGACGTCCGCGCTAATATAGGGATTGCCTGCACAGATTGCCGTTCTCGACGCCGGCGGCCAGTACTGTCACCTGATTGCGCGAAAAGTGCGTGATCTCGGAGTCCTCGCCGAGGTTTTTCCCAGTGAGACTCCCGCCTCTGAGTTGGCAGGGCTAAGGGGCGTCATCATCTCCGGCGGTCCCTCCAGCGTCTACGATCCGGGCAGCGCCACCATTGACCCAAGCCTTCTCGCCTCTGGAATCCCAGTCCTGGGTATTTGCTACGGCCAGCAGTTGATGGCTCATCTCCTTGGAGGACAAGTTCAGAAAGGCGATCGTGGCGAATACGGCCTCGCGCAGCTCGATCTCGCCGAAGCCGACGATGCCCTGTTCCGAGGCATTGCCGGCCGGCAGCAGGTCTGGATGAGCCATCGCGATCTGGTATCCGCGCCTCCGGCCGGCTTTGGTGTTTTGGCCGGCACCGTCACTTGTCCCATCGCGGCAATTTCCGCTCCGGACCGCCGTCTCTACGCTGTCCAGTTCCATCCCGAGGTCGCCCATACGCCGTCCGGCAGTCAGATCCTGTCGAACTTCGTGTTCGGCATTTGCGGCGCCGTCCGCGACTGGAACCCCGCCGGCCAGATTGCGGCTCTTGAGGCCAAGATCCGCGAAACCTCCGACGGCCGCAGCGTCTTTTTCTTCGTCAGCGGAGGCGTGGATTCCACGGTCGCCTACACCCTCTGCCTCAACAGCCTGGGCCCCGAGCGCGTTCATGGCGCTTACGTCGACACCGGCATGATGCGCGAAGGAGAAACCGATTTCGTGCGCGCTAACTTCGCGGCCCTGGGCGCCAGCCGCTTTCAAGTGGAGTACGCCGAGCCGCAATTCCTCGCCGCGCTCGATGGCGCCATCGAGCCGGAACAGAAGCGCCACATCATCGGCGAAGAGTTCGTCAAGGTGCAGGAACGGATTCTCGAAACCCAGCGCTTCCTGGACGGGCGATGGATTCTGGGCCAGGGGACCATCTATCCCGATACCATCGAATCCGGAGGCACCGCCAAAGCCGATCTGATCAAGACCCACCATAACCGCGTCGCCGGCATTCAGAAGCTGATCGAGGAAGGCCGCGTGATCGAGCCTCTCAGCTCCTTCTATAAAGACGAAGTCCGGACGATTGGACAGCAGCTTGGCATTTCCCGGGCGCTCCTCGACCGGCATCCCTTCCCCGGCCCCGGCCTCGCCATCCGCTGCCTTTGCAGCTCGGCGTCCGGCCCTCCCGTCAAGACCGCCGATGGCTGGGTCCTGCCTATTCGCTCCGTCGGCGTGCAGGGCGATTCGCGAACGTATCGCGCCGCGCTGGCGATCGACGATTTCCCCGCCGAGGCCGACGAAACCGCGCACTTGGTGAATCGCAACGAAGGAGTCAATCGGGTGGTGGTGATGGTGCGGGCTTGCACCCGCATTCCAGAAATGTCCGCCAACCCAGCCCATCTCACCCGCGAGCGTCTCTCACGTCTGCGCCGCGCCGACGCCATCGTCCGCCGCATCTCGCACGAGTCCGGCTTCGACCGCCAGATCTGGCAGTTCCCCGTAATCCTGATTCCGTTCGGTGTCGCCGATCGCCCAGACTCGGTGGTGTTGCGCCCCGTGGATTCGGTGGATGGCATGACCGCGAATAGCGTGCGAATGCCTGCGGAACTGCTCGACCGGATGGCGCGAGAGCTGAGTGAAGTGGAAGGTGTGGCGGGCGTGTTCTACGATCTCACGAACAAGCCGCCCGCCACGATTGAGTGGGAATAGCTACCTAAATACTATTGCTTGGGTGCGCCGCCGCCGGGTCCGCCCGGGCCACCTTTGCCGCCGCCACCGCCACGGCCGCCGCCACCGCCACGGCCTGCGCTAGACGGAGGAGTCAGCTTCTGTAAGCGCATGTAGACCGCCATTGCGCCATAGCACTCATTGCTGTGGATAATCATCCCGTAGGCGGCAACGGCCTTGGGTTGCGGGCCGCCCCGGCCACCTGTAAACGGCTCCATGGCGTTTTCATCGGTGAGCGCGTTAAATACGGTGTCGCATGCGTCAAAGGACTTCTTCAGAGCCGCGACCAGGTCGGCTTTGGTGGTCATCGCCCCCGCGCCGAGCGTCAGCGGCGTACCGGCGAGCCCTCCGCATTGGTTGGCCTGAACATCAGCCACGTGACCCACCCAGCCGGCGAAGCTGCGTGGCTCGCCCTCCGGCATGAAGCCATAGCCGGATTCCGGCATCTGGTCGGCCGCCATAGTGATGTTGTTCTTGATCTGGTTGTAGGACTGCTTGAGATTGGAAGCGATGGTTACAGGGCCCCCACCGCCCCTGCCACCACCACCGCCCTGGCCGTACATCGTACAGGCGCAGGCCGCGGCGAGCGTGAAGGTTGCAAAACGATTCATCTATAGTCTCCTTGAAAGATCCGAGTCTCACCCATTCTATACGAACGCGCCTGCTCGCCGTGCCCTCGAACTTCTTGACTCCTCCTGGCCAATCTGCCATTCTACGGGCCGGAGGCATGATAAGGATGACCTGGAAACTCGCTCCCGCGCTTGTCTGCGGAATCGCCACGGCGCTCGCGCAATCCGTTCCCGTCCCCAAGGCTACGCTGGTTCCCGCTACCGCGGACTCGCATCCTCTTGAAGCCGCCGCCTACAGCCTCCGGCCTCTCGATCTCGCAAAAGCCGGCTATGTGGAAGAGGAATTCATCCTCAGCGGCAAAGCCAACGTCTACGATTGGAAGGCCGATGGCAGCCTGAACGTCACCGCTTCCGGTCCTTATGCCGAGCGGATTCTGGTGCGACATCCCTCCAACGCCGCCCGCTTCAGCGGAGCCGTCGTGGTGGAACCGTTGAACGCCGCCCGCCGTTTCGATTGGGCGATGATGGGCGGCTACCTTCAGGACTCCATGATGGAGCATGGCGACGCCTGGGTCGGGGTCACCGCGGTGGGCTCGGTTGCGGGATTGCAGAAGTTCAGTCCGGCGCGTTACGCGTCGCTTTCCTTCGCCAACCCCGCGCCCGATGCCCCGTGCGCCGGAGCCAAGGGTGGACCGTCCGCCACCGAGGAGGGTCTGCGCTTCGATATTCTGAGCCAGGTTGCCGCGGCGCTGAAAAGCGGCGCACCCGGTGAGCCGATGACCGGTTTCAAGGTCGACGCCATTTACATGACCACCCAGGCCGGCGATATCGAAACCTATATCAACGCCATTCATTCTCACGCCGTGCTCGCCAATAATAAGCCCGCCTATGACGGGTACCTGGTGAAGAATCCCACCGCTCCGGCCCGCATCAGCCAATGCGCGGCGGCCGTTCCACGCACCGACACTCGCGCCATTATCAAGAACATCAATGTTCCGGTCATCGCCGTGGTCGCGCAAGGCGAAGTCGTCGCATCGCTCGGCTTCCGCCGTCCCGATGCCGATGGTCCCAACGGCCGCTACCGCCTCTATGAAATCGCCGGTGCTGCGCATATCGACAAGTACGCCTACGACACGCTGCCGGTTTTCGCGGACCAGATTGCGGCCGCCGGCACCGCGCAGGGCTCGCCCGAATGGCCCTTTACCGCCATGTGCGATCCGGCCATTCCGCTCAGCACGCACCCTCTGTTGAAGTACTCCTACGACGCCGCTTTGATGAACCTGGATCAGTGGGCTCGCAAAGGCGTCGCGCCTCCTCATGAAGAGCGCATGCAAGTGACCGATGGACCCATGCCCGCGCTGGTGCTCGACGAAAATAGTCACGCCAAGGGCGGCGTCCGCAGCCCCTGGGTGGACGTGCCCACCGCGACCTACACGACCACCAGTCCCGGCCCCGGAACCTGCGCCGAGCTGGGCCACACCATCCCCTTTACCGCCGATCGCCTTAAGGCTCTCTATCCGACGCCTCAAGCCTACATCAAGAAGATGAGCGTGGAGGTCGACGACTTAGTGAAGGCCCACTGGTTCACTGAATCCGATGGTAAGAAGATGAAGGCCGATCTTACCGCCGCTTTCGGCAAGTAGTGGCGGACAAACGGACATCGGCCGGGATCAATCCAAAACCAGCCGAGCCCGCTGAAACCGAGCCATCACCGCCCCCAACAACGCCAGGTCGATCGCCAGGATCACGCTGGCAGCGGCCAGGGCCAAGTTTGCCTGACTCCACGTGAACAGAATCTTGCCGAACCAAATCCTCCACTCCGCGGGCAGCATGGTGCTCCCGAAAATAATCCCAAACATAACCACCATGAATCCGACCGCCAGAGTCTGCTGCGCCTGCCGCACAGTCGCCGCATGCAGCGAGACCAGAACGCCGACGGTCGCGATCAAGCCGCCCATCAGAGGAGGTCCCAAGGCAATGATGAGCCAGCTTGCCGCATCGTGGTAAATCAAGATCTCGCCGTGCCAGTTCACCACATTCACGGTGATCGTCCCGGCCACGATGCAAGCGATCGACATCAGCCATCCATAAGCCATAGATGCGGCGATCTTGCCGAAGAGAATCGAGCGGTCCGAAAGGCGGCTGGCCAGCAGCGTTTCCAGGGTGTGCCGCTCCCGCTCCCCCGCGAAGGAATCGGCAATGACGGCGGTGATTACGAATGCGGACAAGAACGTGGGCAGCAGAAGCTGCGCCGCACTGAAGAATCGCTCCGGCGGCATCTTGAAAGGCACGAAGATCCCGAGCACCGCGACCAGAATCAACGGCCGGTAGCTGCCCGCGCCGCTGGCCGACCGTTCCAGAACAATCTCCTTCCACTCCTTCCAAAGAACCGTGATGAAATCGGCGTTCATGATTTGTGCTCCTCGTCCATCAGCGTAAGAAAGACGTCCTCCAAGCTTCCCTGCCCGCTGCGGACCTCCTGCACTTCCCCGCCTTCGCGCACGATCAAGCTGACTACCGGCGCGGCGCTCGCGCCATCTTTCAAAACCAGCATCAGCCGCCCGTTCTCGACTGACGCTTGAGAAACGTCGGCTTGTTGCCGCAGCGCCGCCAGCATCGTGTCGGAAAATCCGCGCCCGGAGATTTCGGTGCGCTGCCCTCCACCGCGGGAGCGCAAATCGGCCGGACTGCCCACCGCCAGCAACTTGCCCTGGCGGATCACTGCCACCAGGTTGCAGAGTTTCTCGGCTTCCGCCATGTTGTGGGTTGTGAGGAAAATGGTCGCGCCCTGGCGCGAGGCCAGCGCCGCAAGATCGTCGCGGAGACTAGCCGCGGCCACGGGATCGAGGCCCGCGGTTGGTTCGTCCAGGAACACCAGCCCCGGCCGATGCAGTAGCGGCCGCGCGATCGCCAGCTTCTGCTTCATGCCGCGGCTCCACTTCACCACGGCGTCCTTGCGACGGTCCCACAAGCCGAGATGCGTCAGCAATTCCTGAATCCGCTGCTCCAGCTGCGCCTTGGGCATGTGCGCCACGCGCCCGTAGAAGCGCAGGTTGTCCTCCGCGCTGAGCCTTTCGTAGAGGCCGGAGTGTTCCAGCAGCGCTCCGGAACGCGCGCGGATCTCGTCGCCTTGCGTTCGCGTATCGAAGCCCAGCACTTTCGCACTCCCGCTGGTCGGTTCGATCAAGCCCAGCAGCAACCGGATGGTCGTCGTCTTACCGGCGCCGTTGGGGCCCAGGAAGCCGAACACCGAGCCCGCCGGAACCTCGACCGTAAGATCGTCAAGGGCCCGGACCGCCCCGAAAGTTCGAGTCAGCCCCTGGGCTTGAATTGCAAGCTCTGTCATCCTATTAAAGGTATCAATTAAAGAGTATGGATGAGTTCTTCAATTCAATTCTGTATGCGCAATTCGGGGCGTCCATCGACATGCTCGAAAACGCCATCCGCGCCTGCCCCGATCCGCTTTGGAGCGATCCCTCGAAACCGCCCCACTGGATGAGCCACGACGTCGTCGGATTCTGGTACGTCGCCTATCACACTCTCTTTTTTCTCGACTTCTACCTATCCGACCCGGCGGAAGGCTTCGCTCCGCCTGCGCCCTTCACGCTTGACGAACTCGACCCATTAGGGCTCCTTCCCGATCGCCCATACACTCAGGATGAGCTGCTCGCCTATCTCGAGCATGGCCGCGCGAAGTGCCGAGCAGCCATCCAAACACTAACCCCGGAAAAGGCTCGCGAAGTCCGCGACTTCGGATTCTTCGCTCTCCCCTTCGCCGAGCTGCTTCTCTCCACGATGCGCCACGTCCAGCACCACGCCGGGCAGCTCAACCTCATCCTCCGCCAACAAACCGCCTCCGCCCCGCGTTGGGTGAAGCAGGCGCGCCCTTAAAACCTCGGCGGCAACCTCTGACGTTCCTATTCGGTTCACCCGGTTATGCCGATGGAAAGGGAGCAAAGACAACCGATTGGAGAATGAACCATGCCCACACTAGGCTTTCGCGGATTGATTCTCCTCGCGATTGCCACCATCCTTATCGTGAGAATGGTTCGCAAGGCTGGGGCAAAAAGATCCAACGCTGCCAGCGCCACTCGAGCGACAACCTCGTCCGCGAGTGCTTTCTGCACCAATTGTGGAGCGGCTCTGCCCGGCAATGGGCTGTTTTGCGGCGCCTGTGGCGCACGGCGCGAATAAGACAGGAATTGTACTGGCCTGCGAGGTTGTGATATCGTGACCTGCGACCATGACGATTGCACCTCTCGAACCCCGCCTCCGGTCGCTGTTTCGGATCATGGCCGGATTTACGTTTTGGCTTCACGGCCTACAGAAGTTCTTTGGAGCATTTGGCGGGCTCGGCGGATCTAAGCCGCCATTGTCCTCGGTGCTGGGCGCTGCGGGAGCAATCGAGACCTTCGGCGGAGCGCTCATCATCTTGGGCCTGCTCACCCGGCCCGTGGCGTTCCTGCTTGCCGGCGAGATGGCCGTCGGGTATTTTCGAACACACGCGCCGCGCGGATTCTGGCCTCTCACCAATGGCGGCGAGCTAGCCGTGTTCTACTGTTTCTTCTTCCTCTGGTTGTCCTCCGCCGGCGCCGGGCCGTGGAGCGTGGACCGGCTGCTGGGAAAGAAGACCTGAAGCGCACGATTCACTGGGCTTTCGAGATCTTATCGAGGCAGATGTCTTCTGCCAGTTTTCCGCCCCGGCGGAACGCGAGACTGTTGCTGAATGTCCAGGGTTGAGCATACGCGCCTGGGTCGTCGATGACGATATCGTACTTCATCGTTAGTGGTTCAGTCCGCGTATATTTTTCGACCACGTGCAAGCGCTCGGTGTGGGGATGCCCGGCGTCATCCAGCCAGGTCTTGTCATTGAATCCGACGGTGTCGACCACCAGCGTGTCTCCCTCCCAATGGCCGATCGAGTGGCCGAGCCAATTGGGATTCGGGTCGTTCGGGTGCGCACGCCCATCCATCCACGCCTGACGCCAGACATGCGGCCCCCCCTCGTACAGGAATAAGATTCGGGTGGGCGTTTGCACGATCTCGAGCGGGCGGGGCTGGAGCATGATGCGTGGAACGCCGGGAGGCAGGCATCGCAGATCCGCCTCGTTCGGCTTCATGGCGTGGTTTTCTTGAAATTTCAGTTTGGCCCAAGCCAGGAACGGGACGGAGGCTTGGGAAGCCATGTCCGCCACTTGACCGGGCAGCCACACGCCGTCGCTACCCAGATCGGGTTTGCCGTCCGCCAGACGGGAGACCTGCCCCTGCGCTTGGACAACAGCGAGCGCGGCGAGGAAATAGAAATATTTCATGGCTTCTCAGTTGCCACGTTCCCGATCATGTGTATCGAGCTTTTTTCGTCTTCCTGACAGATGTTCTCCATCAGTTCCATCCCTGGGCGCCAGCGGACCGTGTTCGTGGCTGTCCACGGTTTCGAATACGCCTCTGGATCGTCGATGGTCACCTCATACTTCAGGGTGAGCGAGTCGGTGCGGGTATAGCGTTCGGTCAGGCGCAGCTTGTCTGAAGTTGCATGGCCGGCTTGGTCCAGCCAGGCTAGGCCGTTGAAACCGGTGACGTCGACCACCAGCGTGTCGCCTTCATAGTGACCCACGGCGTCGCCCAGCCAGGTCGGCTTGAGATCCTTGGGATGAGCGCCCGCAGGATCCAGATTGACGATTCGCCAAAGGTAATTGTCCCCTTCGAACACGAACACAACCTGGTTGCGGGTCTGAATGATCTGAAACGGATAGGGATCGAACATGAACCGCGGCACGCCCACAGGCAAGCACTTTGCCTCCGGATCGTCCTTTGCGAGGTTTTCCACGCGCTCGTTGAAGGTCGCGAGGGTCCAGGGAAGGAAGGGCACGTCCACGTGCTGATCCGCGCTCTTCACGCCCTTCCATGTGGTCTCCGCAAGGTTGCCGTTGAAGCCCGGAAACCACGCGCCGTCCCCGCCAAAGTCAGGGCGACCATCCGGCAAGTGTGGCGCTGGTCCGGCTACCGGTCTGGGTCCTCGGGCCTCCGCTGGCGGAGGAGTCGGAAGGAACGGCCCGGGATCTTTGGCGAGCGGCGGTTGGGCATACCCGAAAGCGGCCGCCAGCCAGGCGAATCCAACTAGTCTGGTGGCACCTAAGCGCAAGGTGTCACCTGCCGATGTCGCACAACTGTTTTGTGGCGGCATGAATGGAGGCCGCCAGAGGCCGCAGCTTTGCGCTTCGGCGCCCGCGAGCTTCGCGCGAGGAATCGGGCGGGAACAGCAAGTCTCGCGCCGCCCGTGAGAACTCAAGTTGGACGCCTTCCGCACGTTTGCCGCGATTCGTGACGCTCGAGTCGGCCAGACCCTGAAGATGCGGCGCAACGGCATTGTCGACTGCATCCACGGCCCGGATCCCGTGTTCCGCGAAGCTCGCGCTGATCGCTGCGGTGAATGTCCGGCGCCCGAGCTTCCATTTACCGCCGACGTACACCAATGCTTCTCGAGACTCGCTGGCGCCATGAAACGCGACGACGAATCCGGTCTGGGGCAGCATGCCGTTTAGCGTAGGCTCATCGAAATCGGCGCTCCCGATGTGCAGCGCTTCCTGATTGCCTTGCCGGAGAAAGCCTGCGAACTCATACCATGCCCACCCACCCAGGTCCGCCACGGCCCGCATGATTTCCGAGGAGCCCGGCTCGATGCCGCCGCCGTGGGGCGCCACTAAGAGACACAGGCCGATCTTGCTGTCGCCGAACGCGACGCGGAAATCCCGGCCAAGGACGTGGCCGCGCTTTAGAATCTCCGCATAACTGCCCGGCTCAGCCACGGAATTAAAGATAGCACCTCACTGGCAGCTCTTGCGAGCGGTGCGGCAGGATCGCAGAACTCAAGGCGCGGGGTCGAGACTTAATCGCCGCACGCGTCGGTCACACAAATAGATTCCAGCGTACGGCCGACGGGCGGCGCGGGAAGCCCTGCAGCTATCAACAACTTACGTAAGAGAAGCCCGGTCTCGGGATGTCCGATCGCGGATTGCACGCCGACGCGAACCAGACCATCGGCGTAATCCACCGGCTCCCACGTGTGGATGGCCAGTTTGCCGCCGCGGTTGTCGGTGTTTCCGTAATCGTGGACATCCAGCTTGGCGCCGTGATCGGCGAGAATCTGTACGACGGCGGTGCTACCCTTGTGCGCGGCGCCGTGTAGCGCTGTACGCCCGGTATCGGCCTGCGCATTGGGGTCGAGACCCAGGTCCAGCAGCAACTTCACGGCCTCAATCGTTTGCTCCGTCGACCACTCGTAAGTGATTCCCTCCACCCAGCCGATTCCGGCAGCGACCTGAAGCGCGGTCACATGCAACGTGGTATCGATTTTCGGATCGGCGCCGTGAGCCAGCAGCAGCTTCATCAAAGGGACGTCGCCGGATTGCGATGCGCGCAGGAAAGCCGTCGCGCCGTTCTCATCCAGCCACTGGTTCGTGAAAACGGTACGGGTCTCCGTGCTGTCCTTCATCCGCGCATTCACATTGGCCCCTTTGTCCAGAAGGAGCTTGATGAAATCCAGATGATCCATATCGCCCTTGCGGACCGGGTAATCTCCAGACTCGATGTTGCGGTTATCGGTCGCGAGATACAGCGGCGTCCACGCGCCTTTATTGGCAAGATTCACGTCGGCGCCGTGGTCCAGCAAATAGGCTCCGAGCTTGTAGTACCGATTTTGCGTCGCAACCAGCAAGGGGCTCCAGCCATACCCTGTGACCTGGTTCACGTCCGCTCCCGCCGCCAGCAGGGCTTTAACGGACTCAAGATCGTTGGAGCGCACCGCATAGACCAGCGGCGTCAGAGCTCCACCATCCTTGACGGCCGCTTGTCCGCGCCTGCCGCCCCCGCCGAAACCGGTTGCCGCCGCGGCGTCATCTCCACCCTGATCGGCGCCATCCGCGCCGCCCGCTCCAGCACCGGCTGCGCCCCGGCCACCACCACGACCGCCTCGGCCCCCGCCGCGGCCTGCCGGTGCGGCTTGACCCGCTGCTCCCCCGATCCCATTGTTGTCGCCACGAAGCGCGCCCAGCGCCGGCGGCGCTTGTCCGGCGGCCAAAGCTGCACCCTGCGCCGCGACCTGCTTCCTCGGGTCATTCGATTTTCCAAGCGCCGGCCCTCTTCCGCGCTCGACCAGATCCGACTGGGCCTTGACATCGGCGCCATGCTGGATCAAAAGCTGGATAGCGGGCGCATGCCCCTCATCCGCCGCCCACATGATTGGAGTGGTGCCGCGCAACGTTTCCTTCGCATTCACGTCCGCGCCATGGTCCAGCAGCACCTTCATGGCGGCGACATTGCCTGTGCGTGACGCCAGCATGAGAGGACTCCTTCCCAGTGGGAGTTTCTCGTTCGGATCGGCCCCGCCCTTGATCAGCGCTTCGATGATGGCGGCATCTCCGTTGACGCTCGCCAGCCACAAGGGTGTAGCGCCCTCGCGGTTGGCGGCCTTGGGATTCGCGCCTGCTCGAATCAGGGCGTCCACCATCTCCTTATCCGACTCGAACACGGCCCAGTGAAGCGCAGTGGCGCCATCGGCCTGGGGTGCATTCACATCGGCATGTTGCCCCACCAGCTTCTGCACTGCCGCCTTGTCGCCGTGCATGGCCGCATCCGCGACATCAGAGGGGCCCGCAAAGCCGGCAACCGGGATCAACAGAAACAGGACGCTACTTCGGGTGACGCGCTTCATGATTTCCCTCCTACAGATTCACAAGACGGCCCGTGCTGTCGCCGATGCTGTCCTGGTGAATGTCGTACATGTCCAGCAGGCTCAATAACAGATTGCCGGTCGGGATGGTCTTGCTTGGATACGCCAGGTGACGACCGCCCTTGAGTTTCCCGCTCAATCCGCCTACCAGCACATGCGGCACGTCGTAGTGGACGTGCTGATTGGAGTTGCCCATGTTGGTGCCGTAGAGCACCAGAGAATGATCGAGCACTGTGCCGTCGCCGTCCTGGGTTTTGGCCATGTTGGCGATGAGATGCGCCAGCATCTTGACGTGATACTGATTGATCTTCGATAGCGTCTCGATTGTCTTGGGATTCTCACCGTGATGCGAGGTGCCATGGAAGCTCGCTGTGGGCGCTTCACTGGCAGGGTAAACGCGGCCAGTCAGGTCGCGCGCAAACAGCAGGGTGCCCACCCGAGTGATGTCCGCCTGGAAGGCCAAGGCCAGAAGGTCGAACTGAAGTTTAATGTGCTCGTCGAACGTCTGCGGGACACCCACCGGCACGGGCATATCCGTCGGCGCGACCGTCGAAGCCTTCATTGCGATTTGCAGCCGGCGCTCGATTTCGCGGACATTCTCTGTATAATCGTCGATCTTGGCGCGATCGGTTGCGCCCGCCTGGGCGCGAAGCTTGGATAGACTGCCTGTCAGCGAATCGAGAATGCTGCCGTCCCGCTGTCTGCGCTTGGCACGTTGCTCGGCTGTACTGCCGTCTCCGAACATGCGCTCGAAGACTACCTGCGGATTCAACTCCATCGGCAGCGGCTGCGTCGGCGAGGACCAGGAGATCGAGTTGGTATACGCGCAACTGTAGCCCTCGCCACAATTGCTCGAACTCGAGCCCGGATCTTCGACGGCGAATTGCAGAGACGGCAACAGATTGTCCTGGCCGATCTTTTGCGCGATGAGCTGATCGATGGTGGTTCCCGAATAAATATCGGCCCCCGCGGTCTTCTTGGGTTTGTTCGCCGACATGAACGCGGAGGCAACCCAGTGGTCGGCGCCCGTCGCGCCGGGAGGCGGCTCCGCCGACCGGGAATGCAAGCCGCTCATAATCACGGTTTGCTTCACGAACGGCTCCAGCGGCTTCCAATTGAAAGGGAGAACTGCGTCCAGCGGGCCTTCCTTATCGGGGACCCAATAGCCGGGCGCCATGCCGTGGCACACAAAGCAGCCGACAAATCGGGGCTTGGGAGCGGCAGCCGTTTGCGCCAGCGCGGTACTGGCCGGGATCATCGCGTCCAGTAAAGGCAGCGCCAGCGTCGCGCCGCTGCCGCGCAGAATGGTCCTTCGGGAAATGTGCTTTTTGCTGATAAACATTCGCAATGGCTCCTAGTGATTGGCGGCTACCGATTCGGCGGCCCCGGCTTTCATGTTCGATTGGAATGCAGGGCTCTTGACGATGCCCAACACAACGGAAGAGAACTTGTACTTATTGGGCGCCGATTCGTGCACAATCGAGCGCACCAGCGGCATGTCCTGATACTCAACGCCGCGGCCCAATGCGTAGATGAGCAGTTTCTCGGCCACCACGCGCTCGAACTGATCGGAATAACGAACCAGCACGTCGCGCAGGCTCTTCACGCCATCCAGCTTGGTTCCGTCCACCAGCACGCCGCTGGCGTCGATCGGACTGCTTCCATCGTATGTGCGCCATGCTCCTACAGCGTCAAAGTTTTCCAGCGCCAGTCCGATCGGCTCGAAGATCTTGTGGCACGACGCGCAGGTCGGATTGGTGTGATGCGCCTCCATCGTCTCGCGCATCGTCAGGACCTTCGTGTTGCCTGTAACGTCCGCCGGTTTATCTTTAATTTGCGGCACGTTCGGCGGAGCGTCCGGCGGACTGACGCCGAGGAACGTTTGCAGGAACCACTTGCCGCGGGCGACGGGGGAAGTTCGAACCGCAATCGACGTCTCGGTCATGAGAGCGCCCTTGCCCAGCAGACCGCGGCGCATGTCCAGCTCGGCCGGCAGCTCCACGCGCCGGAATTGCGGGCCATAGATGTTCGGGATGCCGTAGTGCTTCGCCAACCGCTCGTTGACGAAGGTATAATTCGCGCTCAGCAGATCCAGGATGCTGCGATCCTCGTGGACCACGCTGCCGAAGAAGAGCTCGATCTCGCGCTGGAATGCCGCTCGCAGGTTATCGTCGAAATCCGGAAACAGATTCACGTCCGGCGAGCTGACCTGCAGTGACCGCACGTTCAGCCATTGCCCGGTGAAGTTGGAAACCAGAGCGTCGGACCTGGGATCCGCCAGCATTCGCTTTACCTGCTGCTCCAGCACGGCCGGGTCTTTGAGTTTACCCTGCGCGGCGAGGTCGATTAACTGATCATCAGGAACGCTGCTCCACAGGAAAAACGATAACCGCGAAGCCAGCGCCACATCGGAGATCCGATAGGTCTTGCCGGCAGCGAGATTCGCCGGTTCCGGCTCCAGGCGATACACAAATTCCGGATCCGCCAGCACCCTTTCGAGCACCACCTCAATGCCGTCATCGAAGCTCCCGCCATCGGTGCGGCCGGCCTGATAAAACTCCATCAGATTGTTCACATCTGAAGTTGTGGAGGGCCGGCGGAACGCGTGCTTCACCAGAGTCGAAATGATGGTGCGCGCGCACGGCGCTTCCTCTTGAGGGTTCGCCGGATGACACACGAAAATTCTCTTGCGGGCGGCGGTGTCGGTTGCGCCCTTCGCGCCGTAGGGCCCTTCGATCCAAACCTGGCCTACGTGCGGATAAAACAGAAATCCCGGTATGGAGCCCGGGGTGTTCATGGTCCGCTGAAACGGCCGATTCACCTCGCTGCCTGGCACGTCGTTGGTGGCGATAAAAGTCACACCCAGCGTGTGCAAACCTGCCTTCACCGGGACCCGGGGAGTGGAACGGCCATTGCCGGTAGTGTTCGCGATTTCCTTGTCCCAATCGAACATCTTCACCCGGGTGCCATCCACCGTGACTTCCAGTTGCTCGCCCTTGACGCCGCCCAGCACAGCCTGGAAGTAGCCCGTGACGCCCTTCACCTTGAATGAGTATTCGCCATCGGCCGGGAACTGATACTTGATCAGGATGCCGCCACGGGTTCCGAAGGGCAGCCCCTCTACGTGATAGTTCTGCGCCGTGTCCGCGGGTACCTCGAAGACTGCTTGCGTCGGCGCCGACACATCGCCAATCGCCAGTCGGCTGATCTTTCCCGCGGCCGACAAATACGCCTCCATCAGCGCCGGAGACAACGTCAGCGCCCCCGCGATGTTGTCGAACCCACGCGTCGAATCGTCCGAAGGCAGGAATTTGGTGGCATCCACTTGGAGCGCGAGTACGTCGCGAATCGCATTTGTATACTCAGTGCGGTTGAGGCGATGCAGGCCCGGCGCCGGCAGATAGGTCACCGCATTGCGATCCAGCTCTTTCTCCATCCACGTGATCAAGGCTTCGCGCGCGGCTGCGTCCGGCCGCGGATTACCTTGCGGCGGCATCATCCCGGCCCGAAGCTTGCGAACCACTTTTTCGCCGATCTCCGCGTGCTCTCCGAGATGTGTCAGATCCAGTTTATCCAGCAGCAGATTCGCAGTCTTCACCTGTGCATTGTGGCAGTCCACGCAGTACTCGTCGATGACGGCGCGCTGCGTGGCTGCATCTGGAGCCTGTGCCCGCGCCGCAGGGCTTGTGGCTGGCTTCTGCGCTTGCGGGCCAGACTGGGCCGAAACAAGTGCCGCTGCGAGGACCACTCCACCACTGATTACAAGAAGTCGCGTGTTCACAGATACCTCCGCCGGAAACCGATAACGCCCGGACGCTATCTGGATGTACATCATATCACTCTTTGACCTCCTCAAAAAGCCCCCTCCGCAGTCACCTCTCAAACACCGGCAGCGCCGACATTTCCTCGGCCGGCACGGCTTCCACGGGCAGCCCCGCCTCCTTCCACTTTCTTAGGCCCCCCTTGATGACGGCCACCAGCACGCCCTCTGCGATTAATTCCCGCGCCACCCGGGAGCTGGTTGCCTCGCGAATGCAGGTGCAGTACAGGTACACCATCTGCCCGCTGGGCATCTTCTCATCCGAATGATGCAGAGCATTGGGGTCCAGCCTTCGCGATCCTTTGATGCGCGTCGCCCTGGCGTCGTAATATCCGTGACTGCGCACATCGTAGATCACCGCATTCCCCAACTCCATGGCGCGCGCCGCCTCCGCCGGATCCACCAACGGAACTACGCTAAGCCTGCGAGCCTTGATCCACATCCATATTTGCGCTCCTGCGTAGCCCACCGCACCCGCCAACAGGATCCACCCCACCACCCGCCCGAACACGTTGTAGCCTCGCGTGATCGTGTGGAGCGCATCGCTAAAAAAATAGCCCACCCAGAAATACCCGCCCACATAGAGACACGCACCC
>Ga0070733_10001270_pt1 | contig 18982 bp, 15 predicted proteins | sample Coa_R1_9_FD_66450 | JGI IMG/M metagenome (GOLD analysis project Ga0070733, IMG submission 66450) | Surface soil microbial communities from Centralia Pennsylvania, which are recovering from an underground coalmine fire - Coalmine... | ecosystem: Environmental > Terrestrial > Soil > Unclassified ... | reverse complement strand
GGCGGGACGGAGTCGATGTCGCGGGTTCCTTATTATCTGGACGGAGCGCGTTGGGGATACCGACTGGGCAATCAGGAGATGGTGGATGGGATGCATCGGGATGGATTTTTCTGTCCGCTGGCGAAGATGGTGATGGGCGAGACCGCCGAAGTTTTGGCGGAGCAGTACAAGATTACGCGCGAGGAGCAGGACGAATTTGCGTTGCTGTCGCAGACACGCGCGGCGCGGGCGATTGCGGCTGGAAGGTTCGATGCGGAGATTGTTCCGGTGACGATTGAGGGCAAGAAAGGGACGATTACGTTCAGCCGCGATGAACATCCGTTTACGGATGCGAGCCTGGAGAAGTTGGGGAAGCTTGCTCCCGTGTTTTCGAATGCTGGGACGATCACGGCGGGGAATTCTTCTGGCATCACGGACGGAGCGGCGGCCCTGATTGTGGCGGGCGAGCAGTTTGTGAAGCGGAACAATTTGAAGCCGCTGGCGCGGATTGCGGCGGTGGCGTCGGCGGGAGTCGATCCGCGGACGATGGGGATTGGTCCGGTGCCGGCGCTGCGTAAGCTGGAAGATAAACACAATTTGAGGCTGCATGAGTTTGGGCTGATCGAGTTGAACGAAGCGTTCGCGGCGCAGGTGCTGGCTTGCGATCGGACACTCAACATGAATCGCGACCGGTTGAATGTGAATGGCGGGGCGATTGCGATCGGGCATCCGATTGGGTGTACGGGGACGCGCATCACGGTGACGCTGCTGCACGAAATGCTGAAGCGGAATACCAAGCGCGGCGTGGCTACGCTGTGCGTGAGCGGCGGGATGGGGATGGCGCTGGCGCTGGAGAATGTGGTGTAAGGAAAGCTGTTGGCTGTTGGCTGGACTTATGAGGTTTGGGACGTACCGGAGGGGCTGAAGCCCTGGTTCTTGGGGAGCGTTTTCGCGGCGCTGAAGCGCCGCTCTTCCACGTGAGCAACGATCCACGTGAGCGGCGATCCGCATGAACAATGAACCGCTGAATAGTGATCCGCTGAGTGATCCGCAATTTCGGCTGGCGGTTGAGTCTGACGCCGATATTCTTCTTCCGTTCATGCGGGAGTATTACGCGTTTGATGGGCACGGCTTTGATGAGGCAAAGGCTCGTCTGGCGCTGACGACGCTCTTACGCGATGCGAGTCTCGGACGAGCGTGGCTCATTCTTGATGGCGACGCTCCCGTTGGATACGTCGTGTTGTGCTTTGGCTATAGCCTGGAATGGCTGGGGCGGGATGCGTTCATCGACGAGTTCTATTTGCGGGAAGAATTTCGGGGGCGCGGCTGGGGACGGGCGGCGATGGCGTTTGTGGAGGATGCGGCGCGAGCGGCCGGAATTCGCACGCTGCATCTGGAAGTGGTGCGCGAGAATGCGGCGGGGTTGAAGATCTATCGCTCGATGGGCTATCACGAGCACGAGAGTACGTTTCTATCGAAGTGGATTGCGCGGGATGGTTCGAAGCCGGCGGGGCGGCACGGGTACTGAGGTTGGCGCGGACTGGTGATGCTGGAGGTCCCTGGCTTGCCGCGTCGTTTGCATAGGGATGCTTGGACTGCGGTTGGCCTTCGCTTCGCGAAGCTCAATCCTCGCTCAGCATGACAATGATTGAAGAGAGCGCCCCGGTTTCGCTTGTCTCCAATTCCTGCTGCGGTGACCAAACGTATTCCGGGACGGTGTCAACGCGCGACGGACTTCTGATATGCTTTCCCCGCTTCACCCTGTGGATTGCACTCCGCGCCGGCGGGTCTGGCGCCGATGGATTAAGGAGGACGTCATGTATCGAGGGATGGTTCGAATTTCTTGTTTCGTTGCGTTGCTGATTCTGGGCAGTCTGGCTCTGGCTCAGACTGAATTCTCGGCGGAGATTGTGGACACTATGAAGCCCGACAATCCACGCCATCCAAAAATCTATTTTGCCAAGGACAAGATGCGGATCGAATCGGGGGCCGACGCGCGGGGAATGGGGGGAGTGGTGGTGGTAAATTTCACGACCCAGACTTCGATGGTGTTGATTGACCAGCGGCATATGTACATGGAAATGCCGATGCAAGCCGCGGGGGGACAGCGGATCACCTTCAACTTTTTCAAGACGGGCGATGCCGAGGCGGCCTGCTCCGACTGGCTCTCGCAGGCGAGGAACAACGGCGGAAGCTGTCACAAGGTGGGCAGCGATACGGTGAACGGGCGCAGCACGGTTAAATACGAAGGCACCAGCACGAGCGGAGACAGCAATACGTTCTGGATCGATCCGAAACTGCGCTTTCCGGTGAAATGGGCGGGCAAGAACAACGCGGGCGAACTGCGCAACATTCAGGAAGGATCGCAGCCTGCCAGTTTGTTCGAGATTCCCGCGGGCTATACCAAGATGGATATGGGCGGGATGGGACAGCGACCGCCTCAGTAGCGAGGACCCATTTCACCACCAGAGGACACGGGGGGACACAGGGAAGCCACAGGGGAAACGCTGCATTGCGGTGAGGATAGGCGGGCACTATACTCAGACTTAGTGGTTCTGTGGGTCCCGGAGTGAAGATGTCTTTATCCGCAGTAATCGTGGACGACGAGCAGCTCGCCCGCGACGAACTCGCCTACCTGTTGAAGAATGCCGACGACGTGGACGTCGTGGCCCAGGGCAAGAATGGACTGGAAGCCGTCAACCTGATCAAGGAGCATAGTCCTGATCTGGTTTTTCTTGACGTGCAGATGCCCGGACTCGACGGGTTCGCCGTGATCAAGAAACTGCTCGACCGGAAAATCCCCCTCCCGAAGATAGTGTTCGCCACGGCGTTTGACCAATACGCGGTGAAGGCGTTCGAAGTAAATGCGGTCGATTATCTGCTGAAACCGTTCGACAAGAAGCGCGTGGCGCAGGCGATTCAGAAGGCGCGGGCCAAGCAGGATGCAGATGGGTTGCCAGCGGATAAGATCGATACGCTGGTACGGATGATCGAGTCGCAGAAGCAGCCGGCTGCGAAAGTGCTGCTCAAGGCGATTGGGCGCATGTTTCTGGTGGACCAGCGGGACATCTGCTACGCCTGGATCGAGGATGGCGTGATCACCGTAGTGACCGGCGGGCCGGCGGGCATGGAAGGTCAGTCGAACTGCCGGACGTTGGAAGAACTGCTGGATTCATTAGACACAAAGCTTTTCTGGCGGGCGCACCGGTCGTATCTGGTGAACATCAATCGCATCCGCGAAGTCGTGCCCTGGTTCAAGAGTTCTTACCAGTTGCGCATGGACGACAAGAAGCAGACCGAGATTCCGGTGAGCCGCGCCCAGACCCGGCGGTTGCGGGAATTATTCGGACTCTGAGTGTCCGCTCCGGTGATGAGAAGAACCGGATCGCCGTTCGTTCTTGGCCGTAAGTGAATCCGTATTTTGGGGTGGATTGGGCTTGGCGCAGTTCTCTGCCTTTTTCACCGCTTCGAACAGCTCGTCGATCAGCGATCCCTTATCCATTCCTCTTGCTTACTTGTCGTCTTACCTACTTGCCGGCGGAGCAGTGTTCAGAAAAGCACCGGAGGGCGGCTGGGGAAAAAACCGCCCCCCGGCTCCCAGGGGGGAAGGCTAAACGGCCAGAGCTTCCAAGGCGAGACGGTTGCGGATAACCAGCGTTGGTCCGTCCAGCCGAATGAACTGTTTTTTCTTCAAGTCGCTCAAGAGCCGGGTCACGGTCTCGCGCGAAGAGCCGATGCGTTGGGCCATTTCCTCATGAGTCATGGTGGCGTGGATACGGTCCTCGGTGGCGGCCAGATCGTGAGGCAGCGATTGCAACAAGAGCAGTCTCGCCAGCTTGCCCGACGACGAACGGGTGAGTACCAGGTCGTGGATGTCGCGATAGGCGGACTGGAAATCGCGGCTCAGAGCCTGGGCGGCGTGCAGGCCGATTTCGCTGTGATTCTGCAACAACTCCAGCAGATGCTTGCGATCGACAAAGTTCAAATGGCAGGGGGTCGCGGTCTCGGCGGTGGTCTCATACGACATACCCGAAATCGCGGCGCTGAGGCCGAGAGCTTCGCCGGCTTCCGCGCTCTTGAGAATCAGGATCTTGCCTTCGCGGGAAGTGGTGGAAAGGTCCACTTTACCCGCGCACAGGATGAACATGCCGCGGGGGCTCTGGCCTTCGACGAAGAGAATGGCCCCGGCTGGAAGCGTGCTCTTGTGGCTGACCTGATTCAGTGCCTGTAATGTGGGCTGGGAAAGTCCGCAGAAGAAACCGGGTTTGGCGTAGCTGCAGTCGGTGCAGTTTTCCATAATCTCGAGACCGTAGGGCGCGTTCATGTTTGCCTCCGTGGCGGGATGCCGCTTTTGCCGAACCGAGCTTTCCGAGACGGGGCTGGGACCGAGCGCACCCAGTTGGCGCGAACTGGCCAGCAGGGCGCGCGCATGGGCGCGGGTGTCGCCGTGCAAACTCTGCGCCGCCGCCAGCAGTTCCCAGGCGGCGCCCGGTTCTTCTTGCCGCTCCCATTCGAGGCGGCAGGCAAACAAGTAAAGTGGATCGATTTCTGGCGCGAGGGGTGGGGAGGGCTGAGTCTCTGGGACGACAGAACTGATGACTGAACTGATGGAGCCAGCGGCGCACGACGCTTCGTAAGACGGCACGCTGGTCCATCCTGAAGTGAAGCCTGAATCAGTGAAAACTGAACAGAGGTCTGAGCTCAGGCTTACGAAATCGCTGGCTGTGGGACAGGGCGGAGGGTTTGGGACAGTGGCGCTGACCCCAAGAACACGCCCTGAAACATTCGGTCTATACGGACGACATCGGTTGGTTGCTAACACTGCTGCAACTCCATAGACCCGGCAACTTGCGCCGATAGATTTTTTGTGAAGGAGCGATGGCCGTCTCTGCGGAGGTCAGACAGGGGTACGTCGGCCAAAGCCAGAGTGATGCCGATTCACTGTGCACGTCAGGGACCGCAAGTTTGCGAGGGCCGAGAAGTCAGGAACTTCCGTGTTTGGAACAAGTTCCGAAATGGAGAACCGGAGGGCCTGTGGGAAACAGTGCCGCGAGGTCGGCAAGTTGCCGATTAGTCGTCGGGCCGCGGCCTAACTGGCTCCGGCCTTCACGGGACGCAAGAAATGGGCCACCCAGACGCCAGGTTGGACAACATTGTTACGAACCCAGGTAGTCGCGGCGAGTGATTTTTAGGCGCTGCATTTTGGATTGCAGAGTAGTGCGCTTCAGGCCAAGACGGTGGGCAGCGCCATCGGGCCCGGACAAGGCGCCTCCGGTTTCGCGGAGAACGCGGATGATGTGTTCGCGTTCAGCGTTGTCCAAGCTGTGATCGGGCGGTCCGCCATGCGGTCCACCGTGCCCTGGAGGTTCTCTTTTCAGTTCTGACAAGGGGACGTGCAGGGCGGTGCCGTCGCTGAGAATGACGGAGCGTTCCATCAGGTTCTCAAGTTCGCGAACGTTTCCTGGCCAGGACCATTCGCTGAGCGCCTTCATGGTTTCCTTAGGAACAGTTTCAATGGGGCGACCCATGCGCTTCGCATACTTCAGAACGAAGTAGCGGATGAGCAAGGGGACGTCTTCGCGCCGCTCGCGCAAGGGTGGCATGCGGATGGGAAACACGCTGAGCCGGTAAAAGAGGTCGCTGCGAAATTCGTGTAGTTCCATACTTTTGGCCAAATCGCGATTGGTCGCAGCGACCAGGCGCAGATCGACTTTGATGGTGCGGTTGCTGCCGAGTCGTTCGAACTCCTGATCCTGGAGCACGCGCAGAAGTTTGGGTTGCAGCTCGAGGGAAATCTCGCCGATTTCGTCAAGAAATAGAGTTCCGCCGTGGGCGAGTTCCATGCGCCCGATCTTCTGGCTGATGGCACCGGTGAAGGCGCCCTTTTCGTGGCCAAACAGTTCGCTCTCGAGCAGGCCGGTCGGGATGGCGGCGCAGTTCACTTTGATGAATGGTCCGTCTCTGCGGCCGCTCAGGCGATGAAGGGCGCGGGCGATGAGTTCCTTGCCGGTGCCGGTCTCGCCCAAAATCAGAACAGTAGCATCGCTGGGCGCGACGGTGACCACCTGGTCGAGCACTCGTCTGAGAGCCGGACTGTCGCCCACGATTTCCGAGAAGTGGCCTTCGGATCGAATCTCGCTCTCCAGATATTTCCGCTCGACAGCCAATCGCTCCTTTAAGTCGTCGATCTCGGTGGCGGTCAGGTGGTTCTCGATGGCCACGGCGAGTTGCGCGGCCACCTGATTCAACAGAGTAAGGTCCTCGGGATGAAACGCGTTTTTCCGCGTACTGCCCAAGACAAAAACTCCCAGCGGTCCCCTGGGCCGGAGAAGCGGGACGCAGCACAGAGATCGAAGACCTTCGGCCAGAAAGCCTTTCGTAACGTCAGACTCAAAGTCCTGTATCTGTTCTTTGGAAAAAATCAAAGGGGAACGTTCCCGCAGGGAGCGGGCTTCGGGACTGTTGCTGGGACTGGCCGCGGCCGACAGCAGCCCTTTGCCCAGAGGAAAATCCTGGACCTGCCGGACTAACAGTCCCGTGCTGGCATCCTGCAGCTCGACGCCGGCATACTCCTGGCGCAGGACGCGGCGGATGCGAGCCGAGACCTGGGGAAAAACCTGATGCAGGTTCCAGTTTGACGCCATGATGGCGCTCACATCCAGCAACATCTGCAACCGGTCCATTTCCTTGCGCAGCTTCGCGCCCACGTGATGAAGAGATTCTTCCAGCTTTTTTCTTGCCGTGATCTCGACCACGATGGCAGCGATTCGCGTCACTGCTCCGGTCGCGTCCGGGATGGGCAGATAATGCGCGATCCAATGACCGGGTTCGGTTCTGGTGGGGAGCGTGTTGGAAATCTCGAAGTTCACCGGCTCGTGCGTGGCCAGCACGCGCTGCAACTTGGGCTCCAGTACGTCGGCAAACTCTCCCAGGATCTCACGCAGTGTCTTGCCCAGGTGGTCCGCCGCGGGTATCCCGTTGATTTCTGCAAGCGTTTGGTTGACGGCGAGAACGCGAAGATTGGAATCGAGGATGCCCAGGCCTACGTCCGACGAACTGAAATAGGCTGCGAGCAACTTCTCGGGATCGGTGAGAGCCTCAGGGCTCGCAAAGGGAATCGGATTAACGCCGCTGGACGGAGGGTCAACCGGCATGGGGAGAGACCTCAGCCAGAGTGACCGTCCGATGATTCGCGGGCGGCGCTACGAAAAGATTTCTTGGACTCTCGGGAGCCCCGTGCCTGCAACTATTGGACGCACAAGATTCGGCTTCGTGAAATACAGGATTCGCCTGAGAGCGAAACCGGTGAGGCCAGACATCGAGAGGAATTGCGACGCGAGGATCAACGTGACGGAAGCAAAAAGGCCACCCGAGGGAGACATTGCAATTCGAGCAGCGGGGAAGAAACCCGATCACTACGGCGTGGCGCCGCGAGCTGAACTGCGGGAGATGCGCGCTTGAGGGGTACAAAGTGAGAAATCTCCGTAGCCGCCTCCCCCCTCAAGGGGCAGCCATCCTCACGACTGATGAACCTCGGGAATTATAACCACAGAGTCAAGCAGACACAGCAACTATATCTGTTCAAGTACCTTTCTGGGCATGGACGGGTTTCACCGGGGAGAGAATCGTTGCGGTACGACGCAGGGTCGAGTGGTAATACGGTTGGTCCAGTTCCCCGTTTCAAGAGAGACGGCTCAGCGATCACGATTCGGAGGATCATTCCTCGGCCGAAACCGATGGGGATTCAGTGATCACTATTCAGCGATCACTATAATGATCGCGTGGCCAGAGGGTGGGAGAGCAAGTCGGTGGAGGCTCAGCAGGCGGAGGCGGGCGAGAAGTCGAGCCAGCCTCGTCCGAAGATGAGCGCGGAGGAAGCGGCAGTGTTTCGCGAGAAGGAGAATCTGCGGCTTGCCCGGCAGCGCGTGCGGCAACAGTTGGCGGCGAGCTCGGATCCGCGAAACCGCAAGCTGCTGGAGGATGCGCTCGCCGATCTGGATGAGAAACTGGGACGGGGCTAGTGGGGCGCACGGGTCATGTGGGGACAGCCTCCCCCGGCTGTCCGGTCGAGCGACGCTCTACGGTGCTGTGATCTATCCCCAGGTTCAAGGCATGCGGGTGCAACCACTTTCCGCAAACGAGCTTTTCCGCGAAACGCTCGCTGCGCTCGCGGGACAGCCGATGGCGGCTGTGTCCCCACATGGGGCGCTATGGCCAAACGGCTGATGCGTGACGCCTAACGCCCTAGGCCCGACGCCAGGACCCCTCACGTATAATGGCTCCTTAGTTATGACAGCCTACGTTTACGTCTCTCTCAAGAAAAGCGTTCTCGATCCGCAAGGGAAGACCATTCAGGGCGCGCTGAAGAAGATGGGATATAAGGGTCTGGAGAGCGTTCGTCAGGGAAAGTATTTCGAACTGGCGCTCGACGGCGCACTCTCGCGCGAAGAAGCCCAGGCAGAAGTCGAACGGATCGCCCGCGAAGTGCTGACCAACCCCGTCATCGAAGAATTCCGTTTTTCCCTGGCCGAGTAGCGGACGGGGAGTCCAGCGAGGAATCCGCATGTGTGGCATTGTCGGCTACGTTGGTAAGAAAAGTGTCGTTCCCATCATTATCGAGGGGCTGCGGAGGCTGGAATATCGCGGCTACGACTCGGCGGGAATCGCCGTCGGTGGCGATGGGGACGGTCTACAGATACGGCGGGCCGAGGGCAAGCTGCGAAATCTGGAAGAAGCGATCCGGCAGAAACCGCTCAACGGCACTTATGGCATCGGCCACACTCGCTGGGCCACGCACGGGCGACCTACGGAAGAGAACGCGCATCCTCACCGCGACTGTACGGGAAAGATCGTGGTGGTGCATAACGGCATCGTCGAGAACTATCTCAGCCTGAAGAAAAAGCTGATCGAAGAAGGACACGAGTTCACCACCGAGACCGACACCGAGATCATTGCCCACCTGGTCGAAAAATATTCCGATGTGAATGGCAGGCACGTTGCTCTGGAAGAAGCGGTGCGGCGGGCGGTAAAAGAGCTGAGCGGAGTGTTCGCGCTGGGAGTGATCTCGGCGGACGATCCGAACAAAATTGTGGCGGCGCGGAATGGACCTCCGGCCGTGATTGGGCTGGGCAACGACGAATACTTCGTGGCGTCGGACGTGCCGGCGATCCTGTATCACACCCGCGACATTTACTTTCTGGGCGACGGCGATCTGGCCGTGGTCACGCCCGACGGCGTACATCTCTCCGACTTTGAAGGCAGGCCGGTGCGACGCGAGATCCAGCATGTGACCTGGGATCCGATCATGGCGGAGAAGGGCGGCTTCAAGCATTTCATGCTCAAAGAAATTTACGAGCAGCCGCGCGCCGTGCGGGATACGACTCTGGGCCGAGTGTCGCAGGATACGGGGCGGATTTTTTTGAATGAGATCGAGATCGGCGAAGACGAACTGCGGGCCGCAGAGAAGATCAATATTATTGCGTGTGGAACCAGTTGGCACGCCGGGCAAGCAGGAAAGTTCATGATCGAAACGCTGGCGCGGGTGCCGGTGGAAGTCGATTATGCCAGCGAGTGGCGGTATCGCAATCCGATAGTGGAACCGGAGACGGTGACCCTGGTGATTTCGCAGTCGGGAGAAACTGCCGACACGATCGCCGCGCAACGAGAAGCTAAGGCCAAAGGATCGAAGACGCTGGCCATTTGCAACGTGGTGGGATCGATGATCACGCGCGAGGCTGCGGGTACGATCTACACGCACGCCGGGCCAGAAATTGGCGTGGCCTCAACCAAGGCTTTCACGGGACAGTTAACCGCGCTCTATCTGTTCGCCATGTTTCTCGCGCAGGTGCGCGGGACTCTGACTACGGAACAGAGCCGAGCGGCCGTGCAGGAACTGACGCGAATTCCGGGCAAGCTCGAAACTATTCTGACGCACGACGCGGCATGCGACGAACTGGCCAAGCGCTACCAGAAAGTGCACGACTTTTTATTTCTGGGGCGCGGGATTCACTATCCGATCGCGCTCGAAGGCGCGCTCAAGCTGAAGGAAATTTCCTACATTCACGCCGAGGGATATCCCGCGGGCGAGATGAAACACGGGCCCAACGCGCTGATTGACGAAAATCTGCCCGTGGTCGTGATCGCGACGCGCGATTTAAACAATCCGGGATCGATGACACGCTACGAAAAGACCTGTTCGAATCTGAAAGAAGTGAAGGCGCGTTCGGGCGTAGTGATCGCCCTGGCTACCGAAGGTGACGAAGTGATAAAGGAAGCCGCAGATCACGTGCTCTACGTACCTGCCGCGCCAGATGAGTTGTCACCCATCCTCGAAATCGTCCCGCTGCAGTTGCTGGCCTATCACATCGCGGTGCGGCGCGGGTGTGACGTGGATCAGCCCAGGAATCTGGCGAAGTCGGTGACGGTTGAATAGGCTGCAGCCGATGTGGAGTGCCGCGACAATTTTGGCTTTCGCGATCAAGCCGATCGATTGGTGGACCGTCGTAGGCTTGGCGCTCTTGGTCCTGGCCGCTCTATACGTGCTCGTGCTTTTCTTCAGCCCTTCTCGCAGGAAAGGCATGGCCACCATGGCATCGGAGCAGGGGCTTCAGTTTTCTCCCGTGCTCTCAGCCGATCAGATGGCACCCGGGGAGCGTCTTTCGTCTATGAAGGAATCGCCGTCGCGCGAAATTGCATGCGCGGGGTAATCCGCGGACGGGAAACTGTTATTTTTGATCAGAACATCTGGGATCCGGTGAGCGGAAGCGGGGGCCCGTTTGAAGTAACGGTAGTTGGTTTTCGCGTGGCGCCTGACAGTTTCTGCCGCGACCGGGGCGTGATTCAACGCACTTTCTGGCACGTAGAAAAGATGGGTGAATGGGTTTTTGTGTATCACTCCCGGCCGCTCGTTGAGTCCGTAAACATCGCATCCTACGTGGAAGAAGCGCGCGCCAGGTTCGAGACGGCGACGAATCCGAATGGCTAGCGGCCTCCCAGTAAAAGCCAACCATGCGCGGAAACTCTGTCCGAGAGGCTTGGCAGCGAGGTTGAAACGTTGGTTGCCGGCGCAGAGCTGTCCGAACGCTAAAAAGTATGTGGCCGGTTAGCCGCACCTTGCGCTCGCCTGCGGTCCTCGGAGCGCCGCTCTGAGCCGCCACAAAAAGGCAGTGAGCGCTGCAATCCCCCCGATCCACACTACGAAGACTGTGTTCACCACCCACCGGGGCGCGGCTCCTGCGCGGTGAAGCAGGAACGGTAGAAGATTCCAGGTGGTGATGTGCACGTAATCCCAGGGGTCTTCGCTCATGGCGTCGGTGGTCAAACCCCACGCGTCCATCTTGCCGAGTGCGAAGGCGATGATGTTTTTGAAGCGCAGCGCGATCACAAAGGTGGGATGGCCGAGGGTTTCCATCTGGTAGATTTCGAGCGGGAGCCAGAAGGCAAGCGATGCAATCTGGATGAGGAAGCTGGCGCCGATGACGACGATGCTGCCGCGCCATACCCACCGGCTCAGATTCGCGCGATAACGCAGAAGCAGGGGCAGGGCAATGAGGGCAACCATTTCTGCGGCCGTCGAAACATAGCGGTCTCCCCACGCGAAGTCGCCCGCCCAGTAGGTGTAACGCGCGTAAAAGCTGATGTAGCCGGCCAGAAGCACGAGCGACGTCACGGCGTAAGCGCGGACTTCCGTGTCCAGACGCTTCCATAGGAGCACACATAGCACGAGAGCAAGAACGAGAAGAGGATCAAACAGGAAGATTGATTTCTCGGGGTTGAAGAGCGCACCCAGAACTCCTTCGTGAAAAGGCGTGCTCCAGGGAAAGTTTGCGGGCAGCGTAGGGTCGCGCTGGCGGAGTTCTGCGGCAAAAATCGGAATGTAGGACTGGGTCAGCGATCCGAAGCGGTAGTAGCTGTAGAGACGCTCGATGATCCCGAAGAAACCATAGACCGGCACGGCGACCTTGCAGAACGCCAGCAGACGCTGCCACAGTGCGCGCCCGCGGATCTGCTCGAACCAAAGCACGGCCAACAAGAAGATACCACCCGCGATCAGGTCGAGGGCGGTCGTGACGCGCGTCAACAGGTTGAGCCCGAGGGCGGCCGAGCCGGCCAGGAGTGCGCGGGTGTTGTCGGTACGCAGCCACTCATACTGGAAAGAGAATCCCACCAGCGTCAGCAGCATGATGTAGTTGTTTTCCTGCAGGTTCTGCGTGTAGTGCAGGTGAGTGGTGCAGAACAGCAGGGCCAGCACGCCGGCGATAGCTTCATTCACGGTGAAGCGCAGTTGGCGCAGGAAGCGGAACGCAATCAGCGCGGTGAGCACGCACAGCAGCATATTGGTGCTGTAACTGACGAAGATGCTGCGCACCGCGGGATCGTCTTGATAGCCGTCGAAAATGTGCCAGTGCGCGATCCAGGTGGCGACCAGATCGGCGGGCAGCATGAGCAACGACTGGCCGATGCCGTACCAGCTGAAGAGTTGGCCGCCGCGGCCGTGCAGGCCGAACTCAGGATACTCGTTGGGAAAGACCTGCGGCTGCGAAGTCCAGAGCCAGTGCGTCGTCTGCAGGCGGTGCATGGTGTCGGCGGTGCCCAGTTCGCCAGATTGCACCACGAAGGCGAGCAGGCCCGCGGTGAGGCATAAGAGAAATAAAGGATCCCGCAGCCAGCGGGTGAAGCGTGAGGTCATCTCCTTGGATGGTAGCAAAACGGGCGGCGGGCGTTAGGCGGCGGGGTTCTGTGGGAACAGCCGCCCTCGGCTGTCCGGTCGAGCGAAGCTCGACGGTGCTGTGATCTATCCCCAACGTAGAGGCAGGAGGGCGCGAACTTTTCAGCGAAGCGCTCGCTGCGCTCGCGGGACAGCCGATGGCGGCTGTCCCCACGTGTGCCTGTCCCCGCATAACCCGCTGCTCGCTGCCCGCCGCCAAACGCCCGATGTCTGGGGTAGACTGTAGCGGGAAAATTTGCCATGGCCAAGTGCGCAACTTGCGGAATTGAATTATCGGACAGGGTACGCTTCTGTTCGTCCTGCGGCAGGCCGGTTTCGAACACGGACGACGCAGCCACCATCGATATTGGGGCCACAGCGGTTTCCCCGCTGCCTCCACCGCCGCCCTCATCGTCGCGGAGTTCGTCGTCGCGAACCTCAAGTTCCGCCGAGTATCAGATCAGCGAAGGACGGTTTCTCCCTGGGCGGCTGGTGGCGGGACGTTACCGCATCGTCGCCCTGCTCGGCAAGGGCGGGATGGGCGAAGTTTATCGTGCCGACGATCTGACGCTGGGCCAGGCCATCGCATTGAAATTTTTGCCCGACGAAGCGGGACGCGACGAAGGATTGCTCGAGCGCTTTCGCAACGAAGTGCGGATTGCGCGGCGGGTGTCGCATCCTAATGTTTGCCGGGTGTACGACGTGGGCGACGTCGACGGGCAGACTTTCTTCACCATGGAGTATGTCGACGGCGAAGACCTGGCTTCCCTGCTGCGGCGCATCGGGCGGCTTCCGCCGGATAAGGCGCTCGACATTGCGCGGCAGCTTTGCGCCGGACTGGCGGCGGCTCACTCCAAGGGCGTGTTGCATCGCGATCTGAAGCCAGCCAACATCATGCTCGATGGGCGCGGGCAGGTGGTGATCACGGACTTCGGACTGGCTGGCCTGACGGACGATATTCGCGGCAACGAAATCCGCAGCGGAACTCCGGCTTATATGGCGCCGGAGCAACTGGCGGGAAAAGAAGTAAGCCCGCGCAGCGACATTTATGCGCTGGGGCTGGTGCTGTATGAAGTGTTCACGGGCAAGCGCGCCTTCGCGGAAAAACTTGCGGGAGCGGTGCACGCGCATGGCGACCGCACCCCGAGCCGGCCATCGTCGGTGGTGAAGGATCTGGATCCAATTGTGGAGAAGGTGATTCTGCGCTGCCTGGAAGCGGAACCCACGGCACGACCGGCTACGGCACTGGCGGTGGCAGCGGCGATGCCGGGCGGCGATCCGCTGGCGGCGGCGCTGGCGGCAGGAGAAACGCCGTCACCGCAATTGGTGGCGGCGTCCGGTGAGACGGCGGGGCTGCGCCCGAGGGCAGCTGTCCTCTGTTTGGCCGCGGTTTTGCTGGGTTTAGCAATAGCGGTCTATCTCGCCATGCGCTACAACGCGTACGAAAAAATGGGGCTGGAGCAGACTCCGGAAGTTCTCACCCAGAAATCCCACGAAATCATTGCCCGGCTGGGATACGAAGGCCGTCCCGTCGACAGCGCTTACGGCCTGGATATTGATGGCGATTTTCACGATTACGTCGAGAAAAACGAGAAGCGTCCGAACTGGGACGCGGTGCTTTCGGCGCGCCCTACCCTGTTGCGCTACTGGTACCGGCAAAGTCCTGATGACATGGTGGCGAGTGACTTCCGCGACAATTTGCTAACGCCGGGGATTCTAACCGCCGATGATCCGCCGACTGTGCTTTCTGGCATGATCAATCTGGAGCTCGATCCTCAGGGACGGTTGACTTACTTTCAGGCACTTCCGGCGCAAAAACTGGAACAGAAAAAAGATGCCGGCCCGGCATCGTCGACACCCGCCGCGCCGTTTGACTGGAATCTACTCTTCAACGCCGCCGGTCTGGATTCTGCGAAATTTCAGCCAGCGCCCTCCACGTGGAATTCGCTGGCAGCGGCGGATGCGCGGGCGGCCTGGACCGGAGTCTGGCCCGGAACCACGCGCACGCTGCGGGTGGAAGCGGCGGCGTTTCAGGGCAAGCCGGTTTATTTTTCCCTCATCGGCGACTGGACGAAACCCGATCGCATGAAAAGCACAGAAAAAAAGTCCTTCGGGGCAGAGGCGGGCCGAATTATCGGGCTGATTGTGCTCGTTTCTGTACTCGTCGGGTCGGTGCTACTGGCCCGCCGGAATTACCGTCACGGCCGCGGAGATCGGGAAGGTTCGCTGCGTCTGGCCATCGTCATGTTCGTGCTGGAGATAGGCATATTTCTGTCCCGCAGCCACTTCCCCACCATGGGAGACACAATTGGTCTTTCCATCATTGCCATCAGCACAGCCCTGTTCATCTCGAGCGTGAGTTGGCTGCTCTATATGGCAGTCGAACCCTGGGTAAGAAGGAACTGGCCGAAAACCGTGATCTCATGGAGCCGGCTGCTGGCGGGAGGCTTGCGCGACGCGCTGGTCGGGCGGGATATTCTTTTCGGCGTAATTCTGGGCGTGGTCTGGATTCTGGTTTTCCAGATTCGCTACCTCTTCATGATCCGCATGGGCGCCTCACCGGCGCTGTTCTCGACCGACGCTCTCATGGGAGGACGCCACGCCCTCGGCGCGTGGCTGCAGCAGTGGCCGCAGTCGATTCAAAGCACGCTGGTCTTTTTCCTCTTATTGCTTGGGCTGAAGGCCTTGCTGCGCAAGGAGTGGATCGCGGCCATCGCCTTCGTCGCCATTTTTGCCGTACCGCGGGGCCTGAGCAGCACGTATATGCCGGTGGAGCTTCCGGCGCAGATTCTGGTCTATGCCATCGCGGTCCTGATTGTGCTGCGCTTCGGACTGGTGCCGCTGGCTTGCGCCATCTTCACCATCAATATGATGGCCGGGGTTCCTTTCTCGGCCGATCTCTCGGCGTGGTACATGACCACGTCGATTCTGGCGCTGCTGAGCGTGGTGGCGCTGGCGGGATGGGGCTTCTACCACTCGCTGGGCGGGGAGCCGGTGTGGAAGGTGGAGATGGAGTAGAGCAGTGGCCGGTTGTCAGTTGCCGGTTCTCAGTTCTCAGTTATTGGCTGGTGGCGGGCCGGTGGGATGGAGGACGCCCCGTCATCTAGAATAAGTGCGTGAGATTGCGTTTTCGTCGTGAAGTCCAGAAGGGTGGAAGCAATGGCAAGTCTTCAGGAACGGCTGGACGAGTTTAAGAAATCGTTCGAATCCGGAGGTCCACCGTACAACGCGCCGCACGAAGTAATCGAAACGATGCATCGAGCGACGGCCGAGCTCAAGGCCACCGGAATTGAAGGGCGAGCTTTAAAGGTCGGCGACCGCGCTCCGGGTTTCACGTTATTCAACCAGGATCAGGTCCAGGTGGCCTCGGCCGATCTTCTACGTCAAGGACCGCTTGTGGTCAGTTTCTTCCGGGGACACTGGTGACCCTATTGCAATATGGAGCTGGAGGCTCTACAAGGAATCAATTCTGAAGTCAGGGCATTGGGAGCGCAGATCGTCGTGCTCACTCCCGAGCTCGAACGGTATACCCGCGCTCTGCACAAGAAGTTGAACCTGACATTCGACATCCTGACGGATCTTCATCTGAGGACTGCGGTGGAGTTTCGGCTGGTCTTCACGCTGCCGGACTACTTGCGCGAGCTTTACAAGTCGTTCGGTAGCACTCTGGATAGATTCCACGATGAATCGGAATACCGGCTTCCCATGCCTGCGCGGTACATAATCGACAAGCAGGGGATTATCCGGGCAGCCGACGTGGATGCGGACTATACGATCCGTTCCGAGCCTGCGGAAACTTTGAAGCAGTTGCAGACGTTGACTGCGTCCCCAACCGGCTAGCAAGAGCTGTTCCCCGGGAGTACAAAATGGGAAACGCCCCCTGGCGGCAGACCGCACTGCCTCCCACCGTTCGAAAATCGCGAAGGGTGGGGCAGCCTCAGTTGTGGTCGTGCCTGCGCTAGAAAAAAAATAAAGGTGGGCCAGCCCCCTGCATGTTATGTCGCCGCGAACCACCCCTTCGCGAAGACGGCTGGCAAATACCATCGACCCCTCCTTTCCGACACGCGCGGGGAAAAGACGAATTCTCGCACACAAAGCGGGAGGGTCACCGAGCTAAATAGAATTCCAGTTGCATGGAGGAACATTTGTCATGCCCTACATCAGATATTTCGGTGGCCGCCCGCCAAGCTCCATCGCAGAGCATGTGACCTATGAAGACCCGAATGCGCCTTGCAAGAGAGGCCTAGCGGAACTAATGGCGAACGGGCGGCGGTTCGCAGAGGAGACATGTCACGAACCTACGGAAAAGGCGAATGCACTAGAGGGCTACCTGAACAGCAATCCATATCCTGGGCTGGAACATGTTGGCGGCATTGGCCTGGTCCAGGCTGCCCTTCGGCCAATAGACGAGGAGATCACAGCGATAGAGTATCAGCGAGTTCGCGGCGAAGTCCTGAATGCTAATAGGGAATACCGCGAAAGAAGCGCTTGCGAACTTGCAAAGAATAACAACCCACAGCGCCGAGCAAGTTCCGAGCACGAGAGCTTAGGTTGGCGAACCAGGGTTTGGATCACGTCTTTCACCGAGATGGATCACCACGTTGCCTACGCGCTGGGCAGAAAAAGTTTCGCGTACATGAGGGTCCGTGATCCGCATCCCTCAGGACTGACTGCGCAACTCTTTGACATCTACCATCCTTCCGACGGCGGGGCCGAGCAAGCACTTCTGGAGGGCTTGGATTATGCCGAACTGCTAGTGGACCTGCTTGCGCTAAGTGGGTATGGGGCAGCCGGCATCGGGAGAGTATTGGGTACGACAGTGCCATATTGCCGTATGGAAGAAGAATTTCAGCTAGCCACATACGGAGCTTCAATATTCAATACGCCGATCCCCGTATCTCCAGATCAATTCGGAAAGGAGCTCACCGAGTCAGGTCGCCTGGCGCTGCGTCACCTGAGAGATGGCTTGTCAGCTTCGATCCCGACTCTTGCATTCTCAGCATTTTGGAATCTGCTCGAGCGGCAGGCTGAAGAGGAAGCTCGATTGGGAAAGCTTCGCCGCATGGTGAAGTGTCAAACCTGCGGCGCTGAGAGGGAGGAGGGCTGGAACCTTAAGAGCGGTTTCGAGGCGATGTATACCAACGCGGGAATTGATCCGTCTCTTTTCAACCGCCACCGGTCTAGGCGGGGTTCGATTCAGCACGGTGCAAAGGCACCAACCACGAGCTATCTGAATGAAGTATTTCAGGACCTTGCGCAGATACAAGTCGCAGCGGTAGTGGCAGCTGCGAAGGAGGCGGGGATAATGCCAGGAACGGCCACGTATTTGTCGGCGATTTGGCCGATCGCGATGTTCTCATGCCGCGCCAAGAAGGATCGATCGGTAGATATTCAATTCGAGAGGGTCAGTGTTCGGGCTGGGGCTGGTACCGTCCCCCAGCGTATCGCGGGGAACGCGGAAAGGGCTGTTCAAATAGGGATGGAGATGCCTGCGAAGATCGATCCTCTGTCTCTCCCTCCGATCCAGGAGTAGAGAAGCGAAGCCGGCCTCGCATTCGGCGCAACTTCCTCCCTCCCGCAGCATCTAAACCTTGACAACGATCCACTCAGGTCTTAGCATGAGCTGGGGCGCAATCACAACGGCATTGATTACAAAGCACTTATCTGATGTACAAGGAGCGTTTTATGGGAAAGATTATCGGGATTGACCTGGGAACGACCAATTCCTGCGTGGCGGTGATGGAGGGCGGCGAGCCTAAAGTGATCGCCAATGAAGAAGGAGGGCGGACTACGCCCTCGGTAGTTGGGTTTACGAAAACTGGCGAACGGCTGGTGGGGCAGGTCGCGAAGCGGCAGGCGATTACCAATCCGGAGAACACGGTTTATTCGATCAAGCGGTTCATGGGGCGGCGCTTCGACGAGGTCACGGAAGAGATCAAGATGGTGCCGTATAAGGTCGTGCAGTCGGGCGACCATGTGGCGGTGCTGGCGCAGGGCAAGGAGCATACGCCCCCGCAGATTTCGGCGCTGATTTTGCAGAAGCTGAAGAAGGCGGCGGAGGACTATCTCGGCGAGAAAGTCACCGAAGCGGTCATCACCGTGCCGGCTTACTTCAACGACGCCCAGCGGCAGGCCACCAAGGATGCCGGGCAGATTGCCGGGCTTGACGTGAAGCGCATTATCAACGAGCCGACGGCGGCGGCGCTGGCCTACGGTCTCGACAAGACGAAGGACGAGATGATCGCCGTATACGACTTCGGCGGCGGCACGTTCGATATTTCGGTGCTGGAAGTCGGC
>Ga0070733_10001268_pt1 | contig 18996 bp, 16 predicted proteins | sample Coa_R1_9_FD_66450 | JGI IMG/M metagenome (GOLD analysis project Ga0070733, IMG submission 66450) | Surface soil microbial communities from Centralia Pennsylvania, which are recovering from an underground coalmine fire - Coalmine... | ecosystem: Environmental > Terrestrial > Soil > Unclassified ... | reverse complement strand
CAAGTGGATTTTCGATGACACCGACTTAGACTCGGGCAGACCCCTCCTTGCGATTTCTGCAAGGGTGGGGACTCGCTCTTTCGTCCGTCCTCCGTAAAACTACGTACGCAATTTCCGTTTCCGAGCTGGTCGACGTTCCCATCTTGTTCTGGCGCGAGTCGCCTTTCCCGCCACCGGCCATCGCTCCCCACACGGTGCTAGACCCTCACCTTGGTATTAGTTCGCTTTTTGTTTACTATTGACTAAATACCGTAAATGTGATAGGTTCAGCCGCTTTCTCTGCGCGACACAGTTGGCTACAGACCGAGACGAAAGAAACCCTGGCGGTCGGACGCGCTTCGAGCGCGCCAAACAAAAGACTCCTTCGCCTATGCCGGCGCCGACATTGGTCAACCTTCGATCGTGCCCAGCGGCTATCGGCAGCCGGGCCTCTCGCCAGACAGGCTCGCCGAGCCAGCCCCGACTGTGCCTCCGCCGCTCGAATCAGCCCAAGCTAAATCCCCTCAATTGAAGGACATCATGGACAATCCCAGCCAGAACGCTCCACAAGAAATCCCAGGCGAAGCCCAGCCCATCGTCCGCCGTAAACGAACCTTCCCCGTCACTTTCCGGGTCCGCAAGGACGAACACGGAAAGCCCATCGAGTCGCAAATGTACTACGCGCACGAATGGGAAGCGTTCCAAGCTTCCCAAGCCGCAGCCGAACGCGCCCAGAAGGAAGCCGACGAAGCCGCCAAAGCCGCACGCGAAGCCGAACTCGCCGCAGGCCGACCCGACCCGGTGAGGGTTGGGATCCTGAGCGAGCGCACCGAGTCGAAGGGCCCTGCCCCGAGCGGAGTCGAAGGGAGCGAGCGAAGTGAGTCGAAGTGCCCGCAACATCCCGCATTTGCCTCCCAAACCTCCGCCGCCAAATCAACCTTCGTCGCCTCGACTCCGGTTATCCACGCCATCAACCGCACCCCTCCCGATTCCGAACGCCATTCGCGCCTCTGCTCGATCTGTTCGCATCCCGACCGCGACGCCATCGAAGGCGACTTCGTCCGCTGGCGCAAGCCGCGTGAAATAATCGATGATTACCGCCTCTCCAGCCGCTCAGCGTTCTACCGCCACGTCCATGCCACCGGACTCTTCCAGCGCCGCCGGTTCGAACTCGCCCGCGTCCTGGAAACTCGCCTCGAAGAAGCCGACGATTGCCCGCTCGAACAATTCGATATCATCACCCGCGCCGCCCGCGTCTACGCCCATCTCGACGACAACGGCCGCTGGTTCGAGCCTACCCGCACGCACCACATTCTCACCGGCTCGCTTCCTCTCCCAAACGACACGCCGCCCGACTCGGCTCGCCCCGACTCAACTCCACCCGATCCGCCGCCAACCTTCGACATCGCCCTGAACCTCCCCACCCCAAGGTAGCGGACCTCCATGCCAACCCTGGCTCCGCCTACGCGACTCAGGGAAAGCTGCGCCGCTTCGACTCTTCTAACCACTGCTTCCTTGGCGCACCGAAGCGCTCCGCGCGAAGACGGAACCTCCTCGCCCGCCGGTAGGCTATCCGCGATGCTAATCTGGGTTCCCGTGCTAATCAGGTGGCCGTTTGCCCTGGCGCGCCGAAGCGCTCGGCGCGAAGGCGGCTACCCGGAACACCGTGCGAATAGAAATCGCCGCAACGCCTGGAGAATCAATGACATAAGAATTTCTACCCGGAACAGTTTTCACCGTTTACATCGCGCCGGACGCAGAATTGAGAGGCTCGGACGCGAGGTGTGCTGTCCCGGCTCATGCTATCCTGACGCGCGACCGGAGACAGGAGAAGTGGCCATCAGCGAAAACGCCATGAGCGAAGACACAAGCCAAAACCCCATGACCGAAAACCCCATGTCCGAAAACGACGACGCGAGATTCATGGCAGTGGCGCTGGAGGAGGCGCGCGCGGCGGCGGAGCGGGGCGAGGTGCCGGTCGGAGCGGTCGTGGTGGCGGGCGGCGCGATCGTGGCGCGGGTGGGCAATCGCACGATCGCGGACTGCGATCCAACGGCGCACGCGGAGATGATCGCATTGCGTCAGGCGGCAGCGGCGGCGGGGAACTACCGGCTGGTAAACTCGACGATCTATGTGACGATCGAGCCTTGCGCGATGTGCGCCGGTGCGATGATTCTGGCGCGCGTTGCGCGGCTCGTCTATGGCGCGGACGACCCGAAAGCGGGCGCGGTGCGGTCATGCTTCTCCGTGCTGGCCCATCCGAAGCTGAATCACCGTGTGGAAGTGACGCCGGGGATCCTCGAGGAGGAAGCGGCGGCGGTGCTGCGGGAATTCTTCGCGGCACGAAGATGAGGCAGGGAGGCAAGAAGCAAGGAAGAAAAAAGTAACGGAAAAAGGCCCGGGGCTAAAGCCCGGTCTCGACTAGGCCGGTTTTTTGTGGGGCTGAAAGCCCCACGCTTCCACCGCAAGCCGAGGAAAGGGACCACCGTACGCCGAGAAGTTATTTGAGAGCGGCTGCGCGAGAAAAACAGGAGGCTAAGGAAGCAGGGAAGTAAGGAGGCAAAGGAAGTAAAGGAAGTGAGGGAAGTAGAGAGTTAGAGGAACACGGGGGCTCAGTGCGGGGCGAGCGGGTGGAGGAAAGGGAATTATTGGAGAGCGGCTGCCGCGTCGGCAGCGGTTGGGTAGATTTTGATGGCTTTGTCGACCTGGGTCAACTTCAGGGTGCCCGCGACCATTCCCTTGGCGCCCGCGAGACAGAGCATTCCACCGGATTTCTTCACTCGGGAAAAACACATGACGATGGTGCCGATGGCCGCGCTGTCGACGTGGGTGACGCCGGAAAGGTCGAGGATGAATCGCTTCTCGTTTCCGGGCGTGAGCGTCTCGAACTCCTGCTGCAGGCGCTGGCAGTCGGGGCCGGCATGAATGCTGCCGGTCAGTTCGAACACGGTTATCGAGGGACTGTGCTCCCGTCGCGCGACTTGCAGAGTGACGATTTTAGTGGCCATGCCGTTACTCCTCGTACGGAAATTCTCGAATGAGGCGCACGCAATCGCCCAGCGCCACAAGAACCGAATCGCCCCAGCCGCAGGGGATGAAGGCAGCCGTCTTCTGATTGACCGGCTTGTCCGCTTCGGCGAAAAAGCGCAGGCGCTGTCCCGGAGGAGGAGCTGCGAATTCCTTTACGGTGATGCGAAACGTGACGTCGCCGCCCGCGTGGCGCTTGTTCATCGAAAAGAAATGAAGTTGCGTCAGTTGCTCGGAGACATCCCGTTGCAGGTATTTCCATTCGCTCATCCGCGCGCTCCCAGGTCGATTTCCGTTGGCCGAATCAGGGGTCTGTTGACGGCGGGCGCATGTTAGGCCATGCGGTGTGTGCGAGTCAAACGAAGAGAGCGCCGCTTAGGCCAGGCCAAGACAACTTGGGTTGGGGCGCCTTGACAACCCCGTAGCGCGAAGTCACACTGGCCTTTCCATGCGAGAACTGCTGCGCCGCGTCATGCTGGTGGACCTGCTGAAGGGGATGTGGCTCACCTTCCGCTATCAGGCCCCGAAGAATGTTTATACGGAGCAATATCCGCTGGAGAGGCCGATGGTCGCGGAGCGCTACCGCGGCGCGCCGAGGCTGAACATCAACCCGGAAACGGGCGAGTCCCTGTGCATCGCGTGCAATCTTTGTGCGCTGATCTGCCCGGAGAACCTGATCGTCGTGGGATGGCATCGCGACGAAGCCACGCGGCGAAAGGTCTTCACCACCTTTACCTACGACACGTCGCGCTGCATGTTCTGCGGGCTCTGCGAGGATGCGTGCCCGACCGATTGTCTGGAATTGACGCAGGATTTCGAGATGGCCAGCTACAGCCGCGAAGGGGCCATCTGGGATCGTCATCGCCTCGAAGTAGGCCCTACGCCGACGCACTACACGCGATAGCCAAGCGAGTCAGCGGTTGCCATTGATCGTCGGCGCTCCCGAGACGGTCCACCCAAAGAGACGCTGCCAGAGAGAACGCCCCGCCAGTCCGAACATTTAGAAATCCTTCCAACAGCGGCAGTGCCATGGCGCGGCGACTTCGGTTAAGATACATCTCTTTTTCAGGCGGATGTTTATCCCGGTGGTGTGGAAGGAGAGGAATGGAACTTCGCAAAGATCCGATCACGCGCAGCTGGGTGGTGGTGGGACATCCCGAAACGGACGGGATTCCGCAGAACGCGTGCCCACTGTGTCCTGAGAACCGGATCGAGATTCACGAGGTGCTGACATTGCCGCGCGAAGGGCCGCGGCAGGTGCGCGTGTTTCCGCATTTCCGGCCGCTGTACCGGATCGAGGGAGAGCCGACGCGGAGCGCCGAAGGAATTTACGACCGCATGGCTGGGACGGGCGCGCACGAGATCATCGTCGAAACGCCCGACCACGAACGCGGGATGGCGGACATGAGCGAAGAGGAGATCGAGATCGTGCTGGAAGCGTACGCGCAACGGATCGTGGACCTGAAGCAGGATTCGCGGTTCAAGTACGTGACCATATTCAAGAACCGGGGCGAGCAGGCCGGCGAGGAATGGACGCACGCGCACGCGCAACTCACGGCCACGACCTTCGTGCCCAGGCGGGTGTTGTACGAACTGCGCTCGGCCCGATTGTGGTACAAGGAACGCGAGCGCTGCGTTTTCTGCGACATCATGCGGCAGGAGATCCGGCAAGCGAAGCGCATCGTGGATAACGTTGGCGATTACTACGCGTTTTGTCCCTATGCCTCGCGCGTGCCGTTCGAGATGTGGCTGATGCCGCGCACGCACAACCACCAGTTCGAAGCGCCTTTGCCGGGGGAGAACCGCCATCATCTGGCGAGCCTCTTGAGACGGGCGCTGCGGCGGCTGGCCAAGGTGAGCACTACGTATCACATGGTGCTGCACACCGCGCCGAACACGCTGCAAACCAAGGGCGAACTGAGCGAATACTGGCGCACGATTGCGGGCGATTACCACTGGCACATCGAAATCCTTCCCATCGTGGAACAGCGCAGCAAGTCCTACAGCATCAAGGAGATCTACTTCAACGGTCTGTTGCCGGAAGATGCGGCGGAGCGGCTGCGTCAGATCGATCCGGGGAAATGAAAATGGGTCGCGCGGAATCGAAGAGCGAAAAGCAGAGCCCTTACGACCACCCGCAAGGAACGCGGCTGGGTTTGATTGTATGACGAAGGCGGGATGACAGCCGGGAAGGAGCAACGCGGCGGAATCATCTTCAAGTTTCTGCTGCTGTGCTGTTTTGCCGTAATTTTGTGCGCTCTTTACCTGCTGCGGCACCCCTTGATGCGAGTGGCCGGGCGGGTACTGGTCCTCGACGATTCTCCGCGAGCTTCGGACGCCATCGTCATGCTGGGCGACGATAATTACAACGGAGACCGGGCCACGCGCGCGGCCGAGCTTCTGAAGGCAGGTTGGGCGCCCCGTGTGGTTGCCAGCGGGCGCTACTTGCGCCCGTACATCAGCATTGCGGACCTCGAACAGCACGACTTGACGAACCGAGGAGCGCCGGCAAGCGCCATCGTGCGGTTTCCGAACCGCGCGCGAAACACGCGCGAAGAATGCACGGCGCTTTCGCAACTGCTGGCGGAGCGTGGCTGGAAGCACGTCCTGCTGGTCACGTCGAGTTACCACACCCGGAGAGCCGGGTACATTTGCTCACGCCTGCTTCCGTCCGGAACCGAACTTCACGTGGTGGCAGCCCCCGACTCGCAGTTCAATCCGGACGACTGGTGGCAAAGCAGGCAGGGCGAGAAGATTTTCTTTCATGAGGTGGTGGGGTTCGTTGCGGCGGCGTGGGAGTTGCGGCACAGGTCCGTGCAGACCACGGAGTGACGGCTTTTAGGAGGGACCGACCGGGTGCCTAAGCCTCGCAGGTTTGCCTGCTATGGAAGCTAACGGGACGCTGAAAAAGTCGAACGGCAGCTTCAGGGGTTAAAACCCTTGATATAAAACGCCCGCTTACGGCGGGGTTAAAACCCCGCCCTCCTGAAGACAAGGCGTTTTTCAGCAAGCTGCTAAATCCAGGGCAGGCACGGCCTCAAGACTGGGAGAAGGGCTGCCGCCCATAGTGTCGGATCGGCAAACATGTGGCGAAGATACTTGGGTTTACTCCATCTGGGGTCTGTACTATAGTTCCTGACGATGTACGCGCGCTTGAAGCGCGACAGGAGGCCTGCCAGCCCGGCGCAGGCCATCTTGGGAGTGTCCGACATTTTCTGGGGGAGGAATCCATGTGGCGTAAAACGACAGAGGCCAAACCCGCTTCACCGGCCTCGAACGCGCCCGCGCCGGGTCCCGTAGCCGACAAACCGAAGGAGACGCCGCAAGCTGTCCCGCCGCAAACCGCCTCGCCGCAGGCTCCGGCGGCACTGGCAGCGACGGCGCAAGCCCCGGCGCAGACCACACCGACTCAGACGCAGGCGAAGGCCGCGCCAGCAACCCCGGCACCGGCCCCGCAACCGGTTCGATCCGGAGAGGCGTCGACGATCAGCGCCGGGTTGAGGATCAAGGGCGACATCACCGGCACCTCCGATCTGACTGTGGAAGGCGAGACGCAGGGCAAGATTCGGATCACGAACGGCCGAGTCACGGTGGGGGCGACTGGCAAGGTGAACGCGGATATCGATGCGCGTGAGATCGTGATCCATGGCCGCGTCCAGGGGAATCTGAAAGCGACCGAGAGCGTTCGACTGGGCTCGTCGGGCCACGTGGAGGGGAGCATTCTGACGCCGCGCATCGGGATCGATGATGGCGCGAGACTTCGCGGAAATGTGGAGATGGTTCGCCCGGGCGATGCCCAAGCCAAAACTGATCAAGCGAAGCCGGTGGCGGCCGCTCGCGCCGCATCGGCAGCGGCGAGCGAGGAGTAGCGGCCGATGAACTGGACCGCCAAGGCGCATTCGGCAACTGCACCTGCCACGAGCAGGCCGAAGCCGGGTCCCGCCGTGCCTGCCGCCGCGAGCAACCGGAATGCCCGCACCTCGAATGGACTGAAGGAGTTTCTGTGGATGATCAGCGACGTTGAGCGCGGCCGCATTCTGGACCTCGGCAATGCGTCGCAATCCACCCTCAACTTCTTCATAGAACGCGGCTATCGGATTACGACGGAAGACCTGCTGCGATCCTGGAAGGAATTTCTAAGCACGGAAGAAGAGCGGCTGCGGCGGGCGGCTGTCGGGCAAGATGAGCGAACCTCGCAGGCTCTACTCGTCCAGAAATTTCTAGACAGCTCGCTCGACTACCCAGAGAACAGCTACTGCGGCGTTCTTGCGTGGGACCTCTTCGATTACTTAGACGGAGAATTGCTGCCGCGCGCGATGGAGCGGATTTACCGGATGCTGACTCCGGGAGGAGCGGTGCTGTCTCTTTTTCACAGCCGGCCGCCGGAACGATTCCATCGGTATCGAATTCTAGACAACCAGACAATCGAGACGATGCCCGCGCCGACCCTGGCCGTGCATGCGCGCGTGTTTCAGAACCGGGAAATCCTCGACATATTCAGCGAGTTCCGCACGTCGAAGACGTTCGTCGGTCGCGATCAGATACGCGAAGCGCTCTTCCTCAAGTAGCCTGCCTTGGGCGGTCTGACGCAACATTACCACGCCAAAAAGGGCCTGCCATTCCTGGAGAACCTGCTGCTGGATGTTCGTTTTGCGCTTCGAGTGCTTCGGAAGTCTCCCGCGTTCACGCTGGTTGCGTTACTCACCCTGATGCTGGGGATTGGGGCAAACGTCGTCGTCTTCGGAGTGCTGAATGCGGTCCTGCTGCGCCCGCTGGATGTGAGCGACCCAGGGAGCCTGTATCAGATTCGCCCAAAGGTGTGGGCGAGCGGACGGCTACTGACCACGTCGTATCCCGCGTTTGAGGATCTTCGGCGGCGGAACTCAACCTTCAGGGGGATGGCGGCGATTTACGGATATTCCGACGCGGGACTGCGCTGGCATAACGCGGCGATGAATGTCTCGGGCGATGAGGTGACCGGAAATTATTTCGATCTATTGGGGGTGCAGCCGGAGGCGGGGCGGTTCTTCCACGAGGCGGAGGAGCGCGGCCCGGGTTCAGCGCCGTATGTGGTGTTGAGCGATGCTCTTTGGCGAAGCGCGTTTCATGGCGATCGGAGCGTAATTGGGACGACCGTGGACCTCAACAAGCATCCGTTTACAGTAGTCGGCGTGGCACCGGCGGAGTTCTACGGCGCGGAGCGGTTTGTGTGGCCGGACTACTGGATCCCCATGGCCAACGAGGAGCAGGTGCAGGGATCGGATTACCTGCATAGCCGGACATCTCGCGTGACGGTGATTGGGCGCCTCAAGCGGGGCGTGACGCCGCAGCACGCCACGGAAAATCTGAATACGATTGTGGCGGAACTGGCGAAGGAATATCCAGAGACCGATCAGGGACTGTCGGTGCGGCTGATCCACCCGGGGCTCTGGGGCGACGACGGCGACGTGATTCGCGGATTCCTTTACGGCGTGACCGTGCTGGGGCTGCTGGTACTGGCGGCGGCATGCGCGAACCTGGCCAGTCTGTTTGCGGCGCGCACGGCAGATCGCGGCCGGGAACTGGCGCTCCGCGTGGCCCTCGGGTCGAGCCGGCGGCGGCTAGTACGGCAACTGCTGACCGAGGCGCTGGTGGTATCGCTGATGGGCGGGGCGGCGGGGTTGGTGAGCGCGGACCTGCTGCTTGGCGTCCTGAACCGGTGGTATCCGGCCCTGGGCCATCTAGCGGCGGGCACGGACGTCCGCTTGTACCTGGCAGGTCTGGCATTGACGCTGGGAAGCGCGCTGCTGTTTGGAATAGTTCCGGCGCGACAGGCGTGGCGGAGCAGTCCGTTGCAGGCGATGAAGGGCGGAACGGTGGATTCGATGCTTCTGCACCGGTTTGCCCTGCGGGACCTGCTGTTGGGCGCGCAGATTGCGATCTGCACGCTGCTGGTGACGGCGTCGCTGGTGGCGGTACGCGGCATGGTGCGCGCGCTGCACGCGCCGATCGGCTTCCAGCCGCAGGGGGCGATGCTGGCCGGGATGGACCTGAGCCAGGGGGGACAGGCAGGCGCCGTGGCGCTCGCGAAAGAGAAAGAAATGATCGAGGCGGCGCGGAGCATTCCCGGCGTGACGGCGGCCGGGGCGGTGAAACCCACTCCGATGAACGGCTGGATACGCGACATTCCGATTTACCGGCCAGGAACGGTGGAGTTCCGGATGGATAATTATGCGCTGGCGACGTTCGTGTTTCTGATGTCGCCGGGATACCTGCAAGCTGCCAGCACACGGCTACTGAGCGGCCGGGACGTCTCATGGCAGGACACCGCAGAGACACCGGATGTGGCCATCGTGAACGAGACTTTCGCGCGGAAGATGTGGGGAGAAACGCCCGCGGTCGGAGAGCGGTTCGTTGTCTGGGGCAAGGTGACGGAAGTGGTTGGGGTGGTAGAGAACGGCAAGTACCACGACCTGGCGGAGTCGCCGCAGGCGGCGGTGTATCTGCCGTTGTCGCAAAGCGAGGAAAGCGACGCGGTTTTGGTGGTGCGGTCGCGGCGGGCGCCGAACGAGATGGCGGCGGCACTGCAACGCACACTGAGCGGCATCGAGCCGAATGTGCCAATCACGCTGCAGAGCTGGCCCGATGCGCTGCGAGATGTGCTGTTCCCAGCCCGGGCGGCGACAGTGGCGCTAGGCGTGATGGGCCTGCTGGCAGCGATGCTGGCGGTGACGGGCATCTTCGGCATGGCGGCGTACAGCGTGAGCCGACGGATGAAGGAGCTGGGCATCCGCGTGGCTTTAGGCGCGCGCAAGGTGCATGTGATCAGTGCGGCAGTGGGGCGGCCCATGTCGCTGCTCGGCGTGGGATCAGCGGTGGGCCTGCTGTCGGGCTTTTTCGCCGGCCGGTTGCTGGGGCGGATTGTGTATCAGGCGAATCCGCGGGATCCCGTGGTCGTGTGCGGCGCGGTGCTGACCATGGCGCTGCTGGGCATTGCCGGGTCTGCGATTCCAGTCCGGCGGGCGCTAGCCGCCGATCCGTCCACGCTCATGCGGGAAGAGTAAGACAGGCGAGTTTCCCAGGGTCATCGGGGAGAAGATAGGCGAAGCAATGGCGAAGAGAACGTCCTTCGAGATTTCGTGGTGACCCGATCCCAGTTTGGAATACAGGAAATTTCCTATTGCATTGGGCGGCACGCGGACGTACAAGGGAGTTGAAGTAGCTAGACCACGGAGGAAGGATGAATCCACCGGGCCTAGACTGGAAAAAAGCTTAAACACACCGCTTTTGCGGTGCGCTGCCGCGGACGAAGCGTCTAGAAGCTTTAGTCCCGGTCCAGAGAAAGTGCTAAAACGGGGAGCTGCCAGGCTCCCCGTTTTGCTTTGTACGCACCGTATTGACGTCCTCTCTGCGAACCGAGCTGCTTTTGGTTTTGCATCCTCGCTTGGCCCTTCGAATTTGCCGCCGCGAATTGGCGAGGCGCGGCTGCGTTCCTAACTGCGGTGAAATACCGGAACCTCTCGTGGGCGATTCAATCGAAAAAATACTGTGGCGAACGTGGCGACCTTTGCGGGAGCGTTTACGGCAGAGGCGCAGAGTGCGCAGAGATAAGAAAGATGGGCGGTTTCTGCGGTTGTCCAGCGAAGATTAGCAAGACGCTGTTGCCCTGCCAGTTCGCAAAACAACATTCGGCGCGCCAATGGAGGCGGCAAATCAAGAAAGCAATCCAGTGCGTTATCGTTTGATCCCGATTTCGCACCGCCCAGCTTGTTACGGTCGGTTGGAGAGGACGACTTTGCCGCCTTGGCGGGCGAAGACGAAGACCTTGCTCTGGTCGATGTCGGCGAGAGCCTTTTTCGCGAGGAAGTCCTCGGTGAAGAGAAACACGCGGTGGGGGCCGTTCCAGAGGCGTTCAAATGAGGCGTTATTCTCGAAAACTTCGGGTGCGCCCGGGAAGTAAGAACCGAACCAAAGGTTTCCGTCGCGCCCGTTGAGCATGTGCAACTCGATCCCGGTGTAGTAGTTCAGAGTTGAGCCCCATTCGTACTTGCCGTTGATGACGATCGTATCGCCGGGCTGCCAGGCCTTCTGAATTTCCAGGGCGACGCGCTTCGAGGAGAGCTCCGGCGAGAAAATCACGAGTCCGCGGTGCACGCAAAAGAGCAGCACGATCATCATCCCGGTGAGCGCGAGGTTTCCGGCAAATGGCCGGCCACGGCGGCGGAAAATCCAGTTCAGGCCGGTTCCCGCCAGCAGACCCAATCCGACGAGCAGAAGCGGTGTACGAAACAAACCGAAGGACTCGAGCGTGAGGTCGCCCATGTGGCCGAGCGAAAGCTTGTAACTGCCGGGGTGCGGGACGAGGACGGAGCCGATGTCCGTGCCAGCCGGGAACGGGTGCGTCTTGGCCAGAAGGACCATCGCGGCGGCAAATCCGACGAAACCGATGGCCAACAAGACGGCCGAGGCGATGCGGCCGTCGCGCCGGTCGCGGCTGTCGGCGGCGGATTCGCGCTCGCGCTGGAGCCAGCCGCCGATCAGCAGCGCGAGAGCGGGAATTGCGGGCAGCGAATAGTATTCCTGACGGGTTGAGAAGCTGAAGAAGAGCATGATCACGAGCGCCCAGACCGCGCAGAAGAGATTCGCGCGCGCGCGACGGTCAAGGCCTTCGCGCCAGGTTCGGAAGCGAATCGGAAACTCGCGCAACGCCGGAACGAGGTAGACGGCCCAGGGAACCACCCACGCGAAGAGAAGCCCCCAGAAGACGAGCAGAGGCACTTTGTCGTAATCGCGGGGGAAGCGCTCGTTCAGGTAGCGCAAAAACTGCTCGTTGATGAAGTAGAACCACAAAAAGCCTTTCTCAGGGCCGGTGGGTTGCGCCGGGCTGCGAATCGCCGCGAGGACGTGCCAGGGCACCGCGACGGCGAGAAAAACCAGGAGGCTCGAGAAGAGATGAAACTTGAGGATTTTTCGGAGCGTTCCGGTGAGCAGCAGGAAAACGCCGATAATGGCGAGCGGAAACACGATGCCGATGAGGCTTTTGGTCAGGACGTTGAGCGCCATCGTGACGGCCACGCCCCAGCAGAGCCATCGCGAGGGCTGGTCCTGCTCGTAAGCGATGAGAAACCAGTAGAGGCCGAGAGTGAGAAATAAAGCGACGAAGACGTCGGGGATCAGGAAGCGCGTGTAAAGAAAAATGCCGGGCGCGGTGACGACGATCAGCGCCGCATAGAAGCCGGCTTCCACCCCGAAGTACCGACGGCCGAAGATGAAGACGGCGAACGCGAGGGCGAGGACGCCCAGGGCGAGCGGAAGGCGCGTCTGCCACTCGGCGACGCCGAAAAGTTTGTAGCTTGCCGCGACAGTCCAATACATGAGCGGAGATTTTTCGAGGTAGCGGATGCCGTTGATGTAGAGCGTCACCCAGTTGTGATTCAGGAGCATTTCGCGCGCGGCTTCGGCGTGGATGGAATCGGCGTCGTCGAGCAGGCCGGGCTTGGAGAGCGAAGGAATGTAAATCAGGAGCCACGTCAGCACGAGGATGCCAAGCATCCAGGCGGTGCTCAGGATGGAGCGCCCTTGCGTGGGCGACGCGGTGGCGCCGGGATCGGAATCCCCTTTCGAGAGAATGTTATGCATGAATTCTGGAGAGGCCGAGGGCCAACGGATGACCGGCCCTGCGTCGCGGACTAAGAAGTATAAGGCACAGCGTACCTAAGTTGGAAACGCTTGTGCCGCAGAGCGTTGCCCTCCCGCGGCGACAAAGTCCAAAGGGGTGGGGCCGCCGCTTCAGTTGATCCGGCACACGAGCACCTTCTTGTTTTGATAGGGGCACGAAAGGCCCGCGACCGGCGGTTGTTCGAGCACGGCCCAGGTGACGCCGTAGGTCTGCTTGAGGCGCTGGAAGTCAGCTGCGTGGAAATTTCTCCATCCCTGCACGGCGCGAACTTGCTGAAGGCACTCGCTCGCGAGTGGCAGGCCGGGGAACATGGCCGAGGCGCTCCAATCTTTGACGCCGTCGGCGAGGCTGCTGCGCGCTGCGATGGCGCGAAAACCCTGGTAATCCTCGCCCGGCAAAGCCATGTAATTCGGGTTCAAGGCGAAGATGGCGTCTTCCGGGGTATTTGCGCGAATCCAGACGAACGCTTGCACCCAGGGATTGGTCGAGGCGGCGCCCGGCCACTCGATATGTCGATCGGCACGATAAAGCTGGAATTGCGCAAACGCCATGCCCGCGCAAATCGGCGCGAACAGCGCTAGCCAGAGGACGACGCGGTGGTTCAGAAGCGCCTCACCAAGCAGGCCGCCAGCCACCAGGACCATGAGCAGATAGAGCAGTTGGAAGCCGCGCATGGGCTGGCCTATCGCGAGCGTCTGGAGCGGGGCAAACGAAACGATCAGAGCGCCAAGAAAGCACGCCATGCCGAACGGAATCAGCGAAAGGGCAAGCGTTCTCAAAACGGGCCGCTGCTTTGCGTCGGCGATGCGGCTGAACCACCAGAGAATCGCGAGCGGCGCGAAGATGCCGAGCCACTCGTACCAGCGCCAGCGGAGAACGAAGTAATACGCGTGGTCGTGCAAGGTCTGGAAAAAGGCGGTCGATGGATGCAGAAACGACGGCGCGGCGATCGCGAGAGCGGCTGAAGAGAGGACGTGTGGCGACTTCCTCGCGACCGCACGCTGCGCGAGCGCGACGAGCACAACGTAGAAAGCGCCAAAGACGACCATCAGCGGATGGATGAGGGCGGTGAAGACGAGCCACAAAGCGGCGCGAAGGAATTTCCGTTCGAGCGTGGCGTCAACGGCGAAGAGAATCGCAAAAGTCGAGACCGAGCGTGGATTGAAGTAGGGGTCGAGCAGATAGAGAGCTGTTCCGGTGGCGGGAAGCGTAAGCAGCGCCGCGGCCATCGCGACCGCGGCCCAGCGCCCGGCCTCCGTCGGAAAGCATTTCGATGCGATTCGCCTGCAGACAAGCAGGAGGAGGAGAATCGAAAGCAGGTGACAAACGAACAGAACGACGGATAGCGGCAGATGCGTGAATCGAACGAGCGCGGCGGCCAGATTCGGGAAGAGCGTCAGACGCGCATGCGCCTCGAAGAATTGAGAACCGAAGGGATACAACGCCGGATGCAGGAGTTTCCTGATCTGGGGGACGTAGATTTCGGCGTCTTCGGAAAACGGATGATAGCCATGGATCAGGAGGGCGGCGCACGGCATAAGAAAAAGCAGGCCAGAGTTACGAATATTCGAGCGCAGGTTGTGATGGGATTCGGACGGCGGCGTCATGCGGCTGTTGCGGCGAGCGGGATCGGAGACGAACCGCCGCCAGGGCGCGCGCTCAAGATATCCGCTCCGTGGTTTGCTGCGTCAAGGGCGTCGCGGCAGGCATCTCGGCGCGCGCGTCGGTGAGTTTGCGGCCCTTCGCGTCCAGAATGCGAAAATGTCCCAGCCCAAGGCGCTGGAGGAAGCACTTCAGGGTTGCTCCAAGAACGCCAAAGCCGTAGCCGACGCTCCTCACAAAGCGGATGGAAGAGGCTTCGTCGAAGTATTTGGTCGGGCAGGAAATTTCGCCGATGCGCAGCCCGAAGTAAACCATCTGCACGATCATTTCGTTGTCGAAGACGAAGTCATCGGAGTTTTCCACGAGCGGCAGAGTCTCCAGCACTTCGCGGGTGAATCCGCGAAATCCGGTGTGATATTCGGAGAGCTTCGCGCCGAGCAGCAGATTTTCAAAGGCGGTGAGCAGGCGGTTGGCGACGTACTTATAGCGCGGCATTCCGCCGCGCAGAGCGCCGCCGCCGAGAATGCGCGAGCCGAGCACGACGTCGTACACACCCGAAGAGATCATTCCGGCCATGGCCGCCACGAGCGTCGGTTTGTACTGGTAATCGGGGTGGACCATGACGATGATGTCCGCGCCGCTATCGAGCGCCGCGCGGTAGCACGTCTTCTGGTTGCCGCCATAGCCGTAATTCTTTTCGTGGACGATCACGTGAAGCCCCAGCTCGCGCGCGACGCGCACGGTGTCATCGCGGCTGTGGTCGTCGACGAGAATCTTCGTGTCGACGATGCCGGGAAGCTCCTGGACGGTGGAGCGCAGGGTCTTCGCCGCGTTGTAAGCGGGCATCACGACGGCGATTCGCTTGCCTTCGATCACTGGCTCTCCGACCCCTTGGCGAAATGATTCGTGTTGCGGAGCCGGCCGACTTCACTTGCCCGGTCCGCAGCCTTGAGAATTTTAGCATCACAAATGCGGCAATTTGCGTATGATTCCAGAGCTGGAATCAAGCTGGTAACAAGGGACCGGCGCGGAACACGCGAATCGCGCCGACCAATCTCGAGGGAACCGACCGATGAAAACCGACGACCGATCGCTGCTCAAGTTTTCGTTTGCTGTTGCAGGAATTGCCGTTGCGGCGCTGGTGCTGGCCGGGAGGCCGGCTCCGCTGATCGCGCGAAGCTCGCCACCGCGAACGAATGTCTCGCCACGCCCCGCTCAAGCAAACGGAGCGCAGGCTGCCCAGGAGCCGGCGCAGAAAACGGCAGGCGAAGTCTACATGAACCTGCAGGTGCTGAAGGAGATTCCGTCGGACCAATTGATTCCCGCGATGCAGTACATCACGGCCGCGCTCGGTGTTGAGTGCCAGTATTGCCACGTCCCAAGGCATTTCGACAGCGATGACAAACAGACGAAGGCCACCGCGCGCAAGATGATGCAGATGATGTTCGCGATTGATAAGGACAATTTCAACGGGCGGCGCGAAGTGACTTGCTACACCTGCCATCGCGGCGCGTCGAAAGCGGAGAGCATGCCGATCCTGAGCGCCTCGACGACGGGCCAATCGATGATGGGCGGCGCGGGGATGAGTGGCCGTCCGAATGGCATGGGTATGGGAATGGCGAAGCCTTCGGAAGCGGGCGCAGGCGCAAACGCCGGTGCTGCGAGCCTGCCGGCGATCAGCGTCGATGCGATCATCGCGAAATACACGGACGCCCTGGGCGGCGCCGCGGCCATCCAGAAGATAACGACACTCGATGAGAAGGGCGTTGCGGAAATGGCGTCCCGTGGCATGAAGGTCGATGTTGAAGAGGTTCGCAAGGCTCCCGACAAGGCGATGTTGACCGTGCACATGCCGAACGGAGCGGCGATGTCGCAAGGCTATGACGGCGCGAACGGCTGGCACGCCTTCCCCGGGCGTCCCGCGGAGGATTTGACGTGGGACGATCTGGTGCGCGCGAAGCAGTGGGCGTCGTTCATTCCAGGGCTCAACTTGAAGCAGGATTTTGTGCGCGCGCAGGCTGCCGGTACGGAAAAGATCGGCGATCAGGAGGCGTATCGCGTGATTGGATTCCGCAAAGGCGGCGGGCGCGTGATGTTCTACTTTGACGCGCAATCGGGCCTGTTGCTGCGCGTCTCGGAACGCATCGAGAGCCCGCTCGGATCGCTGCCGCAGGATACGGATTACTCCGACTACCGCGACGTAAGCGGCGTGAAGCTGCCGTTCACCGTAACCGTGGCGCACGTGCAGGGCCCCACAATTTACAAATGGGACCAGATTCAGGCGAATGTTTCGGCCGACGACAGCCGCTTCGAGAAGCCCGCGCAGAAGACAGCGCAGCCGTAACGCGTCGGGGCTGCCCGGAAGGCAATCACTCGTCGGGTTCGGTACTTCGCCAATACGCTTTTATTGTGACGCTGAGCCCCAGATCCGCAAGCTGACTGAGCGTTTGCTGCGAGACGGTCGGGCCGCCTCCAAAACCTGAGCCAAAGCGCCCGCAATAGGCGTTGAGCGAACGACGTTCGCCAAGCTTTCTCGTATCGTCGTAGGAGATCGCTACATCAGCGTCGGGCCGCCGCACGGGCTTACCCGTGCCAAATGAAAAGCCTGGAGCATGCTCCGAGCACGCTCAAAGCGCCAACAAGGCGCAAAAACAGGAGGGTTCCTCGCGAAAACAAAACACGCCCGCGCGTGAGGGTTTCCAGCACTCTTCCGGGCGCGAAGAGCAATGCCAGCCCGAACAATCCCCAGGTGGCGAGAATCACCTGAATGAGCTTCCCGAATTCAGTTTCGCTCATGGGTGACCCGACCCAGCCGCTGCTTTTGCCGCGGCAGTATGACCGGTTGCCGACGCAGTCGATGCGGCCGGAGACTCGGGAGCCGGAACTGGAGCAGCGGCGAGAAGGGGACCTCCGCAGGCAATTTGCACCTGGGAGGCAAGGGAATCAGTCAAGATGGCTCCGCTGCGCGACTTTGTCGCGCAGATTTGCCCCGCCGTCAGGCCAAGGGCGCCTCGGAGATCAGTGCCGTCCACAATCGCGCCGGTCAAACTTGCTCCGCTCAGAACGGTTCCTGCAAACTGAGCGCCGCGAAGATCGGCACCGTGCAGATCGGCGTTGATGAAAATGGCGGACGCGAGTTGCGCGCTGACCAAATTGGCTCCCGGAAGTTTGGCGGACCAGAGATACGCATTGCGCAGATCGGCGTGTTCGAGATCGGCGCCGTCGAGATAGGCCGAGCGCAAATCGGTTTTTTCCAAATTGGCGCGCTCCATCGCAGCGCCGGTGAGCCGCGCGCCGTAGAGCGTTGCGTCCTGAAACTGCGCGTCGATCAGGACGGCGTCGATCAGCGAACAATACGAGAGGTTCGATTGGCGGAAATCGGCGCGATCGAGATTCGCGCCATCGAGGTTACCGCGGTCGAGATTGCTGTGATAGAGCCGGGCGCGGTCCATCACGGCGTAACGCAGCGTGGCCTGGCCCAGGTCGGCGCCGCGGAAATCCGCGTCGGACAGGAACGCGCCCTCGAAATCGGAATGCCAGAGATGGGCGTTTGCCAAGAAGATGCCGTACGCCTGCGCATAGCGGAAATTCATATCGTTCAGGCGGGCTCCCTTCACGGCCGAAACCTGCGTGTCGTCGCCGGACCAACCCGCAGGCGCCGTCGACATGGAAGTCTCCGTCAAGTTGGCGTACGGATCGTAGCCGAGGAACCAGAAGATATCCGGCGCCCAGCGTCGAATGCTTGCGGCGGAAAATTGCGGCGCGCGAGTCGGGCCATGCGGCACGCCCTTCACCGTCCCCACCGACAAGAAAAGCAGGAAAACGGCGAGTCCTGCGGCCGCTTTCAAAGGATTCAGTTCACGCAGCTTCGAAAGCCATTGCCAATTGCGCGTGGCCTCGACCGCCCAGCGCTCCTGCGGGCGCCCGATCTTCGTGGTGGAGTAGAGCGCCACGCCGAAGGCGACCGCTACGAGCAGCTCGTGAAGAATCGTGCCGTGCAGGTCCTGCAAAGTGAGGTAACGCGCCCAGAAGAGAAGCAGCGTTACGGGAGCGACCCAGTAGGCCAGGGCCAGGGCGAGCATGCGCTCGATAGTCCGCGTCGAGGGAGCGTCTTTGTTCATCCAGCGAAAATGGGCGCGCAGAAGGGCGCGGATGATGCGAGGCGAATCCTGGCCGATCTCCGCGCCGTCTGGAAAAATGGCGGGCAATTGGAGAACCGCGTCCCACAGCGTCTGCAAATGGAATTGCAGAACGAGATAGACGATGAAAAGCGCGACAGGCGCGATGAGATAGACCTGAGCCGTCGGCAATGCGGCCGCGGCCCGGGAGTGCAGAAATCGGAAAATCGAAGAGTCAGTCAGCAATTGCAGGTCTCTCGTCTGCCAGATCATGAGCGCCGACACGGCACTGATCGCCATCAGCGCGGTGAAAAACTGCATGGCGGTTTGCGAGGCTTTGGCGAAAAGGGCGCGCGCCTCGAACCGCGCGATCTGATCGGGCAAAGAAGCGTCGTGCAGGTTTGCGCCTGCGAGCTGGCGGGGCAGGAGTCCCATTGCGTCGTCGAGAGTGGCGCCCTCGAGGTTCGCACCTTCGAGATTTGCTCCAACCAGACAGGATTCCCCCAGGTTGGTGCGCACCAGGCAGGCGTCGCGGAGATCGGCAAGCAGAAGGTCGGCGCTCTTCAGGTTTGCGCCCTGCAGATCGGCGTAACGCAGGTTCACGCTGATCAG
>Ga0070733_10001265_pt1 | contig 19019 bp, 16 predicted proteins | sample Coa_R1_9_FD_66450 | JGI IMG/M metagenome (GOLD analysis project Ga0070733, IMG submission 66450) | Surface soil microbial communities from Centralia Pennsylvania, which are recovering from an underground coalmine fire - Coalmine... | ecosystem: Environmental > Terrestrial > Soil > Unclassified ... | reverse complement strand
GCAGGAACTAATTCACAGGGCAGTGGACAGTTAGTGGCGGGCAGAGCTTAGATAACCCCGATGTTTTGTTCGAGATAAATCCTATAGAACCGAAAAGTTGAGTGGTAAGCGCTGGGCTGGACGAAAATCCTCAATCATCGCCCGCACGCGCCTGCGCGCGTCCGGCGAATACACGGCGTGGGCAACTCGGCTGGCCTTCTGCCAGATTCCCGCTGGCTCTTTGAAATCAACATGCGGAACAAAGTGGTGATCGTACGCTGTGACCTCGCCTCTCGGATCAGACATGGAGAACAACGCCACTTCGTGCCCGCGTGAGCGCATCAGATCCATTAGTTCGAAGAGGTAAACCTCGGTGCCGCTGAAGCGGTAGTTGTACTTGTTGCAGTAAAGGATTCTCATGGGGGAGGGTCTCCGCGCCCGAATGCAGCCGATGCAGCAGGGCATCGGCAAACACCTTGAGCGACTTTCGCCGGTTGAAGTTGTGCAACACCTGCACCCGCGCGCCAAACCGCACCCAGTCCAGGTGCCGGGCTGCCAAACTGAGGTCAGAAGAGAATTCCGAGCGCGCCCGTCCGGCTGCGGATGAGCGCAACAGAGAATGAATCGAGAGCAGCCGCGCGACGAAGTCACCCTGCGAGCCGGGCTGGTAGAGAAATCCAGTCTGCCCTGGAACCACCAGTTCAGGAATCCCGGTGATGGCGGGGGCGAGCACAACTCTTCCGCGTGCCATCGCCTCCATCAGCACCAGAGGAATGCCCTCGCTCCGGCTGCTCAGCACCACAACGTCGGCTCGGGCATAGAGCGAATCCATCTGCTCCCGAGGGACGTGGCCGAGCAGCGTCACCCGCTCTTCCAGTCCATAGCGGGAGATCAACGATTCCAGGCGCTTTCGCTCCGGCCCTTCTCCGGCTATCGAACATTCGAATCCGATCGCGTGCGCCTGCAGTTGTGCGCAAGCCCGGAGCAGAAAGGCATGATCTTTGATCGCGTGAAGCCGTCCGACCGCCAGGAGCGATAATCGCGAGCCGATCTCCCTCGGACGCCAATCCTCCCGCCCCCTCACTTCGACTCCAAGCCGAGACACAATCACCTTTCCTGGATCGACGGCGGGATAGAGGCGCAGCAGGTAGCGCCGATTGAACTCGGAGATCGTGAAGCATTCCGCGCAGTACTTGAGCTTCAGATCGAAATAATCCCGGTGCAGCAGCAGGTCCGATCCATGCAGCGTCACGCTGAAGCGGCAGCCGAGCAGTCGCGACGCGGTCATCGCAATCCACGACGCCGCGTAGCCATGGTGGGCATGTATCTGTCCGATGCGCCGGTAGCGTCCTCTTAACTGCGCTGCGTAACAAACCCCAAGCACGGTATGAAACAGCGCCTTCAAGCGCCGCACCGGGCCTTCGCGGCCGCCCAGGAATATCCGCAGCAGCAGCGGCCAAATCTGCGTCCAGCGCCTCAGGAACAAGAAAAATGCGTGCAACACCACGCTGGCCTGCAACGGACAGATCACAACATCAGGTGGGTGCTTGCTCCGGCTCTCCTGATCGGCGACCGTGCGCACGCTGCCGGCAATCACTCGAATGCCACGTCGGCGCAGTTCCTCGATCTCTTCTCCGACATACGGCTCGACGGCGCATGGAAACTGATTCGCCAGATAAGCGACCGTCAGCATCCCGCCTCCGCCCGCCGCCGCTGCGCCGCCAGCATCCCGGCTATCGTGAAGATGAACCCATTCACAAACTGGTAACTCATCACCACCACCGATGCATTCACCAGATACACCAGCAGTAGCAGCGGCCACAGCCGGTGAAACTGGCGATCGAGAAATCCGCCGCGCTCGCGCTCCGGGATCGCCCCGTCTTTCAACCGCCACAGCTCCCAGATCAGCCACGCGTAAAGCCCCAGTCCCAGCAAGCCTTCCTCGACGAGCAACTCCAGATAAGTGTTATGGGGAAACAGTTCCTTCTCGCGATACCCGCTGACGTAGCGCGGCAACTCGCCGGGCATGCGATGAAATCCCCATCCCAGCCAGGGCCGCTCCAGAAACATCTGCCAGCCCCCGGCATAGACCGCCTGCCGGTAATCCACCGGCCCGCGCTCCTGAAGGCGGTCCGAAAGTGCGCCGCTCATCTCCGGCGAACTCAAGACCACCGCGAGTCCAATCACCAGAACCGCCACCAGTCCGGCACAAGCCCGCCGCAGCGTACGGCTTCCCGATCGAAGGATCAGGGCGGCCACTGTGCCGGCAAACGACAGCCAGACCGCGCGCGTCATCGTCGCCAGAATCGCAATAGGCACCGAGGCCAGCAGCAGCATTGTCTTCACGCCCCGCGCCCGCCCGCGGCGATATGCGTGCAGCGCCAGCAGACCCAACAGGTTCAGTGACACTCCATTTGCGACCGCCTGCAGGAACGGACCCCGCGCCCGGTCTGCGTGGTAACCGAGCGTGTCATCGAGGATGAAGCGCGGGAAGATCAGCGAGCGGGCATCGAGCAGAAACGCAATGGCCATGAAACTCAGGTAGGCCAGCACTATCAGCGAGAAAATCTCGAAAAGCATGAAGCCCCGTTCTTCGACAAAAACCACTCCGGCGATATGAAACAGCACGAAGGGCACAATGACCTTCGCGCCCAGCAGACTCCAGCTTTCGCTGTCAAAGGGCATGCCGACGACTCGGCCGAGCGCGAGTACAGTTAGGGCAAGCATCGGCCAGGTCGCACGCTCGAATGTGAACCGGCAAGCACAAGTCCTGGCGGGAAGTCCGAGGCTGGGCCGCACCAGCGCTCGTAATCCCACGCCCACCACGAGCAATGCAAACGCCACCCGGTCTATCGCATAGAACTGCACATCGGAAGGCCGCAGCAGCATTGCCGTCAGTGCAGCCAGAAACAATAGGTCCGGCCGCACCGTCAGCAACTGCAACGGTGTCAACAGAAGCGAAAGCCCAGCTCCTGCCGCGCGCCCCGCTAGCCTCTCTCGCCGAACGGACAGAACCGCACTGGCGGCCATCAGTCACCTCCTCCATGGGCCACCGCGCGAACCGTCTTGAGCAGAATGCGGAGATCCGAGACCAGGCTCCAGGTCCGGATGTACTCGCGATCCAGTTCGAGCCCGCGCGCAAAGGATGGATCCCTCCGGGCCACCACCTGCCAAAGGCCAGTAATCCCGGGAGTGACATCAAGCCGCGCCAGATCGCCAATGTCGTACGCAGCAAAATCGTCCAGTGGATGCGGCCTGGGCCCGACCAGGCTCATCTCGCCCTTCAGCACATTCCAGAGCTGAGGCAATTCGTCGAGGCTGTAGCGCCGCAGAATGCGGCCCAGCCGTGTAACCCGCGGATCATCGGGAATTTTGAAGAATGGCCCGTTCCGCCCGTTCCGCCCGCGTAGCTGCGGCTTTAATTCGTCCGCATTCGCAACCATGGCGCGGAACTTGAAACAGCGAAACGGACGCGCCTTCCTGCCCACCCGCGGCGCGCAATAGAGCGCAGGTCCAGGCGAGTCCAGCCGAACCAGGGCCCCGATCAGCGTCATCACTGGCGCGAGAAAAAGCAGCGCTAAACCGGCGCCCCCCAGATCAACCAGACGCTTGGTAACCAGCGCTACGTCGGGCAACCGCTCCGCATGCAGACAGATCACCGAGAGGTCGCCGACCTGCTCGATTTCGTTACCGGCCGGCTGGCAGCCGAATAGCTCGGGCACGATTTCGACATCGAGCCGGAGGCGCCGGGCCTCATCAAGGACATGCAGCGTGGCGGCGCGATCCTCCGGCGCGGCCAGGATTAGTTCATCCACGAACCCGGTTCGCGCCAGGCGCGCCAGATCTCCCAGTCTCCCGAGTACTTCGTCTCCGAGTGGTTGCTCATCGTCGAGGAATCCGCACATGATCCGGCCAGCCTCGGGATGGCTTCGCAGGTAGGCGGCGATGCGTTGTCCCGCCGCGCTCGCGCCGATGATCAGCGAATTCCGCGCTTCACCGGACTTCGCGCCTCTCCGTTTCCGGTTTACCCGTCGCCAGGCCAGCAGGGCAACCACGTGCAACGCTCCGGCCGCGAAGAACAAGGCGCAGGTGGCAAGGCTTGCACCTTGCAACCCGAACGTGAGGCACAGGAGAACTGTTGCCCAGAACACCGACTTGCCCAGAATGCAGGCTTGACCGCGCGTGTCGCCGGTTTCTGTATAAAGTCCTTCCGCATAGAGCAACAGCGTGATCAACGTGCCATGAAGGAAACCGATGCCCAGTAGAGAGGAAGGCGTCTCGGCGACGGCGCCGAACCAGTGCGGATGCCTGAACAACGCTGGAAACGCGAGTCGCAGCGTACCGATCAGGAACCAGTTGAGGCATACCAGCCCGAGGTCGGCCGCCGTCGAACTCAGCCAGCGCCACGCCGTTCGCCCACGCAGCGGGCTCGGGAGTAGTAGCGCCAGCACATTCTCCGGCTCGAAGACGGCCGCTCCTCCATTCGCGCGGACGCGCTCCCTCTTCGCGCTCTCCGGCCGCTTCTTTTGACCGTCCATGTTTTGACCATCGCCCGGAATCAGACGCGCCCAATCAGCCGATTTCTGCGGACTTTCCAGTCGTGCAGCTCCGCGCATCTGCCTTGTGTCTCCCCTCGCTTCTCGGCAAAACTGCCGCCGGAGCCATGAACCACTCACTCAAAGCCGGCCCGCGTCTTCAAAGCCTGCGGTATAGTGCCTCAGGAATCGGGAATGTCCGGTCGGCCAGCACCGTCCCCAATATCCGCACCCTCGCTGCCTGCAGAATTTCTTTCGTGTGCCGTGCCTGCGCCCGGCGTGTGTGCTGCGCCGAAAGCACCAGAAGCAGGCCGTCCGCCAGTTGTCCCATCGCAATCGCAGCGTTCGAGCTTCCAGCTGGAGGTCCGGCGACGACTGAGTAATCGAACTCACGTCTCAGTTCGCACAGGTGGCTATGCAGTCGGACATCGGGAGGTTCATCCTCGCTCCCCGCCGGCAACGGGATCAGTTGGAGATTCGCTCGAATGGTGGTCTCCCGGTACCGAATACTGCCCTCATCCAACTCTCCCGAACGGGAATCAGGCTTCGAGTTATGTTCAGCCTGCGTTTCCGGATCACTTCCCGCCACAGCCACGCGGCCCACCGTTTCATGAGACAACGCATACCCGACGCTGCGGCAGAGGACGCGCACGTCGGTTTCTGAATCCATCGCACTGATCACGATCTGTCGCACCGGCTGCACTGCGTTCGCGAAAAAAATCTGCCGCACGAGTCCGCGAATCTGCTCCCGCGCAAACAACGCCTCGCTCGAGGCTCGCTCGGATCGCAGTACCCGTATCTCGGGACCGGCCGCCGCTTCGCGGGCCGGCATATGGACCGACCGAAACACTCCCGTTCCTTCAAATGCGTTGCTCATTCCGGCAAACTCCCGCGATCAGGATCGAAACTCAGGGGCAGAGAGGCCAGCACCGGCACCCGCAGGAACAGCAGCACGTCGTCGGGAGTGCGGAACGAGCTATCCAGGCGATCAGCCGCGAACGCCGCTCCTGTGCCCGCAGTTCCGGCGGCGACAGTCCCGAGAATCAGCACCGCGAGCGTGGACCACAATGGCAACGCAGGCGCGATCGGCGCCTCGGCCAGAGCCACGTTGACGATTCCCCTCCGGTCCAGCGCATCCGCCATCCGCGCCTCCTCCTGCTTCTTCACATAGAGGAGATAGTTCTGCTCGGCGGCCTGTTCGCTGTTGACCAGATCGTCCTGCGTAACTGCCGCCTCGCCCATCTGGCGAGCGGCTATGCGATATTCCGCCAGCTGCGCACCGAGTTCGGTGGCGCGCGCCCGCAGCGATCGGCTCTGCACTTCCGCCTTCTCCAGTTCCGACTTGGCCCACTCGTAATGCGGGTTCTTGTCCGTGGTCTCATCCCGCAGCGGCGCTGTGTTCTCCTTGTTAATGGCAACCACCGTCTCCGCGATCTGCTCATCCACTTCTCGCACTAAAGGATGCGCAGGCTCGAATTTTGTGGCCAGTTCGATGCGTTTGACCTGCAGCGCCAGCAAGCTCGACTTCAGCGCGGCCAGCACCTGTCCGTTGTCGGCAGACCGCACCTGGGTTGTGGTCCGCTCCGGCAGCATGGCCAGCTGCGTCCGGAGCTCCTGCATACGCTCTGCAGCTTCTGCAAGTTCGGCGCGCGTCTCCTTGTAGCTGGCGTCGGCTGAACTCACACGCTGCAGGGCCAGATCGCGCTCGGTTCCCGCCGCCACCACGGTGTGTTCTGACATAAACTGCAGCAGATCGTGTTCAGCCTCCGACAAGAGCTGGCGAGACTCGCGGGTCTGCTGGGCAAAAAATGGAAGCTCCCCTTCCGGCCGGTGCACTTGCGCGTGCTTTCCGAGATACGCCGCCGAGAGCGCCTGCAGCACTCGCGCCGCCAGCACCGGATCGTCTGCGGCATACTTCACCGTAATCAGATTGGTCTTCTTCACCGGATCCACTTCGAGCCTTCTGGCCAGTCGCCTTGCGGCGCGCTCCGCTCGTTCCGTCGCAGTTTCGTTCCAGCGCAGGAAGCTCAGCCAGTTCTTTCTGCTCAGTCCGCTTTCATCTGCGACTTTGCGCAGGATTTCGTCGTCCTGCAGCAGATCCACTTCGGAGTTCAAATCCTCTTCCGTGAGCGCCAGCCGGGTTAAATCGAGCGGCGCGTTTTCCTGCGCGCTCGCCGGAGAGTCCGCCCGCCCCGGCCGCACCAGCAGCTTCATTTCTGCCCGGTACCGAGACCCCGCCACCAGATAAAACACCGCCCCGGCCATCACCAGCGCCCAAACCCAAACGAAGACCCGCCGCTGGCGAAACAGCACCGTCGCCAACTCCCTCATCGTTGGGGTCTGGCTCGGCTGCTCGCTGCGCATCAGGTCTTCGTCTGTCATGCGAGGGGGGACACTCATGGCTAAAACTGCGTCGGATTTACATACATGCTTGCTGAGGGTCGGGTCAGGAACGGTGCGATCTTCGATATGAAATTCTGCGGAACAAACACCAGGTCGCCCGGCTGCAGATGCGCGTCTTCGCGTAACTGCGCGTGCTTCAGCATCTGTTTCAGGTTCAGCAGCCGCGTCTCCACCAGATCGTCATTCACCCGGCGAAACAGCACCACCTGGGAGCTCTTCGATTGCGGCACCAGGCCCCCGGCGATCTGCACGGCCTCGGCCACCGTGGTGTCCGACCGCAGTTCGTACTTTCCGGGCTTCGCCACCTGCCCGCCGACCACGAAGTAAGGATGTTCAAAATCTTTCAGCGCCGCGGCCACCTGCGGATCGTGCAGATATCCCTCATAGGCTTTCTGCACCGCTCGAACAAATTCATCAAGATTGAGTCCTTCCACCTCTATCATGCCGACGTCTTTCAGCATCACGTAACCGTCGGGCTGCACGGTCAGCGTCTGATCAAACTCCGGTGCGACCGTGAAACTGATCTGCACCACATCGCTTGTTCGCAGCCGGTAGAGCGGATGGCGCCCTCCGAGTAAAGGGTTTCCCTGCCGATCCGCTCGCCCGGGGTTTGCGGCCTTTGAACTGCCGCTTCCCCCTCCAGTCCCGGTTAAGCCGGAGGGGGAAGCCAGTCTGCTTTCGTCCGGGGGTGGTACTCCGCCCTGGCCGAAAGCGGCCGAACAACATTGCAGCGCCAAAAGCGCGATCACGGCACATCCGACAAGTCTGGTTCTGCTCTTCATTTTTTTCTGCACCGCACTCGGCTCCGCGCTCGATTGAATCTCTATCGCGCAAGTTAGGCGTTGCGAAAAAACTCGGCAAGCCGTGAGAAGGAGGGTGCTCGAAAGTAGACGGCGGGTCAGAAGCGCAAAGTCTTCCGCGTCAGGAATGAATTCAATGATTTCGGCGATCTTGGCACTCGGACCTCAAAGCACACAACTGTGGGCCGCATGGTTGGGCCCGTCAATCGCCACCCCCACAAAAGTAGACTTGCATGTTCAGACCGTCACAGGGTTAAAGCGAGAGCGAATCCGCCAAAGGAAGATTGCCGCAGCGGCTCTCTGATCCTCTGAAATCGCGGAATCACTCGCGAAAGCATCATCGCTGCCCTCATCGCGCGACGAAATCGAAATCACGCGCGACTCTGCCGACAAAACCGCCGGAATGGCGGCGCTCAACAATTTTCACAGGATGCCTGCGTTCCGCACGCTGTTACACCGCCACCAAATCTCTCATTCCCGATTTGAGAGTCGCCCAGACTTTTTGTGACGCGATTCGTTGTGTGGCCTGCTTTTCCTCTCTACAATTCCGTTCACATGCTCCGGAGAAGTAAATGAGTTCGCAACCCACCGCCACTGGGGATGCAATCTGTGTCCTGGTCGCGGACTCAAATCGCATGCAGGCTCAGCTGTTGGCTGGCGCGTTGCGCCGCCGGCCGGAATTTCGTGTGTCCGTCTGCGCCTTGGAAACCGATTCGATTCTGCAGGCGGTCGCAGCGCTGCCGCCCGCCATCGCGTTGCTCTCTTTCCATCCTCAAACCAATCTTCCGGAAACCGTCATGGTGCTCCGGCGCTTTCATTTTTCGCACCCGAAAGTTCCTAAGGTCCTGCTGGTGGACTCCTGCGACCGCACCCTTGCGGTCAGCGCATTCCGCTCCGGAGCCCGCGGCATCTTCACCATCACCGACTCAAATCTGCGCCAGCTCTGCAAATGCCTGTTGAGCGTGGCCTCCGGCCAGATCTGGGCCAACACCGAACAACTGGGATTTCTTCTCGATCTCGTCTCCGAGGTCCCGTCGCTGCGGGTTCTGAATTCGCACGGCAACCCGATCCTCACCCCGCGCGAGGAGCAAGTCGTAGCTCTCGTCTCCGAAGGCCTCGGCAATCGCCAGGTCGCCCGCGAACTCAACCTGAGCGAGCACACGATAAAGAAATATTTGTTTCGAATTTTCGAGAAGCTCGGCATCTCCAGCCGCGTCGAACTCGTCCTCTACGCCATCAATAACGGAGATCCCCGGGCCGCTGAATGGCATGCCGCAGCCGGCGATCTGGCCCACGCTCCTCCCATCCGCCGCTCCGCTCGCGCTGCCCTTTCCCCAACCATGCCGCGGCGCCCCACCATTTGAATCCCGCGATTCCGCCCTGTATAACTTGGGCGGAAGCCTTGGCCCAATTCAAGTCCAGTCCGGTCCGACCTCCCAAGCCACGGGGATGGTCCATCGTCGCCGCGGGCTTCCTCCTGCTCGCTCTGACCCTGGTCGTTCTCTACACCAGCAGCGCCGCCTTCTTCAGTCCCGTGGCGCTCGTAGTTGTAGCTGCGATCGGCCTCGCTGCACTGCTCCTTCAGTTGCGTCTGCGCAATGACCTGGGTGCTCCGGTTCGCGCTCCGCTGTGGCTTAATGCGGTCGGCCTGGTTTTTGCTCTGGCCGCCGTCTTCTCCGATGTCCTTCATCTCAACCCCAGCCGCCTGCTGATTGCCGCCCTCGGCGCCATCCTTTGCTTTGCAGTCAGCGGGATAGTGGTCCTGCACGCTCTTCGCAAAAAAAAGGTCTGAGGCCTGTCGAAGCTCAGATGATTGGCGAAGAAGTAATGAAGTTAAACGGGATCAGCGCTGAGGCATGAGAGTCAGCGCTTGAACTCGACCGCAACCGTCGTTTCCGCCACCGCTGGCTCGCCGTTGATAAGGTAGGGTTCAAACTTCCACCAGCGGAGCGCGTCCATGGCTGCACGCGCGAGAATATCCGGACCATTCAAAGGATGCATGCTCATCACCGACCCATCGCGCCCCACAATAATGTCCAGCGCGATGATGCCTTGCACGTTGTCACGGCGGGCTTCCGGCGGATAAATCGGCTCCACTCGGTGAATCAGCAGCTGCTGCATGACATCGGCGGAGACCTGCGCCTGGGGTTTCTCGACGGTGGCCGCTTCCGGGCCGCCCGCCGCCTCCAGTTCGTGCCATGAGCTATTCCACCGCCACCAGACCGCCAGCGCCAGAATGCCCGCCAGTGCTACCGAAACTAGCGCCAGTTTGCGGCGTTGATTCCTCGTTCCGGGCAGAATCCTGGGCCTCCGACTGGTTACAGCGGGCCCGGCCGCTGCCTTGCCCTTTGAGTTCAGCCCGAATGCCGCATTGACCTTTGCCGGCCCCTTGGCCGCGGATACTCTGGGACCTGTCCTCGAATCCGTTTCAGCTTTCGTCTCCCGCGCCCAGTCACGAATCACGCCGCGCTGCTCCGGCGTGACGCCGACAAACTCGAGCCCGCAGCGCAGCTTGTCCTGATAGCGGACCGTGGCTCGCGCACGAAAAGGATCGGCCAAAGCCGGCAGGCGCAGTTCCACCGCCACCACTTCGCCCGACATTAACTCTCCCGCCAGCATCGCCCCGACTCCACGATCGCAAACGTTCATCGTGCGTCCCGGAACTTTGTCGGGGATGCCCGACCGCAGTACGGTCACATCCAGCGGTGCGCGCACATGAAATCGTGGCGACCGCCTCCGCGACTGCCCCGATGCCGCCTCTACCTGCGCTCCGGCTGCCATTCCGACCCTCTGCTTTCGGAGTCCCTGGACTCTCGGCCTATCGCCGCAATTCTTCCACTCTCCCGTTTTTCGCGACCAGGACTACGCTCGCCATCCCGATGAATAATCCGTGCTCGACCACGCCCGGCATGTCGCTCAGTCGCCGGGCCAGACCCTCCGCATCCCGGATCTGCCCGAAGTGGCAATCCAGAATGTAGTTCTGCTGGTCGGTCAAGTAGGGCTTGCCCGCGTCGCCGGGCCGCAGCCGCACTTCGGCTCCGAGGCCGGCGATCCGCTTCGCCACCAGTGCCTGCGCGAACGGTATCACCTCGACCGGCAGCGGGAACTTGCCCAAGACCTGGACTTGTTTCGATGCGTCGGTCACCACCACCATCTTCCGGCTGGCCGACGCCACGATTTTTTCCCGCAGCAGGGCACCGCCCCCGCCTTTAATCAGTCTTAACTGAGGGTCGAATTCATCCGCCCCGTCCACCGTGACCGCGATCTCCTGGCATTCGTCGAATGTCGTCAGCGGGATGCCAAGTTGCGACGCCAGATCGCCGGAGCGCACCGAAGTGGGAATACCTCGCACTCGCATCCCCTGTTTTACTTTCTCGCCCAGCAGTTTGATGAAGTATGCCGCCGTGGAGCCCGTTCCCAACCCCACCACCTGCCCATCCTCGACATACTCCAGACTGGCCCGCGCGGCCGCTTCCTTGTCCTCATCTTTTCTCGGATCGTTGGCCATCTTTCCCCGCCGCTGCGCTCCTTTTCTTTCTTTTCTCCGCGCCGCTAGCCCAGACTCTTCTCCGTGTAAATCAAATAACCCGCCAGCACCAGGCCGAACAGGACGGTCAGAATCGTCACCAGATCCACGACAAATCCCGCCGGCTCGAAATTCCCCTCGTCCAGCTGCGCCCGCGTTCTGCGATAGCGCACCAACCCCGCAATCACAAGCACGACGCCTGCCAGAATCGAACTTGCACCCATCCAAACGGACAGGCCCGCCGTCTTGACCGGGTGCCCGCTCAGCGCCGTCAACTGCCGCATCGCGATGGCAAACCGCCCGATGGCAAAGCCGAACACCACGATCGCCGCGCCCGTCCGCACCCAGGCCAGAAATGTCCGTTCGTTCGCCAGATGGTCGCGTGCCCGGTTGGGATTGGAGACCCGATCGGAGTTTGAAATCAGGTTGGAACCGGCGCTTTCTCCCACTGGCCCTCCGACGACGCCCCGCATTATTCCACAGCCTTGACGATCACGCCGCCCGCCCCCGCCAGATTCTTGATCAGGTCTGCCGGCACACCGTGCCTCTTCTGCAGGTATTCAGGACTGTTCCACGTCACCGAAACCTTCCCCTCGGCATCTTCGGCAACCAGCGCCTTCAGGGGCAGATCAATCGCCAGGCTCGGCGCCGCCACCATCAGCGGAGTTCCGCCTTTCGGACTGCCGAAGATCACGACCTTCGTCGGCCGCATCTGTAGTCCGGCCTTTTCCGCTTCCCCGCTGTGATCAATCACGGCAAAGACCTTCATGCCCTTTTCCGCGAACGCAGCTTCCAGCCGCCGGACGGTCTCTTCAACCGATGACCGGCTCGGCACACTCACCAGACCGTTGTCTTGTCCCATCTTTTTCCCTCCGACCCTACCCCGCTTACAGTCTGGGCCCCACCCGTCTATGGCCCCACCGTGACCTGCAGGGTTTGAGGCGACTGCAGGTGCTGGCGCAGAATCAGCTTTTTCGCAGCCACTTCCCCGACCGCGTCCACATGAATGTCGTAGCCGCCGTGCGGCAGCGTCTCTCCGAACGGCAATATCTTCGAAAGCGTTGCGCGGCGCAGCAGGAAATGCTGATATCCGATGGCCGTCGCGCGCCCGTCACCCGCCACCGCCAGCACATAAAAGGTCAGATCCAGGTCGTCTTCGGTCGTATTACTAACCTCCACCGTCCCCGAAATCCGGTTTCCATCCACATGTGCGGGAATCTTCCAGTCCACCTTAAAAGCAGAGAGCACACGCAGCGTAAAGCTCTGGTGCGCCGTCACTCGCGGCGCACCACTGTCGGTGACCGTAACCTGAAAGTGGAACTCGCCGGCCCGTTGCGGCTGACCCTGCAGATCGCCGTTGTCCTCGAGTTGCAGCCCGGGAGGCAAAGCGCCGAAAGTCACCTCCCAGTGCAGCGGCGCGACTCCGCCTCGCGCCCTCAAATGCTCGAAAAATCTGGCCCCAGGATAAGTATCCGGCAGGTCCGAGTCATTCTCGACGGCCAGTTCCGCGTCTTTTTGGGCCGCGTCTTGCTCACCGGCACCCTGCTTGCTCGCTGCCCGCCCGGCGACCGAAGCCCGCGCCGCCGGAACCGCGTTCCCCGGCGCAACCACTGAGACCACGAAGCCAAGCCCCACCGCTAGAAGAAATCCGGGCGTCCGTCGGCGCAGAAGCCGCCCCATCTCTCGTTTCGCAGCACTCATCCCTTGCCTGTCCGCCCTTGAAGTCCCCATATCTTAACCCCTTCCGGCTTTGCGCGTCTGGGCTCGACTGGGAATGCCATCGGCCTGCCATCTGGCCGCAAACACCGAGGTCACATTGACATGCGTCCTCCCTTTTTGCGAAACTCCCGGTGAAAGCAACCCAATCTCTGGTCTTTCTGTTGCATGGAACTTCTCCTCAACCTCGCATGGCTGCTGCTGGCCTTGCCCGCCTATTGGCTGTGGCGTGGATCCAGAACTCGGCACGCAGGGAACCTGCTGCGTTCGCTGCAGTGTGTCATTGCGCTGGGATGTTTGCTGGTGATGCTGTTTCCGGTGATTTCTGCCACGGACGACCTCATCGCCGCGCGCACCGAAATGGAAGAGCCCGGCGGGTCGCGCAGCCTTCGTCAATCGGATAGCGAAAAAACCGGTCTCGCTAAAGCTGGCGTTCATCCCGTTCCCGCCCTTCTGGCCACTGAACTGGTCTTCGCCCCTGCCGCCGAGCCTATTAGTTTTAATGACGCTCCCGGAATCGTTCTGCTCGCCCCCGCCCCCACCCTGCCGCCCGGCCGCGCTCCTCCCTCCACCCTCTAGCACCCAGGTTCGTCCGCGGACCTTAATTTTGCGCGATTTTATTCGGAATTTTCCTGAGGAAGAGTAGGCAGACCTGCTTGACCGATCCGTCCTATCGCGAAATCTGCGGCCTGATTCGTCTCATCTTTGTGAAATTCTTACGTGCCACGCGGCATACTGCTGGCTGGGGTTTATCTGAGAACGAGGTTAATCTGAATACCGAGGCAAATTCGAGAACACCGCGGACCAAGCCGGGAATCGGTCTTCACGGCATATCCATGACTGCCCGATTCTCGCGCCTCATCGTCATCGCGGCGGCAATCGCTGGCTCAGTTCTGGCTGCGCAGACCCCAGTTCCTGAACCCAAGGCCCCCGAACCGCAGCCCCCGCTGCTCGCGCCGCCCCCGCCCTCAAGTTCCACTCAGCAGGTTTGGACCTGGGATCAGGTCAAGAGTAATTTCGAGATCAGCAACGCGACCCTGCTCGCCGGAAAGCTGAACATTGACGAACTCAAGGCGGAAGAGATCACCGCCTTTTTGCGCCCGAACCCTCAGTTCTCCCTTACCGTGGACGGAACCCAGATCGCCCCCAGCAACGGCCATTGGCAGCCTTTCCTCGGAACCTTCGAATCGCCCGGCATCAGCCAGCTCTTCGAGCGCCGCAACAAGCGCCATCTGCGGCTCGAAAGCGCCAAGGAAGGCACCGCCGTCGGCGCCGCCCAGCAGGACGACCTCGAGCGCAATCTGCTCTTCGGACTGCGCAGTTCGTTCGTCGGCGTCCTTCAGGCCAAGGCGGTGCTCAAGCTGACCCAGGACAACCTCGATTACTACGACAAGGTGTTGAAGATCAGCCGCGATCGGTTTCAGGCCGGCGACATTGCACAGATTGACCTCGATCGCCTCGAGTTGCAGCGCCTGCAGTTTGAATCCGATCTGCAGGCGGCGATCGTGAACCTCCGCACCACCAAGATCGCGCTGCTCGCCCTGCTGAACGACCATCGCCCGCTCGACAGCTTCGACGTGGACGGACCTTACGCTTTCAGCGAAGAACTCATGCCGCTCGACTATTACCGCAAGGACGCGCTCGATGCCCGCCCCGATCTCCGCGCCGCCGTTCTCTCGGTCAGGCAGGCCGAGACCAACCACAAGCTCGCTGAGGCCAACGGCTCAACTGATCCCACCTTGGCCGCCTGGTACACGCATAACGCTTCCACCAACAATCCCGAGGCTACCAACACTCTCGGTGTCAGCGTCAGCATTCCGCTGCGCGTTTTCGACCGCAATCAGGGCGAGAAGTTGCGCACAAAAATTGATATCAACCGCAATGAAAAACTGCGCCAGGCGGCCGAGACCCAGGTCTACAGCGACGTGGACTCCGCCTGGGCCGTGGTGGGCAGCAACATCGAACTGTTGAAGCCCTACAAGCGCAAATATCTCGATCAGGCGGTGCGCGTGCGGGATACGGTTTTCTTCGCCTATCAGCATGGCGGCGCGTCACTGCTCGACTTCCTGAGTGCCGAAAGCGACTACCGCACCGTGCAGTTGAACTACGTGAATCTGGTTGGTTCCTATCTGACGGCCGCCGCGCAAATGAACCTGGCCGTGGGCCGTGAGGTCATCCCATGAGGCATCATTTCGAAATCACGCATGCAGGGACAGCCGCCCCCGGCTGTCCGGTCGAAAGCAGCTACGAAGCCTTCGTAGGGGCGGACGCATTCGTCCGCCTGGTCGAGCGCACCTTCAAGGACCATGTAGGGACAGCCGCCCTCGGCTGTCCGGTCGAGCGCACCTACAAGGACCATGTAGGGACAGCCGCCCTCGGCTGTCCGGTCGAGCGCACCTCCAAGGACCATGTAGGGACAGCCGCCCTCGGCTGTCCGGTCGAGCGCAGCTCGACACAGAAGAACAATGTCCGCAGCTCGACAGCCATGCTCGCCTGCACCCTCGCCGCGCTCCTCGCGCTCTGCGCCTGCAGCAGCAAGCCCGACCCCACCGCCGAAGCTCCGCCCAAAGCCGCCGTCGAGGCCGAACTCGACGCCAGCAACTTTCAGGTAGACCACCCCGAACGCTTCCCGCTGGTCGCAGCGGTGGAACACAAGTCCGTCCCTGCGTTGAACGTCACTGGCGTCGTCCAGCCCGATATCGCCCGCGCCGTTCCCGTGATATCGATCGCCACCGGCCGCGTCGTCGAACTCAAAGCCCGCCTCGGCGATACCGTCGAAAAAGGCCAACTTCTGCTCCGCGTGCGCAGCGGCGACGTCTCCGGCGCCTACCAGACTTACCTGAAGGCGGAAAATGACGAGCGCCTCGCCCGCATTCAACTCGAGCGCGCGCAGACCCTCTACGACAGAGGCGCCATCGCCAAGAGCGCCCTCGAACAGGCCGACGACACCGAGGCCGACGCCAAGGCCGACCTCAACGCCGCCCACGAGCAACTTCACTTGCTCGGCATTGATAAAGACCATCCTTCCGGCATCGTGGATATCACCGCGCCCATCTCCGGCGTCATCACCGATCAGGAAGTGACCAATGCATCGGGTGTGCAGGGGCTCTCCGGTCCCAATCCATTCACCATTTCCGATCTTTCTTACGTCTGGGTGGTCTGCGACGTCTATGAGAACGATCTCGACGCCGTCCACGTCGGCGACAGGGCCGACATTCGCCTGAACGCGTATCCCAACCAGGTTCTCAAGGGCCGAGTGGATAACATCCTGGCCACGCTTGATCCCAACCTGCGCACCGCGAAAGTGCGGCTCGAAGTGAAGAACCCGGGCATGATGCGCGTCGGCATGTTCTCGACCGCAACCTTCTATGGCAAGCAGGCGCAGACCCATTCCGCCGTGCCCGCAACCGCCATCCTGCACCTGCATGACCGCGAGTGGGTCTACATGCCCCTCGGCAATGGACACTTCAAACGGGTCGAAGTCGTGACCGGCAACATGCTCCCCGACAAGCAGCAGGAAGTCGTCTCCGGACTCAAGCCGGGCGACCAGGTCGTAGCCAGCGCTTTGGATTTGCAGAACACCGTGGAGCAATAAGTTGAGCAAGGAACTGACAACTGGCCACTGGCCACTGACCACTGACTAAAATGATTCGTCGCGTCGTAGATTTCGCGCTCGGCAACCGGCTCCTAATCCTGGGGTTCGCGCTGCTCCTGTTTGCCTGGGGCATTGTCTCGTTCCACAACCTGCCGATCGAAGCCTATCCCGACGTCGCCGACAACTACGTCGAAATCATCACTCAGTGGCCGGGAATTTCCGCCGAGCAGATCGAGCAGCAGGTCACGATTCCGCTTGAAACTTCCATGAACGGCATCCCCGGCGTCGTTCACCTGCGCTCGTTCTCGCTGTTCGGTCTCTCCGATCTGAAGCTCATCTTCGAAGACGGCACCGACAACGCCTGGAACCGCGAGCGCGTTCTCGAACGCCTGAGCCAGGTCACCCTTCCGCCCAATGTCATTCCACAGATGGGCACCGACTGGAGCCCGGTCGGCCAGATCTATTTCTTCACTCTGCGCAGCACCAATCCCAAATACGATGCGATGGAGCTGAAATCCATCGAAGACTGGATCGTCGAAAAGAATCTCAAATCCGTTCCCGATATCGTGGACGTCTCCAGCTTCGGCGGCCCCACGCGCGAATATCAGGTTCGTCTTGATCCCAATAAGCTGATCGCCTATGGCCTCAGTCTGGCCCAGGTCGAACAGCAGCTTGCCAATAACAACGCCAACGCCGGCGGCAGTTTTATCCAGGAAGGCCTGCAGCAGATCAACGTCCGCGAAGTCGGTCTCGTGGATCACGTTCACGACATCGAAGAAACCGTGATTACGACCAAGGGTGGAACACCCCTCCGCATCAAAGACATCGGCGTCGTCGAGCAGGGACCGAAAATCCGCCTCGGCCAGTTCGCCCGGGCCCTGCACCGCGAAGACGGCAAGATCATTGACAACGACGACGTCGTCTCCGGCATCGCTCTGTTGCGCAAGGGTGCAGCCGCCGACCCCGCTCTCAAGGCCCTCCACGAAAAAATTGATGAGATGAACAATCACATCCTGCCCAAGGGCGTCAGGATTGATCCTTTCATTGATCGCAGCACTCTGGTTCATTTCACCAGCCACACTGTTCTCCACAACTTGACCGAAGGCATGATCCTGGTTTCGATCATCCTGTTTCTCTTCCTGGGCAACGTCCGCGGCGCGATCATCGTCGCCACCACAATTCCCTTTTCTCTGCTGTTCGCCTCCATTTGCCTGGACCTGAAACAGGTTCCTGCCAACCTGCTCTCGCTCGGCGCTCTCGATTTCGGCATGGTCGTGGACGGCGCCGTGGTGATGATCGAAAACATCGTTCGCCACATGAGTTTCTCCAGCGCAACCCAAACGCCCATCGAACGCATCGGCGAAGCCGCCCACGAAGTGCAGCGCCCCGTCTTTTACGCCATCGGCATCATCATCACGGCATATCTGCCCATCTTCACCCTGCAGCGCGTCGAAGGCCGCCTGTTTCAGCCCATGGCCTGGACCGTGGCCTTCGCGCTCCTCGGAGCCCTCATCTTCTCCATGCTGATCGCGCCCGTGCTGGCCAGCTTTGCCTTCGCCAGGGGCGCTAAGGAATGGCATAACCCGCTCATGAATTTCCTGACCGAGCGCTATCGCCAGGCCGTCCGCCTCGCGATTCGTCACCGCTACGTTACCGTCGGCGTCGCTGTACTCGGGATCGTCGTCGCTAACTATCTCGCCTTCGGCGGCGCGATCGGCTCGGAATTCCTGCCTCATCTCGACGAAGGCGCCCTCTGGGTGCGCGGCACGCTCGCGCCCTCGACCGGACCGGACGAAGGCATCCGCGTCGCCAATCAGGCCCGCGTCGTGCTCTGTTCGTTTCCCGAAGTCCCGCAATGCACCAGCCAGGTCGGACGCCCCGACGACGGCACCGATACCACCGGCTTCTTCAACACTGAATTTTTTGTGGATCTGAAACAGAAGGAAGACTGGCGTCCGGTTTTCCACGAGGACAAAGACGAACTCATCGCCGCCATGCAGCGCGAGCTCGACAAAATTCCCGGCGTCGTCTGGGGATTCTCCCAGCCCATCGAAGACAACATGGAAGAAGCGGTCAGCGGCGTCAAGGGCGAACTCGCCACCAAGGTTTACGGCGATGACCTGCACACTCTCGAAGACAAGGCTGACGAAATTGTCTCGATCATGCGCAAGGTTCCCGGCATCGAGGATCTCGGCGTCTTCCGCGTCCTCGGCCAGCCCAACCTGAACGTCAGTGTGGATCGCGCTGCCGCCGCCCGCTACCAGATCAATGTGGCCGATGTGCAGGACGCCATTCAAACCGCCGTCGGCGGCAATGCCCTCACCCAGGTGTTACAGGACGAAGCCCGCTACGACCTGGTGCTGCGTTACCTGCCCCAATTCCGCGATACCAAAGAAGCCATCGAAAAAATTCGCCTGCTCTCCCCCACCGGCGAGCGCGTGTCGCTGGCGCAGCTCTGCAAGATT
>Ga0070733_10001264_pt1 | contig 19021 bp, 24 predicted proteins | sample Coa_R1_9_FD_66450 | JGI IMG/M metagenome (GOLD analysis project Ga0070733, IMG submission 66450) | Surface soil microbial communities from Centralia Pennsylvania, which are recovering from an underground coalmine fire - Coalmine... | ecosystem: Environmental > Terrestrial > Soil > Unclassified ... | reverse complement strand
AGGTTTCGGTGGATAACGTCACCGCGGTGGTGATGGGCGGGCACGGCGACACGATGGTGCCTCTGGTACGGCTGTCGAGCGTGGCGGGCATACCGCTGACCGAATTGATCCCCGCGGACCGCTTGAAAGCGATTGTCGATCGCACAGCCAACGGCGGCGCGGAGATCGTGAAGTATCTGAAAACAGGCAGCGCCTACTATGCACCGGCGGCATCCGCCGTCGAAATGGCGGAATCGATTCTGCGCGACAAGAAGAAAGTGCTGCCCTGCTCCGCCTATCTGGAAGGGGAATACGGAATCAACGGGCTGTACGTCGGCGTGCCCTGCAAGTTGGGCGCGAACGGAGTCGAGAAGATCTACGAAATCAAATTGACGGATGAGGAAACGGCCGCGCTCCACAAGAGTTCGGGCGCCGTAAAGGAACTGGTGGACGTGATTAAAGGGAAGATGACCTAAGACGCGGTTGTGTTAAAACAAAGCGTAGGAGAATTGTTTTTTTTTGGTCAGGTTCTGCGTACTTGCGAGCGGCAGTTCGGGTAACTCGGCGTTCCTCGCCACGTCGAAGACGCGTATCCTCATCGACGCCGGTTTGAGCGTGCGGGAATTATCGCGGAGAATGGCCGAGATCGGCGAGAAGCCGGAAGATCTGGACGCCGTCATCGTGACGCACGAGCATTCCGATCACGTTTCGGGCCTGGCGCGTCTCGTCCGATGGCGAGAAAGAAAGAAAAAGCCCCTGCCTGTTTTCGTGTCGAAGCTGACGGCGCCGATGATCGAATGGGATGACGCCTCAACGCCTCCGCCTCAGTTCGAGACGTTTCAGGCGGGTTCGGGGTGGACCATCGGCAACATCGTGGTCGAGAGCTTCACGATCCCGCACGATGCCGTCGACCCGGTCGGATTCTGCTTATACGCGGAAGGGATCAAGATCGGCATCGCGACCGATCTGGGATACATGCCCGAATCGATCAGAATCCACCTGCGCCGCGTGCAGATGCTGCTGCTCGAATCGAATCACGATCTGGAGATGCTGAAAGTCGGCCCGTATCCCTGGAGCGTGAAGCAGCGCGTGATGGGGCGCAATGGGCATCTCTCCAATTCGCATACCTGCGATTATCTTGAAGCGGGGCTCGACAGCGGCGTCCAGACATTGATCCTGGGGCATTTGAGCGAGCACAACAACCATCCCGAAATCGTCCGTCTGGGCGCGGCGCAGTCGCTTGAGTTGCGGGGCCTCGCGCCGCGTCTGGTCGTCGCCGAGCAGAAAAGACAAACCGAGGTTTTCACGTATTGATTCCCCGTTACACGCGTCCCGAAATGGGCGCTGTCTGGAGCGATCGGAACAAATTTCAGCAATGGCTGGAAGTCGAGTTGGCGGCTTCGGAGACGCTGGCGGATTTGGGGGTGGTGCCGGTAGCAGACGCCGTGCTTCTGCGGCAGCATGCCGCGTTCGACGTCCCGCGCATCTTTGAAATCGAAAGAGAAACCCGTCATGACGTGATTGCGTTTACGACCGCGGTTGCCGAGTCGATGGCGGCGGCCGGGCACGCGAAGGTCTCGCGCTGGTTCCACTACGGGATGACCTCGAACGACGTGGTGGATACCGCGCAGGCGCTGCAGATCGGCCAGGCCTCGCGGATTCTGCTGGCGGGCGTGGCCAAACTGCGCGAAGTGCTGAAGCGCCGGGCGCACGAATTCAGGCACACAGTCCAGATCGGCCGCACGCACGGCGTACACGCCGAGCCCATCACGTTCGGCTTGAAGCTCGCCATCTGGTATGAGGAAGCGGGCCGCAATCAGCGGCGCCTCGAAGCCGCGGCGGAAGATCTGCGAGTGGGCAAGATTTCGGGCGCTGTGGGAACGTTTGCGCACATCGGCCCCGACGTTGAAGCGGAGATTTGCCAACGGCTGGGTTTGAAGCCCGCGCCCGTGGCGTCGCAGGTGATCCAGCGCGACCGCCATGCGCAGTTTGTGGCAACGCTCGCCACGCTGGCCGGGGGACTGGAGAAAATCGCGCTCGAGGTTCGCCATCTGCAGCGCACCGAGGTGAGAGAAGCCTCGGAGTATTTCGCGCGGGGCCAGAAGGGCTCCTCGGCGATGCCGCACAAGAAGAATCCCATCGTGAGCGAGCAGATCTGCGGATTGGCGCGGGTCGTGCGGTCCAATGCCCAGGCGGCGTTTGAGAACATCGCGCTCTGGCATGAGCGCGATATATCGCATTCTTCGGTGGAGCGCATCATCCTGCCGGATTCCACGATCCTGAGCGACTACCTGCTTGAAAAAACGACGAGCCTGGTAGACAGGATGTTCGTGTATCCGGAGCGCATGCGGCGCAATCTGGATCTCACGCGCGGGCTGGTATTTTCGGGGCAACTGCTGCTCGATCTCGCGGCCGCGGGAATGCTGCGGGAACAGGCCTACACAATCGTGCAGCGCCACGCCATGGAAGCCTGGGAGAATGAAGGCGATTTCCGCGCGGGCATCGAGGCGGACCCGGAGATATCGCGGCTGCTCAGCCGCGAACAACTGGCGCACACGTTTTCGCTCGAACGCCAGCTCAAGCACGTCGACGCCATTTTCGATCGGGTATTCGGCAGGTAAACCCACCACGGGCGTCGTATCATCGAATTGATTATGCCCCGGGCTCCCGCAATCGTGCTGTGCGCGCTTCTTTCGATGCCGGCTTTCGCGGCCGATCATTTTGGAGCAGATCATTGGGTGCGCCTCACTACGCCGGACTTCGAGCTCTATACCAGCGCGGGCGAGAAACAGGGCAAGTATGCTGTCAGGCACTTCGAGCAGGTACGTGAATTCTTTCTGCAGGCCTCGCCCGTACGCGGCGGAAGCGATGTTCCGCTGCGAATTTTTCAATTCGACTCGGAAGCCCAATTCCAGCCGTACAGCCCCAACGGACATACGGCGGCTTACTTCGTCTCCACCCCGTCGCGCGACTACATCGTGATGGGCAATCAGACCACGGAGGCTTTCGCGCCGGCCATCCACGAGTACATGCACCTGATCGTCCGCCACAGTGGCCTCAGGATTCCCACATGGCTTAACGAAGGCTGGGCGGACGTCTATTCGACGCTGCGTCCGATGGGCAAAGGGATTGCCGTGGGCGATCTTCAGCCGGACCGGATGAGGGCCCTCGCCACGGAACAGTGGCTGGATTTCGATACGCTCACTTCGGTCGACAACAAATCGCCTATCTATAACGAAGGGGCCCGCGTCGGCATTTTTTATGCGGAGAGCTGGGCGCTCGTCCATATGCTTTATCTCTCTGCCGAATACAAAGCCAACTTCGGCAAATTCCTCATGGCGCTGCATAACGGCAAGAGCGCGCCGGAAGCCTGCCAGATCGCTTTCGGTCGTTCCGCCGACGCTGTGTTCGCGGATCTTCACAAGTATTTCGACCGGAAGAAGCTTTACGGACAGGTTTTCGAGACACGGATCGGACGCAGCGACGCGGAGATCGCATCGGCCGCCGTGCCCGAATTCGACTCGCGGCTGGCGCTGGCCGATCTGCTGGTCCCCCTCGGCAAGCGCAACGAGGCAAAAGAGGAATATGCCCGCCTCGAGAAGGAACAGCCGAACCGCGGGGATCTCGATCAATCGATCGGCAGCCTCGCCTTATTGAGCCACGATACCAAAACCGCGCGCGAATATTTTGCCAGGGCATACGACGCCGGCATTGCGGATCCGCAGTTGTGCTTCGATCTGGCGCTGCTGGAGCGGGACGCGAAGGAGCCACCGGCAAAGATTATTCCGATTCTGGAGCGCTCGCTGCAATCGAAACCCGACTTCACGGCGGCGAAGGTGCAGCTGGGAATGACCCGGCTCGAGGCTCGCGATTTCGACGGCGCTGTCTCGACCCTGATGTCGATTCCCAAAATCACACCGCAGTTCGCGCCGGCCGTGTATTGCGGGCTCGGGTACGCGCGCGTTCAGAACGGGGATCTGGAAGCCGCCCTGCAGGACGTCGAAACCTGCCGGAAGTGGGCGAAAACGGACGATGAAACGCACCGCGCCGACCGGATTCAGAAGTTGATCGAAGCTCGGGCGAAGCCCTCCGCGGCGGTTCGTCCCAAGGAGAAACTGCAGCGGGTAGCCGGCATCGCGCGCAATGTGGAGTGCTCACCCGAGGGGAATCGCCTGCAGATTACGATGGGCAATAAAATGGCGACGTTCGATCTGCCCGACGCCGATGCCGTGGAACTGCCGTCGGCTCCGTCGGCGAGTTTTACCTTCACCTGCGGGCCGCAGCAGCCGATCCGCATGGGCGTGGAGTTTGCGCCTCCCCGAAGCGCGGTGGAAACGAGCGTCGGCATTGTGCGGCGACTCGAATATTAAACTCGTGGGACACGTCGCCGGAAGAAACGCGGACGACAACAAACGATCGTCCACGCCACGGTGTATCCTACTCCTCTTCGCGAATCCGCACGCGCCGCCCTTCCACTGTTATTCGGCCATCCGCGATATAGCCGATGGCCTTCGGGTAAATCAGATGCTCCTGGGCGAGGATGCGGGCTGAAAGGGATTCCACCGTATCGTTGTCCAGCACCGGTACGGCGGCTTGAATGATAATCGGGCCCGAATCGAGAAACTCATCGACGAAGTGGACCGTGCAGCCGGCGATTTTGACGCCGTATTCGAGCGCCTGCCTTTGCGCATCGAGCCCCGCAAACGCCGGCAGCAGCGACGGATGAATATTCAGAACTCGATTGGGAAACGCCCGAATGACATTCGCGCTCAACAGACGCATGAACCCGGCAAGGCAAACGAGATCCACTTCATGGGTGCGCAGCTCTTCGATCAACAGCTTGTCGTAAGCTTCCCGTTCCAGTCCGGCGGAAGGGATCACGCGCAGAGGAATGCCGCGGTCGCGGGCGATATCGAGTCCCGGCGCGTTCGCCCGATTGCCGATCACGATGGCAATCTCGGCATCCAGCCTGCGCCGCGCGATGCTGTTGGCGATGGCTTCGAAATTGGACCCTCGGCCGGAAATCAGGATACCCAGACGCACTTGATTCTCACCTCAGCTGTACTGCACGCGGGCCTTGCCGCGGCGCTGCGGGATCACTTTGCCAATGATCCGGGGCTTTTCGCCGGTGCGGTCGAGCAACCGCATGGCCCGGTCGATGCTGCCCAGCGGTATCACGGCAATCATCCCCACTCCGAGATTGAAGGTGCGGCGCCAGTCCGCTTCCGGCACATTGCCGATCGACCGGATCATTTCAAAAATAGGCGGCACCTGCCAGAGGTTGGTTTGTATCGACGCCGCCAGTCCTTTGGGAAGCACGCGGGGCAGGTTATTGGTGATTCCGCCGCCGGTAATATGCGCTGCCGCGGCAATCAGGTTTTTCCTGAGTAAAGCTTGAATTGCCTTGAGGTAACTCCGGTGTACTTGTAACAATTCATCGGCCAGGCACTTTCCGGATTCGGGAACTAACGAATCGAGCTCTAACTTCGCCACGTCGAACAGGAGCTTTCTTGCCAGCGAGTAACCGTTCGTGTGTAACCCGGTGGACGGAAGCGCCACGAGAATATCGCCGGCCCGGACTTTCGCCCCGGTCAGCATACGCGACTTTTCCACGATGCCGACGATGGTTCCCGCGATATCGTACTCGCCGTCGAGGTACATGCCCGGCATTTCAGCAGTCTCGCCGCCGATCAGCGCGCAGCCATTGGCGGCGCATCCGCGGGCGATCCCGGAAATCACCTGCGCGGCGACTTGGGCATCGAGCTTCCCCACGGCCAGGTAATCGAGAAAGAAGAGCGGCTTCGCGCCCTGCACCGCGATGTCGTTCACGCAGTGGTTCACCAGGTCTTCGCCGACAGTATCATGGCGCCGCGCGGCAAACGCGATTTTGAGCTTCGTGCCCACGCCGTCGACGGAACTCACCAGCACCGGTTGCCGCATTTTCGGCGCCGTTGGCAAAGCAAAACAGCCGCCGAATGAGCCGATGTCCGTGAGAACGCCTTTGGTGAACGTGGCGCGGGCCATTTTTCGGATGGCGCCGACCGCGCGATCCGCTTCGTCGATATTGACGCCGGCGTCCTTATAGGAAATGGGTTGAGCCATTGGTGAGCGGAACGAACCAGTATAACCTCCGGCTGGAAATCGACGGTGGGGCGGTCCCCCCGGACCGCGGCCGACGCCCCCGTCGGCCTCTTCAGAGAGAAAACCAAGAGCCGGACCGGGGGTCCGGCGCGGACGCGGGCGTCCGCCCCACCCGGGACTTTCTAACTCTCCATCAGGAGTGTAACCGGCCCGTCGTTGACCAGTTCTACGTCCATATGTGCCTGGAAAACTCCTGTTTTGGTGAGTAACCCCTGTGCGCGAACCCTCGTTACCAGATACTCGTACAATTCACGCGCCAACTCAGCCGGGGCCGCGGCATCGAAGCTGGGTCTGCGGCCTTTCCGGCAGTCTCCGTAGAGTGTGAACTGGGATACGAGTAAGACGGAGGCATTCACGTCCATCGCGCTGCGGTTCATGCGTCCCCGGTCATCCGGAAATATGCGGAGATGGGCGAGTTTTTCCGCCAGGTAATCGGCCTGCGCGGGAAGGTCGGTCGCGGCGATCCCGACCAGCACGAGCAATCCCGCGCCGATCTCCGCCTCTAACTTTGCGTCGACCCGCACGGCAGCGCGAGTCACTCGCTGAATGACCAATCGCACGACGATTTCTCCCGATCTTACTGGACTAAGTTAGTCGATTTTCCATGATATATTGTGCGTGGGAGAAATCATGGCAAGAGGGAAATCGGATCAGAACGCGGCGATACTCGAATACGCCCTGCATCATCTGGAGCGGGAGCGCGACGAGATTCAGGCAAAGATCGATCACATTCGCAGCCAGCTCGGAGGCCGGGCCGCGGGTTCCTCCGCGACATCCCCCGCGCCGGCTGCTTCATCCGAGCCGCGCAAAAGACGGGTTCTCAGCGAAGCGGCGCGCAAACGTATCGCCGCCGCGCAGAAGCGCCGGTGGGCCGAGCATCGCAAAGCCAAGGCGGCCGGCGCATAGGTATCACCATCCAAACCGCTGGGCAATTTCCGTCATCGGGCCACGCGCAGCGATTCTTCCGTCCTCGAAGAATACGGCTTCTTTGGTCAGTCTTCCGGCAAAATCGGCATCGTGCGTTACGAGAATGCAGGCTTGGGGCAGGCTGGCGAGAAGCTCGGCCAGCGCGCGTTGTCCGGGCGGATCGAGAAACGTGGTGGGCTCGTCAAGGACCAATAAACTGGCATCGGTCGCGAGTATGCCGGCAATGGCGGCGCGCTTCTTCTCTCCGGCGCTGAGGTGCCACGGGGCCTTACTGGCCTTACTCAAGAGCCCGACGCGATCGAGCGCCGCGCGCGCCCTGTCTACCGCTTCGGTTGACGACATCCCGGACGCCAGTGGGCCAAACGCGACATCTTCCATCACGCTCGGCATGAAGAGCTGGTTATCCGAATCCTGAAAGACCAGTCCGACTCGCTTGCGGATTTCGCGCAGGTTCTTCTCCGTTACGGGAAGCCCGTCGATAACTACCGAACCCGATCCGCGTAAGATCCCGTTCAAATGATGCACGAAGGTTGTCTTGCCACTTCCGTTAGCTCCCAGCAGAGCGATGGTAAGTCCGTCTTCGAGGCAGAAGTCTATCCCTTTGAGCGCCGGCGTTCCGTCCTCGTAGGTGTAATGAAGGTTGCGGACTTCGACAATCAAACTCATTTGGTTCTTAGCCGCGTGCTCTTATACGTGCGGGCAGACGTCCTTCGAATCCGCGGGAAAGCATGGCCCGATGAATCGCCTCCGCGCGCGCGTAAGATCGCGCAAACAGCACTCCGGCGGCGGCTGCGGCCTGACGAAAGCGGAGCTTGCCAAGTGATCCGCCACGCGCCGACCCGGCCTGGCGCATGGCAGTCGCTTCTTCCATCAGGACCATGAGGTACCGATACAGGAACTGCATCACCTGCAACAGGAACCGGGGTACGCGCAGCCATTCGAGGCCGGCGATCAGATCGGGCATCGGCGTGGTCGCTATTAGCAGTAAAGCGGCAAACGCGGAAAGATACGCGCGAATCAGCAGCCGGACAGCATGCGCGGAATCACCCGCAAGGGCGCTGGCAACGGCGAAACAGAACGCGAAGGGCAGCACCGCCGCCCCCGACCATAACATCGCCGGTAGGGGAAGTCGCGATGCCACGGCTATGGCTGACAGGAGCAGCGCAGCGCAAGCTGCAGCGACGGCGGATTTCCAGACGGCGATCGAAATCAGTAACGCAAGCGCCGCCAGAATTTTGGCGGGCGCGGGACATCGGTGGATCGCGCTCGAACCACGGCTCCAACGCTCAATTCGCACGAGGCGCAATTAAGGGCCTTCCCGCGGCGAGAACCCGGCTCACGCCGAGGCACAGAACGTAAACCAACAACAAGCCCATGAGACCGGCGAGCGATTTCGTCAGCAGCGTTCCGGCGTGCGGCGAAATACCGGCCTGGAGCGTGAGTTTCTGAATGCCGTCCGGCTGCCCGGAGGCGATAAAGGTTCCCACCCCCGCCAGCGCCAGGGACGCCGCGATGAACGTCAGCGCGCCTGCCCCACGCATGCCTTCCGGCCTGCGCACAAAGCCGGGCTCGATTCGCTCCAGCGCCTGCATCACCGCCAGCGTGATGACGCCCTCGATCACGGCGGACAGGAAAAACAGGCCGATCGAAACCTCAAGTACGGCGCGCGGCATCCTCACGCCCGACTGTAGTAATTCGCCGAGGGCGAGAAGCGCGCTCACCAGCACCGAGATCATCCCGCCGAGGAACACGCCGGCCCTGCGCCCGCGCAGCAGCATAAAGGGCAGATAGCCGGCCACGACTCCCGCGATCGCCATGTTGAATAGATTCGCCCCCAGCGCCAGCAGTCCACCATCCTGAAAAACCAGGGCCTGCGTCGCCAGAATCGCCGTCATCACGATGGAGGCCGCGGCCGGCCCCAGCGTGAACGCGAGAAGCGCACCGCCCACCAGATGCGCGCTGGTGCCGCTGCCGACGGGGAAGTTGATGAGCTGGGCGGCGAAAACAAACGCCCCCATAACGCCCATCAGCGGAATTTTGTGATGATCGAACTCCCGCTGCGCGCGCCGCGCGAGATAAGCGATCGAGGGAAGCGCAACGGCGTCCATGGTTCCCCACACCGGAATACTCAGAAAGCCGTCGGGAATGTGCATCGTTACTCCCCTGACGGTAGCACGTTTGTATGAATCGTGCGACGGCGCGCTGTGGGGACGATGCTGCCGTAATATGTACGCATGAGTGACCTCGCGCGGATCGGCGTCGCGATCGATTCTTTGCTCCTGCGGAAGTTCGACGAACTGATCGAAGAGCGGGGCTATACCAACCGCTCGGAGGCGTTTCGGGATCTGATTCGCGAGGAACTGGTGCAGAAGTCGTGGGCGTCACCCGACGCGGATGTGGTGGGAACCGTGACGCTCGTTTACAACCACCACGTGCGCATGCTGAACGAGAAGCTGACGGACATGCAGCACGACCATCACAAAAATATTCTTTCCACCCTGCATGTGCACCTCGACCACGACAATTGCCTCGAAGTTCTGGTGGTCAAGGGTAAGGCGAAGAATGTGCAGAAGATCGCCGACGGGCTGATCAGTACGAAAGGCGTCAAACACGGCCGCTTGACGCTGACCACCAGCGGGGCGGAGCTTTGAAAGCCGGCGGGAAACCCGGCTGGTCGTTTTCGACGTTCACAGCCATTAAAAATAATCTGAACTCATTTCCCTCCCATAACTTGCAAGCCTGGCAGCCTATCGCCGTACTCGGTTTTTCCGGACCCGTGTGCTACTTTCCAATCGAGAACCCGGACGCACCTATGGTGTTCCGGGGCACTAAGCCGCGTAGTCCTCGAGGCCCTTCGCGGTGAATGTCGAAACAATAGGCGGCAGGAGCTCCCGATATGGTGTTGCCCCGGTTCCGTCCGGGAGACCAAAACGGCGCTGGCTTGAGCGATAACAAGCATGGAGCGCTCCAAATCGAACATTACCGCCCGTAGTTGAGGCGGGCGGTAATCAGTCCGGGTGGTTCCCGGGCGGCTGGAGTTCGCGGCTCGGAGTCGGGGCAACCCCGAGCCGTGAATTCGCCCAAGGCGGAATACCGCCATTAGGTTTCATCGATTGGTGTTGATTGGTGTTAGCGCGGTTTGACATTGATGGCCCGCGTTCGCTAGCCTGTATAATTAGAGTCGTTACAGACAGACGGAGTGGTGTGTTCATGAGTACGGTGTTCCCGTCCAAACCGGGAATTGAAAGAAACTGGCACGTTATCGATGCCAATGACGTTGTCCTCGGGAAGCTCGCGAGCCATGCCGCGCGCATCCTGATGGGCAAACATAAGACGATTTATACGCCCTTCCTCGATACCGGCGATCACGTAATCGTGATCAATGCCGCCAAGGTGAAGCTGACGGGTAGGAAGGACACCCAAAAGGTTTACCGGCATTTCACCGGTTATCCGGGAGGTCTGGTGGAAACGGGCGCGCAGAAAGTTCGCGCGATTCGTCCCGCCCGGATGGTCGAGGAAGCGATTTCGGGCATGCTGCCGAAGACGAAGCTCGGCAAGCAGATGTACCGCAAGTTGAAGGTTTACGCGGGTGATAAGCATCCGCACGCTGCGCAGAAGCCCGCGGCACTGACGGTTCGAAGGTCGGCCGCCGCTCCTCCGGTGAGTGAGCGACGGCAAACAGCGAGAAAGGTATCCTGAGTTGGCGTTACGAAAAATAGAGCAGTATCTGGGCACGGGACGCCGCAAACGCGGCATCGCGCGAGTGTTCCTCCGGCCCGGATCGGGCAAAATCACGGTGAATGGCCGTGAACTGGAAAACTACTTTCCGACCGAAGCAGGGCGCGTGCCTGTACGGCAGCCGCTGCTGACGGTCGAAATGACGGACCGTTTCGATGTGATGATTCTCGCAAACGGGGGCGGCGTAGCCGGTCAGGCCGGCGCGATCAAGCTGGGTATCGCCCGCGCCCTGGTCGCGTTCAACGCCGAACTGCGGGGACCGCTCAAGAAAGCCGGCCTTCTGACGCGCGATCCGAGGGAACACGAGCGCAAGAAGTACGGCCAAAAAGGCGCTCGCAAGCGGTTCCAGTTCTCCAAGCGGTAAGGAGTTTGTACCATGTGGGCGGGGCGCGGGTTCCACGTGCGCCCCGATTCTTTGTTAGTTTGCCTTTTATAGTCCCGGCGCCAATCTCGCTTTGGATCGCGCCGAGCCGATAACAGGTCGTAAATTTTAAGGAGCAAGTTTGCCTGCTATTTCAATGAAAGAATTGCTCGAAGCCGGCGTTCACTTCGGGCACCAGACCAAGCGCTGGAATCCAAAGATGAAGGAATACATCTTCGGCGAACGTAACGGAATCTACATCATCGACCTGCAGAAGACTCTGAAATTGTTCAAGGATGCAGCCCGGTATGTAGTCGAAATGGCCGCGCAGGGCAAGACGGTTCTGTTCGTCGGCACCAAGCGCCAGGCGCAGGAAGCCATCGCGGAAGAAGCCAACCGCTGCCAGATGTTCTACGTGAATCAGCGCTGGCTGGGCGGCCTTCTCACCAATATGGCCACCGTGCAGAAATCGATCAAGCGTCTCAAGGAACTGGAGCAGATGGCCGCGGAAGGTTCTTACGGAGGACGTCCCAAGAAGGAGATCGTCCGGCTGGAACGGGACCGCAAGCATCTCGACCAGAATCTGGCGGGAATCAAAGACATGCCCGGCCTGCCCGACGTGATCTTCGTGATCGATTCGAACAAGGAAGCGATTGCCGTGAAGGAGGCGCGCCGGCTGGGCATCCCCGTGGTCGCCATCGTAGACACGAACTGCGATCCGGACGAAGTCGACTGGGTGATTCCCGGCAATGACGACGCTTTGCGCGCCATCCGGCTGTTCACCAGCAAGATGGCGGATTCGGTCATCGAAGGCCGCGCTCTGGCAACCGAGCACGATTTCACCGCCGACAAGGTCAAAGACGAGGATGGCCCCGTCGAGGATCTCACGGAAGAGTATTCGCAGTATGTGGATCCGAAGTACGCCGAGCAGATCATGCAGGAAAGCCTGATGATCGGAGCCGAGGACGCCCCGGCCGGACGGAAAGGCCCGGCTTCGGAAACCGGCGAGGGCGACACGGCTGAAGCCAGCAATGTCTGATCAAAGCATGTTTGATCAGAGCGCGTCCGACACCAGGGATATGCGGCGACAGCCGCGTTTCTTTCAATCCAAGTAAAAATATGGCCGAAATCACAGCGAGTTTAGTCAAACAGCTCCGGGACCGCACAGGTGCCGGGATGATGGAGTGCAAAAGCGCTCTCACCGAGGCTAAAGGGGATATCACCGAGGGTGAGGTCATTCTCCGCAAGCGCGGCATCGCGTCCGCCGGCAAGAAAGCGTCCCGCAGCACCAAGCAGGGTGTGGTCGGTTCCTACATTCATGCAGGCGCGCAGTTGGGCGTGCTGGTGGAAGTGAACTGCGAGTCCGACTTCGTGGCGCGCACCGACGATTTTCAGGAACTCGTTCGCGACCTCGCGATGCACATCGCGGCGGCGGATCCGCAATTCGTCCGCAAAGAGGACGTCACCGAGGCCGTCATCGACAAAGAGAAGGAAATCCAGCGTGCCCGCGCATTGAACGAGGGGAAGCCCGAGAAGGTGGCCGATAAAATCGTGGAAGGCCGCATGGCCAAGTTCTACGAGGAGATTTGCCTTTACGAGCAGCCGTTCGTGAAGGAAAATACCATCACGGTCGATCAGTTGATCAAAACTAAAATCGCCAAACTGGGTGAAAATATCACCGTGTCGCGGTTTGCGCGATTCAAAGTCGGCGACGCCTTCGGACCTGAAACGGCGAGCTAGATCGCCTTCGGCTCGCCCGGGAAAAAGCATGGCGAAATACAATCGCATTCTCCTCAAGCTGAGCGGCGAGGCCATGGCCGGGCCGGCTTCGTTCGGTATTGATCCGGAGCGCGTCAAGGACTTGGCGAAGGAGATCGCCGCGATCGCCTCTCAGGGCGTGGAAGTGGGCGTAGTGGTGGGAGGCGGCAACATTTTCCGCGGCATTGCGCTCGCCGCGAAGAACATGGACCGCGTCACCGGCGATCACATGGGGATGCTCGCCACCGTGATCAACTCGCTCGCCCTGCAGGACGCGCTTGAGCAGATCGGGGCGAATACGCGGGTGATGAGTGCCATCGAGATGCATCAGGTCGCCGAGCCGTACATCCGGCGGCGGGCCATCCGGCACCTCGAAAAAGGCCGCATCGTGATCTTCGCCGCCGGTACTTCCAACCCCTACTTCTCCACCGACACCGCGGCCACGTTGCGGGCGCTCGAAATCAAGGCGCAGGTGATTGCGAAGGCCACCAAAGTCGACGGCGTCTACGACAAAGACCCGATGAAACACGAGGACGCCACCATGTACCAGCGGATCTCTTATACCGAGGTTCTGACGCAGTCGCTGGGCGTGATGGATGCGACGTCGATCGCCATGTGCCGCGACAACAGCCTGCCGATACTGGTCTTCAACCTCAATACCCACGGCAATATAATGCGAATGGTGTCCGGCGAACCTGTCGGCACGCTTATCAGTTAAGCCATCATGAATACTGTCAAAGAAATCGAAACCGCCGCCAAGCAGCGTATGGATAAAGCGTTGGAAGACCTGCAGCACGCCATGGCCACCATCCGGACCGGGCGCGCTTCGGTGCACCTGCTCGACAACGTGCGCGTCGACTACTACGGTACTCCCACACCCGTGAATCAGGTTGCGAACCTGCACGTTCCCGAACCGGGGTTGATCACCATCACGCCGTGGGACGCCTCGCAGATCGGGCCCATCGAGAAAGCGATCCGGGTGGCCGATCTGGGCGTCAACCCTTCCAACGACGGCAAGATGATTCGCATTCCGATTCCGCCGCTGACCGAAGAACGGCGCAAGGATCTCGTCAAGAAGCTCCATGGCGTCGCCGAAGACCATCGCGTAGCTGTGCGGAATATCCGCCGCGATTCCAACGACCACGTCAAGAAGCTATCGAAGGACAAGAAGATTACCGAGGACGACGATCGCCGCGCTCACGACGAGATGCAGAAGATGACCGACGGTTACATGCAGAAGCTCGATCAGGCGGCGCGGGCCAAAGAGAAGGAAATTCTGGAAATTCGTTAGTGAATATATGCCCAGCCCGCTTCCTGCCTGCGGACGACCTCGGCCACGCCCGAATCCACCTGCGCGGCAAAGGGGAAGAGATCCTCGGTCTTGACGTTCATGAAGCGCATGGCGTTCTGACAGGCCGAGAGGGTGACGCCGGCGTCGGCCAGCTGTTTCAGGCGTTCTTCGTATTTCGTGTTTTCTTCAGCAGCATGTTGAGTCCGGGACCGAAGAACACCACCTCGACCTGCGAACCGCCGTCGTGGGCGAACGCGTTCCGCGTGTTGGCGACGTGCAGGGGAGCACATTCCAAGCGTCTCCTTCGGGTTCGGTCAACTGAAATACCACGTAGTGTTTCGGGCCTTTGGGGGTTTGCGGAACGGCGGCGAATACGAGCACGAGCGCCAGCCCGATCGCGGACAAAATCCCTTTCTTCATGGAAGAGCTCCTCTCAGAGATTGAAACACACTGCCAACGCGCGTGATAACATGTCGGGCAAATGAGCATACAATCTCCATCGCCATCGGAACGGCGCTCGTTTCTGGCTTATCTGAACGGCGGAATCGCATCGCTCGCGGCGTTGGCCGCCGGTGGAGCCGCATTGGCGCAGGAAAAGGTGGCGGCGGCCGCGCGCTGGGAACCGGCCCGTCATGCGAAAGACGAGTGGCTGGACAAACCGGGGACGAAACATCGCCTGGTGTTCGACACGACAACGCCCGACGGTTTCGGCGAGGCGCTGGCCTTCGCCGGCAACTTCGTACGCGTGAACCAGTCCGATTATGGTGTGGGAAACAACGAGTTGGCGGTCGTCATCATAGTGCGCCATCGGTCCACGCCGTTCGGCTACAACGATGCGATCTGGGCGAAGTACGGAACACCGCTGGCGGCGCAAGCCAAATTCGAAGATCCCAAAAGCAAGCTGGCGCCGAAAGCCAACGTGTACAACTCCGAGGCCTACGGCAACCTGTTGCCCAACCGTAACGTGACTCTGGATGCGCTCTTAAAACAGGGCGTGCAGTTTGGTGTATGCTCGGTAGCCACGCGCGCTTATGCGGCAACGGTCGCGGCGGCGGTGGGCGGCAACGCGGATGCAATCAACAGTGAGTTGATTGCGAATCTGGCGGGAAATGCGCGCATGGTGCCGGCCGGAATCGTCGCCGTCAATCGTGCGCAGGAGCATGGCTATTCGCTTGTGAGGGCTTAATAGATGAAACGAGTACTACTGAGTATCGCCGCTGCGGCGATTGGAGTTTCGGTTGTCGCGGCGCAATCCCAAGTCAGGAAATCAACGGTCGAGGGAGTCACCAATTTCGCTCAGGTGGAAACGACTGTCGCCTGTGCCGGCGCGGTAAAACCGGGTTCATTGGCGCGAATCAAGGCCATGGGATTTGCCTCCGTCATCAATCTGCGGCTGCCGACGGAGCAGGGGGCCGATATCGACGCCGAGGCTGCCGAAGCCAAAGCGGCCGGTATCACGTTCGTGCATATTCCATTCAATGGCGGCATGCCCGATCCCGCGGTGGCGGATCGTTTTCTCAAAGTCATCGCGGAACCCGGCATTCAACCGGCGTTCATTCACTGCGCGAGTGGGAACCGCGCCGCGGCCATGTGGCTGATCAAGAGGGTATTGATCGACAAGTGGGACAACGATCGCGCGATCGAGGAAGCCACGCAACTGGGCATGACCAGCCCGGCGTTGAAAACCTTTGCGCTCGATTACATTCAGGCACACAAAAAGTAAGCCTACTCACTGAGTTTCGATATGTCCAGCAAATGCTCCGGCTGGAACTGTTCCGCGTTCCACGGCGTCATCGGCGAGAATTCCACCTCCAGACGCCAGCCGAATTCGTGCCGCTCCACGTGAACGATGCTGCCGGCGAAAAATGCGGCTCTACAGCGAATCTCCACCTTCGCACCCTCTTCTACCGGTTCCTCAGATTCGAGCACGGCGCCATTCGTCCATATCTCCTCGAGATTGACGATCCGGTTAGCATCCTGAGGGAAACCAGGTTCGGCAGTACTGATATTCAACTCTACAAGCTGCGAGCAAAGATAGCGCTGGAGGTTCATAAAATCAGTGAGATCCGGGTGTTCCCCTCCAGCCATCGTAGGGCATAATGCTCGATCGGTGATTGAAAAACTTTACAATGTCACGGCATAATGACAGTTTGACCCCAGCCAGCACTGTCCGCGTCCCGGGATCGAGCGCCAATCTCGGGCCCGGCTTCGATGCCTTAGCCATCGCCCTCAAGGTGTATCTCGAGTGCAGGTTTTCGGTCAGCAGCCGCTTGTCGATCCGGGTGACAGGGCGCGATGCGCACCTGATTCCCGCCAACGAAGATAATCTGATTTGGAAGACTGCGCTTGCAGTGGCAGCACGAGCGCATCTGCCGTTGCCTCCCATTCAGCTTGTGGTCAACAACGATATCCCCATCGGGAAGGGGCTGGGGTCGAGTGCGGCAGCGCTTACGGCAGGCGTCGTAATCGCGGAACGTCTGCTGGAGCTGCGCTGGAAACCAGCCAGAATTCTGGATGAGGCGGCACGGCTCGAAGGACACCCCGACAACGTGGCGGCATGCGTGCTGGGGTCGATCGTCGCCAGTGGCGTCGAACCCGGCGGATTGACACGCGCCATTCGCCTTGAGATGCCTGCGCAGTTCGATGTGGCGGTAGTGGTACCCGACTTCGCCATCCCCACGCAGGAAGCCCGCGCCGTCCTGCCCGATTGCTATTCGCAGGCCGATGTTGTGTTCAACGTTCAGCGAACCGCGTTGTTGGTCGCCGCGCTGGCAACAGGAGACTCCTCGGTCTTTCCGACGGCGCTGGACGACCGGCTGCATCAGCCTTTCCGCTCCCAACTGGTTCCGGGACTCGCTGAGATCCTTCGGCTGCGCAAACCGGGGCTGCTCGGATGCGCCCTGAGCGGCGCGGGTCCGGGTGTTCTGGTGTTTTTCGAGCGTGGAGCCGAATCGGTCTGCGAACTGGTGCGGAATATCTTCGCCATGAACGGTTGCACCACCGAAATGATCTCGAGCGGCGTTGCGCGCAAAGGCTACGAATTCGTATAGCCGCGGCTCAGCGCTTTCGGCGCGGCAGTTCGAGCGGTGACGTGACGAGAAATGTGGCTGTGTCGCTGCGGATCTCAAACGGCTCGGAACCGGCGGGCGCTTCCCATGCTTCGCCGGCCTGGAACGGCTCACCTGCGATGGAACCGGTGCCCTCCAAAGCGATAAACACGGTATTGCGCTCGGGCGATCTCACCATCGTATTCAATCCGCTAACGGTAAACCGCTCCGTTCGGAAGTACGCGCACTCGAGCGGTAGCCGGACGGTCGCTGAAGCCGCCGCGGGCTCACGGTGGGACACGGCGAGTGCATGATCGAGGTGCAGTTCGCGCGGGCGTCCGTAGTCGTGGAGGCGATACGTGATATCCGAATGCTGCTGAATCTCGCATAGCGCCAGCCCGCCGCCGATTGCGTGTATCGTACCGGAGGGAACGAAGAACGTATCTCCCCTGCGCGCCGGGACCCAGTTCAGCAGGTCCATGATCTCACCGGAGAGCGCGGCCTCCCGAAGGCGCTCGGGAGTCACCTTGTGGCGGAGCCCGAGAGCGATTTTCGAACCCGGCTCCGCGCGCAGGACGTGCCACATTTCCGTCTTGCCGCGGGATTTGTGATGCTCCCGTGCGTAAGCGTCACCGGGGTGGACCTGGACCGAAAGGTTATCAGAGGTAAACAGGAGCTTTACCAGGAGGGGCGCGGAATCCGATGCCGCAAACCAGATTTCCCCTATCTTGCGACCCTCCGGATTCCGATACCACGGCTCCGTTTCGGGCGAACCCCAGACCTTTTCGTGAGCGGCCGAGGCCAGTTTGATGGGAGTCACCCCAGCGTTTCCAGAAATTTGTGGATTCGGTCGAGGCCGCGCTCGATTTCCTTCATGGAAGTGGCGTAGGAAATGCGGACATGAGCGTCCGTGCCGAATGCTTCTCCCGGCACGACGGCGACATGGGCCTCTTTGAGCAGGCGGTCGGCGAATTCCAGCGGCGTCCTGATCCCACCGCGGCCGAGCGCTCCGCGCAGGTTCGGATAGGCGTAAAAGGCGCCTGACGGCATGGAGCATTCCACACCCGGCATTTGGCGCAGGCGCGGGACGATAAAATCGCGACGTCTGCGGTATTCGGCGAGCATCTGCGGCACCGAATCCTGAGGGCCGTTGAGAGCTTCGATGGCGGCCTTTTGCGCGATGGAGGTCGGGTTTGAAGTGGAGTGGCTTTGCAGTTTCATCATGGCGCCAATGATGGGCTCGGGCGCCAGTGCATAGCCGATGCGCCACCCGGTCATGGCGTAGGTCTTCGAGACCGTTCCCGCCACCAACACCGTCGATTTCGACCCGGGGATCGACGCCACCGAGTACGGACGGCCGTCGTAGAGGAAGTGCGAGTAGCACTCGTCAGTGAGAAGGAAGATACCGCGCTTCGAAGTGATGTAGTACAGCTTTTCAAACTCGGCGTCGTCCATCACGGAGCCCGCGGGGTTGCTGGGCGAATTAATGAGCACGATTTTGGTCCGTGGCGTGATGTTCCGCTCGATCATCGCCGCCGTCAGGCGGAAGCCTTCCTGCTCGTCCGTGTCGACGAAAACGCATTTGCCGCCTGCGTAGTTCACGATGTCCTTGTACGTGACCCAATAAGGGACCGGGATGATGACCTCATCGCCCGGGTTGACCAGCGCCTGCGTGTAGTTGAACAGGATGTGCTTGCCGCCTACGGAGACGATACATTCGGACATTTTGTAATCTGTGCCGAATTCCGCCTTGTGCCGGTTTACAGCGGCCTGCCGGGC
>Ga0070733_10001263_pt1 | contig 19029 bp, 19 predicted proteins | sample Coa_R1_9_FD_66450 | JGI IMG/M metagenome (GOLD analysis project Ga0070733, IMG submission 66450) | Surface soil microbial communities from Centralia Pennsylvania, which are recovering from an underground coalmine fire - Coalmine... | ecosystem: Environmental > Terrestrial > Soil > Unclassified ... | reverse complement strand
TTCCTGCAGGCTTGAATAAATGCCAATAGCCCCACACATACCAGGCTAGCTTGATGCGCTGCCGCCTGAGTGGGTCTCGAACCAGCGGTTCGACGACCGCATGATAAATGGAATTAGCGCCAGCTTCAAAGACACTCATCACGTCTTCCCTTGTATGAACGACACTTCTCAGGGGGCTTTTAATAAGGGGGACGCGGAACAGCAGCTTCATCCCTGTGGATGACAGGGTCCACCAATTCTAATCAAATTCCCGGCCATCATGGAAGCATAGCAGGGATGCACGTCGGCGGAAATACAGGGATCTCTGTATTCCTTGCTGCCCGACTTAGGGGCCCCCTACTCGCAACACAGTAGTGCAATTCGGGGGCTGCCTTTCGTCCAAGTGATGATTGTGGTCCACGTCTTCCTTCCCCCGGAGATGCCTGCGAGCCGCGCGATACCCAGACAATGCCTCGGATGCGGAATACCCTTGAGGAGGCTGAGGAGTCAGCATGGTCTGAAATAGAAAATTATATGCAAAAAATGCCTCCGTATGACTTCCAAAGCCCAGTCGCTGCGCTGCTCAGGGCAATTTGGGTGTTAATAGCGGCGATTTTGTTCGTTAGGAAAGCGGTCTTCCAGTTCAAAATGTCTGTCACAGCGACCTTAGCCATAGGTTTAGTGTCCTCGGCTCAGGATATTCCGGCAGGAATTTCCGATTGGGACCTCTGATTTGCAAATCATGCGCACCTCCTGGCCTCGACAGAACGGACTTGCAATCCTCTTACCTTGTCCTCCACTTCCCTGGGGCCTGTGCTGGTGGCAAATTCATTGTGCCGTGAACATGAGAAGCATACGATGCAAGAGCTAGCCGTCCTGATCGCAAGTTCCGGTTGAATCACCAACTCTTGGCCACAGGAGGCACAGTGAAATACTTTTTCACACATGCCATTGTAGCGCTCGCAGTAATGTTAGGAACGGTTGGTGTGATGCATTCGCAACAAAATGTGTCTCAGACACAAAGCTACATGCAACTTGAAAACGACGACGTAATCGTGTGGAAATCCGTGGTCATACCCAGCGCCCCGCTGACGATGCATCGCCATGACCATCCGCTCGTCATAATTGCGCTGAGTGGCGGCACGATGAATATCGTGGAACAGAACGGGACAACCGAGCAACACGTCTGGGAAACAGGGGAAGCCTACTGGCTGCCAGCGAATCCGCCCAATACGATGCATGCCGACGTGAACGCAGGCAACAAACCGATTGAAGTGATAGTGGTCGAGCTAAAGCACGAGAAGTAGGAGTTGGCGGCGTTACAGTATTGCACCGGATGAGCAGGGCGGCGGCCAAACCAATCGTTGCATGAACTTAAAGGGATTCCGCCGGGAACATAGAAATGGTGAGTCGTGTATTCGTATCAATGATCGCGCACGGCATGAAAGAGCAGACGATTGGATGGGATGGCCGGACTTGAAACGATGAAGGTGGACGATGAAAGTTTTCGGCTTTCGCTGTAAAACGCCGGGATGCCCAGCTTGGCTAAAGGTTGGTGAGTTGGAGGAAGATTCCTCGCGGGCGATTCACTTCCCGATAAACCTTGGTGATGACCCGCGACGGCTTCAATGCCCCGATTGTGGGAAAGCACACGACTACTATTTTTCTGAGAAGGAATTCCGCAGATTGGAACCGCGAAAGTAGTCCGAGACGTATTGTCTTTGAACCACACGTTTCAGGTAAACGAGCACGAAGACGGATTTGAGTTGATGAGGCGCGTAGGGCGTGCCTTTGATGAAGCGTCAATTCACAAGGCCGCTGGCTATTTTGGGGAAAGGGTCAAGACCCGCAACGCTAAAGAAATTATCTCCTTCCAGCTTAAATTGTAAGAGGAAAGACCAGGGGGTACCGCTCAAGGCCAAATCCTCGGCACCAGTCAGCACGCAAGTTTTTCGGTCTACAAAGGCGTTGCACGATTCCCCTCGAAATTCAATTTTATCGTCTGATACTTCAACAATCGTGCCGTCTAGTTCGAAGATTCCTACGTTGGAATGTGACAGGACAAATCTGATTCGCAATCCTAATTTGCTCGCTCTTCTTAAAACAGAGATTGCGCTTTCAAGTGGGGAATCTAGGCTTTTGTTCATCGCGGAAGCTCTCAGTCCAAGGATAGCAATTATTCAAGGGTCCCAAAATCACCGGAAGCCCCGGCTTGCACTAGTGAATTTGCTCTCGTCATGGAACGCACTCAAGGAGGATTGTATCAATGGACGCCGATATCGTCGTTGGTGGCGGACAAGCCAAAGCAGGAAGCCGCCTCATGCGGCCTCTAATAGCTCTTGAATTGACCAGAGATCATGAGTCAATCCCGCTTCCATCGCGGGAGTGAATAGATGCTGAGGCCCCAAAGCCAGACAACAGGGGCGAAGAATTCATTACAGGCTGGGCAGATTCTTGACGAGTTCGATGTCAACGGCCTTGTACCGGGCCAGAGCATCAATTCTGTCCCATGCGAGTGGCAATTTTGACGCCAACCCACACGCGTTTATGTGCCCGCGAATTGTAAGTGACACACTACCCATTTTCTTGTTTCGCCCGTTCCTTGCTGGTCTTTAAAACCTCATTAATCTGTTCCGCCAACACTTCAAGGCGTGCCTGCTCCATTTCGGTGAAATCATGAACACCACAGGCATCTTTGAGTATTGATAGTGCTCGATTGCTGATTGCTGCCATCACCTCTTACCTCTGCCGCAGATTTTAACACCCGTTCCGATGCAAACCGCGTTCACCCTTTGTACACTGCAATAGCTTTGCAGAAGCACTTCACGGATGTCGGCAGAGTTCAGGTTTTGACCCTTGAACGGCTTGTGGCTATGACCAACAAAGGGAAGCTGTAACAGGGGTCAGCATGGACTTGAACGAAGGCGGCGCCTTGCTCAAAAACCTGAAGTCGCGGCAGGCAATCTGTACGAATGCGAAGGGCATCGAAATCACGGCCACCCCCACGGCCAGCCTATTTCCCGCCACAAGTTTGAGTAAAGCCGATGTTTGGTATAGTCAGCGGCTTCTGATTTGCGTCTACCGTAACAAGCGTTTCCGTCAAAGCATGGAAACTGACTGACGGATTGGAGGGCGAGTCATAATCCAAAGTCAACGGGACGAAATAAACGACGCCGAGAGTGTTGAATTCGCCGCGCCCTGAACCGTGCACATTGTAGAGGTTTCCCGAAGTATCCGTCTCTCCTGTGGCGCTGATACTCACGCGAACGATAACGTCCGCCTGGCCGCCGTCTTCCTTTTCGGCGGACACACTAGCCGAGAACGAGGCAGACCCGGTCACGGTCTGGGAGTTACAGGGATTGAACAGACTCTGTCCGCCAGTGGTGCTCAGTTTTCCGCCAAGATCATCCGATCCGGAGTGCGCTGTGGGGGTGGTCAGGAACAAAAGCGCCACAACCGAAACACTCGACAAAATTGCTACTTTCAATCTAGCTTTCAACATAGGAATCTCCTCTCAATTTGGTGTCGCCGGAGACTAGGGGCAGCCAGCGGCTCCTCAACTCGTGGGGACAGATTTGGTCGAGGAGAATGGCGCACACTTTAAGGAACTTCAATTCATCTGTCAACAGTAAATTCTTCCGGAAACTATATATATGACTCCCTCCCGCATTTAAGCGTAAGGACATCGGCGGGTCGCGGCAGTCGCGGCGGCACGTACTTGGAGGTTCAAGACACACCATACAAATCGTCGCGGTCTTCGCATGACCTCGGTCTCTCAGCTCGCAGCGGGGGTAATTTCAAGCTGGACACCCTGGCGTTTAGCCAAGGGGGTGGGATTCGAAATAGGATTGGCTAGCCTCAATGCTTCGCAAAGCCCAATGGACCTCCGTAGATAGTAGTTCCAATGTGAGTTAAGTCTTATAAAGTGACATAATGTTGCCCATGTTTGTAGGTGATCGCCTTCGTGCCATGCGTATTGAGCGGAAACTTTCACAAGGAGACATCGAAAAGAGTACGGGGCTTTTGCGATTCTACGTCTCCCGCGTGGAGAATGGTCAGACGGTTCCCACTCTGGAATCGCTTGAGAGATTTGCACGAGGCCTCGAAGTCCCCTTGTATCGCTTGTTCTATGAGGGCGAAAATGATCCCCAACCACTAAAGCTTCTCGAACGCAAGGCGTCCAGCGTAAAGCTCTGGGGTAGCGCGGGAAAGGATGCTCGTACTTTCAACAGACTGCGTTCGCTCCTGGGGCAGATGGAAGAGCGGGATCGTCGGCTGCTGTTGCACATGACGCGAAAGATGAGAGGCCGCCGAGTAGTTGAGAAGAGGAGTAGTGGGAAGTGAAGCCCCTCTGTAAGAGTAGAAATTGGCAATCAGACCCCTCCTGTGACCGTCCAGAGCAATAGTGCTCCAGCCGCACAGGCCAATCCCGCAGGACGAAGCACTGTACATCGTGAGTCAAGTCGCGGGCGCGCTCGACGCCGAACTACTCGTTGCGCAATGCCTGCATGGGGTCCAGACGTGACGCCCTCCACGCCGGCATAAGGCACGCCGCGATCGATACGCACAGCAGCAGCCCGGCCACGGCCACGAACACCGTGTAATCGAGCGGTTGCACGCCAAAAAGTACGGTGCGAATCAGTTGCGCAGCCGCGGCGCCTCCCGCCAAACCCAGCACCAAGCCAGCCGCCGCGGGACGCAAGCCGTCAACGAGTATGAGCCGCAGCACTTCGCTCTGCTGCGCTCCAAGCGCGATGCGGATTCCGATTTCGGAGGTGCGTCCTGCAACGATATACGAGAGCACTCCGAATAATCCGACGGCGGCAAGCAAAAGCGATAACACTGCAAACGCAAGCACCAGCGTCGCATCGAAACTCTGGTTCAGTGTGGACCTGCCGATGATTTGGCTCATCGTCAGCACATCAGATATGGCCAGCTCACTATCCATCCGCTGCACGATCTGCTGCACCAGCAGTGCCAGCGAGTCTTCATTGGCACTCGCGCGAATCGCTAGGGTCGCGTAATCCAGTTCCCCGTTGTACAGCGGGAAGTACATCATCGGTTGCGGCGGCTCTGCGATCTGATGGCGCGTGTCACCCACCACGCCCACGATACGGTACTGCTGTTTGTGGCCGAGGATGTCGAGATGTTTGCCTATGGGATCTTCGCCGGGGAAATACCGGCGGGCAAAAGCATCGCTGATGATCGCTTCGTTGGCTTGATCCAGCCGCTGGTTTTCGTCAAAGGTTTGCCCGCGGAGAAAAGGAACTCCCAGTGTGGCAAAGTAGCTCGGGTCGCACCACCGGTTGATTGCGTATTGACCGCTTCCCGGTGGCAGCGGCGGATGTTCCGCGACCGTGAAGCCGGTGTCGCCGTAATAGCCCTGGCCGGGCACGGCGTTGATAAAGGTGGCGGTTTGCACTCCGGGCAGCGCGCGCACCCGCTGTAATACGGTCTCAAAGAATTCGATTCGCTGCACCGGCTTGGAATATTTCTTATCCGGTAAGCTGAAACGCAGCGTCGAAACGTGCTCCGTCGTGCTTCCCACGTTTGTCGAGCGCAGCCGCGAATAGCTTTTCAGCAGCAAACCAGCGCCCACCAGCAGAACCACCGTCAGCGCCACCTCCGCTGCCAACAGCCATTTGCGCAGCCGCACGCGTCCTTGGCCGGCCGTCGTCGATCGGGAAGATTCCTGCAGCACACCAAGCATCCGGTCGCCGCGGATCGAAACGCTCGAAATGCTGCCGGCGAATATCGCGCAGACAAAAACCAGCAACGCCGCGAAAGCGATCACTCCGGCATCGATGTGAATCGATTCCACCCGCGTCATGTCTTGACGCGTATTCACAAACCAGTCGATCGCGAAACCCGCGCCCAGAAGTCCCAGCGCGCCGCCAGCCGCGCACAGAATGCCCGATTCGATCAAATGCCCGCGAATCAGCTGCCACCCGCTGCTGCCCAGCGCCATGCGAATGGCGATTTCCTTGCGCCGCGAGGCGCCGCGCGCCACCAGCAGGCTCGCCACGTTCAGGCATCCAATCAAGAGCAGGCACGCCGTGGCCGCCAATAATATATAGAGCGGCGCTTTCGTATCGCCCACCATATCTTCGAGCAGCGGCCTGCTGTTTGCCGCACGGCTCACAAACGGCTTGTCTCGGTTCGCGTCGTGGATGCGTCTCGTGATCACTGTGAGTTCGGCCGTCGCTTCCGTTGCGCTCACCCCGGATTTCAGCCGCCCAATCGGCGTGAATTCGTGATTCTGGATCGCCTGCATCTCGTCGACCCCGACTTCGTGATAGATCGGCGTCCAGAATTGCACCCGCAGGTCGGGGTAGGTAAACCATGCCGGCAGCACGCCGAGGACCGTGTAAGCCTTGTCGTCGATGTGAATCTGCTGGCCGATGATCGCGGAATCGCCTCCAAAGCGACGCTTCCAGAAAGACCAGGTCAGCACCACGGTGCCATTAGCGGAGAGCTGATCTTCGGATGCGGCGAAGGTGCGACCGATGGCGGGAGAGACGCCGAGCGTTGAAAACATCGTCCATTCGCACTGCGCGGCATGCACGCGCTCGGGAAGCTGCCCACTCGCGCTGGAAACGTTGTAGTTCACTCCATCACCGGATACTAGCGCCAGGCTCTCAAAGCCATGAGTCTCTTTGCGCCAGGCGTCGTAGATTCCGCCGGAGACGACGTTGTAGGGAAATTTTCCGTCAGAACTCTCTTCATAGAGTCGGAGCAGCCGCGAGGCGTCCTTGAAGGGAAGCGGTTCCAGCAGCACAGATCTCACCACCGTGAAAAGCGACGTGGTGGCGCCCACGCCAAGCGCGATCACCAGTATCGCGATAGCTGAAAAGCCGGGCGTGCGGCGGAGAGCGCGCGCGGTTTGGCGCCCGTCTCGGGCGAATTGCTCGATGGAGGTCCATATGGGTTGCGGGGCGACGGATTTAGCTTGCTGAGCGTGGCGATCGGTTCGCGGCATGGCGCTTACTCAGGCCCTCTGAGAATAAAGACGCGTTGGGCCGCGATTTTGTCACACCGATAGCGCAACACTGCAATGACCCAAAAGGACTGCTCCTCTCACTTTGAAACAATGAAGGCCCGGTCCGGTTTCCCGGACCGGGCCATTCAAACATCCGCGCCCTACGCGGCCATTTGCTTTGTGAATGGCACTGTCTTGATTTCAATTTTCTTCGGTAGTGCCACTTCCGCAACTGGCGCGGTGATCTCAAGCAGACCATTCAAGAACGTCGCGTTGATCTTGTCGGCGTTCACGCCCTCGGGCAGCTCGAATTCCCGCTCGAACTTGCCGTAGGTGAACTCCTGGTGGAAGTAATCCACGTCCTTCATCTCCCGGGTCAGTTTCCTCTCGCCCGTGATGGTGAGAATGTTTCCCTGAACTTGGATCTGGACTTCTTTCTGCTCGACGCCCGGCAAAGCGATCTTGCAAACATACTTCTTGGCGTCTTTGTCCAGATATGACTCAACGATCGGCGCAAAGGTGAAGTCTGTCAACGGAAGGAACTGCTCCTTCCGGACCGGCCTCGCCGTCAGCATCCTGTTGAAGATCTTGTCGAACTCACGGCGAACATCGAACAGATCCTCAAAAAGATTGTCATGCAGAACTAGATTCGTCATAACGCACCTCTACCTTTCAATCCTTTCTCACATGTTAGAGACCCTATTGGTTGATCATCGAGGGCAGCAGCTGGGTCCAAAGCCACTCCGGCCGTTCGTGGCCGGCGCGTCGCAAATCCGGGCGCTTCTTGTACGCTTGGTGCCCGGTTGCCGCCCCCGAAAGAAGGAACCCCGAGGAATTGATCGTAAGGCCTGCCGCAATTTCTACTGCCCAGCGGACAAGGTGGAGCAGCCGTCCCACTCGCTCTTGTTCGTCTTCCAACTTCGGCCACTCGCTTCCATCGCTGCCTCGTTCCTTCTATCTTGCTGATAGTCCTTCGGTGGGAAGAAAGCAGTGATCCTCGATACGCTTCGATGTATTCGGGGTCACGCAAGCCGCGACTATCCAGGGAGCATTCGGTAGAACCAGACGATAAGAATTATGTAGTAGGCGGCGACAACAGGGAGGCGACCAGGAAGGTGTGCAGGCCCTTCCCGGCGTACTCGCGCTTCCAACGATTGGCGCAAAGCGCGATTAAAAGAACAGAGAGGACGGACATGATAGAGACCATCACGCTGACGTCGCTCGTGGGGGGTTGTCCGCGCATCAGCCGCGAGACCTAGCGCATGGCACCTCCCATCATGCCCAGGCCATAGTGCTAACCTCGTCGGTGAGGGATGCCGACCATACGTCCAGAAGCCCAACCTACCACTTCCTAGAACCCCGTTTCTGGGTTGTTTCCCAGTTGCTGACAATCGGGGCTTAGGAAATTGCGAAGCTTCTGGGCAAATGGATACTATGGGCGTCGTAAACACAACCAGCAGGAGCGGTTCGATGGTCGAGTTATCAATCGCGGAAGGAAAGCTGACGCTGTCTTTAATCGGCGCTGACAAGCTTTGGGCTCTTAAGAGCAGCCTTGAAATACCTCTCGTTCATATCGCGGGCGTCCGACCAGACCCAGAGGTCGCACGCGCCTGGTGGCACGGAATCAGGCTGCCCGGAACCAACGTGCCCGGGGTGATCACGGCGGGAACGTTCTATCAGGACGGCAAGCGAGTTTTTTGGGATGTTCATCATCCCGAAAGAACCATCGTCATTGACTTGCATGACGAGCAGTACAATCAATTGATTATAGAGGTGGCTGACCCCCAGGTAGCAATCAACTTGATTCAAAGCGCATTGTGAACTTCCCGATTAAGGCATGGACGTTTCAGCAGAAAAGGCGCGTTAGTGCGAAAGAAAAGCACGTTCTACTTAACTCCTGGCTAATGGCGGATCCGGAAACCATCCGTTGCGAGCGCCTGAAAGCTCCGCAGCACGCTTAATTGTCCAGAAGTCCGGTTCGAGCAAGCGCGATGCGATTCACTGTCGCCAGTGTTCCAATCTCCTCGAACCCCGTTTCTGGATTAAATCCGGATTGCCAACCATCTGGAAATTGGGAGTAAGATGTCTCGCCAACTGTGCGATCAAAGGTGGTGTGAATTGGTTAGCGAGCAGCCTTACTTCGAACGCGCTTTTCATAGCGGAGGTCCCTCATGCGGGTCACGCGAACGCTCTTGATTGCCATCGCCCTATTTTCGGCTTTGAAGGTAGTCACCGCAAATTCACCCTCGACCACCGACGAATTGACGAAAGCGGTCACCTTGATGGCGCGCGTTGGCCAATGCGGGTCGCCTACTTTCTCTCCTGACGGAAACACGTTGGCCTTCACGTGTGACCTGAACGGCATGCCCCAAGTTTGGACCGCACCAACCGAGGGCGGTTGGCCAACTCTCGTGTCGGCGCTTGACGATCCCGTCAGTTCGGTTGAATGGTCTCCCTCCGGCGATTGGCTGGCGATGGCAGTCGCTCCGGGCGGCGGCATGAACGGCCAAATCTATCTTGTTCGTCCAGATGGCACGAGTCTCAAACGCTATACGCCAGGGGGAAAGGACAACAATTGGCTCGCTCGTTGGACCCACGACGGTTCGGCGTTGATGATGGCCTCGAACATACGCGATGGCGCGTCCATGGATTCCTACCTGCTGACCGTCCCTGATGGAAGGATGGAGTTAGTCGCGCAGAACTCAGGCACCGGAACCCTCGAAGATATTACCCGCGACAATCATCTGGTCTTGCTTTCACGCATGAAAAGCCGCGGAAGCAACGATATGTACCTCGTTGACCTGGCCATCAAAAAGGAAATCAATATCACGCCACACGACGGCCCCGGCGAGTTTTTTGGACGGTTCTCACCTGACGCCAAAAGGGTTTATCTTGCCTCGAACAAAGACCGCGATCTGGAAGCTTTCGCGGAGGAAAAAATCGGCGCCAATGGGGAAGCCGGGACAATTCGGGTCATCGCCGCCCGCGATGACGCCGAGTTGGCTGATTTCGCGATCGACGAACAGGGCACGCAAGCCGTGTTGATCTGGAATGCAGCGGGAAAGTCAGAACTGTCGTTTGTCGATCTCCGCAGCGAGACAGTGAGCGCCGGGCCGCCGCTGCCGACAGAACTGGCGTTCAGTCCCAAGTTCTCCCACGACGGGAAGCAGTTGGCCTTGGTGCTGAACGGCGCCGCTGCACCTTCGGATGTTTGGGTCCTCGATTTGGCGAGCCGTCGTTTGCACCAAGTCACGCACAGTCCCCACGCCGGCATTAACCTCGACAGTCTGGTACACCCCCGGTTGGTCCATTACACCGCGTTCGATGGTCTACCACTTACCGCATGGTTGTGGCTGCCGAAAAGCTGGAGTCCGCCGGGGCCCGTGGTGCTCAGCTTTCATGGCGGACCGGAGGGCCAGGAACTTCCCGGTTTTCGCAGCGATTATCAGGCCTTGCTGATGCAGGGTATCGCCGTGTTTGCGCCCAACGTGCGCGGATCCACCGGTTTCGGCAAGCGCTTCGTCAATCTCGATGATGGCGAGTTGCGCTTCAATGCCATTAAGGACATCAAGTCCTCGGCGGATTACCTCATCGATAGCCGGATTGCGGACCCTGGTCGGCTGGGCATCATGGGTGGTTCGTATGGTGGGTACATGACGATGGAGGGCCTCACCGAATATCCCGATCTATTCAAGGCGGGAGCCGACCTGTTTGGCGTAGTCAACTTTGAGACCTTCTTTGCGCATACCGAACCCTGGATGGCGGCGATCTCTACCGTGAAATACGGCGATCCGAAAACTCAGTCTGATCTGCTCCGGCGACTTTCGCCCATACATAAAGTGGACCAGGTGAAGGCACCCACGATCGTACTGCACGGCGCCAATGATACCAACGTGCCAGTTATCGAAGCCGAGCAGGTTGTAACGAGCCTGAAGCATCGTGGAATCCCTGTGGAATATGTTCTGTTCCCTGACGAAGGACACGGCTGGCGTAGGGTGCCCAATCGCATCCGCTCCACAGTCGAAATCACCTCCTGGTTCGTAAAGTACCTTGGGGTATACAAACAGGATGCAGCAAAGTGAGACCGCTCTGGCCTGATCCGAAAGCAATCCACCAGATGGCATATCCATATGTAAGTCTGACCGCAATTCCCGTTCTTTCACTGACACGAAAACCTTCCGCTGGCCAGCGACAGGAAGTGGTCGGATCCTCATAGGCAGGCGCGGGTAACGCCGGATAGATAACGAATTGTCGCCTAGTGTTTGTCTAGCCTCATAGAAATAAGCATATGGAGCGAGTGATTGGCTAACTGGAAGTTGAGACGGATAGACTTGGTGGAACTACAATGATTCTTGCGGGCGAAGCGGAAGCGGGCTCTGGGGAGAAGAAACCATGCTGAGGGATAGCCTGGTGGTCGTATCGATGCCTTGAAAATCCCTGCCCGAAGGGTGGAATATTCACGAACGGAGAGCGCCCTCTTTCCATTTCAGGCTGAGCCAACGCACGAAGACCTTGCTGTGAATCCGACATTAAGTCTCCGAGTCTTTCAGACTACGTCTTACTTCTTCACTAAGAACAATGGCTTCCGCCACGTCCTTCATAGATCTGCTCAATTGCCTGCTCTGACGCCGCAATGTTAGATATGCTTCTTCTTCGTCGAGTCCTAAGTCTCGCTGTAAGATACCCTTTGCTCGTTCGACAGTTTTTCGCGTGTCAAGCTGAGAGGAGAGGAGTGCATTCTCCAGTTCGAGGCGGGCCATTTCTATCTCGGCTCCTACCAGGTAACCGATTGTCGAGATTAGTCTTATTTCACGTTGGCTGTACTCATAGGGCTCTCGATGCTGTAGGTTGATGACTCCAATCACTCTCCCGCGGCACAAGATCGGAACCGACAGGAATGCCTCGAAGCGATCCTCAGGCAGTTCATTGAAGAATTGGAAACGCGCATCATCCGAAGCGTTCTGCGTTACCGCCACGGGCTGTTTATGCTGAGCCACCCAGCCGGTGATCCCCTGACCCATGTGCAAGCTCAACTGATCTACAATTCCAGGATGAGGATTCTTCGATGCGCGAAGTACTAGCTCGCGCTTCTCCAAAACATAAACGAAGCAGGAATCGCAGGTCACAATGGCTGTAACAAATTCGACGACTTGGGCCAACACCTCCTGCAGGGGACCGGCCGCAGCGATGTGGCTGCCAATTTCGTGCAAGAAATTGATGTCGGGGCTTTCTCCAACCCGACGTCTAAGGTCCGTCATGACCACCCCCACGGCTTGTTGAGCCGGAACCTGGATCGACGGAATGTGTTGGAGTCCTTGAAATGAAGAGCGAATGTGTCATTAAACTGCCGCGAAATGGGCACGGGCGTAACGCCAGCTGTGGTCGGGTCCGCTGAACCTCCCGGTTTGCGTGTGGCGCGGACCACCCGGCCAGTATCCAGCAATGCTCCAGGGGATACGCGGTGGCGCCAAGAGGTAAAGACGGGTTACCTAGATGGCCCGCGATGGATTGGGAAGCAATCGGAGAGCCATGGATGACTCCGCAAGGCGAGTGGGTGAAACGACGGTTAACCGTATTAAATCGAGTCGGATAAGTCACAGGAGGGCTGATAACTCGATATTGTTCACAGACATCGAATCGGCATAAATGGGAACGGTTTTTCCTAATTGTGCGAAATCTCCTGGCGCTGCCAAGAGCTCACCTTGATGCATTAAAGGCTTGTTTCCATCCATGCCAGATTCTTTGCGCAAAGATCCAAAAGAGCTTGTCGAACACGGTTATTCGTTGTTAACAAATAGCGGGGTGGACTCGCGAGTTGCCTGTCCGTCTTCCGATTTCCGTGAACAGATTCGGGTCAGGGGAGAATTTCCCCCTCAATTTGATGGTAGTCCAATTCGGCTCCCCTGGCGGTGAGACTGATCTCACGACCTAGGGATTATGAGAACAGGAGGCTGTTTTGATGGGTTCTGAAACTTTCGGACTCTATTATATTCCTCAACCATTTACAATCTGCCAGTCTTGAATCGTTTATACGCGTTTGGACCCGTTCTGAACCGATAACTACTACGAATTTACTACAGTGCTGCGGTACCGCTGATGAGCGTGGCAATTTGTCAATCAAGTCTAAGGCCCAAAGATCAACCATTTGCCGATTTCCACAGCTTTCGCGTCTAATTTGTATTCCACAAATCATAGAACGCCCAGCCGGAGGCTGCAAAACTAAAGATTACGAATTCGGGGCAACCATCCGCTTTAATCTAAAATCAACATCCCAGTAACATATCGAAAAACGTGTTGACAAGTGAGGGACGGCCGTTTATAAGCACCACGGCTTTGTCTTTTGGAGGTCTGGTTTTGATGACTCTGAAGGGCATCGACCCGTGCGTCTGATGGCTGGTTGGTGAGCACGGCCACTCACTGACCTAGCCATATCAAGGAGTGGGGGACGAGAATCTTCGATCAAAGATCCGAACCTTTAAGACCGGAAATTTAGAGTAAAACGAAATCGATTTTCGGACTGGAATTCGTTGTTCGTCATTGGAAGGAGGGTTTTGTGATGAAGAGCCTTTGCTACATCGGCTTATTTGCGTTGATGGTTGGTGCGCTTGCCATGCCAGCGGGTGGACAAACAGCTCCTGGTTGTGGCCACGTCGGGACAGGGTTTGTTCCGCCGTTTCCACTATACACATACGGTTGCGGTCTTACCGTCCCAGGTTCCTATGACTGCATGATTCGGGACAAGTGCCCGCCCTCTCTGGCGCAGCTTGAGACTTCCGCTGGACGCTGTGAGGCGTGTGAGCGTGCCGCTGCCGGTAAACCAATCAACTTAGCCACAGGCAATACTTACATTGAGGAGAACGACATATCTATCCCGGGTTTGTCCGGAGGTTTGAGTCTGTTCAGAATCTGGAACAGTTTGTGGCCATCAACACAAACGGCATCTCAAGTCGGTTTATTCGGACCCAACTGGCGTTCGACATATGAAGAGCGGATATTCAGCAGCGGCGATGGATACATGAAGTATGCACGCGCCGACGGCAGTTTTTGGTCCTTTTACTACTCCACAAACGGATGGAGCCCCGCTGCGCCGGGGAATGTTTCGGCCAGTCTGGTTCAGGGAAGTTCCAACTGGACACTTACATTTCAGAATGGCGAACAAAGAGTATTCGATATTAACAGTGGGAATCTGACCTCAATCATCGATCGGAACGGAAATACAACTCAAGTCTCCTACGATTCCACAAGTCGGCTCACCACGGTAACCGATCCTGCAGGCCGGCATCTCTATTTTGGTTACGCAAATAACTCATCCACTCTGGTGATCAGCGTGACGTCGGATTTTGGCATTTCCCTTTCTTACGCCTATGACAACCAAGGACGATTGACGCAGGTCACCAAACCGGACTTGACGACAATTTCATTTCAATACAACAGCCAATCCCTGATCACAACCGTCTTGGATTCCAACGGCAAAGTCCTTGAAGCGCATACATACGACAGCTTGGGGCGGGGACTCACATCCTCACGTGCTGGGGGCGCTGATTCTGTCACGGTCACATACCCAAATTGAATGAACTCAGTCTCGTCACTCTGACGAAGGATCGGCGAATAGGCTTGTAGGCAAGAATTTCTGGAGGCCCGTGATATGCGCCCGAATCGACTGAAGAAAGTTCTTGTTCCGATCCTCTTGCTTGTTGGATTCCTCGCTGGATCGCCAAGGGCGGAAGCGCAGGCGTGGCCCAATGGATATTCCTATCGGCGGACAATCACGATCAATCACACGAAAGTCTCCAATACTGACCAAACGAATTTTCCATCGCTTATATCGGGAACTTATGCTGATTTGGCGACCACGGCCAACAGCGGAAGCGTGACGAATGCAAATGGCTACGACATCATTTTCACGTCTGACGCGGCGGGCGCAAACGTCCTTGCTTTTGAGCAGGAGTCCTATTCGGCGACGACAGGCCAGGTCAATTATTGGGTAAAGGTCCCCACGCTTTCCGCATCGGCGGACACTGTTATTTTCATGTTTTACGGGAATTCCTCAATCACAACGGATCAATCGAACAAGACTGCGGTATGGGACAGCAATTTTGTTCTCGTATCTCACCTCTCGGACAACGCCGCCAACACGACCGTGACGGATTCAACTTCGAATGCGAACAATCTTACGAATCAAGTGAACACAAATGGCAAGACGGCCGCCGGAGAGATCGGGAATGGGCTCACCTACAATGGAAGCAGCGATTATTCGAGCATTGCCAACAATGCTTCCCTCAATATCCAAAGCTCAGCCATCACCGTTGAAGCTTGGCTGAAACCAACCAACACGAATGCGAACGCGTCCGAGCGATTAATCGTCAAGGAAGTTCCAGGAAACTCTGATCCCTACGCGCGCTACGGATTGTGGCGTGCTCAGAGTGGAAGTTCCCAAATCGGTTTTGGGATCTCTACGGGAGGCGCTGGAACCATCACCGTCATAAATGGGGGAGCAACCTCTGCCGGTACCTGGACGCACGCTGTTGGGGTGTACAACGGTAGCACCATGACGTTGTATGTGAATGGGGCCGCTGTCGCGACGACATCCAAATCTGGCAACATCGCAAGCAGTTCCACCCCTGTTGTACTTGGAGCAGATACGGCGGGGTCTATTGAATATCTCAATGGCGTTCTCGACGAAGCACGGGTATCAAATAGCGCGCGATCCTCTGATTGGATCGCGACCGAGTACAACAATCAGAGCAGCCCTTCGACTTTCTTCACGATGGGAGCCAGTGCCGGCGGGACATCAACGAACCCAACCATCACGGCGCTCTCGCTTACTTACGGGACGCCAATCACGATAACCATTTCGGGAACAAATTTCGGATCCAGCCAGGGATCAAGCACAGTCACGTGTAGTGGTTTGGCGCTTACACCGACGAGCTGGAGCAGCACGAGCATCGCTTTTCCGATTCCATTCGGCATCGCAAATGTCTCAGCGACCGTAGTCGTGACCGTCGCAGGTGTGGCGAGTAACGCGGTCAGCTTCACGGCGCAGCCCCAGGCCTTGCCATCGCCCTGGTTGGATCAAGATGTAGGCACCGCCAGTATTCCCGGAAGCGCCGGATTTACGGGCGGAGTCTTCACGGTAAAAGGATCCGGAAATTGGATTGGCGGGAGCGCCGACACCATGAATTTCGCATACCAATCGCTGTCCGGTGACGGGAGCATTGTGGCGCGAGTCGTGAGCGAGCAAGGGGGCAGTCCGACTAATCAAGCTGCCGGTGTGATGATTCGAGAAACGCTGAATACCGGCTCGAATGAGGCATACGTCATTTTCAGGGGCGGAAATGCTCTATCTAGTGCCAGAGGTGGTGGCGGATACAATTCATCAATGTCAGGTACGCTTCCTTTCTGGGTAAAACTCACTAGAGCCGGCAACACCCTCACTGGATATGGCTCGCAGGACGGCGTGAATTGGACTCAACTCACCAGTCAGACGGTCAGCATGGCCCAGAGCGTTTATATCGGTCTCCCGGTGGAGTCCGATAACTCGGCACTCGCCACAGCAAAATTCGACAACGTATCGGTGAATTCAGCGGCATCACCCGCACCAGTTATTACGGGAGTTTCCGCCACAACTGGCCAGGCTGGCACGCAGGTCGTAATCTCCGGGACCGGGTTTGGGGCGTCTCAGGGAAACAGTGTCGTTGTTCTGAATGGCGTAGCAGTGACGATCAATTCGTGGAGCAACACATCGATCACGATCACGATACCGGTGGGAGCCACATCAGGTGAATTGATGGTCATCGTCGCGCCGAGCATGAATGACAGTAATTTTGTGATCTTTACGGTGGAATCAAATTCGTTGCCATCCCCCTGGTTGGATCAGGATGTCGGAGCCGTCGGTGTTCAAGGCAGCGCATCGTATTCAAATGGTACGTTCACAGTCAATGCGGGGGGGCAGGCTGTCATCAGCGGTACAGCCGATTCATTTCATTCGGTGTATCAGCCGCTGTCCGGCGACGGCAGTATCATCGCGCGCATCGACAGCTCCACCACCAGCATGTATTACACCTCGTCGGCTTTGACGATCCGCGAGACAGAGAATCCCGGCGCTACCGCGGCCGGAATCTTCCGTGTTGCCGGTAGTGGCACGGTGGAGTTCTATACTCGCGCCAGTACCGGTGCCAGTGCGAGCAATTCGGGTTCAACCCAAAGCTGCTCGCTTCCGTGTTGGCTGCAGATCGTTCGCAGCTCCGGCAGCTTCACCGGCTACTACTCGACGAATGGCCTGAACTGGACTCAAGTCGGGTCAACCGTGTCGCTGACCATGGCGACGAACGCCTATGCGGGTCTGGGCTTGGACGGCGAGAGCACGACGCAGCTCGCTACCGCAACATTCGATGAAGCTTCCGTCGTCCCCGGAAGAACTTCCCCTGTTGCGCCCGCCGTTTCGAACCTTTCACCGACTTATGGGGGATTCGGGGCTTCGGTAACCATCAACGGATCGAACTTCGGGTCCTCACAAGGAAGCAGTACAGTTACTTTTAACGGTACGGCTGCGACCTCGACCACAAGCTGGAGCGCCACACAAATCGTGGCAATTGTCCCGACAGGCGCGACTACTGGGGCCGTCTGCGTCACTGTGGCCAGCGTGCCCAGCTTGTCCAATCCGACCTTCACGGTTTATAACCCAGTCATCACCAGCATCACTCCGCCTGCAGCACAGGTAAATGGCTCGGTCACAATCAGCGGCAGTGGCTTTGGCACCGCGCAAAACGGATATGCGCCCGGCACTCTCCAGTTCAATGGAGTAACCGCGGGCGGTTGGACATATTGGAGTAATACCAGCATTACAACCGTGGTTCCGAACGCAACGTCGGGGCCAGTGACGGTTACTATCGGCGGTGTCACCAGCGCGAGCGTTCAATTCACTGTGCTCGAACCGCTTGCCATTTCTTCGATTTCACCCGCCGGCGGGCAGGCAGGTTCTTCGGTGACGATAACTGGAGCAGGGTTCGGAGGCACTCAAAGCACTAGTAGCTTCAGTTTCTACGGGTCTGTGGCCACGTCGATAACAAGCTGGTCTGACACTCAAATCGTTGCGGTAGTGCCCTCCGCGGCGGCCTCTGGCGCAGTCAGCATTACCGTCGCCGATCAAACCGTGTATGGGCCGACATTCACACAGACCCAGACAGTTCAAACGACGGATTCGCTCGGCAACACTTCCAGTTACACCTCCACACTGATTGGCGGGAAGTGGTATCTCACGTCTTCGACGGGGTCCGGTTGCTCAACATGCACGACCCGGGGCGTTGTGCAGAACACGTATGACACGAACGGTAATTCGCTTACGACCACGGACGAACTCGGCCACACGACGACGCACACCTACGATTCCAACAACAATGTGCTATCGTCCGCGCAACCGCTGAATTCGAGCACGACGTCCACGACCTCCTACACCTACAACAGCTTTGGCGAAGTGCTCACGATGACGGACCCGCTCGGGAACGTAACTACAAACACCTACGACTCGCACGGGAACCTGCTGACGGTTACCTCGCCAACTCCTGCCAGCGGGGTCGCGGCCAGCGTCACGACGTTCGCTTACAACTCGCTGGGCGAGTTGACGACGATCACCGATCCGCTGGGGCACGTCTCGACGTTGACCTACACGGCGGCCGGATTGATTGCCACCATCACAGACGCGCAGAGCTATGTCACCAGCTACGCCTACGATTCGCACGGGAACCGCACCTCGGTCACCGACCCGGCAGGCAATGTCACCACGTTCGCCTATGACGCCGGAGACCGGCTGACGACCATTACCTATCCGCCCGCGCAATCAGGAGGAAGCAGTACCACATCCACCTTCACTTACGATTCGCGCGGCAGGCGCATCTCGGCCACCGACCAGAACGGCAAGACCACCAGCTACGCCTATGACGATGCCGACCGGCTGACCACGGTCACCGATGCGGCCTCGAACGTCACCACCTACAACTACGACACCGAAAACAATCTGCTCGGCATCACCGACGCCAACAGCCACGCCACCAATTTCACCTACGATGCGTTTG
>Ga0070733_10001262_pt1 | contig 19032 bp, 13 predicted proteins | sample Coa_R1_9_FD_66450 | JGI IMG/M metagenome (GOLD analysis project Ga0070733, IMG submission 66450) | Surface soil microbial communities from Centralia Pennsylvania, which are recovering from an underground coalmine fire - Coalmine... | ecosystem: Environmental > Terrestrial > Soil > Unclassified ... | reverse complement strand
CGAAGATCCGCAACGAACCAGTCAACTCCTGTTCGGCATTGAGTCCGAATCCGTACTTGACGCGGCCTTGCTTCCGGTAGAGCGTGATGTCCGGCGTGGGATCATGGCCATCGAGATAGCCGTTGATGGCCTCCCGGTAGCTGCCCATGTTGGCATGGTTGATGAAACCCAGCGCCCGCACAACCGTCGAACGGTGGGGCAGGAGTGTGGGATGATACTCAAATTCGAAATTCTCGCCTCGGGCGCGAGCGATATTCCAGTCCAGATTAATGCCGTTCGCTACGGTCGGCATCAGCATTTCGCCAAAGCGGGCAGCCCAGGCCTTATCGTAGTATTCCGCCAGGAAGCCGTACGTGTACCCGCGAGTGTCGGCGGCGTAGTCAAAGGCGCCATTGTTCACCGCCGCCCAATTCATGAACTGGAGGTGGCTGTCGCTCCCAACTGAGTTCAGGTCGAAGAAATCGACGGTGCTCATCTTTCCGAGACGAAGCTCCAATCGCCGCAGCGGGACCGTCGAGGCGAGCGCCAGGGGATTGCGCGTCGCTTCGGTCGTCTCAGTGCTCAAAGGGATCGTGTAATGCAACATGACGCGCGAGATGTATGGATCTTCGCTCAGCGTTGGATTGCGAACAACGTCCACGTTGGTAAACCCGGCGATGCCGAGAGCGTTGCTCAGACCCGCGCCGCCGGCGCTCTCGATGTCGAACAGGATTTCCAATGGATCCATGATCCGAACGCCTGTGTAAAGCGTCTCGACTCGCGACGTGGCGTGCTCACTCGCAGAGCGGAAGCTGTTCGATCCGGAGTACAAAGCGTTAAACGCGGGATGCTGTTGACGAATGAAGTTCGCCTGCGCTGAGACCCAGAACCGATTCCAGAACGAGTCGTCGCCGGTAGACGGCGCGGGCGCTTGTGCGTCTTGCGCTTGCGCGTTCTGGGCGTGTGCGTCCTGAGAGACGAGCGGCAAGAGTGCAAGCGACAGGAAGGCTAGAAAGAGACGCAAGTCTCTCCATAGTTAAGGAATCCAGCGACTGTGTCAAGAAATCAGCCTCGCATCACGTAATATTGACGCCGTTGTAACACCAACGCCATAAAAGCAGGCGATTTCGATGTCAGGATAAAATAGTGGAGGTCATGCGGGCGTTTCTGGCAGCGGCGGTGTGCTTTGGTGTCATCGCGGCTTCCCCGGCATCGGGGCAACACATCTCAATCAAGAACGTCTACGTGGAAGCCTTCCCCGCAAAGGCGGGTTCCACAAAGCTTCGGGAAGACCTGATCGAACAGCTTCGAAAAATGGGTTCCTTCTCGATCGTCAACTCGGAATCGGCCGCGGACGCGATCGTGAGCGGTGATGGAGAAACCTGGATCAAGGGCTATCGCAGCCTCAATCCGCGCTCCGGCCGGCTGCCGTCCGACGGCGAGCCCGTATATGCGGGCTTTCTGTCCGTCGAGTTGAAGGATGCCAAAGGGGAGACGTTATGGTCCTATCTGGTGACGCTGGGTCCCGCGTCGGAAAGCATCTCCAAGGATCTTTCGAAACAAATCGTCAAGCATTTGGCGGATGCGCTGACCACGGGCTCTCTGAAATGAAGCTAGCCATTCTTGTGTTGCTTGCAGTTTTGCCGAGCGCGGCTCAGGCTCAGACCGTCACCACGGTCACGGGCGCGGGAGCCACCTTCCCCTATCCGATTTATGCGAAGTGGTTTGAAAACTATCGGCGTCAAGCGCCAGGCGTCGAGTTCAAGTACGACGCGAGCGGCTCCGAAACCGGTATTCGCCGTCTGCTTCAGAAGGATGTCGACTTTGGAGCTTCCGACAATCCGGAGATCTTCCGCGAACTGGCTCCCGGAGCCGAGGGTGATTATCTGTTCTTCCCCTCCGTGGTGGGCGCAGTGGTTCCCATCATCAATCTGCCCGGATTCGGCGAGGATGTTGTATTTACGCCGGAAGCTCTGGCCGGCATTTATCTGGGAAAAATCAAGAAGTGGAACGATCCCATACTCGTTCAGGCGAATCGGGGCCGCCGCCTGCCGAATCTCGACATTGTCGTCGTCCACCGATCCGACGGAAGCGGCACTACTTATTCGTGGACGGACTTTCTGTCGAAGACAAGCGCCGAATGGAAGGCCCAACTTGGCGCCGGGCTTTCGCCAAAGTGGCCGGTGGGGCGGGGAGCGAACGGCAATGACGGCGTCGCGAAACTTGTGAAGGAACTGGGCGGCTCCATCGGTTACGTCGAGTTCATCTATGCGCTGCAAAATCACCTGAGCTTTGGAAAGGTTCGGAATCAGAACGGCGATTTCGTGGCGGCAAGTCTCGAAAGCATCAGCGCCGCTGCCATCAACGCCATGGAGGCGGGAAGCGACTTGAAAGTATCTATCGCGGACGCGCCCGGTGCGGGTTCGTATCCCATTGCATCATTCACGTGGCTGGTGATCCCGGCGCGCATTGCAAATGACGCCAAGCGCAGCGCGATTGTGGATTTTCTGACGTGGATGATCGGGCCAGGGCAGAAACAAGCCGCTGCGCTCGGGTATCTTGCGCTTCCGGGCAATCTCGCCGGCAGGGAAGCAGCGGCGATCAGCGGCATCCACTGACTGTTTTCGTACGATGACCGTTGAGTACTTCGGCGAGCTACTTCTTCGTCAACTCGTCGTACAGCGACCCGTAAAAGGCCGCCATAAACATCCATCCCAGATCGTCGGTCTTCACCTGCATGGCGAGTTGATCCCGGGTGGCGCCCGCTTTGATCGCGTCTGATGCGCGGCGGATCAACGTAGCGAACTTATCGCGGTAAGCTTCCACGTCGGCCCTGGTCTTGGGCTCGCCCCGGCCGGGAATCGCGGTATCGAAATCCAGCTTCAGCACTCCGTCCAGGATCTGCGTCCACTCCACTGCGCTTCCACCGTTCGCGAAATCGACGATGGGTGTGGCGTCGGTGATCTGATCGCTAACCATCACCACCTTCAAATCCGGAAAGTACACCATGGTGTCGTCGCCGGTGTGTCCACGCCCGTAGGAATGCGCCTGCACCTCCACGCCGCCATACTTCAGGTCGTAATCCTTGGCGAAGGTGACGCTGGGAGGCCCGGGGATGTCCTTGGTTCGGGGATCGTTTCCCATGCGGGTCTTCAACTCCGCCAGCCCAATCACCTGCGCGCCCGCATCGACGAACTTCTGATTGTTGCCCACGTGGTCCGGATGATGGTGCGTATTCAGCACATATTTCACGGGCAGATTCGAGACCGAACGGATCTGCTCCATCAGGTCTTTGAAGGTGTCATTCGTATCCGTTGCTGGATTCTTCGTATCCACGACGATCAGTCCATCCCCGGCGACGCGGACCAACGTGTTCGCACCGCCGCCCGTGATCAAGTAGAGGCCGGGCTTCAAGAGGCGGATCTTCTCGACCGTGGCTCCAGCCTTGGGTGCGCCTTTACCGCCGCCTTTGCCGCCCGCTGGACCCTGCGCGAAAAGAGCAGCGGCCATGCCGATGGCCAGCGTCACATACCAAATGTGTCTTCGAATCATCTTCCCTCCTCGGCTGCCAGTCTTCGGTTAGTATACTCCCAGCCGGTCAAGCTCAGCCGGGTTTCGTCCCGGAGGGTGGCGGAATGGGAGGCACCGCATCATGCGGATCGCAAGCCTTCATTTCGAAGCGCGGCGCGCCATTTTCCTCCGGCTCACCGTATGCGATGCCGTTCAAGCACCGCCGGTAACGTGCGATGCCCTGATACACGGCCTTCCGGACGCGGTTCAGGCCGCCAATGGGCTCGTGTGCGGGCAGAGCGTGCCAGGGAGTGAAGGAGAGATTCTCGCAGAAGTTGTCTGCGAGTGCAGGGGCGATATCCTGCTTTGGAATCTCCACGCGGGCGACTGGAATGAATGGCGAGTCGCTCTCGCTCCATTCCACCGTCGGGTCCTCCACAGGCATGTTCTTCTCGGGCATCTGCAACTGCACCATCAAATCGAAGCAGGCGGGCTTGGCCTTGATCTCCGCCGCCAGATCTGCGCGCAACGCACCCCAGCCGAACGACGCCCATCCACTCGAAACAGGGGCAGTCCCGTCGCATGAGACCGGCTTAGCCGAGTGCTTCACATTGTGAGTCGCGCCCAGCCGATACGCAGTCATGCTATAGAATTGCGTTCCCAGCAACTGCTTGGGCGGCCACTTCAAAACATTCATGCCGATGCGGAACTGACGCAACTTCCACTGAAAGGGGTTCAACGGTGGCTGGAAGAAATACGCGAACTGATTTCCGCCAGCCTGCGAGCTGGTAAACGCGGCGTATTCCTCGACGTCGGGAATAAAGAATACGGGATTGTTGATCATCAGGAAATCCTGCGTGCGGGCGTGCTGTTCGCCGTCCAGCAGCTTCTGCCCGGGAACGCCCAGAAGCTTGATCGCCATGCCGCGCGCATCCGGCAGCCAGTCCGATCGCAATTGTTCGCTGCCACTTGAAAACCGGACCCAGGCCTTGTAGGACTTGGGCTGGGCAAACACACCTTGCCGCACATCGTCATTCAAACCGTTCCTGACCGAAAAGTTGGCGATCAGGCAAGCGTGAGTCTTGGCGTGCGCATCGCGGCGATAGAGACCATCCGCGGCGGTGTCGTGTACGGCGCTGAGCAGGCGGATGCCGGAATCAATAATCCGCGATGCATAGGCCGGCTCGTCGGGAGGCATCTCCTCTCCCATCGGCCCTCGCGGCGGACCTGCGTAGGATTTGTATCCAGCCACTACCAGAAAGAGGGCCAGTATGCACAGGATCACGATTGCCTTTCGGCCGGGCCTTCGCCACTTCGGTTCGGGAAAATGAAACCAGCTCGGGGACTTCATTGATGACCTCCAGCGGGAGTCTCGTACACTTTGCAGATTGCGGGCTGATCCACGTGCACCTTCAGGTACTCCACCAGAGCCCAGCGCTCGTCATCTGTCAGCTCAGGTCCGATCACGCCCGGAGTCGGGCTCGCGCCCTTGTCGTACCCGCCGTAGCCGGCCCGGAATTCATGCCCGATATTCAGGTTTCCGGGGATGGAGGTGTCGAACCAGAAGCCTTTGTTCGCGAGCGGTTCTTTCACCAGACCCACCGACACAGGGTCGAAATTCATGCGGCTGATGAAGAACTTTTTGGGGCGCCTCTCAGCGGGCAGCAGCATATCGTAGAGTGTCGGTACGGAGCCATTGTGCAAATACGGCGCGGTGGCCCATATGCCTCCAAGGGGCTTGGCTTTGTAGACCTTGAGGACTTGCGGCAGGTCCAGGGCGCCCCACCCGTTGGTCGATTCCTGCAACTCCTGCTTATACAACTCCACGTCGTCGTTGTCGGTACTGGTGCGGTACCAGCTACGGAGCGCCGCTCCCATTTCGGCAGGTGCGCTGGAGATCAGCGGCGTTGACTCGTTGAGGAAGTAACGGTTGCGTAGGAAGAAGCCCAGGTAGTTGAGACCTTGACCGATGGTAGTTGATCGGATGTCGATCGCATCCAGTTGCTGCTGGATGGTGGCCTCCACTTCGGCAGGCAGGCTTGGCTGGGCTCCCTTCTTGCGGAACTCAAGCCGCGCCGACTCCATTCGTTTGTGATCGTCACGGCGCATCGCATCGGCGGCCTTCAGGAAATCCTGCTCGACTGCGTGCGAAGGGGAGGGATTCGCCGCTTTCCATCGGTCGAAAGTCTCCTTCAGGTTCTGAAAATACTGCTTGCGGAACTCCTCTTCGCGCAACTCCGCGCCGAGCATCTGGCCCACCTCGGCTGCGGTGATCCCCGTTTTCTCCAAATTGATGCGGTCATTGAAAAAGTTGAGGGCCGTCTGCGGATCAGTGCCCACCTCCTCGATGGGGATGAGATTCACGTGCCAAAGGGGATTGTCGCTGGGCCGTTGGGGCATCGCTACCGCCGTTTGAAACGGATTCTGCAAGCAGGGTTCGTGGCAATGCTGGCAGTGTTTCTCATAGAGTTGCCGGCCGGTCTTAACCTTTTGCGAATCCACGGCGCCCAAGATCTGGTCCGGCCAACGCGGCGGGCGCAACGCTTCGATGGTTTCCTCAATCTTCACCAAGTTGTTTATGTTGGACTCGCTGGAGAAGCGGCGATCTGATGGAACCGGCCGCCCGTATGCGTCGACGAACTCCGCCGATGCTCCCACCCCTAACGACTCACCCAGGTTGCGCGCCAGCGGCTGGGAAACCGAGCCCGTGTATTGTACCCAGTCATATCTCGGCGCGTCCCAGACAGACGGGTAACTCACCGGGCCGGAGCCCTTCACATAGTTGGCTGAGTCGATCTCATCGCCAAAAACTTTGTTGGAGATCCGGGCGATGGCGTCGGTCCGTCCGAAGCCTTCATCCACCGGATACTTCTGGTGAACCGTGTCGCTGAGCGCTGCCGCGAGAGTATTCATCAGCATCAAGAAGAATTCCGCGCGCAAATGCCACTTCCCTTGCTCGTAGTGGTCCGCCAGAACGTTGCGGGCGAAGCGGTTGAACTTCCAGGGGTTCAGCAATGTGGCCGTCATAGCCGCCATAATCGCCGGACCGAACTGACCCGGCCGCGCCGAAGTAAAGGCATGCATGCCTTGGCCGCCGTCAATCCGAATCGCCACCTGCTCGCCGGTCTTCCGAACCGCGTGAAGTTCGCCGGTGTGACAGGCGGCGCATGTGATGTCCAGAAACTCCTCTTTGAGGTTAGGATCGAAATGCCTCGTAAACCCCACCGGGAGCCGGTAGGGATTGCTGGGGGTCTCGAGGTTGTCGACGATAAAACCTAGGGACCGCATATGGCTGGGATCCGCAAACCGATCCGGCGAGTCGGCCTGCTCCATGTTAATGAACCAGGAGTAGCGCAGATTAACGAACGAAGTTCCTTGCGGCGCGTAGTAATAGAACTGGCGCATTTCAGAGGTGACCGAAGGTCCCCAGCCCTGGTCCAGGTAGACGATGTCATTGACCGGAGGGTTGTGCGGAATCTGGAATGCCAGATACTTCACCGCGACAAAGACGGAAGCCAGAATCCCGAGATAGATGACCACCAGGATCACGGCAATCCACAGCAGGATGTGGCGCAGACGCCACGCTCCCACGGCTCGGCCGGCGGCAACCGTTTTGGGCCAGGTCAATTCCGACTTGGTCCGAATCCATAACCAGGCGGATGCAATCAGACTCTTGCACCAGAGCCAGATTCGCACGGCTAGGGTCCTGGGCGCGATATGCCCGCTCATCTCGCCCATGCCAGCCTCTTCCCCGGAACCCGCATTTCGCATGTGACCAAGATGCCCGTCGCGTCCAGCGTAATGTAAGCCGTCCGCCTATCCGGGCCTCCAAAACAAAGGTTGGACGGAAGCGGATCCGGATCGCCGGCATCGATTTCAATCCAGTCCAGCGTCTCTCCCTCCGGCGATACCACGGCGATGCCTCCGCGCGAGAGAATCTCAGCCCCGTGCGGAAGGAAACACGCGGAGTACAGGTTGCCTTCCTCATCCACGGCCATGGAATCCGGGCATCCCGCGAACGGAAGGCTCGAAGTGAGAATGTAGGAGCCGTCCATGGTCTTCGGGTTTGGCAGAATCACGCCCGGCGCGCTTAGTTCCCAGTAGAGAATCCTGCGGGTGAAGGACTCCGCGACATACAGGCGCTTTTCATCGGGCGAAAGCCCGATCCCGTTGGGAGACTTCAAGGGGAAAATTTTTTCCTGAATTGACGATCCGTCGGGCTTGGCGTAATAGACTCCAGTGATGTCACGATCGCGCCAGCGGTCCTTGCCCCAATCCGTGAACCAGAAGCCGCCCGCGCTGTCGAAGACCAGATCATCGGGACTGCGCAGCGGCAGCGTATGCGAGGCGCCGGTTGGATCCTTGGCTACGAAGTTCGAGTACAACGTGCTGACTGCGCCGTCGAGTCCCACCCGCTGGATGCTTCCGCCGGTGTAGTTGGGAGGCTGACAGACGGCCACCTGGATCGTATCCGTGCGACCGTCAGGAAGCGTGCGAGGCACCTGCGCGATGTAGAACCCGCCGTCGTTGCAGATATAAATCGCACTGTCGGGTCCGAGGGCCGCGCCGTTCGGTCCGCCGCCGAGCGTGGCAACAGTCTCCTTGGGCCTGGAGCCGTCCGGATAGATCCGCGTGAGCTTTCCCGCGCCGATTTCCACCACCAGAACGGTACCGGTATCCTCACAATACACAGGACCTTCGGGATAATTCAGCCCCGAGGCGACCACCCTGCAGTCTGAAATCTTGAAGCTGGATTGAGCCGCGTATGCGCTCCCCATCATTGGCCTCCCTGACGCCTTATTTGGTATAAATGCCGGCAGCGAAAAGTCCCCCGAGATGCGCCTCTGCGCGCTCCGGCGAACGAGTCGTCTGCGTGATCAGATTCACGTATACTTCCTGCGTCGTGGTGGGACTCAGGACTTTCACTTTCGCCATCACTTCACCCGCCTGCTCATGCCGTCCCAGCATCCCCAGCGCGTTGGCATACTCCAGGAAAGCCAGCACAAAGCGAGGCTGGATCTCGGTACTTCGGCGCGCGCATTCCGCTGCTCCCTGGAAGTCGCGTTGCCGCGCGCACACGCCCGTTTTGAAGTACAACCAATACGGCAGGGAAGGATGATCGGGCGCGGATTCCAGAAGGCGATCGAGAATCGCCCGCCCTTCCGTAACCGCCGGCCCGTCGCCGGCCCATCCCAGGCACAGCGCCAGGTAACCCCAGGCCACCAAATTGAAGGGAGCGACTTCAACCGCGCGCCGCAGGACGCCTAATGCGCGCTCCGCTTGAAAGCAGTTGAACAGCACCAGCCCGGCGTTTTCCAGAACCTCAGGATCGCCCGGCGCGAGCTCAAGCGCCCTTTGCGCCGCAGCAAGCGCCTCCACAAAGTCCTTGGCAACATCCGAAGAGCTGTTATTGATCATCCTCTGCGTCAGATCGAAGGCGAGAAATGCGTGGGCCACGGCGTAGCCGGGATCCATGGCGATGGCCTTGCGCAGCAGCTCAATGGCGTCGTCGATGGCGGAAAAATGATACGCATGATTGACGAAGTGGTACGCCCTTCGCACCAGGCCCGAAGGGTCCAGATCTTCCGGCGCTTCGATGCTGGCTTCCTCCGCCCGTACGCGGATCAACTGGCCGCCTGTCGCACCCACGATCGCGCTGGCGATTTCATCCTGTACGGCGAAAACATCCTCGAGCGAACGATCGTAGCGATTCGACCAGATCAGCGTCTCATGAACGGCGTCCGTCAATTCCGCAGCCACGCGAATGCGCGACCCGGCGCGGCGCAGACTGCCTGTCAGCAAATACCTGCAATTCAGGCTTCGCGCAATCTCCCGCAGGTCCGTAACATTTTCTTTGAAGCGGAAAGAGGCCAACTGCGACGGGACTCGAACACCGGGCACGCCGTTCAGCGCGCGAATAATTTCAGAGGAAATCCCGGCGGCGAGGAATTCGTCCTCCGGGTCCTTGGAAAGGCTCCGGAAAGGCAGCACGCCGATGGAGGACCGCTCGGCGGCCGAAGCCTGTGAACTTCGGGAAAGGCTTGCCGCAGACATGCCCGACCTCGGAAGGATTTCCGTACGCAAGTCCACCGCGGCGGCGACGGTAACCGTCGGGTCCTGCGAAGGGTGCCGCTTACCCACGGCAATCAGAACTTCCTCCATGCTCTGGAAGCGGTCTTCGGGGCGCTTTTCGAGCATCCTCGCGACAGTCGCTTCAAGGTGTTCCGCCAGGCCGGGACGGGAAGCGCGCAGCGACTTGGGCGCCTCGTAATTGATGGCGCAGATCAGCTCCACCGTAGTGGCGCCGTGGAATGGCCGCTCACCAGTCAACATTTCGTGCAGGATCACGCCCAGGGAGAAGATATCAGCGCGATGATCCACGGGGCGGCCGCGGAGTTGTTCCGGCGATGCGTACGGTACGGTCCCAAGAAACACGTCGGCCTGGCTCAACAAGCTCTGGGTCTTTTCAGAAACATGAGGGAGCTCTAATTTTGCCAGCCCAAAATCCAGAACTTTCACCCGGCCTTTTGAAGTGACGATCACGTTGCCGGGCTTCAAATCGCGGTGCACGATCTTACTCGCGTGGGCCGCGGCGAGTCCTTCGGCCATCTGCGCGGCATAGTCGAGCGCCATCTTGACGGGCATCCCCTTCGCCGAAATCAATTCGCGAAGCGGGCGCCCCTCGACCAATTCCATCACGATAAACGTGTCGGCCCCGTCTTCAACGATGTCGTAGATGGTAACGATGTTGGGGTGGTTGAGAGCGGAAGCCGCCTGGGCCTCGCGTGCGAAGCGTTTTCTCGCGCTTGACTCCTCGGATTCCGACAAGAACTTCAGCGCGACGAATCGCCGCAGGCGCTGGTCATGGGCCTTGTAGACGATTCCCATGCCGCCCTTCCCCAAAATGTCGAGGATCTTGTAAGGACCCAGAGTCTTCCCGACCACAGTTCCTCTTCTAACAGTCTAAGAATGGTAGGGACTTATGATACAACAATTCCCCGCGAGGCGAGTGGTTTTCAGTCAGGTTTCAAGCCGGCGCGTCGAGCAGGGCGCGCTGCCGGGCCATGCGCTGCTCGTGCTCTTGCGCGAATCGCTGAACCCCCGCGAAGATCGAGCCGGGGTCGAGATGCGCCTCGGCGATCACCTCCGGTTCCAGGCCCCCGGTGAGCCATTGATTGTCCCAATCGGAAGTTAGCGAGTAGGCATCCGTGAGCGGTCCGAGGTCGCGCACCGGCCACATGCGCCGCGTCCCTGTGCTAACGACCATCAGGTCGTAGGCGGCCTTCGGAGGAAGCACCGCATGGCGATAATCCTCCGGTTGGCGGTCGAATAGTTCTTCGCTGATCGCTGCGATTACCTTTACGTTGACACCGGCTTGCTCCAATCGCGGCAGCACGCTGACCAGATTCGACGTCGCGCTGGACCCCTGCGCGATCACGTAGCCGTGCCGGGGCTGCCCCGCCGTGAAGTCGCGAATCACGTACAGCCCTTTCGCCGCTGCTCTAAGATCCGTGTCGGCAAATCTGGCGCGGTCGGCGACCTGGAAATCGGGACGCGCCACTTCCAGGATGATGATGCCCACTTTAGGATCGCGAGCCGCGATCTCGGCGGCCGCGAAGTAGCCCGGCGCAACGTCGTTGTAGTCCCAGAAATTCAGGTGAATCACCTGGCCGCGCGGAAACAGCTTCCAGACCTGCGGCGCGAAAATGCCGAAGTGCGTGCGCCCGTCCGCGGCCGTCTCAGGTCCCGAGTGCGCCACCAGAATATGCAGGACGCCCATGCGAAACTTGCTGTCTTGGTTCTGCTGGCTCCATACACGCGCGGGCGTGTACATCAACGGCGTAAACGCGCCATACGTCCCGCTGAGCGCCCACACTCCGGCAAACTTGGCGGGATCGACCGAGGCGCTCTGGCTCACCAGTCCGATCGCGGTTGAGACGTTGCCCGCTTCCTGGATGGCCGCTTTGATGCGCGTACCCAGAGGATTGGATTCCGGATCATAATGGCCCCACAAACTTCCATGTTCGATGTTGATGGATTCGGATAGGTCGGCGGCCAGAGTGAGGAAGCGATTATCGGTGACGTAGTTCACCCATTTGATGATTTCCGAGATTGCGCGCCGCGCCCCGGCCATCTCGCCGGCCTTGCGGAACAGGGTGACGCTGAGTTGCTTCTCCGATCCCGATAAACGATTCGTTATAGCGAGGCTCTGCGGCTCCACGGAAAGATTCGCCACGCGCAGACGCTCGTCCAAATATGGATCTTGCGTTACGCTCACGCGTACGGGCTCGTCGTCTTTAACCATGTCACCAAGAGCCGCCAGCCGGTCCGCGAGCCAAGCGCCAAGCCCATTCCGGTCGAGCAGCGACATCACCACGTCGATATTGGTCTTGAACTGGATCAGGCGCTCTCGCGTATCGCTCACCGGACCTTCGCTGATGCCGGCGAATTGAACCCCATAATGTTCCTCGAACGTTTTCGCCAGCGCGACAAAATATTCCGAGTTCATTTTCATCGCGTACGGATGGCTCTTGTAACTCACCACCTGATCGCCGTATCCCGGGATCTTCCCGCCGATGGCGCCGGGCCAATATCCCTTGGTGGTCTTGCCGATCACGATCATCGGGCGGCGGTCCGCGGGATCCCAATCCTCCATCTTCTGGAGGACCGCTACGATTTGCCCGTAGTCGTTGCCATCCTCCAGCGGGAACACATTCCAACCGTAGGACGTCCACTGATCGATCAGATTATAGGCGTCATATTTCCGCGCGATGACGCCGCCCAGCAGCGCGTCGTCGATGCCGGCGTTGTTGTCGGAAAGGAGGATGCGCAGGCGTTTTCCTACCTGCATTGCCAGAGCCTGCGTCTTCAGTTCCTGCGCGTGCCCTTCGGTCATGGCGAACTCGCCCTCGATCGCGATGATTTTCGGGTTGCGCCCCGCGCCCATAAAATCCCAGAATGCCGCTTTGCCGGCGGCGGTGGCAATGCCCACCCCGGACGGTCCGCCGTTCACGTCGTTGGTGAGATCGGTGCTCTCCGCGTGACCCGCCAACGCGCGAATGCCCCGGCCTCTTGCCTGGACGAAACGCGGATGCGCCTCAAGGCCATTCTCCTGGAGCAGCGTTCGCATTGCGCCCGCGCCGCGCCTGAATCCCAGCGCATCCACCGGCAGCATCGCCACCTGCGGATCCACCCGGTAACGCCGGTCGCCGGTCTCATCATACCGTCGAGCCATGGCCTGGCCCATGATCATCCATAAGGCGTAGCAGGTGGGAACCGTGTGCCCGCCCGCTAGCATGAATTTGTCGCCGTGGGGATGCTTGGGACGGCGGTAGTCGTAGCGCATTCCACCCAGCTCCGGCCCAGCCAGATGCGCCGCCACGTTGTACGGGGTGCACGCCAGCGGCCCGCCAAAGTGCCCCGTTTGGGCGTAATTCCCGAGCAGCACCAGGGTCATGCAGGTCATGTACCCGATGTCTTCCATTGCCGCCTGATCGGCTTCTGTCATTCGCAGGTCAAACGCACTCGTCGGCGTCATGGCACGAAAATTCTATCACGAGTCAGGGGATGCGGTTACTTCGCCGGCGCGGCCGCGCCCACCGTGCGCATGAAGGTGATCTTGATCAGCTTGGCCGGTATGTTGGGACGGTCTTTGTCGTCGCGTATCACGTGGGAAATCTTGGTCACCACAGGTTGCCCATCCACCACCTGCCCGAAAATCGCATATTTGCCGTCTCCGTCGGCATACTTGTCCTCGGTGATGAAGAACTGGCAGTCTGCGGTTCCCGGCCCCTTGTTGGCCATGGCCAGGCGTCCGGCCCGGTCAAACTTGAGACTGGGGACGAACTCATCCGGAAGCCTGAATCCGCAGTTATAGGCCCCAGTCCCGGTGGGATCTCCGGTCTGAATCATGAAATCCGGGATCACCCGGTGGAAGATCAGGTTCTCGTACAGCGCGTGAGTCGCCGGCTTTCTTGTTTTCGGGTCGATCCAGGGCTGCGTGCCTCGAGCCAGGCCGATGAAGGCGTGGACCGTTACCGGCGTCTCCTTTTCGAACAGTTGAGCGGTGATGACTCCCGCCGACGTATTGATGACAGCGTACAGTCCAGGTGGATACGCAGAGACGTCGTTAGCCGGCGGAGCGGGCGTCTGCGCCAGCGCGGCTGCGACCATTAGGGAAACGGCGATCAGAAAGGCGAAAAGGATGCTTTTGGACAAAACGCGTTTCATCAAAACTCGAGGCGATCCTTCTTGGCCTCGATCTTGGCGGCATCCACGCCCGGGACCTTCTTCAAATCTTCAATCATCTTGAATGGGCCGTTTTGTTCACGATAGCGCACAATCGCAGCGGCGTTCTCCGGCGAAATCTCCAGCGCCGTCTCGATCTCCTTCGCGGCGGCAGTGTTGACGTTTAACTTGGCGGGAAAGCTCTTCGCCAGATACTCGACGATCTTGTCGCGTTCCGGCTGCGTAACGTCGGGTTCCTCCTGGAGCATCTCCAGCACCTTGTCCTGCCACTGCGGCTTGGTCCATCGTTTGGTGGCGATGCGTTCGGTGGAATGGCACGAACTGCAAATCACCTCAACGAGTTCCTTGCCCGAGCCCTCCGGCAACGATTGGGCCGGAGCGCACAATGCGGCTCCCAGAAGAAGAGGAAGTGCTCTCAGGCCCACCGCGCTTATGCCCAGAGCTTGGTGATCAGGTTCCCGCCGGTAACCGTGGGCCGTTCCGCGCGGCCGTTGTGCTGGTAAGTGGTCTGTAGGTGATTGAGACCCAGCAGATTGAGGATCGACGCGTGGATGTCCCACACGTGATGCGGTTCCTCCACCGCGCGCAGCCCGATCTCATCCGTGCTGCCGATGGTCTGGCCGCCCTTCACACCTCCGCCCGCCATCCACATGGTGAAGCCCCAAGGGTTGTGGTCGCGGCCGTATTTCTCCGGCGTCTGCCCGGCCGTCACTTGCGCGAACGGAGTGCGGCCGAATTCGCCGCCCCACACCACCAGCGTATCCTTCAACATTCCGCGAGCCTTCAGATCCGCCAGCAGACCGGCCACCGGCTTGTCCGAGGCGCGGCACCACTTGGTGTGATTCGAGTTGACGTCCTGATGCGCGTCCCAGCCCGAGCCCGAGCCGCTGTAGACTTCGACGAAGCGCACGCCGCGCTCGACCAGCCTCCTGGCCATCAGGCAATTCGCGCCGTACACCTTGGTTTCGGGCGCATCCATGCCGTAGAGCTTCTTGGTGGCCTCGCTTTCGCTGTTGAGGTCCACCGCTTCCGGCGCCGACGATTGCATCTTGTACGCCAGCTCGTAGGAACGCGTGCGAGCGTCCAGCTCGGTGTCATCCTGCTTATCGCGGCCGAACACCTCATTGAGCTTCGACAGAAAATCGAGCTTGCCGCGCTGTTGATCGTCGGTGGTTCCGGCGGGCGGCTTCAGATTGAGGATCGGCGTATCGCCCTGGCGGAACAGCGTCCCCTGATACGTCGCGGGTAGGAAGCCCGAGCCGTAATTCTGCACAGCGCCCAGGATTTCCTTGTCGTCCTGCATGACCACGAACGTCGGCAGATTGCGCTGTGCGCTGCCGAGGCCGTAGGTGAGCCACGCACCCAGCGAAGGACGCCCCGCGAGAATGGAGCCGGTGTTCATCTGGCATACGCCGCCGACGTGATTCACCGCGTCGGAGGTACAGGACCGAATCACGGCGATATCGTCGACATGCTCGGCGATGTTGGGCAGCCAGTCCGAGACCCATAGTCCGCTCTGGCCGTATTGTTTGAAGGCGCGCCGCGCGGGGAATAGTCCGTCGCTGGGCTTCGCGCCTTGCGCGGTGAGCAGCGTCTCGGGATGGAACGACGGCGGCACCGGTTGCAGCGCCATCTTCTCAAGCAGCGGCTTGGGATCGAACAGATCCACCTGACTCGGTCCGCCTTCCATGAAACACCAGATGATGTTCTTGGCCTTGGGCGTCAGATGGGGTTTCTTCGGCGCGAGAGGATCGGCTGCCGTCGCCGCGTACCCGTCCTCCGCCAGCATCGCCGCAAGCGCGATGCCCGCCAACCCGCTGCCCGCCTGCGTGAAAAACTCGCGCCGGTTGGAAACGTTCCAATGATGTTTAAGCTGATTGAGCGTTGGATCTGCCACGGCGTCCTCCTCCTAATTGATATACAGAAACTCGTTCGAGTCGAGCAGCATCTGCGACAGATCGACCATCGCGGCAGCCCGCGCCGGATCGAAGATTCCCGGAGGCATATTGGTGGGCATCGGGGGTTTGTTCTTGTCTGCGCTCAGCAGCCGTTGCCCCATGATCGGAATTTGTTTTGCGAGGAAATCCGACGCGATCTTTTGCTCCTCCGCCGTCGGCGCGCGGCCATAGGCAAGTTTGAACGCCCGCTGCACCTGGGCGTCCGCCGACAGTCCACTGTCATTCAGTACGCGCCCCGCGAAGGACCGTGCCCAATCCAGCACCAGATCATTATTCAGAAGATCCAGCGACTGCGAAGGCGTCACCGTAGGCTTGCGATAGTCGCAGCTTTCAAACGTGTTCGCCGAATCGAATTCCTGAAGCATGGGATAGCGCAGGTTGCGCCGGACGAAAATGTAGACGCTACGCCGGTTGTTCTGCGCTGGGTCCTTTTCGGTTTTCCAGCCGCCTGCCGCGGCCGTCGCGGAAAGATCCGAGAGAGTGCCCGCGGGAACCGGCGGGAACACGCCCGGTCCGCCCATCTGCGGATTCAACAATCCGCTTACAGACAGCATGGAGTCGCGGATGGCCTCGGCTTCCAGACGATGCCGTGGATAGCGCCACAGCAGCTTGTCGTCGGAATCGGTTTCGGCCGCCGCGGCCCGGAAATCCGAGGACTGCTGATACGTGTTCGACAGCAGGATCATCCGATGCATCTTTTTCATGCTCCAGCCGCTCTCGACAAAAGTCGCCGCCAGGTAATCCAGAAGCTCAGGATGAGTCGGCCGCGATCCCATGCGCCCGAAGTCTCCCGGCGTTGCCACGATGCCCCGGCCGAAGTGATAACTCCACATGCGGTTCACCATCACGCGCGCGGGCAGCGGATTCTTGGGATCGGTGAGCCAGTTGGCCAGCGCGCTACGCCGGCCCGTCGAGTTCAACCCCGCCGGCGGAGTGATCTTGGCGTCCGTGGGATCCAGAATCGAGAGGAACCCTGGCTGCACTTCATCGCCCTTGAGGTCAAAGTTGCCGCCTTTGAGGATGAAGGTCTTCGGCGCCGTCGCGCTGATGTCGATCATGTACTGCCCTTGCGGAAGCGGCGCGGGTTTCAGCGAATCGAACTCCGCAAGTTGCTTCTTGAGATCCGCATAACGCTTGCCGTCGTCGCCCTTGAGCGACCGCAGAGTGCGGGCATCCGGCTCTTCGTCGAAAGTCACGCGAGGCTCCGCTGTTTGATACATCATTGCTTGCAAGGGATCGCGCTTGGCCGGATCCATCAGGATCGCGGCCTGCACATCTTGCTCAAATGTTTTCGAGCCGCTCACCAGCCTGGCCGTGCGCAGGGGCTCCAGGATCTTGGCCATCTCCGCGCGGATGTCCTTGGTCTTTTCGTTGTACAGCGCCTGCTGCTCATCATGCTTCTTGCGTAACGCCGGGTCCTTGTCGGGCAGCGGGCCGTCGCCGAAGCTGGTGTTGGCGAAGAAAGCCTGCAAGCGGTAATAATCCTTTTGCAAAATCGGATCGAACTTGTGGTTGTGGCAGCGCGCGCAACCGTAGGTCATGCCCATGAACGCCACGCCGGTGACGGTGGTCATGTCGTCGAGCGTCTCCTGGCGCCGGGTGTACAGCGCGGCGGCGTTGGATTCGTCGATCCAGTTGCGATTGAAGCCCATCGCGGCCAGCGCCTCGGGATCGCCCGGATACAGCTCATCTCCCGCCACTTGCTCCTTCACGAAGCGGTCGTAGGGCTTGTCGTTATTGAAGGCGTTGATCACGTAGTCGCGATAACGCCAAATGTTGGGCCGAGTCTCATCCGCCTTGAAGCCGTTGCTATCTGCGTAGCGGGCGACATCCAGCCAGTGCCGCGCCCAGCGTTCGCCATAGGCCGGCGACGCCAGCAAACGATCCACTACCTTGTCCCATGCGTTCGCCGATTTGTCGTTGACGAACTGGTCGATCTCTTCCTGCGTAGGAGGCAGCCCCGTCATATCAATCGTGGCCCGGCGCAGCAGCGTGATCCGGTCGGCCGCGGGGTTAGGCTTGAGACCGCTCTCTTCCAGCTTCGCCAGCACGAATGCGTCGATGGGAGTCTTCACCCACGCCTGGTCTCTGACCGTGGGCACCGGCGATTTCTTCACCGGCTGTAGCGACCAGAAGTTCCGCTGCGCCGCCGTGAATTGGTCTTGTTCAGCCGCGCAAAGCGCGAAGGCGACCGCAAGGCCGCCCAATATCATCACGGATCGGTGACGCATGGCACCCTCCAACACAAGGAAACTGCGCCGACTATATCATGCGGGTACGCCGTGGTCAATCCATAGTAGACATTGGTAGTTGCGCAATTTTGTTATGGAGTTAGGTGGTGAGTGTTAGTGTTAGTCATGCTCAAAAAGGTCGTTCGGTGCGGCGTGTGCACCCAAGTGCATGACGTAACCGCGTTGATAAATCTTAAGCAGCTTGTAAATGGGACATTCACCTACATGTGTCCCGTCAAGAAGGCCAACGGAAGTTACCGGTTGGAACAGATCGGAACGCTCAACGTCAAGCCGACTGTGGTGTGACGTCGCGCGTCCCGGCTTGAGTTCCATCGCGTTCTCACATACGATTGACCACATGCTTCCCAGTAAGAAGTTGAATACGCTGGCCCTGGCCGTGATTTCGATAGCCGCGACCGGTTGGAGCCAGCCACCGGAACTCCCGCCTGTCGCGGCGCCGCTGCCCCCCGTTCTTCAAAACTATCGAGCGGTGACGGCGGAGCGGCTCAAGAACCCGGAAAGCGACAACTGGCTGATGATCCGCCGGACCTACGATGGCTGGGGCTACAGCCCGCTCGATCAAATCACTTCCGCGAATGTCCAGAAGCTGCGGCCGGTGTGGGTCTTCTCGACTGGCGAAACCAAGGTTCATGAGGCCGCGCCTCTGATCAACAACGGCGTCATGTTCGTCTCGACGCCTAATAATCAGGTGCTCGCCATCGACGCCCGCACCGGGAATCTGCTGTGGCGCTATCGCAAGATCCGGCCCTCGGGAGCAAATGTGCCGCATGAGACTAGCCGCGGTGTCGCCCTGTATGGCGGGCGCGTCTACTTCGCTGCCGGCGAAGGCGTGCTGGTAGCGATCGACGCAAAGACCGGCAAGGAAGTCTGGACCGCACCCGTCGCCGACAACAAGTCTGGCTACTACATTACGCTGGCTCCGCTGATCGCCGACGGCAAGATTATGGTCGGCGCGTCCGGTGGCGAATACGGAATCCGCGGTTTCGTCGCCGCCTTTAATCCCGATTCCGGCAAGGAATTGTGGCGCACCTACACGATCCCTGCGCCCGGTGAGCCCGGCAGTGAGACATGGCCGAAAGGCGACC
>Ga0070733_10001261_pt1 | contig 19038 bp, 4 predicted proteins | sample Coa_R1_9_FD_66450 | JGI IMG/M metagenome (GOLD analysis project Ga0070733, IMG submission 66450) | Surface soil microbial communities from Centralia Pennsylvania, which are recovering from an underground coalmine fire - Coalmine... | ecosystem: Environmental > Terrestrial > Soil > Unclassified ... | reverse complement strand
CGAAGCGGAATTGCTCCTCGACAGCGGCGAACAGCCGTGCGACCTGGGCGTGCTCGACCAGCACGCCCTTGGGCTGGCCCGTGGAGCCTGAGGTGTAGATGACGTAGGCGAGCTGCCGTGGCACCGGGGCCGCCAGACCCCAGGCCTGCGTGGTGGTCTCAGCTGCGGCCGGTGCTGTCGCGGGTGTGCCGGGTTCGGCGAGGAGGATCTCCAGACCGCTGCGCGCCTGTTCGGGAACGCGCCGGAGCAGTTCGCGCGTGGTCACCAGGACCGTGCAACGGCTGTCGGTGAGCAGGTAGGCCAAGCGCTCGGCCGGATAGTCAGCGTCGATCGGCAGGTAGGCACCACCGGCGAGATGGACTGCCAGGATGGCGGCTACTTGCTCCGGCGAGCGTTCCAGCAGAAGTGCGCACAGCGTCTCCGCGCCAACCCCACGGGCCCGCAGCCGCTGCGCCAACTCGTGGGCGCGCGCGCACAGCGCCCGGTAGCTGACCTGCCGCTGCCCCCACACCAACGCTATGGCGTCCGGCTGGGCGGCCGCTCGCCTGGCGAAGGCGGTGATCGGCGCGGGGGCGCCCGGGAAACGGTGGCGTGCCGCCTCCGCCGCTGCCACGCCTTGCGGCTCACCCGAAACGTCCGGCAGGCACAACTGTCCCAGCGCCTGATCTTCGCCGGTGGCGAACCCAGCCAGGATCGCGGTCAACTGGTCCAGCAAGCGCATCCCGCCGGCTCGGTCGTAGCGCTGCATCTGGAACAGCAGCCGCAACCGCAGCCGCTCGCCGGGAACCGCGACCAGGGTCAGCGGGTGCTCCGTCTCGTCCGCGACCCGCACCTCGCGCACCGTCACCGGGCTGGCGCGGCTGCTCAGCTCCTCCAACGGATGGTTCTCCACCACCACCAGGCTCTCGAACAGCGCGGTTCCGCGTGGGACCTGGCTCCAGCCCTGAATCCGCGTCAGCGGTGTGTGCTCGAACTCCCGCAGGTTGGCCAGCGTCGACTGCAGGACACGCAGCCAGTCACCCACCAGGGCCTCATCGTCCACCCGCACCCGCACCGGCAGCGTATTGATGAACAGGCCAACCATCGACTCCACGCCGGGCAACGGCACCGAACGCCCCGAGACCGTCACCCCGAACACCACGTCCCGCTGCCCGGCATGACGGGCCAGCAGCACGGCCCAGGCCGCCTGGACGACCGTTCCGGCGGTCACGCCCTGGCGGCGGCACAGCTCGCGTAGCCGGGCACAGACCTCCTCAGGCACCTCCACCACCACACTGGCTACGCCGCTCTCGGCTACCGCCGGCGGGTCCCACGGCAGCGCCGTCGGCGCTGTCACGCCATCCAGCGCCACACGCCACGCCTGCTCGGCCGCGCTGGAATCCTGCTCGGTGAGCCATGTCACGAATTCCCGGTAGGGCCGTACCGGCGGCAGCGAGGCGCCTTCGTACATGGCCAGCAGCTCGGAAAGCACGATCGGCAGCGACCAGCCGTCGACAAGCGCGTGGTGCATGGTCCACACCAGGTGGTGGACCTCATCGGCCACCCGCACCAGGAGGATCCGCGTCGGCGGCGCCGCCCCGAGATCGAATGGCCGGGCACGCTCCTGTTCCTCCAGGCGGGCCAGCCGCTTAGCCGGCTCGTGCCCGGCGTCGCCGCGCCAGTCGAGTTCCGTCCACGGGAGATTCACCATGCCACACACCACCTGCACCAGCCGGCCGGCCGAGGTCCGGTGGAACGTGGTCCGCAGAACGGCGTGCCGCGCCACGATCTGCTCCCAGGCGGTCCGAAGTGCCTTTGGGTCGAGGGGGCCGTCGAGGCGGACGCTCAGCTGGACCCGGTAGACGGCGCTCTCCGGCGCATACAGGGAGTGGAAGATCATGCCCTGCTGCAGCGGCGATGGCGGGTAGGCATCCTCCAGGCCGCCCATCTGCCGGGTCAGCCGGGCGACGTCCGCCTCGTCCAGCCCCGCCATCGCGCGGCCAACGGGAGCGAGCGCTGCCACTGCCTGCTCGGCGGCGCCGGTGCGCACGGCGGCGACGAGTTCTGCCACCGTCCCGTGCCGGAAGACGAGCTTGGTGGTCAGCGGCAGGCCAGCCGCGACGGCATGCGCGACCATCTTCAGACTCAGGATCGAGTCTGCGCCCAGCGCGAAGAAGTTGTCGTCACGGCCCACCCGTGCGACACCGAGCAGCCGCGCCCAGATACCGGCCAGCGTCTGCTCGTCACCTGGCCTGGGCGGGCTGTAGCGCAGGGTGGGATCCTGGCGGTCGATGTCCGGGACCGGCAGGGCATGCCGGTCGAGCTTGCCGTTTGGTGTGCGTGGCAGCGTCTCCAGCACGGTGAAGGCGCGAGGCAGCATGTAGTCGGGGAGCCGGTCCGCGCAGTGCGCGCGCAACTGCGCGGCCGTCGTGCCGGGCTCCGCGGCCACATAGGCGAGGAGCATGCTGGTTCTCGCACCATCATGCTGTGCCAGGACCGAGGCTTCGCGCACGGCCGGGTGCTCGCTCAGCGTGGCCTCGATCTCTCCCAGCTCGATCCGGAAACCGCGCAGTTGAATCTGCTGGTCGAGCCGGCCCTGGAACACCAGCCGGCCGTCAGCCAGGAACCGGCCCCGGTCACCCGTGCGGTACACGCGGGCCCCCGGCCGGTGACCATAGGGATCCGGCACGAAGCGCTCGGCCGTGAGTCCCGGCCGACCCACATAGCCCCGGGAGAGGCCGACGCCTCCGACGCAGATCTCGCCGGGTACCCCGGGGGGGACCGGTCGCAGCCGCCGGTCCAGCACGTGGACCTGGGTATTGGCGAAGGGACGGCCTAGATCGGGCTTCTGGTCGCCACCCTGGCAGTCACCGATGGTTGCTCCGACAGTGGTCTCGGTCGGCCCGTATCCATTGATCAGCCGACGGCCAGCGGCCCAGCGATCGGCCACCTCGGCCGGCAACGCCTCGCCCGTTGCGGTGAGCACTCGCAGGTCGGGGGCACAACCGGCGGGCAGCACGGCCAGCGCTGAGGGAGCCAGCGTGGCGTGCGTGATCGCCTGCTCGGTCATCAGCCGGGCAAGTTCATCTCCGGGCAGCCGCTGTTCGGCCGTCGCGAGATAGAGCGCGCCGCCGAACGGCAGAGACACCGCGATGTCCCACAGCGAAGCGTCGAAGCTCAGCGAGGCGAGCTGGAGCACTCGGCTGCCAGGCTTGGGCTCCAGCGCCCCGCCCTCCACCACGGCAAGGTTGGCCAGTCCCCGGTGGGCCATCATCGCGCCCTTGGGGCGGCCGGTGGAGCCGGAGGTGTAGATCAGGTAGGCCAACTGGTCGGGATGTGTGACGCCGGCGACGTCGTCCGGGCTGCCCCCAGCGATCTCTCGGGCGTCCCGGTCGAAACAGATGATGGTGGGAGGCCGGGTGGGCAGCCGCTCGAGCAGGTCCGCCACGGTGAGCAGGACCGTCACCCGGCTGTCGGTGAGCATGTAGTTCAGCCGTTCGGGCGGATAGGCCGGATCGAGCGGCACATGGACCCCGCCGGCTTTGAAGGTGGCCAGCAGCCCGACGATGGACTCCACGGACCGCTCGATGAAGACGCCGACGGGAACCTCGGGCCGCACACCCCTGTCCCGCAGCAGGTGGGCGAGCCGGTTGGCACGCTCATTGAGCGCGCCATAACTGAGCTGACATTGCCCACAGATAACCGCGACCGCGTCGGGGGCCCGTGCCGCCTGAGCCTCGAACAGCCGGTGCAGGCTCAGCTCTGGTGCGTAGTCAAGGTCGGTGTCGTTCCACTCCGCCAGGCGAGCCTGCTCTGCGTCGGTGCGCAGGTCCAGGCGATCTACCGGGCACGACGGGTTCGCCACCACCGATTCCAGCAGGATCCGGTAGTGCTCCGCCATCGCTTCGATCGTGCCGTCATCGAAGAGATCGGTGTTGTACTCGACGACGCAGTGCAGTCCTCCGGGTATCTCGCTCAGCGAGAAGGCGAGGTCGAAACGCGAGGTACCAGGGTCGAGCTCCACGGCGGAGGCACTGAGCCCGGGAAGGTTCAGGTCCGGCAGGACCGTGCTCTGGAGCGCGAACACCACCTGGAACACCAGTTGATGGCTGAGGTCCCTGGACGGCCGCAACGCATCGATCACCAGCTCGAAGGGGGCATCCTGGTGTGAGTAAGCGTCCAAGCACGTACGGCGGACCCGGTCCAGCAGTTCGCGAAACCCCGGGTTGCCATCCAGGCGGGTGCGCAGGGCCAGGGTGTTAGCGAAGAAGCCGATCAGCCCTTCCAGCTCTGGCCGGGTCCTGTTGGCGACCGGAGTGCCCACCACTATGTCGTCCTGGCCGCTGTACCGGGCCAGCAAAACGTTGAACGCCGCCAGCAGCGTCATGAAGAGGGTGGCCCCTTCCGCCTGGCTGAGCCGGCGCAGCGCGGCGCTCAGGCCGGAGGGGAGCGTGACGCTCAGGCTGCGGCCCCTGAAGCGCTGGACGGCCGGGCGCGGCCGGTCCGTCGGCAGCTCCAGCAGCGCGGGAGCCCCGGACAGTTCCTTCCTCCAGTACTCGAGCTGCTTGGCGACCACCGGTCCCTGGCTCACCTCACGCTGCCACAGCGTGAAGTCCGGGTACTGCAGTGGCAGCTCGGGAAGGTTAGGCTTCTCGCCGCGCAGCGCGGCACCATAACTGGCCGCCAGTTCGCCGAATAGGACTTTGATCGCCCAGCCGTCGATGACGATGTGATGTCCGGTCATCACGAACAGGTGGTCATCGGCGGCAAGGCGGAATACCGCAGCGCGCAGCAGCGGGCTCTCGGCCAGGTCGAACGGGCGGCGCGCGAACTCGGTGGCCAGCTCTGCCGCGACGCTCTCGCGCACGCCGGCAGGCCGGTCGCAGAGGTCCGTCATGGCCACGGACAACTGCTGCTGCGCCGTGACCACCTGGGAAGGTTCCGCAGCCTGGACGACGAATGAGGTACGGAGCGCCTCATGGCGGGCGACGACGACGTCCAGTCCTTGCTGCAGCGCCGCCAGGCTCAGCGGCCCGGAGAGACGGACAGCTATCGGCGTGCAGTAGGCAACGGTGCCGGGAGTCAACTGCTCCAGAAACCAGAGCCGTTGCTGCGGGAAGGACAGCGGAAAGGTCTCTTTGCGGGTCCGGGGCCGCAAGTCGGCAAGCCGCCCGGAGCCGACCACATTGCTCACGTGGACCTGTTCGAAGGCGCGGGCCAGATAGCCCGCCAGCGAGCCGAAGCCGACCAGCCGGTAGAAGTCTCCCGGGACCAAGGCGATGCGCAGATCGCGCTGGCACGCATTCATGACGTTGACGACCATCAGGGAGTCCAGGCCGAGACCGCGCACCGTGTGCGCCCAGGAGATCTCCTCCGGCGTACGGCCCAGCGCTTCGGCCACCCGGTGGCGCAGGTAGTTCTCCACAACGGCCGGGCGCCCAGCGGGCTCGGCTGCCAGCAGCCGGTGGAAGACCGCCGCGGGTTCGGCACCGCAGAGTCCGTGCGGTGCTGGCCCAGTCGCCGCTAAGGGGGCAAGACCAGGCGGCGCGGGCCCCGGGGCAGCGGCCGGCGCAGATCCCGGGGCAGCGGCCGGCGCGGTGGGCACCTGCGGTGCGGCCGGGCCGGCGTCGCCGGAGGGCTGCTGCCGGCCGGGAGTCCCAAGGCCACCAGATGCGGGGAGAGGCAGCCGCTGCGCTCGCTTGCGCAGCACGTTGAGGCTGTCCAGGCCGTCGATGGTGGTGTCAACGTCAACACCAAAGTCGATCAGACTGGCGATCTCGTTCACTCCGGCCGCCTGCAGCCGCTGGACGAACGGCAGGCAACTGCGCGGCGTGCCGATAAGCGCGGCGGACTGGACGTAGCGCTCGAACGCGTAGGAGAGCACCTGCTCGCGCTCGGATGGTGACATCCCGGAGAGCCGCTCGTGCCCGTGACGCCACAGATCGACGGAGGACTCGAGGTAGGAGATGAAGGGACCGCGGACTGTCTTCTTCACCTCGTCAAGGTCGTCCCCGACGAACGTGTGCAGCATAAGCGTGACGTGTCCGGCGTGCGGGTCGTGGCCACTGCGGGCGCGCGCCTCGCGGTAGGCCGCAATCTTCCCGGCCAGTTCCCCGGCGCTCTGGAACAGCAGCCCGGTCAGCACATTCACGCCACGCTCGCCGGCCTCGATGAACCGCTCGATGGCACCGGTGCACGTCAGCCACGCATTCAGCGACGGCTGCTGAGGCCCGGGGAAGACGCGAACCGCCACCTGCTTGCCGGTACCGTTGCGCAGGTCAACCGTCCCGCCGCTCCACAGCGTCCGCACGGTGTCCATTCGGGAGTACAGCAATTCGTAGCGGTTGGCATAGCTGTCGGGAGCGAGCGTGAAGTCGTTGGGATTCCAGCCGGCAGCAAACGCCAGGTCGACCCGGCCGCCGGAGAGATTGTCTACGACGGCCCACTCTTCAGCTACCCGGACGGGATGGTGCATCGGAAGCACGACGCTGCCCGCTCGCAGCCGGATCCGCTTGGTCGCTATCGCAAGCGCCGAGGCCAGCACCGAGGGATTCGGGTACAGACCCCCGAACTCGTGGAAGTGACGTTCCGGAAGCCAGACCGCGGTGAAGTCGTGCTCGTCCGCGAACTTCGCTCCCTCCAGGAGCAGCCGGTATTTGTTCTCGCTGAACCCGGCCTCGTTGCTGGAGAAGTACAGCAGGCTGAATTGCATGGGCCGGGTGACGGCGCCCGCCTCCGGACGATGGCAGAGGGCCGGCCCGCCCGCCCGGTGTTTGCTCGTCTGCTCTGCCAGCCGGTGCTGGCTCGCCTGCTCCGCCGGCTGCCTGGGCGGTTCTTCCGCCGCCGCAGCCGGACGGCTCATCCATGTGGGTATGTCCGCCGCGACCACCGGCAGCTCGCCCGCGCGGAAGGCATCGCGGACAGCGTGCCGCTGAATCTTGCCGCTGCTGGTCTTGGTAATCCGGCTGAGTGGGATCAGGACCACCGCGTCCAGATGCAGCTCGGTCTCTTCGAGGACTCCGGCGCGTATCGACTCGATCGCCCCGGACAGTTGCTCATCCGTGCAGTCGCGCCGGACCTCCGCCACCAGCACGGCGCGCTCCCCGTCGGCGACATCAAGGGTGAACGCGGCGCTGCAGTTGGGCCGGACCAGCGGACAGCTGCGCTCGGCTGTGAGCTCGATGTCTTGCGGGTAGTAGTTGTGCCCCCGGATGATCATCAGATCCTTCAAGCGGCCGGTGATGTACAACTCGCCGCCGTACAGGAAGCCGAGATCACCGGTCCGCAGGAAGGCCGTTTCATCCCCGTCGGCGAGGGTGGCCCTGAAAGTCGCGCTGGTCTCCTCCTCCAGTCCCCAGTACCCTCGCCCCACACTGGGGCCGGCCAGCCAGATCTCGCCGATGCGGCCGTCAGGCAGCTCGGCACGAGACGCCGGATCGACGATGGCCAGGCGCTGCCCCGGGTGCGGTACCGAGCAGCTCACTAAGGCGGTGCTGGGAACCGCCGGATCCGTTGCCACCTCCGCCCGGTCCGCGCGCAGCCCTTCCTTGATGAAACGGATGGGTGCCGGGGCCCGGTGTCCCCTGCCTGCCGCTACGTACAAGGTCGCCTCGGCCAGGCCATAGCCCGGGCTCATGGTTTCGGCGTGCCAGCCGCACCCGGTGAAGGACTCGGTGAACCGGCCCAGCGTGTCGGCCCGCACAGGCTCGGCACCATTGACCGCTACTCGCCAGCTACTGAGGTCCAGCTCGTCCCGCTGCTCCTGGTCAACCTTGTGAACGCACAGGTCATAGGCGAAGTTGGGGGCCATGCTCACGGTGCCCCGGTACCGGGTGATTGCCCTGAGCCAGCGGCCGGGAGCCCGGACAAAAGCCGCCGGCGGCATAAAGGTGACTGGAGCTCCTGCATTCAGGCCGAGCATAAGATGCCCGATTAACCCCATGTCATGAAAGAGCGGCAGCCAGCCGACAATGTGGTCATCTTCGGTCATCGACCATGCGTCTCGCATCTGTCCGCAGTTGTGCATCAGGTTGGCATGGCTGACCATGACACCTTTCGGCTGAGCGGTGGAACCGGAAGTGTATTGCAGGAGGGCCAGATCCTCGTCATGGATTGGGGGCGGCTTCCACTGCGGCTCCCACGTCTTTTGGTCGATCTGGTCAACCGCGAACCACTGGAGTGTTCCCATGGCGGGGAATCTGGCCGCGAGGTCGTTGGCCAGTGGCAGGGCAGCGGCCGTGGTCAGCGCACCGCGCGCACCTGCGCTTGACAGGATGGCGGGCAGCCGCCCCAGCAGCCGGGGAGCATCGGAGTCGGGGAGAGGAACCGGAACGGCGATCATCCGCGCATAAAGGCAGCCGAAGAATCCGGCCACGTAATCCAGCCCCGACGGACACGTAAGGAGCACGCGTTCACCGGCGGGAAAGTGGCTCTGCAGCAACCCGGCAATGGCGCGGGCCTGTGCATCCAATTCAGCATAAGTGAGGGAGCCAGTCTCTTGTTCACCGTCAGCGAGAAATCTCCAGCCTACCCGATCTGACATATTATCTGCCGCTTGCTTGCCAGCTCGCCACCGCAACAGGTCTACGAGAGTACCAGTCGTGTGGACATCTTGCAGAGACTGCAATGTCATAAATCCGGGCTCCCTCGTCCGCGCAACAATTTGCTGCCGCGGATTCAAATGTGGGTGCGGCTTACGCTGGCCGATAGGCCCTCCGTCACCAGCGTCAGCACCGGTCCGACGGGTCAAATCATGCCAAGGAGATTGCCCCATCTCAAGCCCCTTATATCACCCTCACGATCAGTAACACCAAGACTACTTACAGCTATCCCAAGTCAGGAAGCCGCAGCGGTGCGTTCTAGCAGGCGAGAGCCATGGCCCAGTTGTGAGGAGCGAGCCGCAGAGTGCACCGAGATGGGTGATCCCGGGACCGGCCGGCCAGCCACAGAGCACGCGATGTGGACCCACTCCAAGTCTTCCGGGATCTCACAGGAGTCGCATGAGTCACCCGGGTACCTCACTCGGCAGCCCGCATATGAGACTGTCCCGCACCCTGATGCGCGCCAGCGGCCCTCTCCAGGTCAGCCTTGGCGACCGCCCGCCGTGCAGTTATTGACGCTGATTCCCCGCGCTACCATAAGACCGCTTGGACTCTGCGAGCGCCCGGCCTGACCGGAGGCCGTCGGATGTGGAGACTCCCCGAATGGATCAGCCGAATGGGTAAATTCGAGAACGCCAGCACCGGCAAGCTAGCCACGGTAAACCTGGCCGATCCCGCAGTGCATACCGAAACAGATCTGACTGAATTCTGGCGGCTTTTGCGCCGGGAACAGCCCATGCACTGGAATCGAGCAAGTGATTCTGCACCAGGCTTCTGGGTGCTGTCGAAACATTCAGATATCATGTCCGTGTACCGAGACGAAACCAACTTCACCTCGGAAAAGGGCAACGTGCTCGCCACCCTTCTCCAGGGATACGACACGGCCTCGGGGAAAATGCTTGCGGTGACCGGCGGTCAGCGTCATCGCGATGTAAGAAACGCTCTGCTCAAGGCCTTCTCACCACGTGCACTTGGCCGGGTCGTCGAGCGGGTGAAGAGTAATACCGCACGCCGGATCAGCATGGCCGTCCAGCTCGGCGAGCTGGATTTTGCCGCCGAGGTTGCCGATCACATCCCGATGGGGACCATCTGCGACCTGCTCGGCGTCCCCGAGTGTGACCGCGCTTACCTGCTGCGTCTCAACAAGTCAGCGCTCAGCTCCGATGATCCCGGGGAGGCCGACAGCGACGCCTGGGCCGCCCGCAACGAGATCCTCATGTATTTCATGGAGCTCGCGGCAGAGCGTCGGCGCGAACCCCAGGAAGATGTGGTGAGCGCCCTCGCAACGGCTCTCATCAACGGGGAGCCGCTGACCCCGCACGAGATCGTCTTCAACTGTTACAGCCTCATCCTCGGCGGTGACGAGACCAGCCGGTTTGCGATGATAGGCGCGGTGCACGCCTTGATCGAGCACCCGGATCAGTGGCAGTTCCTCAAGAGCGGCGGCGTCGCCCTCGATACGGCTGCCGAGGAAGTACTGCGGTGGACGACACCCGCCATGCACTTTGGACGTGTGGCGCGTCAGGACGTGCAGGTGCGCGACCAGGTCGTCCGGGCCGGCGCCGTGGTGACGCTCTGGAATTGCTCGGCCAACCGGGACGAGGAGGTCTTCGCCGCAGCTGACGTGTTCGACCTTGGACGTACCCCGAACAAGCACCTGACCTTTGGATTCGGGCCGCACTTCTGCCTGGGTGCCTACCTGGGGCGTGCCGAGATTCATGCGCTGCTGGATGCCTTGCGTTCTCAGGTTGGCTACATCGAAGCCGCTGGTGAAGTGCGCCGCACCCGTTCCAACCTGCTCAGTGGCTTCAGCCGGCTGCCGGTCGTCATGACAAGAGCCTGATTGGCGGCGGGGGAAACTACAGCGACGGCTGCTTTCGCGCGGTCGTCAGGACATTGCCTCCGTGTCGATGGCGGAAGGAAATCCAGCGCACGCCAGCCCGGGACTCGATCGTCATCGTCCGTTCACTAGAGAAGCAAAGCGGACGGAACTCACCATCACCGAGATACGCCAGTGCCGTCCCATGGCCGCCAAGCCGCAAGAAAAGCCGCCCGTTCTGGACACCCAATTCGGCCTCGATATCGGCCTGGCCCCGAGCGCGCCAGTCCGATTCGGAGGGCGGATCCGGATACCGGTTGATGAACGAGGGAGGGATACGAACTGTGCCGCTCAGGGTGGACAAACCCTCGGGCAATGATTGTTCTTCCGCAAAGAAGATGACATCTTCTTTGTTGATATTCTCCCGTATCTCCGCAGGAAACAGTTTGAAGAGATTCTCGGAGATGTAGCAATCTATGATGAGGTGGATCCGCGCCGTGTCACCTTTGTTATAGATTCTGTGCGGCGCTCCGAAATTTCCATACCAGAACTCACCCGGCTGCCAGCAGCTGGGGACTCCGTTAAAGAAGAGAACCGCCTGATCGTTAGTTATGACCGGCGCGTGCAAGCGCACCCATCCGGCCTGCAGCCCGTACGGCCGGTCGGTATGCTCGTGCACTGCAGCTCCTGGGGCAACCGCGCTGAAGCGCACGCCACGCACGGGGACATCGAGGCTGTCGAGGATCTCACGCACATACGGCGTCGATTCTAAATATATGGTGTCAGCATAATCTTCCATGCCGCTGGTGCCCTCGCCTATTTGATCTGGATCACCACCCGGGCAGCGCAGCGGCAGCATGTCCCATCCGCCGGCATCGCCTTCGTCCGAGTAGTCATCCGGCGGGTTGGAGTGCGCCAGGAATTGCTCCCTGACAGCATCGAAATCCTCGAGAAGCCTGTTTACGTCGAAACTGGGCAGCAATTTCACGACGTCTGGCAGAGTAGACACACGTCCTCCAACCATTCCCTACCTGACTCGGGACATGAAATGTTACGTACCAAGGGCCAGGCTTCGCAACCATGATGACTCCGTGCTGATCAGGCCCTCGCAACACCGGTCAGGCCCTCGCCACTAGTACGTACCGTGTACTATGGCGGGCATGCAACGTGCGGGCGGCGACCGGCGTGCTTCATCGGCCGCGCTCTGGGCGAGCCTTGGCACTGCCGCCCTCTTCGAGGCGCTGGCCATACCGGAGCTTGACGACAAGGCAGCCTGGACGATCAGCCCATGGAAACTGGACCCCTATCACACAGCGGTGTACCTGGCCCAGTTCGCGGTTCCCGCGCTTGCGCTGCTGATCGCTCTGCGACTGCTGGTTCTGGCCGTCACCCGCGGTGCGGACCGGCAGCAGCAAATCGAGGACCGGCTGCAGCAAATCGTACGTGCGGCAGCCGTGATGACCGCGGGAACCGGGCTGGCGCTGGCGTTCGAGTGGGCGGCAGTCATCGCGGGGGCCAACCCATCGCATCGGGCCTGGACCGCGATCCAGGTCAGCGGGCTTGCCGTGGACTCCGCGCTCGCCGTGGGAACTACCGCGCTGCTCGTGCGGTGCAGGCGGCCGCGTGGCTCACCCGCCCAGTGGCAGTACGACTGGCTCGATGATCTGATCTTCCTCTGCCACCGGGTTCGCGTATTGCGGCGCTGGGCCAGCCCAGAGGTCGCGACCTGGGTGCGCCGTCACGCGTTCGGCGTGTTCCTCGCGGCGAGCGCGCTGGGCGCAATGGCCATCACCGGTGCCCAAGTTGTCGGCGAAGACATAACGGATCCGCCGCTCATCGCCTGGTACTTCATCGTCGAGACGGGCAGCAACCTCGCACTCTGCCTGATCGGCAACAAACTTTTCGTGTGCATCGCCCGGCCGCCCCGCACCCAGCGCCGGATGATCACCGAAACGGCGGTCGTCGCCGGGAACCTTGTGACCTTGGCCACAATCGCCTTCCACGGCTCGCTGGCAACGGCAGTCGGCCTGTTCGCTCTCACGCTGGGAGCCGGCCTGGCCGCGGCCCTGATCACGGCCGCCTTTCTGTTCGCTCGCACGGCCAGTACGCAGTCATCGCCGCCGGGCAAGACAGCAGAGACAGCCCAGCGTGCGCACAGGGCCCGCCGGCCGGCCAGCCGATGAGTGCACCTGGCGCCACGCGGCCAAATGCCCAGGTCCATCCCCCTGTCCGGCCATCCCCCTGTACAGCCCGGCAGGTTAGCGTTATCTTTACTTTCTGGTGGTTCGCTTGCTTTCTAGCAGCACGACCCGCTCGGGGGCATTTGTCCCATATGGGTCCCTTACAGACCTTGACGGCCTAAGGAAACTAATGGGGAACATAAAATTCCGTGACCAGCAGCGTGGGTCACGAGTGAGCAATTCCGATGTCATTGACCGCTTTCCTTGAAGCTTCGTGGTCCCTTCAGTGAATTCCAAGTTAATTCTGAATTCCAAGTTAATTCTGAGCAGGTTCAAGCGCGTGCAGGCAGGTTATATATGGTAGCGAATGTCGATGATATCTACCCGCTGACAGCCCTGCAACAGGGACTGCTTTTCCACGCTGCTGCGGACGGCGGGAGTATATACGTCGAACAACTCGCCTGCCGCTTAGAGGGCGACTTCGACCCTGCGTCCTTTCAGGCAGCATGGGAGCAGGCGTTTAACCGCCATAGCACTCTCCGAACCTTGTTCTTGTGGAAAAACCTCGCCCAACCCGTGCAGGTGGTGCGCCAGCGGGTAGAATTGCCCTGGACCGAAATCGACTGGCGTGGTCTGACACCCGGCCAGGCCGAAAAGCAACTCGAAACCTTCCTGGCTGACGACCGTGATCGCGGCTTCGACGTCACCCGGCCGCCGCTCATCCGCATCACCGTCATCCGGCTTGCGGACCAGGTTTACGAGGTGGTCTGCAGCAACCATCACCTGATCTTCGATGGCTGGTCGCGCTCCATCCTGTTTCGCGAAGTCCTTACCATCTATGAGAGGCTTCGCCGTGGCCAGGAGGCGGTGCTTCCCCCGGCGCGGCCTTACCGAGAGTTCGTGGCGTGGCTCCTGCGGCAAGAGACCGGCGCGGCGGAGGAAACCTGGCGGGCGGCGCTCGCGGGCATTGAGTCACCGACGGAACTGCCCTGGGATCCACCTGCGGCAACCCAGCCGGCCGGGGTGGACAGTGCCGAGGTGGAAGTGCCGGAACGCGTCGGCATCGCGTTGCAGAAGTTGTGCTCCCGCCTGGGTGTGACGCCGGGCACGGTGCTGCAGGCGGCGTGGGGTGTCTTGCTGGCGCGACACAGCGGGCGGCGGGATGTGCTGTTCGGGACGACTGTTTCCGGGCGTCCGGCGGAATTGCCGGGAGTCGAGGAGATGGTGGGACTGTTCATCAACACGCTGCCGATCCGGCTGTGCATCGATGCGGATATCCCGGTAGGACGCTGGCTCAGGGACGTCCAGAGCATGCTGGTGGACCTGCGAGAGCACGAGCACACTCCACTGACGCAGATTCAGAGATGGAGCAGCATCCCGCGCGGGACGCCGATGTTCCAGAGCTTGGTGGTGGTGGAGAACCATCCCGTATCGGCGAACGGTGCACAGCAAGGCTCGGTGCGGGTCCGTAAGCTTCAGGTGGCCGATGAGACCGATGTTCCCTTGACCTTGATAGCAACGCCGGACCGGAGCCTGCATCTGCGGCTGCTGTTTCGCGCCGATTCTTATGACCGCAATGGGGCGCGGCGGTTGCTCAGGCAATTCGAGCAGGTGCTGGCCGGACTCTGCGCCGGTGATGAACGGCCCTTGTCGCACGTGGCATTGCTCGACGAGGCGGAGCAACGGCATCAGGTGGAGGTACTCAACCCAGATCGCCGCCGCTTCCCTGGACTGGTGGCGCCAGTCACTAGCTTCCTTCAGCAGGTGGCGGCTCAACCTGATGCGATCGCGCTGGTGTCGGGTCAGCGGCAGTGGAGTTACCGGTCGCTGAGCACTCAAGCCGCATCGCTGGCGGCCCGCCTGCGGGGACTCGGCGTAGGAGCCGAAACGCTGTGCGCGATCCTGCTGGAGCGTTCACCGCAGCAGGTAGTGGCCGCGCTGGGCGTGCAACTGGCAGGCGGGGCGTATGTCCCAGTAGACACGGCCTACCCGGCCGAGCGCGTCGCCTACATCATGTCCGACAGCCGCTGTCCGGTACTGGTGACGACACGGGCCCTGACCGCTCACCTGCCCGCCTCAGCCGTGGACGCGGTGAAGCTGGTCCTGCTGGACGAACCCGCAACCGGTGAGGCGGCTGCGGGCACCGGCGGCGAGGTGCTGGAGCGGCAGCTCGCATACGTCATCTACACGTCCGGCTCAACCGGTACGCCCAAAGGCGTGCAAGTTGAGCATGCCCAGGTGGCACGGCTGTTCGCGGCTGTCCAGGCGCAATTTCGCTTCGACAGCACCGACGTGTGGAGCCTGTCCCACTCCATGGCCTTCGACGTCTCGGTATGGGAGTTGTGGGGCGCGCTGATTCATGGCGCACGGCTCGTACTGGCCGATGAGGCCACCCGCCGATCCCCGGCGGAGATGGCACGGCTGCTGGAAGAGCAGGCGGTCACTATCTTGAGCCAAACCCCTTCTGCCTTCGCGCCGCTGGCCGATGCGCTGACTCAGGATGCGGCCCGCCCCGGCCGGCTGCGGGCCGTCGTTTTCGCGGGCGAAGCCCTGTCAGGAGACAGGCTGGCGGAGTGGGCTGCGCACGCAGGGCCTGCCCGGCCAGACCTGATCAATATGTACGGCATCACAGAGACCACCATCCACACCACCTACTACCGCCTGATCGCCAACGACCTGGCCCCTTCGGCCCCCAGCAACATCGGCCAGGCCATGACCGACCTGTCCATCTATCTGCTCGACCGCAACGGACATCAGGTGCCCGCAGGGGTGAGAGCAGAAATCCACGTCGGCGGGCCCGGCGTGACGCGCGGGTACCTCGGCCGCCCAGCGTTGACGGCCGAACGGTTCCGGCCCGACCCGTATGCCGCCAGCCCGGGCGCTCGCATGTACTGCTCGGGCGACCTGGCCAGAGCTCGCCATGACGGCAGCATGATCTACCTGGGCCGCGCTGACCATCAGATCAAGCTGCGGGGCTACCGCATCGAACCGGCAGAGATCGCGCAAGCCCTGCGCGACGGCGCGGATATCGCAGATGCCCATGTCCAGTTGCGAGAAGACACCCCAGGCGACAAACGCCTGGTCGCCTACCTGGTGCCTGCCGTGGCCCCCCGCCAATCGCCGGACGGTGCCACCGAACAAGATCACACGAGTCTGGTGACCGGGGCCCGCACCAAGGTTCGCACCGTATTGCCGCCCTACATGATGCCCGCGGCATTCGTGGTGCTCGACGCGTTTCCGCTAACGGCCAACGGAAAGATTGATACAAGGGCCCTGCCCGCACCCAGCGGCGACCGGCACGGCTTCGATACCTCATACCAGCCACCACGTGGTCCCGCCGAAACCCGGCTGGCCCAGTTGTGGAGCGACGTGCTCCACGTCAACCCCATCGGACGCAACGACAACTTCTTCGCCCTCGGCGGCGACTCCATATTGAGCATGCAGGTTGCCGCCCGTGCCGGACAGCTGGGTCTGCGGTTCACCCCCCGCGATCTCTTCACGCACCAGACTATTGCCGATCTCGCCGCCATCGCCGAGGCGGCCGGCGAACCGGCCTCGGTTGCCGGGCCCGTCGGCGACGATGCGGGCGCGGTGGTCCCCCTGACGCCGATCCAGCACTGGTTCTTCAGCCAGGAACGGCCGGCCTGGCACCACTTCAACCAGTCGGTGTTGCTCCAGCCGGCCGAGCCCGCGGACGTGGATGGCCTTCGTCTCGCGCTCGGCAATCTGGTCCGCCGGCATGCTGCGCTGCGGTTGAGCTTTACCCGGGCCGCATCGCAATGGCAACAGCAGATCGCCGTCGCTCAGCCCGGTAACCAGGAGCTGCTGCGGGTGATCGACCTCAGCGAACTGCCCGGCGACGAGCGGATGCCTGCCTTCGAGGCAGCCGTGAGCGAGGTCCAGACCAGCATCAAACTGGACAGCGGCCTGCTGCTTCATGCGGCCTACATCAAGCTGGGCGACGCGGGTGACCGGCTTCTGCTGGTGGCACACCATCTGGCCGTGGACGGGGTCTCCTGGCGCATCCTCATGGAGGACCTGGCCACGGCTTACGACTGCGTCTGCCGCGGTCGCGATCTGCCCGCCCCCGAGGCCGGAGCGACCTCGGTGAGCACCTGGGCCGAACTGCTGGCCGCCCGCGCCCAGTCGGCTGAACTCGGGGAGGAGTTGCCGTTCTGGACGGAGATGGTGGCCGGCGGCGTCGCCACCATGCCAGTGGATGGCACCCGCTGCGATGGGCCGGTGACCGGGGCCGGAACGGTCAGCGACTCAGCCACGCTGACACGGTCGCTCGGCAAGGATGACACCTGGGCGCTGCTGCATCCGCCCGCCGATGCCCGCATCCAGCCAGTCGAGATCATGCTGGCGGCCCTCGGCCAGACCCTGGGTAACTGGGCAGGGGAACGGCGGGTCACGGTCGACCTTGAAGGTCACGGCCGCGAACCCTTCACCGATGGCATCGATCTCGCCCGAACGGTCGGCTGGTTCACCAGCATCTATCCGCTTGCGCTTGAGGCAGGCCGGTCCAACCAGGCACTCCGTGAGGCGAAGAACGGGTTCTGCGGCGTGCCTCATGGTGGGCTGGGTTACGGGCTACTGCGGTACATGCGGACGGTCGGCGATTCCGGCGCCCGGCTGCGGCGGCTACCGGACCGATCCGTGATGTTCAACTATCTCGGCCAGTTCGAGGGTGCCCCTGCTGGGCAGAACTCATGGCAACTGGCCCCAGAACCGACCGGGCCGGCCCAGGATGGCTCGGCGCCGCGGCGTTACCCGCTGGAAATCAGCGCGCTGGTCACCGGTGGCCGGCTGCACATCCGCTGGTCTTACACCCCGGAACTGCACCAGGTGCCCACCATCACCCGGCTCGCCGATGATTTCATGGCCCGGCTGAAATCCCTCCAGGAGGATGTCCACGCTACCCCTGGCGCGATGCTCACACCCGTGGACTTCCCCCTGATTCCCGACATCGAGCAGGCGGGGCTCGACCGCCTGAACCAAGGGAACGGCCATCTGGAGGACGTGTATCCCCTCTCGCCCATGCAGCAGGGAATGCTGTTCCACCTGCTCTACGCACCGTCCGACGGGGTGAACGTGGAGCAGGTCACCTGCAGGCTGACCGGCCGGCTGGACACGGCCGCGCTGCGTGCGGCTTGGGCCGATGCGGTGGCCCGCCACGCCGTGTTGCGCACCTCGTTCCACTGGCGTGACCACGCAGAACCGTTCCAGGCGGTGTACCGGGAGGTGCCCCTGCCATTCCGCGAGCTTGACTGGAGCGACTGTCCGGAAGCAGAGCGCAGCGACCGGCTGACGGATTTCCTGGTCCAGGACCGCTCTGTGGACTTCGTCCCCGAGCAGGCACCGCTCATGCGGCTGTCCCTGATCCGGCTGAACGAGTCGAGTTACCAGCTGATCTGGACCCACCATCATCTGCTGCTGGACGGTTGGTCGCTGACCCGCGTCCTGCAGGAGGTCCTGCACTTCTACCGGGCCCGTCAGCGCGGCCAGACGCTCGCGCTACCCCCTGTGCGCCCATATCGCGACTACTTCACCTGGCTGGCCCGCCAGGACATGACTGAAGCGGAAGCGTTCTGGCGGCGCACCATGAGCGGTTTCTCCGCGCCGACACCGCTGCCGTCCGAGCCGGTGACCGCGCCGGCCGGCAACGGCTTCGCGACCCAGATCCTGGAGCTGCCCGGCGCCGCGACGCAGGCCCTGGACCGGTTCGCGCGGCAGGAACACCTGACCATCGGCACCATCGTGCACGCCGCCTGGGCGCTATTCCTGCACCGCCACAGTGGCGAGCCGGACGTCGTATTCGGAACCGTTGTCGCCGGACGGCCCGCCGACCTGCCCGGTGCCGAGTCGATGATCGGCCAGTTCATCAATTCCCAGCCCATCCGGGTCGACGCCGCCCCCGCGCAACACACCGTCTCCTGGCTGCACCGGCTCCAGGACATGCTGGCAGATGCCAGGCAGTACGAGTTCACACCGCTGCTGCGGATCCAGGCGTGGAGTGACGTCCCGCAAGGCAGCCCGCTCTTTGAAAGCGTTGTCGTCTTCGAGAACTACCTGGTCGATCGCGCCGCCGGCCTGAACGAGGCGGATGCTGGCCGCCACGACCTCGTCGTCGACCGGATGCAGGGGCTGGAGCAGACCAACTATCCATTGACCTTGATCGCCGCCCCCGGCGGCCGCCTGCGTCTCCAACTGATGTACGACGCGCGACGCTACACACCCGATTCCATCCGGCGCTACCTCGAGCAGCTGCGCACACTGCTGGCGGCGCTGACGACGGCGCAGCAGCGCCGGCTCACCGATCTGCCCAGCATGCCCGAGCCCGAGCGCCGCCTTGTTCTCACCCGGTGGAATCAGGAGCGGGTGGCGTTCCCGCTGGAGCGGACGCTGCCGGGCCTGCTGGGTGAGCAGGCGGCCCGGGCCGGGCGGGCGGTGGCGTTGC
>Ga0070733_10001260_pt1 | contig 19043 bp, 17 predicted proteins | sample Coa_R1_9_FD_66450 | JGI IMG/M metagenome (GOLD analysis project Ga0070733, IMG submission 66450) | Surface soil microbial communities from Centralia Pennsylvania, which are recovering from an underground coalmine fire - Coalmine... | ecosystem: Environmental > Terrestrial > Soil > Unclassified ... | reverse complement strand
GGAAGTGGCCGAGGACGGTGGGCCCGAGCAGAATTCCGGCAGAGATTTCTCCCAGAATGGACGGTTGCTGAATCTTCCGCATGAGCTCGCCAGCGACTTTGGCGACCCCCAGGAGAACGGCAAGCGCAAAGAATATTACGGTCAAGTCATGCGGCTTGAGGTAGGTCACGTGTGTTCTCGTCCTGCATTACGTCGTCGATGCAATGTTGGCGGTATCTCAATTTTTCTTTCGGGTTGGGCTCGGCACACAGAGCGTCCCCCAGGTCCGACGTCGCAGTCCAAACGCAGGCGAGAGTCCTGGACTGCCGACCATTGATCCTCCTCGATGCAGTACGCCTTTCCGGACTGGGAGCCAGACGACAAAGCTGTTAATCTGCCGTGGCCGCGCTGAGCAAAACCTCTTCGGCGTCCAAGGGAACAACAGGTCGACTTTTGGCCCTTTGGGCAAGCGCAGCAGGAACGGCGAAACCACGGGAGCTGTTTTCTGCGGTCTTGAAGATCCAACCGGCAAACGCTCCCAACAACTCCAAATTTCGATCCAGTTGATCGACCAGCGCCTTGTCATTGAGATTGGCGGTCAAGACGCTATACATATCGTTGTAAAGAAACTTCATTTCTTGCAGGTTCACAAACCGGCCGTCAAAGGAGGGTTGATGCAGAGCGTGCCATTGCCGCAAAAACGACTGCATGTCCAAATTGAGACGCGCAAAGCGGAGCAACCGGCTGCGCACAGACCGCATGAATTCAAGATCGCACATCTTGTTGTGAAAATAGAGCAACGTAAGCGCTGCCCAATAGACGGCGTGGTCCCATACCAGCTTCACGGTCATGACTTGCGCATTTCCCATGATTGGGTACTGGCCCTCGTAGAAAAGCAACGAATTGTGAAATAACGACAATAACTGGGAATTGAAAGACTCGAGTCTCTGGCGGATATCTTCGCCACGAAGGTCGCGATCGACGAGATCGGTAATGTACGTATTGGCGAACGCGATGAAGTCGGATCCCGGCGAGTAAAACGGGTCCAGGAAGACTCCCGCGTCGCCGGTCAAAGCCCACCGGTCGGAAGAGAACACTCTGGAGCACTCATGCGAGAAGTGCTTCATCACGCGAAAATCCTGCAGCTTGTGGCGGTACTGCTCCACCACGCGAGCGCATTGTGGTTCATGCCGGCGTAACCACTGGAGAGCACGCTCAAAAGTGTTGATCTCGTCAAAAGGATGAAGCGCGGGATCGGCAACGATTCCAAAACTGGTGGAATCTGAAGCCAAAGGGATGAGCCACACCCAGTAGCCGTTGCCCATAAGGTGATTGGTGCTCAGCCGGCGCTTGCGAGATGGGACCCTGGCCTGCCACGAGGCCTTATTGGACCAATCATCGATAGCCACGGATTCTCCCATGCGCCACCAGGCAGCATTCACGTCGTGATGGTTGTTGTGGCCGATCTGAAGCTGGCGTTTCAAAATGCTGGCCCGTCCCGAGGCATCGACAACCCAACGACAGTGCACTGAAATCTCTTTGCGATTACGATCAAGAAAAGTCACAGTATGAAGATCACTACCCAGGGCGACCTGCTGAACCGCGACTTGGCTGTGGAATTCGGCACCGGCCTGTGTGGCCCGTTCCGCCAACTCGTTCTCAAAACGTCCGCGGTCGATCTGGTATGCAGGTATCGCCGGCAAAAATGCAGGGCCAACTTCAATTCGGTCTTCGATGTTTTCGTTTCCACCCGCGGGAAAGAAGAAGCGCAGTCCCATCTTGCGGAGTTGCATGGTTTCAAGATGATGCTTCATTCCGATCACTTCGGAAAAATAGCGCGCGCCAATTTCAACTGACGATTCCCCCACTTTGTGCGCCGCCTCAGGAACCGGATAGTTAGAGCGTTCGAGAACCAGCACGTTTGGACTGGTTGCGACCTTCCGGAGCTGGACGGCAAGGGTCAGACCCGCGAGTCCGCCTCCGAGCACGACCACATCATACGTTTCCAGACCCGGCTTGACAGAATCGTTGGCACCGTTCATATCGGACGTGTCTCGTTTGGATGTATCCATGGTCCACTCCTCTGCCTCCTGGGCTAAGGCACAGGCTTTGCGGTCCGAACGCTAGCGTTTATGAAAACATTTTTCCAGCCGTCCTGAATTGTCGGCAGTTATTAACATGCGATTGAGACAATCGCTTGTCTTTGTCGCCACGCTTGCAGCAATGCTTGAGCCCGGCGACCGCCAGCGCGAGGGATTTTTCCAATCCATCCACAACCGGCGCATTCACAAGTTTTTTGGTCTGCACCAAGGCGCTAAACGGGCATTGAGAGAGAATCCCGGCGATCCAGCGTTCCGTTTCCTGCAACAGCTCTCCACTCTCGAAAAGGAGGTCCACCAGACCGAATCGTAGTGCGTCGTCGGCTGAAACCGGCGCGGACGTAAATAGTAAGCGGCGGGCCGCACTCAATCCCGCGGAATGGAACGTAAGATAAGCGCCGCCACAGGCGGGAACGATTCCGAGCGAGGTCTCAGGAAGACCGAGAAAGGCCAGTTGCCCGCCGCTCTTCTCTCTAAGATCGCTTGCGCAGGTGCGCAGATCGCAGGCAAGCGCAAATTCGAGCCCGCCGCCCAGACAATAACCGTTGATCGCGGCCACTAGCAGCTTTTCGCTGGTAAGGAAGCGAACAACGAGATCGTGCGGAAGCGATAAGAATCTGTCGATGTCGCGGTGTGACTGCAATCGAGAAAGTTCCGCCCGATCCGCGCCGGTCATGAAGACTGATCGTTGACCGGTGAAGATGACGGCGCGGACGCTTCTGTCCGCTTCTAAATCGCGCAGCACCTCCGACAATTCCGCGATGAATGGACGAGCGAGCGTCACCGCTCGAAAAGTGACACTGGCAATCGGACCTTTGCGATCGACTCGCAACTCCTTTAATTGCGGACTGGCGGCGACTGGCATGCCATCCTCAGTTGGACTTCGGCGCACTACCACCCATGAGACCGGCAGAGTGCTCGTGGATGAGCACCCAGCTTGGCCCGCGCCGTTCAAACACAAATGTGCCAGCTCCCTTCACCAGGCAAGTTCGCGCCATATTACCGGCGACGGCAGCCCCCGGCTTGGCAGGCCTCACCAGATCCATCCAGTCCCACGTGGCGGTGAGGATGGCCGTCACATCGGACAGGTGGACGACGTGATTTGAATACTCGATGTCCATTCCTCGGCAGCGACGAAAAACATTTCGAAGCCCCTTGTGAATCGTCTGCCATCCCCTTAGAGGATAGGAGAAGCTCGGATCGGGCCAGATGGCAGTTACCTTTTCGTCGTTCGCATAGATGTCGCTGAGCGCCGTCAGGTCGGCGGCGCGCCATGCGACAACATACCTCTCAAATAAACCGAGAATCTCAGTTTCTTCCGTGCGGTTAGCTTCCGACACTGCAAGTTCCATGTTTTCCTCCTTATGCTCCCAAGCCTCCATCAACCGCGATAACTTGCCCCGTAATGTATGCGGCTTCAGGCGACACCAGAAATCGAACCAGGCTTGCGACCTCGTCCGGCACTCCGAATCGCCCGAGCGGCGTCTGCTGTTTCATCTTCTGCAAATACGGCGCCGGTAAATGGCTGACCATATCGGTCTCAATGAACCCGGGAGCAACGGCGTTTACCGTGATGCCAAAGGGCCCCAGCTCACGGGCTAGAGCCTTGGTGAAGCCGATCATTCCGGCCTTGGCGGCGGAGTAGTTGCTTTGACCGGCCAGTCCGCGGGTGCCGCTGATCGAGGAGATGTTCACAATTCTCCCCGTCTGACGGCGCATGAAAAATGGCACCACCGCTCGGGCGTAGTTAAAGCACCCCGCCAGATTGGTCTCCAGCACGTCGTTCCACTGTTCCGCCTTCATCGATCGCAGCGGACCGTCGCGCACGATACCCGCGTTGTTGACCAATGCGGTGACAGCGGCAAACTCGGTCTCTATCCACTTCACTACTTCTACCGCCTGATCCAGGCTGCGGACATCCGCCTTGACACAGGTCACTCGCTTCTCGCGGCAGCTAGTCGCCATCCGTTCCGCTTCTGCATCACTATTGAGAAAAGTGAAGATGACGCGGTATCCCGCGCGGCACAATTGCGAAACGATACTTTTTCCAATGCCACGGCTGCCGCCGGTGACGATTGCCACTGGACCATCAGTTGTCATGAGCGGCCTTCTCCGCACTCACCGTCTTGCGGCATAAGATAAGTTCTCCCTTAGTGACGGCCTGGCTGCAAACGCTGACGACTACATTCCCTATGATTCCCGATACTGAGCGCCTAACCACGCTAACTTCGATGTGTAACTGGTCGCCCGGCACCACCGCCCGTAAGAACCGGATCGACACGTTCCCGAGATAGGTAAGTTCACGAATCATCCGGTCGGGCTCGCTCAACACGTCTAGAACATAGAGCGACTGCGCCATCGCCTCAATGATGAGCACTCCCGGAAAAACCGCCTGATGCGGAAAATGCCCCAGGAAGTGAATATCGTTTCCTGAGATGTTCTTCACCGCAGTCAGCTTTGCACCTGGCTCGAAACTCTCGATGCTGTCGACCATAATGAGCGGAAACCGTTGCATCAAAATGGCGCGAAGATCCTCGAAATCGAGGGCCCGCCAGCTCGTCTGGGAATGCCCATTGCCGTTCATCCGGCTCCTATGACGCTACTTGGCGACTGCTGCGGCCAGCCTCGAACCCACGAAGGTCGCCACACTGCTGATCGATTTGAAGTGCTCAAGGTCGCTATCTTCGAGCATCAAGTCATACTCACGTTCGATGACGACGAGTAGTTGCAGCGCCTGCAGGGAATCGATTCCCAGGTCCGCCAGGTGCGCATCCTCGTCGATGCTATTGATGTCCACTTCGATTTTTTCCGCGATCTCCCGCTTCAGCAAATTGCGGATACTGTCTTCACTCGTCATAACGATTCTCCTTCTTAAACTGGTAAGGCTTGCTTACGAACTCAGGCAGCACAGTCCCATGCCCGCAATACCACGGCAGCGTTCGAGCCGCAGGCGGCGAGGCTGGTGACTATACCGGCGGAGGGACCACGTGGTTCGGCCGAGTTTATGGGCCTCGAAGCCTGCATGTCCGGCCTGGAGCGAGTTTCGGGAGGTGCTACCCCAGCATAAAGCGCCATCGCTGCGGTGATCAGCTTCATGGCTCCTCCGGCGCTATAACTGCCACCGATCTGGCTTGCGGGATCGGATCGGATCGGCTGCTCGTGACCGAAAACCCGGTTCAACACGCGACTCTCAATTGCATCAATCGTCTGAAGACCATTGGTACCATGACAAACAAAGTCAATGTCTTTGGCCGCGAGAGCACTCTTTTCCAAGGCATTGCGAACCGCGAGGCAGGCCGGCTCCAGTCCTGCCGCCGAGTGATGTAATCTCCTTGGGTCGCAAGTGGAGGCACAACTCAGGACTTCCGCGAGAACCCTGCTTGATCGGTTCCGTGCATGATCGAGACTTTCGATGACAATGACGCCGGCGCCCTCGCCCAAAACAGGACATTCGTTATGCTGAGGATCGGGACATCTGCGGCCGTTTGCCCGACTGTGCCGTGCCTTTGTCTCCGCGAAGCCAAAAACGCTTTCCGTCGATATCTCTTCGGAGCCCCCGACCAGGACTGTGTGCGCGCGTCCAGAGCGGATGAACGAACAGGCGTACTCCAGAGCATCGAGGACGGCGGTTTCTCCATTGGAAAGGGTTACGTTGAAAGCGCAGGGCCCGAGGAGAACTGAAATCCGGCAGGCTGGCGCGCTGAAGCCAGTGTCCGGAAATACGCCCGGGTCGCTCAAACGAGGTCCTTGCTCGATGGCGCGGCGATCAAAGCTCGACATGAGACTTACGCAAGACAGAGTAGTTCCGAAAGCAATTCCAACGTTCCTCAGATCCAGCGTCGCCAGATCCAAGCCGGCATCCGCGATTGCCAGCTTGGTGGCTGCGAGGGCAAATGTCGTCGTACGTGCCGCGTTCCACGTGGAGTCCTTACACGGCAGAAGCTGCGATAGATCGTCATCCACCACCGCAGCATTCACGGATTCAGGCGATCCGGGATACTGGAAGCGAGTCGTCGGACGTACACCCGATGTGCCCCTGACAAACTGACTCCAGTAGGCGTCTACTCCGACGCCTATGGGACTCACGATACCCGCACCGGTGATGACTACTCGCGTCATTCGCAGCTCCCTATTGGGCAAATCGGCGAAGCAACAACGCTGAACAATTTCCCCCGAACGCGAACGCATTACTTAGCGCAACACTTACTTCCACTTTCCTGGCGGTATTCGGAACATAATCCAGATCACAGGCGGGATCGGGCGTCGCATAGTTCACCGTAGGTGGAATCTCGCTGTATCTGATGGCAAGGGCACATACGGCAGCTTCGATTGCGCTGGCCGCGCCCATGGTATGTCCAATCATCGACTTGATTGAACTAACTGGGATAGCGAAAGCTCGCTTTTGGAACACCTCTTTGATGGCATAAGTCTCGACTTTGTCGTTGGCGGGCGTGCCCGTGCCATGAGCGCTGATGTAGTCGACGTCGTTGGGCGAGATGTCGGCTTCCCGCAGGGCCGACCGCATTGCATTGATTGCGCCCTGGGCCCGAGGGTGAGGCGAGGTCATGTGATAGGCATCGTTGCTGATTCCATAGCCGGCGATTTCGGCATAAATCGGAGCACCACGCTCCTGTGCGGAGGAGGCGCGCTCAAGCACTAACATTCCGCAACCCTCACTCAGCAGAATCCCGCGGCGGTGTAAGTCGAACGGGCGGCACATATCGGGCGAAACTGCCAACATGGAGTTAAATCCGGTAAAGGCCACTCGGGACAAAGGATCTACTCCACCCGCTACGGCTACATCGATGACTCCGGCGCATAATAAGTCGGCGGCATAGCCAATCGCATAGTTACCAGCAGCACACGCCGTAGTAATCATGTGAATTGGACCGCAAGCTCCTATCTCTAGAGCGACATTTGCAGGTATCAACTGAGGAGGATAGTATTTCAACCCCTCGAACTCGATCTCGTCAGACCGGCTGTGAACAAACTGTTCGTCCACCTTTTCGAGAATCTGACACTCGCCCATGGTGGTGCCACAACAAATCCCAATGCGCACAGGGTCAACGGTCGTGAGATCGATGCCGGCATCGGCTATCGCCATCTTCGTTGAGGCGACGGCAAACACCGATCCCTTGCCCACACGTTGCGAAAGAATGTCCGGGGACAGGTATTCGGTAAGACCGAGGCAATCAACTTCGCCGCCGCGATGAGTGCGGAAGCCCGAAGTATCGAAGGAGCGGATGTCGTCGATACCACTGATCCCAGCGAGAACGGCGGGCCAGAATTTCTGCACCCCGTTTCCAATAGGCGAGACGACGCCAATGCCCGTAACTACGACGGCGGAGTGTTCATCGTTAGGGTTGCCGTTCATAGCCGAGTCCTCCCATAAACTTCGCGGCGAGTAATATTGCGGCCGTCAATGCATAGAGAGTGAACCACCACAGGCCAATTCCTTTAACGATCTCGTAGCAGGCGTGGACATTGCGAGAGGCAAGGAATGCCGTGAACGCAATACTGGCGAACCAATACGCCACAAGTAATCCCGAGCGAACAGTCCTTCCTTGAAGCAGGCGAAACGCTTCGCGCTGTGAGCGTTTGCGCAGGTTGGGCTGCCGAAGCAATGTTGTCATTACAAAGTAGCCGTCCGTGGGCAAGAGGGGCAGTACGTTTAATGCGGCCAGAGTCAGATTCGTAACCGCAAATCGGTTGACGAATTCGTGCAGTGCCGGCGATGAGATGTTGGACGCGAGTATGCCGGCTGCCGCACAAAGGGCAAGATTGCACCAGACACCAGCGAGCCACACCACAATCCGGCGTCTTGTGGATAAGAGGTACAATCCGGGAATTCGCAATAGCAGGAACGGAATCACTCCCAGATAGGCAACGATTATGATGCTTTGCGGAAACAACCGAAAGCGTCCTGCTGCCACCATGTGGGCCAGTTCGTGCACGCTCACCGCCGTTCCAAAGACGGCCACTAACTCGAGGAGCGACTGCCACTTGGTGACCGACGCCGTAGGCGCCGATAGCAAGAAAATATGGGGCTGCCAAACACCAAAGACGATCCCCGCTGCGATGCAAGCTGTCGTGATCCATGCGAGGGGCGCGAACGCTCGTGCAACGGCCTTCCGTAGCAGTGTCGGAACCTTGGGCAGCGACCACTTGTGGATCACCATGGCGAAGCGGCCAAGCCCGACCTGAGGCGTGCTGCCTGACGTAAGTCCCGCATGATGGAACTCCTGGTAGACCCTGCTCACTCGCGAGCATGGCTGACCCATGTCGCTGGCGAGTTCGTCGAGGCTGCAGGTCCCGTTCATGCGCTTGGTTAAGTCCGTGACGAAAGAAAGTTTCGACTCTGGAACCACGATGTATCGATCCAGTTCGCGGCTTCCGTAGAGAAGCCAGGAACCAAACCGCGCGCACACCTCCAAGCCTTTCAACGCGGTCGGACGCAGCGGTTCAGTCCGATCCGACAAGTGATGCGACGCGAGTGCTGTATATGGTTTCATGTTGAAATATGCAGGCTCACTGCAGTTGAGCCTGCAGTCGAATCGGGTTAGTTGCTTGACAGCGCGGGAGCGAAACTCTCCTCGATGGCGTCGATATCGGCGTGCTCGTCCAGTTCAACTTCGCTGGCTGCCGCTTCAATAGCGAGAATCTCCTTTTCCATTTTCTTGTCCTCCTTTCTTGACAATTTTCCCGGTCTGCAAAACCGAGAACTTCTTGCCACCCGATGGAGTGGCGAACTGGAGTACCGGCCATCTTCTTCCGAAGCATGGCTCGTTCTACTGAGCGACGGCATCGGAGCGCATGTTCGCGACCTTGTCCCAATAGGACCATCCCGCAGGGTCGAGATATACGTCCCGTTCCAGCCGGCGATAAAGTTGCTCCGTGATGTCGCCATTGCGGCGCAGCGGACGCTCGATGTAGACATGAAAGCGTCCCCTGCGCCGAACTAGTCTGACGGGCACAATGGGGCCATCAAACTGGGCCGCGAACCACGACGTCGCCGTGTTCGCGTAGAACTGTTGCCCAAGAAAGTCGATGCACGCAAGGCCAGGATTAAAACCGATCACGCTGTGACCAAGTTCGCAGGCCACCCGCTGGCTGCTTCTCGCGATGAATCCGTCGCCAAAAATGAGAGCTGTTTTTCCACCTCGCAAGGCGTGAACAATCGCCAGTGCTCCGCGAAAACTGACCTTTGTATGCCACATTACGGATCCCGCTTTTCCCGAAACGTTTCCAAACCGATTTGTGAAATCGATGACACTTTCAAGGTCAAAGCGCGGTGACGCGCCGGCGCCAACGAAAGAGAAGCCATGCAGCCACAGAATGGGCAGTAGTAGGTAGGTGGAGCAAAAGTGCAATCCGCACAGCGCCACGCCCCGGCCTTCTCGCGTGGCTTCAATGTAATTGCTTTCTCCATGAATAACGGAGCGTGTAAATAACCAGTGCAGAGTCCGCCGAGTCGGGTTGATCAGCATTTCCGAATCAGCATCCGACCGGATTCGCTCAACCACAAAGTTGCCCGCGATCTCTTCGCAGGCCTCGCTGCTCAGACTGTCCCCCATACATGCGGAAATATTGTCGAGCGCGAGCGCCTTTTTTTGTGTGTGTCTGTCGCGCTTCATGAGCTTGCTTCTGATGTTGATCCAGTGTGCGACGGAAGGAAGTACGAGATACCCTTGCCTTAAAGCTTGGCCCACAAGGCGTCGCAGCGCGAATTGAAAGCGCAGCAGGCTGGCCCGCAGAACAGACGAGGGGTCGGAATCCACCGTTCTCCCATCAATCGATTTGACCATGCGCGCACGCAGGAGTGCACGGATCAGCGGCACCAGGTCCACCTGGTCCGCAGTCTGGCCGTTCGAGCGCGCAATGTGCTCCCTCACGCTCCGGATGCTAGAACGTCGATTCAACAATCGGATTGCGGTTGCACCCACCCGCGAGGTCGCCACGCTGGTGAGGGTCCTACACCCAATGCGTATTGCAATGTATCCGTTCTGAGACCGCTCTTGAAGCACGAACGCATGCAACCGCAAAACAGAATTATCAGTGACGCGACCGATTGGATTGTGCGCGGAAGGGTTAACGCCGACTCTCCCGGCAGAAAGATCTCCACTCGCGCCAGCGTGCCCAAGGTTCTGTTCGCAAAATGGCGGCAGAATGTTTCTCTGTGGATCGCCTTGGGCAGCGGAAACCTGATGTTTCATTTCAACCTGCATAAAACAGTCGGATTACTCGTGTATCAGTGAGACAAGGACGGCGGCTGGATTTGCGTTGCATCATTGACCGATGTCGCCGCGCGCGGCGTAATAGTCGTTACTGCGATATTGTTAGCGAGACTGGGACCTTGGTCCCTCCTGAAATAGCAGCCGTCTTATGGAGCGAAGGTCATTCAAAATACGCGTAGTCGTACCTATATGAATGCGAAGCTTCGCTAAGTTATAAGAAGCAAGCCGCAAAGCGTCCAGCCGCCGAGGGAAACGGGAAGACTCTTCGCTGTTAATGTGGATGTCGAGCTCCTCTTTTGTGTCGTCAGCGACCTCAGCCAGTAACGTGATGTATTGATAGGCGCTTTCAATACTCTCAAACAGGTTTGAATCGTGACGACTCACAGCTATCCTTGCGTACTCGAACCGTTTCAGACTTAGACAAGTGATGGGTTTACATTTGCAGCGTTTCTCCGTTACTCGATCTGCTTGACATTGCGTCGTCGGTGAGGTCTGAACAGATGAGCTGTCTCGAGCGGGTGTTTTAGTCTGGCCCGGGTGTGTCAGGGTCAATCGTTGCCTTACTCTGGATGAGTGCCAGGATCACAACACGGCACCGAAGGCATGTTGCGAAGTGAACTATTACTTCGGCGGACTCGTGTTGGCCCAGCTGGCCGTCGACGAATGCAGCCAGTGTGTCTTCGTCGGGACATTTGGCTGACAAGATGTGCCTCACTGAAGTCGGACAGCAGGGCGTGGCCGAATTTGCGGCCAAAGATGTTAGTTGCATGCCACGTATGTGGCTCGAGTGCATGTGAGGCGTGTAGCCACATTAGGCGTTGCCGAGCCTTTGTGTTGAGCGCGGGACCGATGTGACCTGTGAATCCTAGCCTGCCTTTTGAATTAGGTGCTGGTCGGGCTCGGGAATGCCATCGACATCCTGAATCAAGCTCATCATGGGAATTGAGATCTGCGGATTGTCGATTATGTCGGCGAAGCATTCGCTGATAGCTGAGGAACTTAAGTGGTGCCGGGATTGAAGCGTTTTAATCACTGCATCCCTCAGCCTGCCGTGCAGGTGAATGAGTTGCCGGGTGACATTGGATTGATGAATGCCCATGCGCCTTCCGATTTCTCCCAACTGTAGATTCTGGTCATATCGCAAGCGCAACATAAGCCGCTCTTTCGGCGTAGTTTGCCGCAGAGCGTTGGCGAGGGACTGGCTTACTATCTTTCCGTAGCGCTCGGCGCGAAGTGCAGAGTCGAGATTAGCCAAGGCCCGGCAATCGGGAACGTTGGCGACATTGTCGTTGGCAGGCATTGTTTGGTCAGTTCGATCGTTAATCGACCGATTGATCACGATTACCCGCAGCCAGGTCGCCAAAGAACTTCTTCCGTGGTAAGAGGCAATGCGTTGTTGACCGGTGCGGTCCGGGAAGCAAAGACTGACCAGAATCGAGTCCGCAATTTCCTCGCTATCCGAGCCCCGCCGGTAGAATAGTCGTGCGAGATCGATCAGGAAGCGCCGGTACCGGGCGTCAAAGGCTTTCCATGCGGCTTCGGAGTTGTTTACGCAACCGCAGGCGACATACAAGTCTCGGAGGTAGAGTTTACCAAGCAGTTCTATCGCAGCGGTTTCGTCGGCGGTTTGTTTGATGCATTTGCAGGCGACTGTCCATACGTAGTCAACGAACGATTCCGGGGAGATGCCGATATCTCCGTAGTAACTGTGGCCGATGCAGAATTCGTCCGCGGCCGTTTTCGCAAAAAGAATAGGCGCTGGCGTCATTTGCTCACTCCTGAAATAGAGTCAAGTCCGCTGTCGGGTCGCTCCCTCGATTGATTGGGCTGTGAGTGCTGAGTTTGAATTGTGGAGCGGGACACGCTCACTGCTGTGCGTATTGTTAGGAGAAGAATTTCCTTGCAGGTGGACCTTGGCTTGAGGACGCGAGGACTGATGTTGTGTTGATCATTGCGGCAGGGTCGTTCATGGCTTTGCTCCTTACTGGCACGCCCATGAGGGCGATTGGAGATCGTTAGCCCCCGGCCCCCCTGCGTTGTGTAACGGCAGGGGGCCCGGAGCGTGTCGCTGGGGCGCTACCGGCGGCCTACTCAATTGAAGAGACTTTGGGTGGGGCACTCTTCGCCTTAACGCGGTTCCATTAGGGATATTCGCGTCCAAAGTTTCTTCACAGGATGCGCCTCCTGAGCGGGGAGATTCGTTCTGACAATTTCTTGGCGGATCCGACGTGGGAAACGCAAAGGGTGCTGGTCAGCATACAGCGAACTACTTCGGCACGTCAAAATCTGGAAGTGGTAACCGCACCCCCAACAACCTAGTAGAGAGACCCTACTTGCTGTGATCCAAATGAGGAGACGTGCATTTGTTGTTGTAGACAATGTTATGCTGCAGATTTGCGCGGGTGAATCGATCTAATTTTCCTTAGGGCCTAAGCTCTTTCTTCGATATCTCTCCGATCGTTCATCGGATGTCCGTCGAAAAAAGTGTGATGGGCGCTGGACTAGGGGCCGACATGGCAAGGACTTGGCACAAATGGGCGACCGCCGCGGCGGTGCTCTGCTTGCTTGGGTCGGTCTGCATCCGATTGATTCTTTTCCCCCACTTCGAGTCCCAGTTTCTCACTACGGGCCCTAATGGGCGGGAGACGCCTGAGAGCGTTGGGCTCGCATACGAGAGGGTCAAGATTCCCAGCCTTAACCGAACGCTGGATGGTTACCTCGTCCAGGTACCACCGGCGTGCGAGCTCAAGGTAGCATTACTGATCTTTCATGGGGTTAGGGAAACAATTTCGGAGTGGGTCAAAGCTCAGCGCTTCCTCTATGACCACTGCGTTTCTTCCGTGGTGTTCGACTACTCGGGCCATGGAGACAGCTCGAGGCCCGGAACCTTCAAGTACCTGAATGAAGATGCCGTGGCAGCATATTCGTGGTTTGCTTCACGGTTCGCCGATGACACGCGGCGCTGCATCCTCGGCCACTCCATGGGAAACGGTCCAATGCTGCAATCTCTGCCGGGTTTCCGTCCCATGCCAGCCTGCGTTGTGGTGGCGAATGCCTTTTCTTCGCTCCGGGACGCAGGAGTGCATCGGGGAACTCCCCGGATCTTTTCCTACGTGATGCCCGACGTCTGGAACAATGTGGATAATGTTTCGCATGATCACGCTCCGCTGCTCGTAGTCGGCAGCGATGCAGATTCCGTAAACCCTATCGCAATGGGACAGCGGATCTTCGAGGCCGCTCCTGAGCCAAAGGAGATCGTAGTCCTGCATGGTTTCAAGCACAACGCCCTGTATCAGAATCCAAGCGAACAATGGTGGACACCTGTGTTTCAATTTCTTCGGGGCGAGAAAAGACGTCTAAGTCGTTAAAACTCCCGGAAGAGAAAAACGAGCTCCGGGAGGCAACCCTTCCTCCTAGCTCCGTCGCTGCTGGAGAATCAACGAGACGAGTTCCCGTTACGATCAGGTGTTGCAACCTGTTAGGAACGCTGTGGTGTCTCATTTCAGGGAGACGATGGGAGGAGTAGACTTCGGGGCTCGCAGTAGGAGTGAGACCATTGAGATTCGCAAGAACGGCGGTATCACCGATGGGACCGGAAAGTTCGCACGCATCCAAGATTCCATCATTGCCGCGGCGCGCTGCTTGATTCTTCATTGACCTCGATGGCGCTTACGATAGCGTAGTTCTTGGTGGGAGCAAACGATAAGTTGAGTTTGCCTTGGGCGGACGCGGGAACGTTGTGGAAGACCTTCACCACCGGCCGGTCCCCGTCTCCACCGGCGTCTTTGAGAATGTCAAAATCTTTCAGCAGGGTCCGACCATTGCAGTAGACATCAAAGACGCGGCTGCCGATGCCGCCGAGCTTGTCCGGGGCAGTAAACCAGGTCTCGGCAAAATACAGCCTGATCGTATATTTGCCGCCTTCTACCACGGGTATCGAATACGTAAAGTTTCCGAAGCGATGTGCATTGAACAAGGGTGGGTCGGCCGTGCCCCTCCTGCCGTCGATCGGCCTTCTTGCAAAGCTCCTGCGGCCACTGAGGAAATATTGGTCAGGCATCCAGATTTGGCCAAGGTGGTCGCGATAAGGAATATCCAACTCGGAAAGTCGAAGCGGGAGCATTTTACCCGAAGTACCAGGCAAGATCTCCAAAGCATTTACGAAGCCATTACCGGGGCCACCCCGAAAACCCACATGCAGCTGGCCGTCGTTCGCGGGAGAAATATCTTTATATATTTTCTCCGTGACTACGTTCGGTCCTCCAGCATCGGAATCAACGTCCAGACTCGAAACCCTTTCACCGTTGATCGAAACATAGACGGTGCGCATGCTCTCGCCGCTCACCAGGGTTTCAGCAAAGTAGAGGTGAAGCTCGTAGGTGCCAGGCTTAAGGGGGATATCGTAACCGAAGTGTCCCTCCCTGCCAGTTCGATAAATATCGGGGTCTTGTGTGCGCACGATCTCCCGTGAGCTGCGATTAAAGGTTGTGCCGCCCGTAAAGTAACGGTCAGGCAGCCACACACGGCCAGACTTATCAACGTAAGAGTTTCCCGCGCGCTCACCACACAAGATGCGGATCGCATCAGAGGCTGAAGCCGCACCAACAATCGTCGTGTTCGGCTCATTGATCGACGCATGGGAAGCGGCGGCTCGCGCCGTCGCGCTTTGTACTCTATTTTTAGTGTTGGCGGCGGGGTGCCTCCACGGCCACGCAAGCGCCATCGAGAAGAGAATACCCATGGCAACAGTTGCCAATGCAAGTGCGAGCCAACTCCAACTTGGCTTCCGCATGATTCGGCTCTTCGATCCGGACCCGCTGACGACGACTAGCCCCGCCTGGGATACCGCCTCGTGCTCCGCGTCCTCGGGTCGCCTCGGTGGCGAGACGCCAGGCTCAAGACGCGGCAAGAACTGCGGTATGTACTGGCCCTTAGGAATTACGATCTGGACCGTGTGGTCGCGCGCCCCATCGGCATAGCATTCCTTGAGCCGTTTTCTCAGATGGTGAGTATCTACACGAACCGCAGAGTCCAACTGCGGGTCGAATCCAGAATGACGCCCTAGTACTTCTACGGCGATACCGTATTCCGTGAGGTCATTGCCTTCGCCGGCAAAATATTTGTCGCAAAGATAGCTCAAGAGACGAGACAACTTCGGAGCGCGCTTGAACATCTCCGTGGCGAGCACCGCGGCGAGTTCGGCCCTTTCCGCTTCTCTACTTGGCCCTTCGGGCATTTTCAGGTGCGAAGAGATAAAGTGAATCGGAGAAACTGCCTTGCCTCGCTCGGGAGAAGGAGGAACTATCGGAGGATGACTCAGTTTCCTTGTCGCGCCCACAATCAACAACTCATTTCGGCCCCCCGATGAGACTACTTCGGCGGCCATTGCGATCGATGGTTAATGGATAGGGAGCATATAGCTAATCCGTTTTCCAGTCAATGACTGCAAAGACCGACTGTCAAGATTTCTGAGGGTCTCCCCATCTCACGAAGAATATCCATCGTTCAGGGTTGATATTGATTGTAATCGCCGTTTGTTTTCGTGGGAATGCGCACTGAACCGGCGCTGTTTTTTTAGGGCGAACGAGCAGCGAGGCGTTTCCTTCGGAATCCTCCCGATGATCTGACACAGGATCGCGGCGACGGCGTCGGAAGCCTCAATCGCGGAAAGGCTTTCGGGTTAACTGCTCTAGATGCAGTGAAGTTGTGAGTGTTAATTCAACTGTTTAACGGCAAATTAACGGCATGAAACTTGATTATCAAAAATCGAGCTCACTATAATCGGCCCGTTTCTGTGCAGGTCACACCGCATTTTGCCCGAGGTTCTGGATGCCGGGCAGCAATGGAGGCAGCCGAGGCAGCTTGCGGGCGAACAAGGCATCTGAGTGGGTTCCTCATTTCACGACGACTACGGCTTCGTCGATCCACTGACTTGGCGATCGACGCCCGAAGTACTTTCACCTCGACGCTGACGGGAAGGTGCTGCAACCCTTCTCGCCTTTCTCAAAAAAGGAGCGAGACCAATGCTGGATCACAGACCAAGTGAAAGTACCTTGCCGTATGTCGTGCATTTTGTCTATGCCTTGTTGGCGGTCCTGTGCCTACCGTCGCTGGCTAGCGCCACAACCTATTATGTCGACTGCAACGCCGGTAACGATGGAAATGGCGGTACGTCTCCTACCGCTGCGTGGAAATCTCTTTCCCCTGTAAATGCAAAAGTATTCGCTCCCGGCGACTCGCTATTGCTAATCACCGGCTGCACGTGGACGGGCACGTTGCAACCGGGCGGCAGCGGCACGAATGGAAACACGATCACGATCAATGAGTATGGCACAGGAGCGATGCCTCACATTGAGGGAGGAGGCGCCACCGAGGCGGTCCTGCTCTCGGGACAAGAGTATTGGGACATCAATAACCTGGAAGTTTCAAACCAGGCATCGGCCTCCGGAACTCGACGGGGCGTGCGCGTGATTGCCACAGGCGTTTCCAACCACATCCATTTGATCGGACTAAACGTTCACAACATCAGCGGTCAATTAGGCGCCGATGCGACTTCGAAAAACACCGGAGGCATCGGTTTTGAGTCATCAGGCGGCGCGGGCGCCAGCTTTGACGATATTCTGATCGAAAACTGCACGATCACGGATGCCGACGATGTGGCGATCTACCTCGACGCTGACTCCGGAACAGCCCCGCGGTCGGGGAACTGGGCGCAGGCGAAATGGAACAATGTTGTCATCCAGGGAAACCAAATCAGCAATATCGGTAAGAACGCCATCATCGTCCGCTCCGCGGATACATCGATCATTCAAAACAACGTTATCAATGGAGCCGCTACCAGACTGCATGGAAATGCGATCTATACCATTGGCACGCTGAACGCCACGATCCAGTTCAACGAGATTTATAACACCGCCCTCACCGGCTACTCCGGCCTTGAAGACGCCGCTGTCGATCCCGACAATGATTCGGTGGGCACTCTCATCCAGTACAACTACAGCCACAATAACGCCGGCGGGATGGCCAATCCCAATATGATTCCGGGCGCCGGCAACTATAGTGATGGCACTATCATCCGCTACAACATCAGCCAGGACGACGTCAACCAGGTCATCCAGTTCAGCGGCGCTGCCACCAACACGCAGATTTATAACAACACCATTTACATCGGTTCGGGTTTGTCACCCACCATCTTCGGCGCGCATCTCTGGGGTGGCACTGGAGGCTGGGCCAACAATACGACGTACTCGAACAACATCGTTTATAACGCCGGGAGTGGTACCTATAGCCTCGGAGGATCGACCAATAATACCTTCGACGCGAATCTGTTTTATGGGAACCACCCATCGAGTGAGCCGAGCGATCCCAAAAAACTCACCTCGAATCCTCTGCTGCAGGACCCAGGCAGTGGCGGGACGGGGATAAATACAGTAGATGGTTATCAACTGCAATCCGGATCGCCAGCAATTGCTTCGGGGGTTGTGATCAGCAACAACGGTGGACGAGACTTCTTCGGGACGGCACTGCCTAGCGGCGCGCCGGACCGTGGCGCAGCTCAATCTACAGCTTCGTCTTGCGCTGCGCCGTCGGCTCCGGCCAACCTCACAGCGACGGCGACTTCGTCGAGCCAGATCAATCTTGCTTGGAACGCTGTGCAAGCGAGTTGTGCCGTTACCTATAACGTGTTTCGCAGCACGACCAGCGGTTTCGCGCCTGCGAGCAGCAATCAAATTGCTGGCGATTTGAGCGCTACTTCTTTCTCTGACACTGGACTTTCCGCCTCGACGACTTACTACTATCTTGTCGAAGCCGTGGATTCCGCCGGGTCCTCGGGACCTTCGAACCAAGCCAGCGCGACCACGAGCGCCGCTTCGGGCACGTGCTCGGGCATCTGCATTGATTCCGGCTCGACCACGGGCGTAAGTCCGTTCGTGGCGGATGAGGATTTTTCTGGCGGCTCAACGATTGATCATGCCAACACGATCAACCTGAGCAAGGTAACCGATCCGGCGCCCGAAGGCGTGTACCAGTCGGCGCGCGTCGGGGCGACGCAAGCCTCAGGGGTGGGCGCCCCGTTCAGTTACACCATCCCGGGCTTCACTGCAGGAACCAACTATCTGGTGCGACTGCACTTTGCCGAGACGTTCTTCACCACCAAGGGCTCGCGGGTGTTCAACGTGACGATCAACGGCACGCAGGTGCTGACGAACTTCGACATCGTGGCGGCCTCGGGTGGGGAGAACATCGCCAACATCCAGCAGTTCACGGTGCCGGCGAACGCGAGCGGGCAGTTCGTAATCACGTTCACTTCGGTGACGAACAATGCTCTCATCAGCGGGATCGAAATCGACCAAACCAGCACCACGCCGCCTCCGCCGTCATGCACGACCCTCTGCATCGACTCGGGCGCGACGACAGGAACAGGCTCTTGGGTTGCCGATGAGGAATTCAGCGGTGGCTCGACGATTGATCACGCCAACACCATCAACACCAGCAAGGTGACGAATCCGGCACCGGCAGCCGTCTACCAGTCGGCACGCGACGCCACGACGACGGCGTCAGGGGTGGGCGCCCCGTTCACCTACACCATCACGGGCCTCACAGCCGGGTCAAGCTACACGGTGCGGTTGCACTTCTGCGAGACGTTCTTTACGACCAAGGGATCACGGGTATTCAACGTGACGATCAATGGGACGCAGGTGTTGACGAACTTCGACATCGTAGCGGCTTC
>Ga0070733_10001259_pt1 | contig 19049 bp, 19 predicted proteins | sample Coa_R1_9_FD_66450 | JGI IMG/M metagenome (GOLD analysis project Ga0070733, IMG submission 66450) | Surface soil microbial communities from Centralia Pennsylvania, which are recovering from an underground coalmine fire - Coalmine... | ecosystem: Environmental > Terrestrial > Soil > Unclassified ... | reverse complement strand
GAGACGCGAGTTCTGAATGCTGAAGCGGGCTTCTTTGAGGTTGCCGTTAGGCACATTGTTATACGGCACACTGCCGAAGTTGGAACCCATGCTGGATCCCGCGTTCTTGTCGCGCCAGAAAGGCGTTAAGTCCATGAAGCCGACCGGAACGATGCAAACGCTGCCGAGCCGCACGTAAGCGGGAACGGGGCCGGGGCTTTCCTGAGACTCGCATGGATTGCCCGTGGCAGCGCTCGAGGCCGGACCCTGCGGCAGTGGCATTGGATAAGCGGACGGGCTTGGATAGGCCGCGGGGCTTGGGAAGGCGGCCGGCAGCGCGGCCGGGATCTTCGGGGCCATCGTGGGGATTACGGGGCTCGTCGAGGCTACCTCGCCAACGCCGCTGAACGTCCCTGAAGAAGCCGCTGGTGTTATAGCGGTAGCGGGCTTGGCACTAAGCGCCTTTTCCAACAGAGTCTGTTGGTTCTGAAGCGTCTGCTGCAACAGCTGAAGCTGTTTCTGCTGTTCCGCCAGAGTGGCTTTCAGGTGTGCTATCTCGTCAGTTTGCGACTGGGCTGAAACAGTCGCTGAATTCGTAGTCGTACCTGCGTCGTCCGCGGCGCCGAGGAGACTGGCTCCTACGAGCAGCGAAGCTAATAGAAGCGAACTCCTGTGACCGCATATCTTGCTTGGATTCATCAATTTCTCCCGTAAGAAGTCCCAGAAAATTCTCTGGGCGAAGCTGTCCGGACACGGATCCGTACCGGGAGCACAAAGCAGTCCCAGTTGTGGCGGATCGCGCCGCGAGATTTTAGTCTAGGGATGGTTCCTGGCAGTTGAATGACTATGTTGTGAAGAAACTGTTACGAAGAAGGTCTCTCCCAGCTTCCGGGCGACACCTAGCCAAGGTGGTGGTGGCGGACGTCGATTCCCTTGACGAGGAACAGAACATCCTCCGCGATATTTGTTGCGTGGTCGGCTACCCGCTCCAGATTGTGCGCGATGAAAATCAGATCGAACGCGGTTCCCGCCGGAGCCGTGCCCGATTCCAGCATTCCCAGCAGCTCCTGGTAAACCGAGTTCTTGAGATCATCCACTTCATCGTCGGAAGACAGGACGCTGCGCGCCAAGCCTTCATCGCGCTGTACGAAAGCATCCAGGCTTTTGCGTACCATCGACTCGACTGTTTTCGACATATGCGGTACGTCGATCAGCGGTTTGACCTGAGGCCGGCCGAGCAGTGAGATGGAGCGCTGCGCTATATTCACGGCGAGATCGCCCATACGTTCCAGATCGCTGTTGATCTTGATGGCGGCCGTCAGAAATCGCAGATCGCGGGCTACCGGCTGATGCAGCGCGAGCAGCCGGGTGGCGAATTCGTCGATTTCGATATCGAGCTGGTTGATGCGCTCTTCGCACTCCCAGATGTTCACCATCAGCGCATCGTCGCGCTCCACCAGGGAGCGGATGCTGTTGTGGATGGAGGTTTCAACCAGCCCGCCCATCTCAAGGATTTTGTTTTGTAATTCGTCGAGTTCCAGGACAAAGGGCCGCATCGTTAGTTCTGAGGAAAGACGCTCGTTAAAAAAACGATAGCAGTTCTGGTACCCGTTGGCGGGATTTTTTTAGGCAGGCTTCATTAAGGGCGCCGACTTGCCTCACGCCGGGCCGTGAGCTGGGCCGGTTCGGCCTCCGGGCGCTCACGAACGATCGGGAGCTGCCCGCGTAGATCCGACTGTTATCGCCATCGAGGGTCATGGCATCGCCATCGTGGAGCCGCTGTTGTCCGAAGACGCAGGGCGGCGCACCCCACCAGGCGTATCTTACGTGAGGCATATCTTGCCGAGCTGACGGGAAACCACCGCGGCATGAGACGTGCGTCCGCCAGCCACCGTCAATACCCCTTCGGCCGCCGCGAGACCCTTCGAGATCGCTGGTTGCAATGTCCTGCCGCAGCAGAATCGTCTTCCAGCCTGCGGCGTGGAGTTCGACGGCACGGGGACGCAATCCACGCGGGAGTCAGGCAGGTTCGCGGTCAGGGCCTGCTCGCGCGTCGCCATCCCGTCAGATTCGGCGAATCCGGCCGGCGGCGCCGCCGCGGGAACGTGCAGGCTGCCGTCCGGCTGCAGGCGGCTTCCAGGGATTCGGGAAGAAGCAATTCCGCCCGGCCGAGTTCTCCGATGATCTGGGTTTGGCCGGCACAGGGTATGCGGATACGCGGCGAAAAACGCGGCTTTCACCGCGTGTCCCAGGTTCAGGCGTTGACGAGGGTGTTGATCGAGCCTACCCGCTTGGCTTCGAAGGCCGCTATTGCGCTCTGCTGCTTCAGAATCCATCCCAGCTCGTCGATGCCTTCGAGCAGGCAGGTCTTCGAAAACGGGTCCACCGGGAACTCGACCCGCTCGCCATCGGGCAGCGTGATGGTTTGCGACGCGAGGTCGACCTTGATGCGGGCGTCTTCCGGAAGCGCGAAGAGCTTGTCGTGAATCTTCTGCGGGACCACGATCGGCAGCAGCGAGTTCTTCAGCGCGTTGCCTTTGAAAATATCCGCGAATGAGGTGCTGATTACGGCCCGGAAGCCGAACTGCGTCAAGGCCCATGGCGCATGCTCGCGTGAACTGCCGCAGCCGAAGTTGTCGCCCGCCAGCAAGATTTCGGCGTTCTGTCCGCGCGGCGTGTTCAGGATGAAATTCGGCTTGGGGTTTCCCTGAGCGTCATAACGCCAGTCGCAGAAGAGTTGCTTGTCGAGACCATCTTTGGAGGTGGTCTTGAGAAAACGCGCCGGGATGATCTGGTCCGTATCGATGTTGTTGTTCGGCATCGGGACCAGGCGGGATTCAAAAGGAAGAAATGGCTTCATAAAATCGTCCTCACGTCGGTAACGACCCCGGTAAGGGCGCTGGCAGCCGCGGTCATCGGTGACGCCAGGAATGTCCTGCCGCCCTTGCCTTGGCGGCCTTCGAAGTTCCGGTTGCTGGTGGACACGCTGTACTGGCCCGGCTGCAGTTGATCGCCGTTCATGGCGATGCACATCGAGCACCCCGGTTCGCGATAGTCGCATCCGGCGGCGCGGAAGATCTCCGGCAGGCCTTCCGCTATGGCTTGCCGCTTGACTTCCATGGAACCCGGTACCACCATCACGCGCACATTCGGATTCACCTTGCGGCCCTTGAGAACGCTGGCCGCGCTGCGCAGGTCGGAGATCCGCGAATTCGTGCAGCTGCCGATGAAGACGACGTCGATCGCGTGCCCGGCCAGCGGCTTGCCGCCCTCGAGCCCCATATAGGTCAGGGCCTTCGCCAGCGCGTCTCGTTCCAGGGGATCGGAAACGCTCGACGGTTCCGGAATCGCGCCGTTGATGGAAACACCCATTCCGGGATTGGTGCCCCAGGTGATCATCGGTTCGAGCGCATCGCCGTTGATCGTCACTTCGCGGTCGAACTTGGCATCGATATCGCTGGGAAGCTTCCGCCAGCGTGCTACGGCAGCATCCCATTCCGCGCCCTTGGGCGCGAACTGGCGGCCGCTCAGATACTGGAACGTGGTGTCGTCGGGCGCGATCATGCCTGCGCGCGCGCCGCCTTCGATCGACATGTTGCAGACCGTCATCCGGCCTTCCATATCGAGCGAGGTAATGGCCGACCCCGTGTATTCGAGCACCGTGCCCGTGCCGCCGCCAATGCCGATCTGCGCGATCAAGGCCAGGATGATGTCTTTTGCCGATACGCCGGTTTTCAGCGAGCCGGTCACATGCACGCGAAATGTTTTCGACGGACGCAGCAGCAGGCATTGGGAGGCTAAGACGTTCTCCACTTCGCTGGTTCCGATCCCGAACGCCAGTGCGCCGACGGCCCCGTGCGTTGCCGTGTGGCTGTCGCCGCAGACCACGGTCATGCCCGGCTGCGTCAGGCCCAGTTCCGGCCCGATTACATGCACGATGCCCTGGTGGCTGGAATGCACGCCGTAGTGGGTGATGCCGAATTCTTTGCAGTTTTTGTCCAGTTGGGCGACCTGATTGGCGGCGATCGGGTCCAGGATCGGCAGGGACCTGTCGGTGGTGGGGATGCTGTGATCCGTGGTGGCGATGGTCAGATCCGGACGCCGGACTTTCAAGCCGCGATCGCGCAGGCCCTGGAATGCCTGCGGGGAGGTGACTTCGTGCACCAGATGCAGATCGATGTAGATCAAACTGGGAGCGCCGGGTTCTTCGTGGACGACGTGAGCATCCCAGACCTTTTGGCTTAATGTCTTGGTCGCGCCAACGGACCCTTCGGCCTGGCGCTCGGGTGTTCTTAGATTGCCTGACAAACTGCTTCTCCTGTTTCTTCCGTGGTGGCGGGCTTGCCGGCGGGATGCAGATCCGCCGTCACCTTGCCGCTGTTGAGTACTTGTTCCATGGCGCGATTCACCGCCGCCGCTTCTTCGGTCAGCCCAAAGCTGTATTCGAGCATCGCCGCGACGGAGCCGATGGCTCCGAACGGATTGGCTTTGTTTTGTCCCGCGATGTCGGGCGCCGATCCATGCACCGGTTCGTAAAGCCCTGTCCACGCGCCGGACGGCTTCTTCCCTCCTATGGACGCGGACGGCAGCATGCCGATAGACCCGGCCAGCACCGCGCCTTCGTCGCTTAGAATGTCGCCGAACATGTTCTCCGTCAGCACGACGTCGAAGCGCTTGGGGTTCAGCACCAGCTGCATCGCGCAATTGTCGACCAGCAGGTGATCGAGCGCGATATCGCCGTAGTCCTTCGAGACTTCGATCACCACGCGACGCCACAATTGCGATGTATCGATCACGTTCGATTTGTCGACGGAGGCCAGCTTTTTGCGGCGCTTGCGGGCCAGTTCGAAGGCCATGCGGGAGACGCGATCGATTTCGCGGCGCGTGTAGGTCATGGTGTTGACACCGCGCTCGTCCATGCCGCTGCCCGAAATGCCGCGCGGCGTGCCGTAATAGAGGCCGCCGGTCAGCTCGCGAACGATGATCATATCGACGCCATCCACCAGGTCGTTCTTGAGCGGGGAGGAGTCGAGCAGCGCCTTATAACTGCGCACGGGCCGGAGATTGGCGAATACGCCCATGGCTTTGCGGAGGCCGAGCAGGCCGGTTTCCGGACGCTGATCCGTGGGCGCGTTATCGAACTCGGGCAGGCCTACCGCGCCCATCAGGACGGCATCGGCTTCGAGCGCCAGTTTTTCGGTTTCGGCCGGCAGCGGCCCTCCGGTCCGATGGATGGCAATGCCGCCCAGCAGGCCTTCGCGAATGGTCAGCTGATGGCCCCATTTTTGGGCCACGACGCGCATCACGCGCACAGCCTCTCCGGTGACTTCGGTGCCGATCCCGTCGCCGGGCAGCACCAGTACGTTGAGATTCAAGTCTTCTCCTTAATTGTGGGTACACGCGACTTCAGGCGCGTTCGATTTCACTGGCAAGAACGCGACTGAAGTCGCGTGTACCAAACCAGCATCTAGTCTACTGTGGTGGCTGCCAGCGGCTGCCGGCTGCGACGCGCGAGTTCCGCGATCTCTTCATCCATCAGGCCCTTCTTATTGTCCGCCAGCGCTGTGATTTCCATGTAGACCACGTCGAGTTCTTCCCTCGTCAGCACAAACCCCAAATCGTCCAGCCTGTTTTTCAATGCGTGCCGCCCGCTGTGTTTGCCCAGCACCAGACGGCTTTCCGGCACACCCACCGACTTCGGCTCCATGATCTCGTACGTGCTTCGTTCCTTCAGATAACCATCCTGATGGATGCCGGCTTCGTGCGCGAAGGCATTCCGCCCGACGATCGCCTTGTTGGGCTGCGGGCCGAAGCTGATGATCGAACTCAGGATCTGGCTGGCCGGGAACAGATGCTCGGCGTTGATGCCCGTCTGGTAGGGATACCGGTCGTTACGGGTCTTCATCACCATCACGATCTCTTCAAGCGAGCAGTTGCCCGCCCGTTCGCCGATGCCGTTAATGGTGCACTCGATCTGCCGCGCTCCGGCTTTGACCGCGGCCAGTGAATTGGCTACCGCCAGACCCAGATCGTCATGGCAATGTACGCTGACGATGGCGGTGTCGCCCAGCGCGTTCACCACGCCGCCGATGATTTCGCCGTATTCATCAGGGGTCGAATACCCGACCGTGTCGGGAATGTTCACCGTCCGCGCCCCGGCCGCTACAACCGCGCGCGAAACCTGCTCCAGATAATCGGGGTCCGTGCGCGCCCCGTCTTCGGCGGAAAACTCGACGTCGTCCACGTAAGAGCGGGCCAGTTCCACAGCCGCAACTGCATTGTCCATGGCCTGTTGCCGCGACATCTTCAACTTATGCTTGAGGTGAATGTCGCTGGTGGCGAGGAAGGTATGAATGCGCGGCCGCCGCGCTTTTCTCAGGGACTCGGCCGCGCGTTCGACGTCCAATCGAGTGCAGCGGGCAAGCGCCGCCACCTGCACCCACGGGAATTCCCGGCTCACCGCGTCGACGGCCTCGAAATCGCCTTGAGAGGCGATCGGAAAACCGGCTTCGAGGATGTCTACCCCGAGTTCAACCAGTTTACCCGCCATAAGCAGCTTCTCGGGTACGGTCATGCTGCAGCCGGGTGACTGTTCGCCGTCCCGGAGGGTCGTGTCGAAGATCCAGACGCGATTATTCATAGTTGGAAGGTACTCCAGAGCCATTATGAGGAGGGGTGGGTTGATAAAGCAAATTTATTTAATTCGTAGTTTGGATGATTTTTATTTATGCATGGACAAGTAGGCGCCGGGCACTCGCGAGGGATCTGTAGGAAACTCAAACTTGAACAAGCAGTTCCAGTTCGAATGGGACGAGGTCAAGGCCGCCATCAACTGCGGAGGCACGGCGTCACGTTCGAGGTCGGTTCTATGGTTTTTCGCGACCGGCAACTCCTGACCGTCGCCGATTTGGAGCACAGTGAGACGGAGGAGCGCTGGTGCTCAATTGGTTGGGCGAGCAATGGGACGATTCTGGCCATCTCGTATCTGTGGTTTTAGTCCGATTCTGAAAGGACGAAGATCCGCCTTGTCTCGGCTCGTAAAGCGACACAGACGGAGATTCGCCGCTATACTACGAATACGTATGAATGACCGATCCGGCGCAGACGACGATATGCCTTCTGAGATCGACTTCAGCGAGGGTGTTCGCGGGCTCCATCATGTGCCCTCGGACGCGAAGGTATTTTTGCCCGCCTCGATCGAGCGAAGCGTTTGGGAGTACTTCGCAGATAAGGCCGAGCAAAAGGGAGTTGGTTTACCGGATCTGCTGACCGACGTATTGAAGCGCGACATCGAGATCAACGAAGGCGCTGAAGTGACAAGCTCCCCGCGAAATTTGTCTGCTGCGTCAGAACCGTTTCAGCTGCACACTATCGCGGGAAAACTGGTTGAGCCGGAGTTGAATCCGGACCGCACATCCGCGCTCGACATGCTCGGCGACGAATCGAAGTTTGTCGGGCTGGGGAATAAATCAAGTGATGCAGATACCGACTTGGAGCTGTTCGAGCAAGCAACCGACCAGAGCTTAGCGGGATGGGCGCGTTCCACGGCCTTGGGAAACTGACGCTGCGACCTGTTTAAGTTTTCGACTTGATGTAGGACACCGACCTGATAGTGACCAACCGAACGATGTCGCGCCAATCTCATCCGGCCTTGGTGCTCTGCATGGCTTTGGTTGTGTGTTGCTCTTTTCCGACGGCCGCCGTCGCACAGACGAAGGCTGCGAGCCCCGCTCTGTTCTCGCCGTGGCAGGGCCTCACCAATCCAACGTGGACTATCTATGCTTGCACGGTGAACCTGCTCACCGATGGCAGTCTTATCTCTGGCAACTGGCGATTCCTTCCCGACGTCAACGGTAGTTATGTGAAGGGCACTTGGTCCCCGACCGCTCCGCTGCCGCCGGGGTACAGCCCTGGTTCGGCAGCGAGCGCTGTCCTGCCCGACGGCCGGCAGATCCTGGAGGGCGGTGAACTCAATAATGGGACATTGGACTTCACAAATCTCGGGGCGATTTACGATCCGGTTGGCCAAACCTGGACGGCAGTGGCACCGCCGAGCGGCTGGTCGACGATTGGTGGTGCGCCCAGCGTGGTACTGGCTGATGGAAGGTTCATGATGGGACGTGCTGACGAAGACAGCACGACTAAGGAACAGGCGCTCTTGAACGGCGCAACCCTGACGTGGACTCCAACCGGAATCGGCAAGGCAGACGCGAATGCGGAAGAAGGCTGGACGCTGTTACCCGACGGCACCGTGCTGGCGATTGACAGTAATCCCCCAGCCAACCCCACCCTTTCCGAGCGGTACAATCCTGCGACGGGCGAGTGGACAAGCGCGGGAAGTACCACCGTCCAGCTTTCCGATACCAATGAAATGGGACCGCAAGTATTACGCCCCGACGGTACCGTTACAGTCTTCGGAGCTCTTTCGAGCGGGGCCGATCACACCGCGATCTATCACAGCCAGACCGGGAGCTGGACCGCCGGCCCCGATCTTCCTACGATTGATGGGCAGACCTACACAATGAGAGACGGCCCCGGCGCGCTTCTTCCCAATGGCAATGTTCTTTTCGCTGCCAGCCCCAGCCCAGGTCACGGTCAAACACCGGTTCATTTCTTTGAATTCGACGGCACAAGCATCGTGCAAGTCGCGGATCCACCGGGTGCCGCCTCGATCTCGAACTCGGCAACCGAAATGCTCGTGTTGCCGACTGGTCAGATCTTCGTCACCTTCTGCGGCGGTGCCGGCCAGCCTCAGATCTACACCCCCTCCGGTCAGCCCAGCCAATCCTGGGCTCCGGTGATTTCTGTCTTCCCTTCCACTCTGGTGGCCGGTACGACGTAATCGATCAGTGGTGCTCAATTCAACGGGCTTTCGCAAGGTGCGATGTACGGCGACGACGCGCAAATGGCCACCAATTACCCACTGGTTCGGGTCACCAACTCGGCGACCGGCCATGTGTTTTACTTCCGAACTCACGACCACAGTTCCATGGGAGTGGCGACTGGCACGACCCCCGTGTCCACGCGCTTCGACGTGCCGATGTTTGTGGAATCCGGGCCTTCTGCCCTTGAGGTGGTCGCCAACGGCATTCCGTCGAGCCCCGTGAGCGTAATGGTCGCCCCGGAGAGTAATTCTTCTTTGCCTCTAATCCTGCCCAGCGGAGTAGTGCCTGTGGGAAGCACCTCGGACACAATCCAGCCAGGCGAATGGGTTTCGATATATGGGAAAAATCTGGCGAGCACCACGGCTTCCTGGACCGGCGCGTTTACCACATCACTCGGGGGTACTATTGTCGCGATCGACGGCTCACCAGCCTACCTCTCCTATGTGAGCCCCACGCAGATCAATCTGCAGGCTCCCAGCAATGTGACAATCGGGTCCGCTAGCGTGGTGGTCACGACCGCCAGCGGGGTGGCGACTTCGATCGTAACTTTAGCTCAATTAGCTCCTTCGTTTTTCTTGCTCGACGGTAAGCACGTGGCTGGAATTATTCTTAGGTCAGACGGCTCCGGAGCCTACGGCGGAGGTACCTATGACATCCTTGGGCCGACGGGTGTGTCCCTCGGGTACCCAACAGTTGCCGCTCGGGCAGGTGATGTTATCGAACTATTCGGCACGGGGTTCGGACCCACTAATCCTCCGGTGTCGGCAGGGCAGTCATTTTCCGGCGCAGCGCCAACCACAAACCCGGTGCTATTGTTCATCAACAAAGCAGGCATCACTCCATCCTTCGCAGGATTGTCGGGTGCCGGCCTCTACCAAGTCAATATGACGTTGCCGCCAGGTCTTGGCACGGGAGATGTTCCCCTTGTGGCAACCGTCGACGGCGCGCGAACATCGGCTAGTGTGGTGATCTCGCTGCAATAGCGGGCCGTTCGGGCTGGCCGCGGTTTCGCGAGGGCCCCTCCCGGATGGGCCGCTGCGGGTGTCACTAAAACGCACGTTCCACGGCAATAAGTCTTTTTTATATTCTGGCCGGTTTTCATCAGTAAGGGTTATGATTGTCCCGTGGAGTTGAGCACCCTCCGGGTATTCATGACGGTCGCCAATGAGCGCAGTTTCTCGCGTGCCGCCGAGAAACTGGCGCGCACGCAGCCCGCGGTTTCGCTCGCGCTGCAACGCCTCGAATCCGAGCTCGGCGAGAAGTTGCTGGATCGCTCGGCGAAAGACGTGGTGTTGACCGATGCCGGCCGGACCGTGCTCGAATATGCGCGGCGATTCCAGAACCTCGAATCCGAGCTCGACAACTCCATCGCCGAACTGCGCGATCATTCCGCGGGCCGGCTCGTCATCGGTGCGAATGAGTCGACCGGCCTCTACCTGCTTCGCCACATCGAGCACTACCGGCGCATGTACCCCAAGGTGAAGGTGCAGGTGCGGCGCAGTTTTTCCAGCCGCATCCCGGCCGAAATCGTCGACGGCAATCTGGAACTGGGCGTCATCAGCTACCAGCCTCGCGACGAACGCCTGCAATCGCGCGTCATTTTCACCGATTCGCTGGCCTTCGTGGTTTCGCCGAAACACCGTCTCGCGAAGCGCCGTGAAGTGCCGATCTCCGAACTGGGCGATGAAATTTTCGTGGCGCATAACGTGCTCTCGCCGTATCGCGACATCGTCCTGCGGGCGTTTCAGGAGCGCGGCGTGAGGCTCAATATGGATATCGAGATGCCTACCGTCGAAATGATCCGCTGGATGGTGGAAGAGAATCAGGGAGTGGCGTTCTTACCGCGCATGTGCGTCGACCAGGAGATCGCCGAAAAGCGCCTGGTGGCGGTGCGCGTGCCCGAGGTTGAAGTGGAGAGAAAAATTTATCTGGTGCAGCCGTCGCGCCGCGCGGTCAGCTATGCGGCGGATGCGTTTCTGCAATTGGTGATCGGATGAGTGTAACCAGGTTCTTCAAGCCGATAGGGCCGACGAGGGCGTCGGCTGCGGACCATGGGGTCCGCCCCACAGCGCGAGTCGCAATGAATGTCAGCTGTGTTGGGGCCGTTGCGCTTTTAGTTTTCGCGAGCGCCCTTGCGGCTCAGTTGCCTCCCAACGCCCTTGTTGTGGAAGCAAAATTTCCATGGACGGTCGTTCGCGACAACCTCCTCAAAATGGCGGAAAAGATGCCTGCCGAGTACTACGGCTTTAAACCCTCCCCCGAAATCGAGACGTTCGGACAGCGTGTGGCTCATATCGCCGGCGCCAATTTCCGCATCTGCGAAGGAATCAAGGGAAACACGAACGCGCTCCGGCGCCCATCGGTCGCGTCCAAACCGGAGCTTGTGGCGGCCCTGAAGGAATCCTCGGCTGCCTGCGATTCCGTTTTCGATTCGCTCACCGATGCGGCCGCGCTCGAAAAAATCAGCTCGCGCCTTGGCGGGCCGTTCCCGCCCGATCCCACGCGAACGAAGCTCTCAACCCTCTACAACATGATCCGGCACTCGAATGAAATGTACGGGTACATGTGCGTCTATCTTCGATTGAAGGGCATTGTGCCGCCATCCAGCGCGCCCGAGTGAAATCGATGCCGCCGGACGTCCTTTTCTTCGGAGCGCATCCCGACGATGTGGAATGGGGCGTGGGTGGAATCGCGCTCCTCCTGCGCGATCGCGGCATTTCGTGCGCGATCGTCGATTTTACCAACGGCGAAATGGGTTCGCGCGGCACGCCTGAAGAACGAAAAATCGAAGCCAGGTTCGCAGCGGATTGCCTCGGAGCCACTCGCGAGCCATTGAATCTTCCCGATTGCGGCCTTGTCGATTCTCCCGAAAACAGGCGCCTGATCGCGAGTGTGATTCGGCGTCACCGTCCGCGGATCGTCGTCGCTCCTCTATGGGAAGACCGGCATCCCGATCATGCCGCGGCGGGCCTGATCGTGCAGAACTCGCGGCTCTTCTGCACGCTCAAGACTCTCGAAGATCCGAATCCGCCGCACATGCCTGGCGCGTTTCTGTTTTACCCCATACACAAATTCCATCAGCCGACGTTCATTGCCCACACTTCGCCGGTATTCGAGCGCAAACTGGAACTAATGCGGACTTACCGGTCTCAGTTCGGCGGGAACCTCAAGGATTATCTATTTGGACTGGAATCCCGCGACCGCTACTATGGTTCGCTTATAGGGGTCCATCATGGTGAAGCGCTGGTATCGGATCTGCCGATAAGGCTGGGCAGCCCGGGCGATCTTCTCTCCCTCCTCGAATGACGCGCACAGTTCTCAAGATTGGGCTCAAGATCCTGGCAGGCGCCGTTCTCCTCACACTGGTCGCTTACGGGTGCGATGATCTCTACGCGCGCTACCGGCACGAGCCGTTTGCGGACGTGCATGTCGACCGCGTCTATGCCGTCTCGGAGAAATTCAACCAGATCGATTACGTGCGCAGCACTCCAATCACCGAGCGCTGCGTCTATTCTCTTTTCCCACACGTCGGCCACCACCCGTGCTGGTATGTCATGCGGCACACCCTTAGAATCATCAAGGTCGGTTGAAGAGTAGCGGAACGAAGGCCGTCAAATTCCGGCGCCAGACCATCCAGGTATGCATCCCAGGCGTTTCTATATCCACATGCTCCACGCCTTTCGACGTCAGCCATTCTCGAAACTTGCGGTTGGACTCGATCAGCCGGTCTTCCGTTCCGCAGGCGATCCACAGCAGCCGGATTTCCTTGTTCGCCTTCGAATCCAGCTTCGGAAATGTGGCCTCATTATCGGGCGCCGAGCCACCCGCACTGAAGGAACCGATCCAGGCGAACTTATCCAGGTTATTCAATCCTATATACAAGGATTCCGCGCCGCCCATGGACAGCCCTGCAATCGCGCGTGAATTCCGGTCCTTCTGTGTGCGATAGCCCTTCTCCACAGCTGGCATCACTTCCGTAAACAGTGCGTCGCGGAACCGGTTGTAATTCTTGTCGCGCATCTCGGCATTCCCGAGCGACTGACCCGGCGTGCGCGAAACGATCTCCGGCGCGCCATATCCCAACGTCATCACGATAATCATCGGTTTCGCTTTGCCTTGGGCGATCAGGTTGTCCAGGATCACGTTCGCGCGTCCGACGGCGGTCCAACCGCTGGCATCGTCGCTGAAACCATGGAACAGATACAGGACCGGATACTGCTGGCGCGTGTTCTGCTCGTAACCCGGGGGCGTGTAGACGTAGTAGTCGCGGTTATCGCCGATAACGCCTGAATGATAGAAGTGATGATGCACCTCGCCGTGGGGAACGTCCGCGATTTCCCATGAGGTGGACGCGGGACCGGGCACGTGAACGTCGTTCGACAGGAGGAGATAGTTGGGTCTCACCAGAGTATTGCCGGGATCGATGAGGCCGACGCCATCGGCTATGAACGAATAGCCATAATAGTCCGGTTCGAGCGGGGGAGTGGTTAGGGTCCAGACGCCGTCGTCGCCTCTTTGCATTGGTGTTCGTTCCACCCCATCGCGCGCGAGAAGGACTTCCTTCGCGCTCGGATCGCGGAAGCGGAAGGTCACCGTGTTGTCGGGGTGCACTTCCGGGGAGACAACGGGTTTGGGCGCCTGCGGCGGTTGGGCGAGCGCGGAGGCTGCGCAAAGCAGGATAGGGGAGAGGATCAACGGAGTTCGCTTCATATTTTGTAACTATATCCGTTTCGCTGGCACGTCGAGACACGGGGCTATACTGGCGTCAAGATGGCAGACGAGATCCTGATTGAGGCGGTCAACTCTCTGTCTCCTGAAGAGCAGGCATCGGTGCTCCGGTTCATCGACTATCTGAAACGACAGAATGTTCGCTCCGGATCGCCATTCCTTCAGGCCGCCGATCGGTTCATCGCGGAACATCCTGAACTTCTGCGGCGTCTTGCAGAGTGACAATCTACCCCACTCTGGATGAAGTAAGCTCCGTCCACTCTATAAACGTTAGAATTGAGAGGAACATAAGAAGGTGTTCATCTCGTATGGGGCCGCCGCCGATCAGGTAACCGCCCTGCGTCTCCAGGCTCTGGGGGCGGTGAACGGTCTCACAGTGTACTTGCCCCCGGCGTATACTCGCAATGACCCGACTGTTCTCGATCCGGATGCAAGTCAAAAGCTGCACGAGGCGGAAGTAGTGCTGGGTGTTGTCGAGGCCGGCCTCTCGCAGGCTTGCCTCCACGAACTCAATGCCGGGATGGCTCTTCGCAAACACCTGATCGTGATGTCGAACCCGGCGTTCGCGGCGCAGTTTGAACCATCATTTGGTTCCAACCTCGTTCTGATCGACCCGGCCAATCCGGGCGCTGCGGAGACCGGCATCATGGAGTATCTCAAGAGCATTGGCGCTCAGCAGGATACAAAGAAGGCACTATTGGCGCTGGGTACGCTGGCGCTGGGTTTGCTCATATTTGCCTCCGCCGATCGCGACTGATTCGGATGCGGGAGCGCCGCTGTACGATCGACAGTTCGTGCGTCATCGCTCTCGACCATCTCGAGCTCGTGCCTCAATTGAGTCTTCTTTTCTCCACCGTGCTCGTCCCAAAAGCTGTCCGGCAAGATCTGTTTAAGCGCCGAGCGACCAAGGACCGCGTGCAATCCTTCTTTGGCGCTTACGCTTTTTTCCAGCGTTGCGACGACTACGATCAGGGCACCGTCGATTTCCTCCTGGCGGAACGAACTCGGCAGGGCGCGCGGGACCGGGGAGAGGTTGAGGCAGTTGTACAGGCCTCGCAGTTTGGCGCGGTGGTGATCGTTGACGATCCGTGGGGCCGGAACTCGCCGCGCGTGACGATCTGGAGTTTCATGGAACGCTATGGATTCTTGAAACGGTTCCACGAATTGGAACTGATTTCCGGAACCGCTCTTCGCGATTGTGTGGTATCTTTGCGCGGCCGTGGAATCCGACTGCCCTGGGAGACCGTTAAGGCGGGTCGGACAGCTTCCGTTATAGCCGCCGTTATAGCCGCCCCTCCGACCAAACACGGAAACGTCCTGGCGTTCATAATCGATCGCCCGATTCCCCATCTGCTCAAGATCGACCCGGACACACCGCTTCATGTAAGTACAAACGGGAAGCAATCAATCGTCGCGCCGCCAAGCCCTCACGACGGCTCAAGGATTTCGAGGCAGCCCAGAAATTGGCGCGCCAGCGTAACGGCAAGGCGTTCCGCAAACTCGCCGAGTGAGCTTCTTCAGCGCCGCTTCGCAGAACCGATAATTTCAAACGCGAGTCGAATCAGCCAGTTTCCAGTGAGCCCGTCTATCGCAACACCGGCGAGAAATGAGCCAGCGGAGCATGCTGCGAAAAGTCCCAGAAATCGGAGCGTCGTGATGAGCCGGCTTGATCTCCGATCAGAACACTTAATGAGGATGCGCGCGGCAAGTAACTGCGGGAATAGAGACAAAAGAAATAAAACGGGCTCTGCGTCCCTGACGTAGACTTTCTGTGCAAGGGGCATATTCGAATCGACGTCGATGACAATGCCCGTGATCAACAGCGGTACCAGTAACAGGGAGACAGCGAGGAGCATCCAGACGGCGACTATAACGGGTCTATTCAGGAATTGCGATATGCGATTCAAGTCCAAGAATACTTCTGTCGGCCCCTACAGCGGCGGTTCCATCGGCAGCGCCAACGGCGGTTCCCTTAAAAAACTCAACCGGCTCATCTGTACCACCGCCTCCCGGATCGCCTGTTCCGACGACGGCTCAACCGTAATCACAAACGGCAAATTATGCTTCGTGTCGCTGGGCAATTGCAGCACCGCCTCCAGGCTGATATGCTTCGCCGCCAATATTCGGGCCAATTCCGCAATAATTCCAGGACCATCCTCCACCCGGAACCGCAAATAATACGGCCGGTGCTGCAGGGTAATCGGAACCGGCTCATACTCTCCCAGACGCTCATGTGCGAACGGGGACACGCGCTCCGGACTGCCACAGCGGATCTCCCGCGCCACCCGCATCAGATCGCTCACCACGGCCACGCCCGTCGGACTCGCACCTGCGCCGCGTCCGTAATAAAACGTATCCGCGCCAAAGTGCCCCTTCACCCAGACCGCGTTATAAGCGCCCTGCACGCTCGCCAGAATCGTCGACTGCCGGATCAACGCCGGGCGCACGGAAAGAATCAATCCACGCTCCGTTTGCGTTGCGCCGCACACCAGGCGAATCGTGTGCCCAAGCTGATGCGCGTAGTCGAAATCCTGCGCGGTGATGCGCCGTATCCCTTCGACGTAAATGTCGCTCGGGGTAATGCGCTCGCCGAACGCCAGCGCCGCCAGAATTGCCAGCTTCGAGCGCGCGTCGTATCCGTCGACGTCCGCGCTCGGGTCGGCCTCCGCGTAACCGAGCGCCTGCGCTTCGGCCAGAATCGAATCGAACGACTCGCCGCGGCGCTCCATTTCGGTGAGGATGTAGTTGCTGGTGCCGTTCAGGATTCCGGCAATGGCGACGATGCGGTCTCCCGAAATGCCTTCGCGCAGGACCGCGTGGATAGGGATGCCACCGGCCACGCTAGCTTCCATGGCGAGGTTGATGTTGGATTTGATCGCCCGGTCCCAGATCTCGGCGCCGCACAGCGCCATCAATTCTTTATTGGCAGTGACGATCGATTTCCCGTTGGCGATCGCGCCGTCGATGATCTCGCGCGCAACCGTCGTCCCGCCAATAAGCTCGGCCACGATATCCACATTGCGGTTGGTCACGACCTCCCGCCAGTCGGGAGTGCGCATGAGTTCGCCCAGCCCGGTGGGAAGCTCCTTACCTGCAACAGACCGGCTGCAAACGGCCGTCACGCGCAGCCGGAACCCCAGCTTCAGCGCGATCTGATCGGCGTTTGCGGCCAGGATGGAAAGGGCTCCCGAGCCCACATTTCCGAGCCCGATGATACCTATGTTGACATCGTTCATTTGTCTGTTGGGTATGATACCGAAGTGGGGGATTTGAAGGCCCATTCCCGCATCCGTCGCGCATTGCTCCTGCTGGTGCCTGGAGTGCTGATGGCCCAAAGGGATCTCCCTACGCCCGGCGATCCGCCCGAAGACATCCGTCTTCCCAACGGCAAGAAACAACGTGACGAGATTCTCAAAGCGGACTACGAACGAAACGTGAAGGACGCACAGGAACTCCTCAACATCGCCAGATCGTTCGAAGAGGATCTGGAAAAAGACGATCGCTATGTCTTATCGTTATCTTCGCTGAAAAAGCTGGACGAGATGGAAAAGCTCACCAGGCGAATCCGCGGACGTATGAAGCGTTTTTGAGCGGCGCGTCAGGGTTCATGCGCTACAATCCGTTCGATGGCTTTGACGCGGGTCAAATCGCAGCTCATGAGCGCTTCGGAGATCGACCGCACCCTGGTCCGTCTGGCCCATGAGGTTCTCGAAAAGACGAAAGACCTGGATCGACTGGCTTTCATCGGAATACGGCGCCGGGGGGTGCCGCTCGCGCAACGGCTTGCAGCCAAAATCGTCGCGTTGGAAAAATTGAAAATCCCGGTCGGAATTCTCGATATCAATCTCTATCGGGACGACCTGAGCACTGTCGACCTGAAACCCGTTCTCAACGCGACCGAAATTCCGTTTTCCGTGCAGGGGAAAGAAATCATCCTGATGGACGACGTGCTCTACACCGGCCGAACCATACGCGCGGCCCTCGACGCGCTGTTCGATCATGGGCGTCCGGCGCGAGTTCAGTTGCTGGTGCTGATCGACCGCGGCCATCGCGAGCTGCCCATCGAAGCGCGTTACATCGGCCGCACCGTACAGACCACGGACGACGAAATAATTGAAGTCAAATTCCAGGAGATCGATCAAATGGAAAAGGTGCTCCTGGTGGAACGGACCACCGCCGAAGCCGCTTAATGCCAACCGCATGATTGGAACCACGGCCGCAAAACCCGCCGGCCTGCTCGATATCGAGAGCCTGGACCGTGCCGAAATCGAAGCCATTCTCGAGCGCGCCCATTTCTTTCAACCGATCGAAAGCGGTCCTTTTCGCCGTTTGGATGCGCTGCGCGGCAAGATGATCGTCAACCTGTTCTTTGAGGCCTCCACGCGCACGCGCGTCAGCTTCGAGATCGCGGCCAAACGGCTGGGCGCGGACACGGTGTCGATCGCCGCGCAGGGATCGAGCGTCTCCAAGGGCGAATCGCTGGTCGACACGCTGAACACGCTCGTCGCCATGCGGCCCAATGCCATCGTGATGCGCCACGCGGCTTCCGGCGCTCCGCATTTTCTCGCGCGGCACCTGCAGATTCCCATCGTCAACGCGGGCGACGGGACGCATGAACATCCCACCCAGGCGCTTCTCGACGCGCGCACGATTCTCGACCAGCGCCCGACGCTTGAAGACCTCCGCGTCGCCATCATCGGGGACATCGCGCACAGCCGCGTAGCCCGTTCCAATGTGCATCTGCTTTCGAAATTCGGCGTGGATATAGTGTTGTGCGGTCCGCCGTCCCTGCTGCCGCGGGAACTGGAGCAACTCGCTCCCGGAGTGCGCCTGGCTTACGAAATGACCGAAGCCATACGCGATGTCGATGTCATCATGATGTTGCGCGTACAGCTGGAACGGCAGCATGAAGCGCCTATGTCGGCAGGTGAATATTTTCGCTTCTATGGGCTGCGCCTGGAGCACCTGGCGCTGGCAAAGCCGGACGTCATCGTGATGCATCCGGGTCCGATCAACCGGGGACGGGAGTTGAGTTCGGAAGTCGCGGACAGCCAGCGTTCGGTGATTCTCAATCAGGTGGGAAACGGCATCGCGGTGCGGATGGCAGTGCTCGAACGAATTTTAGGCGGCGATGACTTATGACTGCGCTGCTGATCACCGGCGGACGCGTCATCGATCCCGCTTCGAGTGGCGATGGGCGGGCCGATATCCTGATCCGCGACGGCCGCATCGAATCCGTCGGAACCGGACTCACTGATCCCGATGCCGTCCTGTTCGATGCCACCGGAGCCGTCGTCGCCCCCGGCTTCATCGACATGCACGTGCACTTGCGCGAGCCCGGCATCGAGCACGCCGAAACCATTGAGACCGGTGCGCGCGCGGCAGCCGCCGGTGGATTCACGACCATCTGCTGCATGCCGAACACCGTACCTGTGAACGACAGCGCCACCGTGACCA
>Ga0070733_10001258_pt1 | contig 19049 bp, 11 predicted proteins | sample Coa_R1_9_FD_66450 | JGI IMG/M metagenome (GOLD analysis project Ga0070733, IMG submission 66450) | Surface soil microbial communities from Centralia Pennsylvania, which are recovering from an underground coalmine fire - Coalmine... | ecosystem: Environmental > Terrestrial > Soil > Unclassified ... | reverse complement strand
ATGGACTCGTTCGCGGGCCACCAAATGAACACGCCTTGGGACGCGCTTCATCGTGCCTATTTCAATGGCGAAGCCGTGTGGACCTATCTCACCACCCCCTTTCTTCTCGCGATGAATGGCGTGCAGGTCGAGGAAACAGAGGACTGGCGGGAAGGTACAGAGACGTGGCGCGTGTTGCGCGCCTACTTTCCTGGTTCGATCGAGACGCACAACCTCATTCAGGATTTTTTCTTCGGCGAGGATTTGAGGCTGCGCCGCCATGACTATAGCGTGAATATCGCGGGCGGTTTTAAAGCGGCGCAACTGACTTCGGATTATGTGGTGGCGAACGGAATAAGTCTGCCAACCAAGCGGCGTGCCTACACGCGCGGACCCGATCGTCGGCCGATTATGGAAATGCTGATGGTCGCAATCGATTTCAGTGAGGTGCGGTTCGAATAAAGTGGCGAGGGGTAAATGAACGATAACAGTAAACAAGAATCGGTCAACTCCCGTCGTTCGTTCATTGCCGGGTTTGGCGGCGTACTGGCGGCCGCTTCTGCCCTCACAAAAACAATGTTTGGCGGAGGGACTGAACGCAAGAGTCTGCAGGTTCCGGCAAGTCCATCGACGCCTCGGTATACGGAGCATCGTATTGCGCGAGACGGCGTTTCTCTTCATGTAGAAGACTACGGTAGCGGTAAGCCGGTGGTCTTTCTGCATGGGTGGCCGGACTCTTCGTATCTTTGGCGCAATCAGATTCCATTCCTTGTCGCGAATGGCTTTCGCGCCATCGCGCCGGACCAGCGTGGCTTCGGACGCTCCGATCGGCCAGAAGGAGTGGCCGCATATTCCCTGCAGAACGCGGTCGCCGATTTGATCGGCATTCTAGACGCGCTAGGTATCGACGCAGCCGACATTGTTGCGCACGACTGGGGAGCCGCTGTGGCATGGCTGACGGCCACTGCCCACCCGAATCGCGTTCGCAGGCTTGTCGCTCTTTCGGTGCCGCATCCACTTGCCCCATTTACGTTGCGGCAGCGGGAGATGGCCTGGTACATGCTGTTTTTCCAGTTCGAGGGAATTGCTGAGGCGTGGCTGCAGCGCGACAACTGGGCGCTGTTCCGGGAAATGCTCCGAGGCAATGGTGATGTCGATCGTTACATCTCAGATCTGTCCCGGCCAGATGCTCTAAAGGCATCGCTCAACTGGTACCGCGCGAACGTCGCGCCGCGTCTTCCGGAGTCGCCTCGCAAACTGCCGCCCGTGGAAGCTCCAACTCTCGGCATCTGGTCTTCAAACGATCACTACCTCGACGGTGAACGAATGAAGATGTCGGGACAATTCGTGAAAGCACGGTGGCGTTACGACCAGATTGATGACGTCAGCCACTGGATTCCATTGGACGCGCCCGACCGGCTGAACCAGCTCCTCATTGAATGGCTGGGCTGAAGCGAGAGAAAAGTGGCGTCACGAATAGTACAACGATAAACGACACCAGATCCCGCGTGCAGGTTATGGGACGTCCCGACGCAACGACTCTGTGAAAGAAGATCACGTGCGACCGACGTTAGAGTCTCTCGACAACCCGATCTGGTCCGCGCTGACAACGGAACACCGGTTCCTCGCCCGCTCACGCGGTCTCGCGCGGCGATATCCGCCGGATGTTTCACCGCTGGCAGCTTTGCTTCATCCCTCGAATGACGCATTCGCCGATTTACAACAGCTGGTGAGTCCCGGCGAGCACGTCGCGCTATTTACCGCCAGTCCCCTCGATGTGCCGGGCGACTGGCAAGTCGACCGCTCTCGGTGGATCGACCAGATGATCTGTGAGGCCTCACTGGCCCCGCCGCCTGTGGCGCCGCTTCCACTCGGGACGACGGACGTTCCCGAAATGCTAGAGCTCACCGCCGCCACCGAGCCCGGCCCCTTCTTGCCGCAAACCATCCAGATGGGAAGCTATTTCGGGATGCGCGCGAACGATGGGCGGTTAGTCGCAATGGCCGGCGAGCGATTGCAATCCACCGCATTCTCGGAAATCAGCGCGGTCTGCACTCATCCCGAATTTCGCGGCCGCGGGTATGCGCGAGACCTGACGTCGTTTCTCGCAGCTCAAATTCTGATAGCGGGAAAGACTCCTTTTCTTCACGTCAAGTCTGAGAATGGCGCAAGAGTGGTTTATCAGAAGATTGGATTCCGTTTACGTGCCGCAATACGTCTAACCGTGATTTCCCACCACTGAAGACGATCGTCCGATTGATTTGTACGCGCGAGAAGAGTGACCCTGTACGAGGTCTGGCGCAGGATCCGCCCCCGCAGAACTTCCTCCTGATGTTTTCAATCGCGCGACTTATCATCCAGGACTTTCATCGGTCCCATCGAAACATTGGCGTTGACAACCTAGAAACTAATCGTTGAGGATGCACAACACTAGTTAAGTTCTCCGCGTCCCCGTCGACGCTAGTCCGGACTTTGCGGTTCCGGCGCAGTGGGTACCCCTAAGAGATATGCAGGCGAAGGAGCGCTGCCAAAGGCGCTGACGCGTGCGTGTGTCTCGGGGAGGGGGCTCGCAAGTCAGGCTGAGCCTCCAGATTCCAGGAGGCGGTTATGAGTTGCGTGCTTACGGTCAAACACATCGGATTGAAGCTATCGGGCGCTTCCGTTAAAGTGGGTCGCCTCTCCCTGCTACTTCTTCTGCTCGCGTCTTTCGCGGTGACAGGCCATGCACAGACTGCAACTACATCGGTTCGCGGCGATGTTACGGACCCCACGGGGGCAGTGGTGTCGAACGTTGATGTCACCATCAATGACACTTCCATCGGATTTGTGCAGACTCACCAGACCGATGACAAAGGTGCATACAGCTTCCAACAGATCCCTCCTGGGTCCTATCTGATCAGGATTCATGCGCCGGGTTTCAACGAACAAACACAAACAGTTGTGCTGCTCGTGAATCAGCCGGCGACCGTCAATATCACGCTGAAGGTCGGCAGCAGCACCACTACGGTCGATGTAGTGTCCGACACTTCCGCGCTGAATGCGGTCGACGCGACTATTGGAACGCCGTTTAACCAGACCCAAATCCAAAGTCTGCCGTTCCAGGGGAACAACGTCTTTTCTCTGCTATCGCTGCAGGCAGGCGTGCTGTCACTGGGAGATCAATCGTCGACAGATATGGATTCCGATAGTCGTGCTGGCGCGGTCAATGGCGCGCGCTCCGACCAGAGCAACTTAACGCTCGACGGCATCGACAACAACACGCAGACGCGGGGGTACGCATTCTCCGGGGTTCTGCGCCCGACGCGCGATTCGGTCGACGAGTTCCGGGTCGTAACCACTAGCGCGAATGCCGATTCCGGCCGCTCCTCCGGCGCGCAAGTTTCGGTCGTCACGCGCAGCGGCACGAACCGGATTCACGGCGGCGTGTATGAGTACTACCGGCCAACCAATACCGTGGCCAATGACTGGTTCAACAAGCAGGCACAGATGGAGAACGGCGAGCCCAACGTGCCCGGCAAATATCTTCGCAACACCTTTGGAGCTTCCATCGGCGGTCCTGTGGTGAAGGACAAGCTCTTTTACTTCGCCAGTTACGAGGCCGACAAGATTGCTCAGAACCAGCAGGTCATCAACGAGGTCCCCTCGGGAACGACCGCCAGTCCTGGCTTGCGACAAGGCTACCTGACTTACGTAAATGCGCAGGGCGGAACAACAACACTGAGTCCAGCAACCATCGCGCAGATGGATCCACATTGTTCCGGAGAGGGAACCTGTCCGCTCGGACCCGGCGTTGACTCGGCCGCGCTGCAGTATTTCGCTGCGCTTCCTGAGGCAAACGGAAGCCTTCTGGGCGATGGCTACAACTTTGGCTCGTACACGTTCTCTTCGCCAGCTCCGCAGTCGAACATCACAAACATCGTGAAATTGGACTACAACGCCACCACCAGGCACCGGCTCTTCGTGCGCGGCAACCTTGAAAGTGACAACCTGAGCGGCACGGTGACGTATCCCGGCGGCAGTCCCAGTACAAAGACGTACAGCAACAACAAGGGGTTCGCTGTCGGACACACTTGGATGATTTCGAATAGCCTGGTCAACAACCTGCGTTACGGATACATCCGCGAAGGATTTGCGAATCGCGGCGCGCTCAACGGAGACTATGTTGACTTCGCGAACATCAATCCGATTACGGCCACCACTCCCTCTCTCGTCGTGAACATTCCATTGCACAATCTGGTCGACGACGTGAGTTGGACCAGGAAGAACCATACGATTCAGGGTGGCTTCAACTATCGTCTCATTCATAATAACTTTCAGACGAACGCGACTGCGTTCAACAATGCGCAAGTGCAGTACTACAGCCTGGGCATGGGTTCGATCGCCAACACAGGACAGGATCTCGATGCTTCGGCTTTTCCGCAGCTGGGGATTCCGGCGATCAACGGGAGTTTTGACACCGCTTACAGCAATGCGATCGCCGCGGTGGCGGGCATTATCCCGGTGGCCACGGAGTACTTCAACTACAAGTCGTCGGGGAACAGCCTCACGTCAGTAGGAGCTGGCGTACCCCTCACTCGGAGCTACAAGTCGAACGAGTTGGAATTCTATCTGCAGGATAGTTGGAAAGTGACGCGTAGCCTGACCCTGACGTACGGCCTCCGCTACACGAACCTGCAGACTCCCTACGAAGTGACTGGGCAGGAGGTAGCGCCGGTCATGGGTCTGGATGAATGGTTTCACGCTCGTGCCACCGGCATGGCTCGAGGCGTTACCAATCAACCCGAGATTTCGTTCGCGGGAGCCGGCCATGCAAACAACGCTCCAGGGATGTGGGCGAAGGACAAGAACGACTTTGCGCCGCGGTTCGCGATTGCCTACTCACCTGCGCACATGCCGGGTTTTCTCGGATCGATTCTTGGGGATGGGGTGACCGCGATTCGCGCCGGCTTCGGCATCTATTACGATCACTTCGGAGAGGGCATTATCAACACGTTCGACGCAAACGGCGCCTATGGACTCTCGTCGCGAGTGAACAGCCCGATCGACCTGACCACAGACCAGGCACCGCGCTTTGCTTCGGTCACTTCCGTGCCGACCCAGATCATCCCGGCGGTGTCACCAGAAACGACGTTCCCGGTCACGCCCGGAAACATCGAAGCTCTTGCGTGGGGCGTGGACAACCGGGTAAAGACACCGTATGCGGAGGCAATGGATTTTTCGATCGAGCGCCAAGTGTCCAATTCCTGGACGATCGAGGCGGCTTATGTCGGACGACTCGGAAAGAGACTGCTGCAGAACCTCGACCTGGCCACGCCGCTCGATCTGGTTGATCCCCGGAGCGGCATGGACTACTTCAAAGCCTCGCAGATGATGTCAGCCGCGAGTCTCGCCGGAGTACCAACAGCGTCGATGAACACCATTCCATATTTCGAAAACATGTTCCCCAACCTGATCGGCAACGGGCTCACCGCCACCCAGAATATCTACCAGCATTTGTGGAGTTCCAGCATCGTGGGGAATGAAACGTTTCCTCTCTATAGCCTGGATACGGGAGCCTTCTACCCTGGCTCGGGATTTACGCCCGGACCGCTGAACCGCTACTTCGCTCCACAATATTCCTCGCTCTATGCGTGGGCTTCCGTGGGAACGGGCAGTTACCATTCAATGCAGCTCTCGCTGCACCACGCCATGACTCACGGCCTTCAGTTCCAGTTCAATTACGTGTATGCCAAGTCAATCGATCTGGGGTCAGACTCCGAGCGGACCGACTACAACAAGGGTCAAACTTTCAGCAGCATCGTCAATGCCTGGAACATCAAGGGAAATCGCGGGCCTTCCGACTTCGACACTCGCCACGCCGTCACCGGCAACTTCAACTACATACTTCCGTTTGGACGAGGAAGAAGCCTTCTCGCGTCTTCCAATCGGGCGTTGAATGCGGTAGTCGGCGGATGGAATATCGCCGGCTTGGTGCACTGGACCAGCGGACTCCCCTTTTCTGGAGTTGATGGTGCAGGATGGGGCACCGACTGGGCCACGCAGAGCTTTGCTTTGGTCTCAGGTCCGGTCTCTTCAGGAGGCCACCACATCGTTAACGGTCAACCGAACGCGTTTTCAAACCCTACGGCCGCATTGGCAAATATCGGCGCGCCCTTTGCAGGAATTTCGGGACAAAGAAACATCTTCCGGGGCGATGGCTATTTTTCAATTGATGGCAGTGTCACGAAAGAGTTTCGAATCATTGAGGGGCAGGTACTGAAGTTTCAATGGGACGTCTTCAACACGACGAATTCGGTCCGCTTCGATCCCCACAGTGTCCAGGGCAACCCGTTCAGCGCGAGCAGCTTCGGCGTCTACAGCAAGCAACTTGTCGACGCCCGGAGAATGCAGGTTTCGTTACGATACAGCTTCTGAGCGTTTATCGTTATTATGGCCCCACGTGCGGATTCCGCGTTCGTGCGGCCCTTCATCGTTGAATGGCAGATGGACACCCAAGGGGGTCGATTGAGATCACACATGGCAAGAATGTCGCCGCTTGCGGCTGGTCTGGCGTTGTGTATGTTCACTTGTGGCGCGTTGGCGCAGCTCCCGCAGCCGGATGGAGGGACGATTGAGCGAGGAGATCTGCCGGTACGGTGGCTTTCGCAACAGCCGAAGTGTATGGAGATTCCCGAGTGGCAGGTGCATGAGTACAACCCGAATCTTTATATCCTGAGGCAATCGCCCTGTACCGACTTCGAGAAGCCCTTCATTTATCTGTTCTTCGGCAAGGACCGGGCCTTACTGATGGACACTGGATCGCGGAATGGGAATCTTGCCCCGGCTCTTCGCCGGACCGTCAAGAATTGGTTGATCCGCAACCAGCGATCCAGTATTCCGTTGATCGTCGTGCATTCGCATCCGCACGACGACCATACCGCGGGCGATGCCGAGGTGCAGGCTATCCATGACCCGGCGATGCCGGTGCAGTTTGTGCCGGCGGAATTGGAAGCGACCAAGCGATTCTGGGGGATTGAACATTGGCCGTCCGACCTCGGGCATGTGGATTTGGGAGGGCGTGTGATCGACATGGTGCCAATTCCTGGACACAGCGACCTGAGCGTGGCATTGTATGACCGAAACACGGCGATCTTGTTGGCGGGCGACAGTCTTTATCCGGGACGGCTCTATGTCCATGATTTTGCCCCGTTTCAGGCGAGCACTGAGCGGCTGGTGAAGTTCACGGAAGGCAAGCCCGTGACCCACATCCTGGGCAATCACATCGAACAGACGAGCACGCCTTTTCTGGACTATCCAGTGGGAACAATGTACCAGCCGAACGAGCATGAGTTGGCGCTATCGCGCGGATCGCTCTTGGAACTCGAAGATGCGTTGCTGTCCATGCATGGCACCGCGCAGCGGATGGCGCTCCGCGACTTCACAGTGTGGCCGGTGGGTGACGACTTCATGCCTCCCGATGCGATGAAGCGATTCGAGAAGCATCAAGCCGAGGAGAAACAGCAGATGTGGGATCACTCGCAGAAGTAGAATTGTGTTTCGGGTGAAGAAGCCCAGGACAGACCGATGGATGTCGGCACAACGATTCGCAAGAGTATGACCGTGAGCTACTGGCTGCTTCTCGCCGCCATTGTGGCCCGCCCCGCGCCGGTGGACAAGCCGCCTCAGAAACCGGCGAAAACAGTCTACGATTACTCGCTTGTCGGGTTCGACAGCAAAGAAATACCGCTTTCCACATTCAAGGGTAAAGTACTGCTCATTGTTAATCTTGCCAGTCAGTCTATTTTCCACGACCAGATCGCAAGACTGGACGAGCTCCAGAAAACCTACAAAGACAAAGGACTGGTAGTCCTTGGCGTGCCGTCGAACGATTTTGGTGCGCAAGAACCGGGTGCGGACGCGGACATACAGAAGAGATACACGGGCGATCTGCACGTGAGCTTCCCGGTGTTTGCGCGCACATCCGTCCGGGGCAAAGATCAAGCGGCGCTGTACAGCTTTCTGACCGATGATAAAAAAGGGCCGACGGGCGGCGAGGTTCACTGGAGCTACACCAAATTCATCGTGGATCGCACTGGCCACGTGGTAGCCCGCTTCGAACCGCATGTGGCTCCGAATTCGCCAGAACTTCAAGTGACTCTCGAAGAGGTCCTTGCGGGCACTTTCAAGCCGCCGGCGCAAAAAGACGATGGAGACGACAAGAAGAAGGACGCGAGCGACCGCCGCGAGGACGAAGCCCGCTAGGCCGCTCCTGCCAGCTACGGCTGTTTCGGACTCAAGCGCCAGACAGCACTGTGGGCATAATCTGTAAGCCAGATCGATCCGTGCCCGACGCGGATGCTGTCTCCTCCTGCGCCGCTCCACTGCTGAACCACCACATTGGTCGCAGGATCAATTCTCGATATCGGGATCTGGAAAACGGTCGCCCACACCGATCCCTCTCCAAACGCTATCTCTCCTCCGGTTCCCGGGATGCCGGCCGCAATCGTTGCTACCAGTTTATTCGCCTTCGTGTCGATGCGAGAGATCGTGCCGTCACCCTGGTTCAGAGTCCACACCGAGCCTGCTCCTGCCGTAAGAAAACGCGGTTGTGGTCCGATGGGAATTGTGACGGCAACCTTGTTCGTTTGCGGATCAACGCGAGTCAGCAGGTTGTGCTCCGTGGAGGTGACCCACACAGCGCCGTCGGCGAAGGCGGGCGCATAGGAACCGGAGGGCATTGTAATTTCGGCCTCCAGCTTGTTCGTGTGCGGATCGATGCGCGCGAGGACGCCCTTCTTGTCCGTCGCCATCCAGACGCTCCCGGCGCCCACGGTGATGCCTCCCTCTGAATCTGCGGGGCCCGCTGGGATCTCCGCCTGAATCTTTCCGGTTTGCAGATCCACACGGACCAGGCTGTGCCCTCCGCAACTCGGCACCCATAGGCTTCCGAACCCCGCCGCAAGTCCCGAGCAGGGCTTGTTGATAGTGACAATGCTCCCTGCACGATTGGTCGCCGGGTCCAATCGCACCACATGGTTCACGTTGGAACTCGTGACCCACACGGCGTCGTCGGTAACAACCATCCAGTCAGGCTCTCCTTCAACTGCGAAGGTTGCTTGCAGGTGCACATCCGTCATCGATCGCTTCACGCCGGGCGCACTCACGCCAGGCCGCGGAGGTTCTGAGTTTTCCGTCTGTCCTTGTGCGAAAGCGTACAACACGAAGGGTGTAATCAAAGCCAGACGAATGAAGGTGCCAGTGCCGCGGATAAGCATGCAGATTCATATCACACGCGTTGGCATTTGCGCGTCATTATCGTGATGAGACACAGAAAATAAACAGCATTCGCTTCTTGAATCGGAACAAGAAAAGAAAACCTGTTGCTTCCCGCAACGTTCCTCGGATATACCTCACTATGCCTTATGACAGAGGCGGGATCGGTGTGCGGACCATCGTCCCAGGGAACGTGGCGTAGGTTGCTGCCCTCGATCTTCAAGCCTTAGTTGACATGACCAAATCAATCTTTCTGAGGCTCGGGACGCTGTTGCTGGCGTGTGCGTTGTCGCCACGGCTGGATTGTGCGCAGCTCGCCTCCAACGATAAGGTACCCCTGACCGAAGGGCAGCAGTTCTACAAAGACAAAATCCGCCCGCTTCTCGTCCAGAACTGCTACAAGTGCCACACCGACGATCCCAACAGCCACTTCCGCGTTGATTCGCGAGCGGCAGTCCTGCAGGGAGGCAAAAGAGGTCCGGCTATTGTTCCCGGCAGCCCTGAACAAAGCCTGCTCATCGAGGCCGTTCGACAGACCAGCGATCTCAAAATGCCCAAGAACGGCAGGCTCGACGAGGAACAGATCGCGGATCTAGTGGCTTGGGTGAAGATGGGAGCACCCTGGGACCCCAATGAGGCTACCGAACCGTTGGCGATCTCCGTGAGTTCTGCCGCCGCCGCTTCTTCGGTCGGCGAGGAATTCTTCGAAAACAAGGTGCGGCCGATCTTCGCCAACGTCTGTTCCGAGTGCCACGGCGACAAGGCCACATCGGGACTGCAAGTGTTTTCTCGCGAGATGCTCCTGCTCGGCGGAAAACGAGGCCCCGCGATCGTTCCCAATGATCCGGAGAAGAGCTTGATGATTCAGGCGGTCCGTCAAACCGGCGATCTGAAAATGCCCAAAGGGGGCAAACTGACGCCCGAGGAAGTGCAGAACCTGACCGAGTGGGTCAGAATGGGCGCTCCGTGGCCCAAGGCGAGACCCCTTCTCGCATCCGGCGCAGGGTCGTTCAAGATCTTGCCCGAAGAACGATCGTTTTGGTCGTTTCAACCGATCAAAATGCCTGCGATCCCGCCGGTGAAAGACGTGCATTGGCCGAAGACAAACATTGACCGCCTCGTGCTCGCGAAGCTGGAAGCCAAAGCAATTGCGCCCGCGCCGCCTGCAGATCGCCGAACGCTGATTCGCCGCGCGACCTTCGATCTTACGGGGTTGCCCCCGACGCCGGAAGAGATCGATGCTTTCCAGAAGGACAAATCCCCGAATGCTTTCGCGAAGGTGGTGGACAAGCTGCTGGCCTCACCCCGTTACGGAGAGCGCTGGGGCCGGCATTGGCTTGACGTTGCGCGCTATGCAGAGGACGACGTGCGCGGTCTCGATCCAAAGGGCCGCGGTTACATGCCGTTCCGCGGCGCATATGTGTACCGGGATTGGGTCATCAAGGCGATCAACGACGATCTTCCCTACGATAAATTCGTACGTTGGCAACTGGCAGGCGATCTCAGCGCAGAGAAAAATATTCGTGACGCACTTCCCGGGACGGCTTTCCTCGGCGGAGGTCCGTGGCTGTGGGACCAGGCGGAGCCGGTGCAGGGCCGTGCGGATGAGCGCAACGAACGCATCGACGCTGTCTCTCGCGGCTTGCTTGGGCTCACCGTCGCCTGCGCCCGCTGCCACAACCACAAGTACGATCCGATCTCTCAAAAAGACTATTACGCGCTAGCTGGCGTCTTCGCGAGTTCCACCTACAAAGAGTATCCCCTGGTGTCAGAAGTACAGGTTGCGTCGTGGCGCGAAAAGGAACAGCGTTTCCTTGACCTTCAAGAAGAGCTGCAGAATTTCACAAAGGCCGAGACCGAACAACTCTCCAGCATCCTCGCCGCGCAAACATCGCAGTACATGGTGGCCGCCTGGCGAGTGACTGGAAAACCGAAGCTCACGGTCGAAGAAGCTGCCGATAAAGACCACCTCGATCCTGAGTTGCTCAGTCGCTGGGTGAAGTTCCTCGCCCAACCGCCCAAGTTCTATCCTTTCTTGAAGGATTGGCAGGCCATGATCGCAGCGGGTGGGAAGGAAGAAGACGAGGCCAAAGCCCTGGCCGACGCGTTCCTGGATCTCGTCCTCCGCGTGGAGACCGCCCAGCGCGCCATCAAGGAGCAGAATGACGTCATCAAGGCCAAAGCCGACGTCAAGAAGCGATCCCGCCGCGATGCGCTACCCAACGAATTTGAGACCGACGATCAGTTCTGTCCCGGTTGCAGCCTTGAACTGAAGACCCTGCCCACGGAGCAGGCCAGCTTATGGGTGGATCTCTTCTTGTTCTCGCTGAGTTCGGACGATGAAAAACCGATGCCGGGCCTCTTCGTATTCGTCGATTGGGGACTGAAACGAAGACTGAATGCCGAGTGGAGACAATACATCGACAGTCTCGAACATCAAGTCGAGAGTCTCAAGAAGTCTCTGGAGCCGCAATATCCGTTCGTCCATGGATTGAGCGACAAGCCCAAACCGGTCAACATCGCGGTGAACCTGCGAGGCAATCCGCACAACCTGGGTGAAGAAGTGCCGCGACGGTTTCTAGCCGTATTGAGCGCGGATCCGGTCACACCGTTCTCTGAGGGCAGCGGTCGCCTGCAACTCGCAAATGACATTGTCGAGAGTCCCCTCGCGGCCAGGGTATTCGTCAACCGGGTATGGAAGTGGCATTTTGGAAGCGGGATCGTGGGCACTCCGGATAACTTCGGCTTCGCCGGCGAGCGCCCGTCGAATCCGGAGTTGCTGGAATACCTCGCGGCCCGTTTTCGAAAGAACGGAATGTCGCTGAAAGAACTGCAGCGCGAAATCATGCTGTCAGCCGTTTACCAGACCAGCGCGCAGGAGTCCAAGGAAGCCCAGGACAAAGATGGCAGCAACCGTCTGTACTCGCACTTCAACCGGCAACGACTGGATGCGGAGTCGATTCGCGACTCGATCCTCTTCGTCGCCGGCGACCTTGATCTCAAGGAAACCGGCGGCCCCTCGAAAGATTTCGGCCCTGAAAACAACCGCCGCACCGTCTACAGCAAGGTCAGCCGCTTTCGTCTGAATAACTACCTGCAGGTATTCGATTTTCCCAACCCGAGCTTCACCGCCGAGCAACGCTTCTCCACTAATGTGCCATTGCAGCGGCTGTACTTCATGAACAACGACTTCGTTTACGTGCAGGCGGGAAAACTGGCCGAGCGTGTCCTTCCACAGCCAAACGACACCGCTCGGATTGAAGAGGCGTATCGGTTGCTTTTCGGGAGGTCGCCGACTGCCCAAGAATTAGCCGTGGGATTGCGCTTCCTGCAGACCACTCCAGAAAAGCCAGGGAATACCGTAAATGGCGAGCCGGTGACCGCGTGGCGCGAATATGCGCGCGTACTCCTGAGCGCCAACGAATTTGAGTTCCTTGATTAGAGAATTTGAGTTCCTTGATTAGAGTATGAAGACTGGAGCGCGAAAATTCAAAGCACGAGCCTTGCGAGTTTCTTAGATGTCAAAGGAGGTTGCATGATTCACATTCCGAGTCCTGGACCGATGAACCGCCGCGAAGCACTCTGCAAGATAGGCGGGGGATTCGGCATGCTGAGCTTCGCCAGCCTGATCGCCGACACGTTCGCCTTTGCCGCCGACAATCCTGCCGCAAGCCCGTGGATGATTAAGGATCCCAACTTCAAACCCAAAGCCAAGCACGTGATCTTCCTCTTCATGAATGGCGGGTTGTCGCAGGTCGACAGCTTCGATCCGAAACCCGTGCTCGACAAATATGATGGAAAGCCATTGCCCGGTGAGACTCCGCAACACGAGCGAAAAACCGGCGGACTGATGAAGTCCCCTTTCACGTTCCAGAAGTATGGCAAGAGCGGCATCGAAGTCAGTGAACTCTTCCCGCATATTGGTGAATGTATCGATGACATCTGCGTGGTCCGCTCTGTCTACACGGAGATCCCGAATCACGAACCGGCCCTGATTATGATGAACAGCGGCGCGAACGTAGCGGGACGCCCGTCCATGGGATCCTGGATCACTTATGGTCTCGGCACCCAGAACAAGAACCTGCCAAGCTTTGTAGTTCTTTGTCCCGATGTGCCCACGACGGTTGGCCCCCCGCTTTGGAACTCGGCGTTCTTGCCGCCCATGTATCAGGGAACCTATGTCACGGACGACGTTCGGTCGAAGGAGTTCGATCCTCAGAAATTAATTCCGAATATTCACAATGAGATGTTCGATCTGGAGCAACAGAAGAAAGAACTCGACCTGGTCACGGAACTGGACCAGCTGAATATGGCGTCGACAAAGACCCATGATCCCCAACTCGAGGCCACGATCGCTGCCCTGGAGACGGCTTACCGCATGCAAACAGAAGCCCCCGACGTCTTCGACGTGCGGAAAGAAACCGACGCCGTTCAAAAGTTGTATGGCGAGGGAAGCACGGCACGCGGCTGCCTGACTGCGGCCCGTCTGATGGAACGCGGCGTCCGCATGGTTCAGGTCTACTACGCGAAGGGCGACCCATGGGATCATCACTTCGACATCCAGTTGCACCGCAAGACAGCGCACGATTCCGATCAGCCGTTCGCGGCGCTAATCAAGGATCTGAAATCCCGCGGACTATTCGACGAAACTCTCATCGTTTGCGGCTCGGAGTTTGGAAGAACCCCCGTCGTCGAGATGGGCAGCGGCTTCATGGGTGGCCAGACGCACAATGGCCGCGATCACAATCCCCACGGATTCACGATGTGGCTGGCCGGTGGCGGGATCAAGGGCGGAATGACCTACGGTGCGACGGATGATTTCGGCTGGAAGGTGGTCGACAAGCCGGTGCATGTCCACGACATTCACGCCACCATTCTCTATCTGTTGGGAATCGACCATACAAAGCTTACGTACCGTTACAGTGGCCGCGACTTCCGGCTGACCGATGTTGCGGGTAATGTGATTCGCGACATCATCGCGTAGAGAATCAACCATTCAGATGCACACGATCATAAGATGAGGAGAAGAAAGAGTTTATGACTTCTCGTTGGCTGACGTGCAGTCTATACGCAGGGATGATTTCTCTGGCCGCGGCATTGGCCGCTGCCTCCGCATTTGCCGCCAAGCTTCAGACCTTCACCGGTATCGTGGGCGATGCGGTGTGCGGGGCCAAGCACACCATGGAAGGCGACGATGTCCACTGTCTTCGCACCTGCATCCAGAGAGGCTCGAAATACGACTTAGTGGTCGGGGACAAAGTTTACGTACTGGACATCAAAGATACTTCGAGCGCCGACACCCTCGACAAGCTGGGCACTCTCCAGGCCAAGGCCAAGGTGAAAGGCGAGGTCAACGGCGACGTCATCGAGGTCGAGTCCGTTGACGCCGCCAAGTAGCTGATCAGCCATGCAAGCGGCGCAAACCCGCGCAACCGCCTCTATTGAAGAACCTGATCGCACCGAGCGGAAATTTGATTGGTGCCGCCATACAGTTTGTGCGAAACTACGCCGCATGTGCGGGCTGACAAGACGGAATGCGAGAGCAAACATCACGCTTGACGTGTACCTCCGCCTGACGAAGATGTGCGTTTGCTGCGGCCCTCCAGCCTCCCTTTAGTTTCGTAAGTTTCGCATCGATTCCCGCGTCCTACAGCGTCCGTCCTTACATCTGAGGAGTCCGTGTATATGAACGATTTGGCAATTCTGTGGGAGGAGACTATTCGGCCCGGAGCTAGTTGGTCCCACGTGCTGAAGCGCGGCACCGCTCTGCGCATCACTGACGTAGAGGGAGGGGCGAATGTCGGCGGAATCTTCTACAACTTTGAATGCCCGGTTGAGCGCTACAACATGCCCGATACGCTGAAGGCGCAGCATATCGCTCGCCTCACCAACGGCTTTGTTCTCTATTCCGATATGGGCCGTATTCTTCTCTCCATCACCGGCGACACCGTCGGCTGGCACGATCCAATTGGGGGAACGTCAAACCAGCAGTTGGTCGAGAGCAAATACGGGCGCGCCACTTACCAGGAAGTTCGCAACGATTGTCACAAAAACGGCCGTGACAGTTTCCTGATCGAACTGGGCAAGTGGGGATTAGGCCCGCGTGACTTGATGGCCAACGTGAATCTGTTCAGCCGCGTCGGGGTTGGCGAAGACGGAAGCATGAGTTTTTCCTCCGGCAATTCCAAGGCAGGCGACTACGTTGAGTTGCGGGCGGAGATGAACGTACTCGCCGTTCTCAATACGTGCCCGCACCCGCTCGACCCCAGTCCTACTTATCAACCCAAGCCTGTGCAAGTGAAGATCCGCCAGGTCGCAGCGCCCGCGGCGGACGATCCATGCCGCCTTTCGCGGCCCGAAAACGGCCGTGGATTCACGCTAACCGAGCGGTATTTCCTTTGAGGACGGATTCATGAGCATAACGACATCCAGCACCCTGATCGAGAGCAAACTCAATCCGGCTCAGGCGATCTACCGCCACGTCATTCCCGCGGGTGAACCGTGGATCCACGAGATCCAGAAGAGACAGTACTTCCGCATCGTCGATCTCCACGGCAACCAGGCGGTTGACACTCTCTTCTACAACGCGCGCGACTATTCCGAGCGCTACAGCGCCCAGGACACAATCCAGCAGCAGCGCAACATTTACTTGACTACCGAGACAAAACTGATTTCCACATGTGGTAGGCCGCTGCTCACGATTGTGGCCGACACCTGCGGCCGCCACGACACGCTCGGCGGGGCGTGTGCCAACGAAAGCAACATGGTTCGCTACGCAATCGACAAACGCCACATGCACGCGTGCCGCAGCAGTTTCCTCAAGGCGGTTGTCGACTGGGATCACGGCATGTCGAAGCGCGACATTACAAGCAACATTAACTTCTTCATGAACGTTCCTGTGACCCCGGAGGGCAAACTCACTTTTGAGGATGGCATCTCCGATCCCGGCAAGTACGTCGAGATGCGCGCGGAAATGGACGTTCTCGCCTTAATCAGCAATTGTCCCCAGTTGAACAACCCTTGCAATGCTTACAACCCGACTCCCGTCGAGGTATTGATCTGGACTGCGGAGCCATGATGTTCCGCAAGGTTCTCATTGCCAATCGCGGGGCCATTGCCTGCCGCATCATCCGCACTCTGCGCAAAATGGGTGTTGCCTCGGTCGCGGTTTATTCGGAGGCAGATCGCCACTCGCTTCATGTCGAGCGCGCGGACCAAGCCGTATGCATTGGTCCGCCCCAGGCCTCGCAGAGTTACTTGTCGATTCCGAAATTGCTGGATGCGGCACGCAAAACAGGCGCCGAAGCGATTCATCCCGGCTACGGTTTTCTGAGCGAGAACGCGGGCTTCGCCGAAGCCTGTGCGGCGTCTGGAGTTGTTTTCATCGGCCCGACTCCGCAACAGATGCGGGATTTCGGCCTCAAGCACACCGCCCGCCAAATCGCATCAGCGAACGGTGTGCCCATGTTGCCGGGGAGCGGCCTGCTCAAAGACGTGGACGACGCACTGCGTGCCGCCGCCCAAGTCGGCTATCCCACCATGCTGAAGAGCACGGCGGGCGGTGGTGGGATCGGAATGCGCCTGTGTAATTCCGCGGAAGAATTGCGCGATGCCTTCGAAGCCGTATCGAGGCAGAGCCAGGCCAGCTTTGGAAGCAGCAGTCTCTATCTGGAGCCCTTTGTCGCAGCGGCCCGGCACATTGAAGTGCAAATCTTCGGAGATGGAAACGGTTCGGTCATCGCACTCGGTGAACGCGATTGCTCAGTGCAACGCCGCAATCAGAAGGTGATTGAAGAGACGCCCGCTCCCGGCTTGCCCGGCAGCGTTCGCGAACAACTCCTGCAGTCCGCCGTACGGCTGGGGAAGGCGATTCACTATCAGTCGGCAGGCACGGTGGAGTTCATCTATGACAACTCCACGGGAGAGTTTTACTTCCTTGAAGTGAATACTCGCCTGCAAGTCGAACATGGCGTGACCGAGGAAGTGACCGGCGTCGATCTGGTCGAGTGGATGGTGAAACAAGCCGCTGGCGAAATGCCGCCGCTGGGCACGATCCAAATCCGTCCCGCCGGATCTTCTATCCAGGTCCGCATCTATGCCGAAGATGCTGCCAAGAATTTTCAGCCGAGCGCAGGCCTCCTCACCCATGTTCAATGGCCAGAAGAAGCGCGGGTCGAGACCTGGGTGGATGCGGGAAGTGAAGTGACGCCGTTCTACGATCCCATGCTGGCGAAGATCATCGTGCGCGGCTCCGACCGGGTCGAGGCGGGTGAACGTCTGCGCACCGCGTTGCAGAGTTGCGAACTCTCTGGCATTGAGACCAACCTCCCTTACCTCAAGCAGGTCGTCAGCCATCCCGCCTTTCAATCGGGCGGCGTCACGACTTCGTTCCTGCGAGAGTTTCCCTATCAGCGGCGCGCCATCGATGTGCTGGAGCCCGGAACGCAGACCACGATTCAGGATTATCCCGGCCGGCTGGGGTACTGGCACGTCGGCGTGCCTCCCTCGGGCCCCATGGATCCTCTGGCATTTCGCTTCGCCAATCGCCTCGTCGGCAACGAGGAAAATGCGGCGGGACTTGAGATCACCCTCACTGGACCTACGCTGCGATTCGCCTGCGATACGCAGATCGCACTGACGGGCGCGGATTTCGGAGCGAGGTTGAATGGCAGGCCAATGTCGCAATGGCAGGCAGTACAGGTCAGCCGGAATTCCCTCCTCGAACTGGGAACTGCCTGCGACTGCGCGCGAGCCTACCTCGCCGTTGCCGGCGGTCTCGAGGCTCCGCTGTATCTGGGAAGCCGCGCCACTTTCATCCTCGGCAAGTTCGGAGGGCGGTCGGGCCGCGTGCTGCGTCCTGGCGACGTGCTCCACTTCGGCGGGACCGATGGCGTTTCGCGCGAGGCGCGCACGCTGTCTCCCACTGCCATTCCGCAATACAATCGCGAGTGGGAGATCGGAGTACTCTACGGCCCGCATGGCGCGCCCGACTTCTTCGCGGCGGAAGACATCGACATGATCTTCTCGACGCCGTGGAAGGTCCACTACAACTCGGATCGCACGGGCGTGCGGTTGATCGGCCCCAAGCCCCGCTGGGCGCGCAAAGACGGTGGCGAGGCGGGACTCCATCCTTCTAATATTCACGACAACGCGTACGCTATCGGAACCATCGACTTCACCGGAGACATGCCGGTAATTCTCGGCCCAGACGGGCCGAGTCTCGGCGGCTTTGTGTGTCCGGCAACCATCGTCGAGGCGGAGCGATGGAAGATGGGACAGCTGAAAGCCGGCGACATTGTGCACTTCCGCGCCCTCTCGCTCAAGCAGGCAGAAGTACTGCAAGCTAAGGTTGAGACGCTCCTGGAGACGCTAAGCGGCAACTTTCCAGCATTGTCGGCCGCGACGCGCGAGAATCCCGTCGTCTCGAATCGTCCCTCATCCAGCGCCGCTCCGGCGATGGTTTGCCGAGCCGATGGCGACCGTTACCTGCTGCTCGAATACGGCCAGAACGTGCTGGACCTTAACCTGCGGTTCCGAGTCCACGCCCTTGAGCAGCAGCTTCAGGCCGCAAACTTGCGTGGAATCATCGATATCACACCGGGCGTACGATCCCTGCACATTCACTACGATTCGCGCCTTCACCGCGAGGAACTGATCGAGGCGCTCGATGCCTGCGAACGGCGCATCCCCGAACTGGACGACATCACGGTCGAATCCCGCGTCGTGCACCTGCCGCTCTCCTGGGACGATCCCGCCACGCAGTTGGCCATTCGCAAGTATATGCAGGGCGTGCGGCTCGACGCACCGTGGTGCCCCAG
>Ga0070733_10001255_pt1 | contig 19068 bp, 14 predicted proteins | sample Coa_R1_9_FD_66450 | JGI IMG/M metagenome (GOLD analysis project Ga0070733, IMG submission 66450) | Surface soil microbial communities from Centralia Pennsylvania, which are recovering from an underground coalmine fire - Coalmine... | ecosystem: Environmental > Terrestrial > Soil > Unclassified ... | reverse complement strand
TCCCACCACCCGAAATTCGTATCCCGGAAAAATAAACAAGTTTGCTTCCCCCGCTCCCGCCCGAACCTCTGCCGTGGGTACCCCATTTCTCGCACGTTCTTTGTGCGAGAAGTGGGGACTTTCGCTTTGCGCGGCATACTCCAGCGTCCGCACCGATGTCGTCCCTACCGCCACCACGCGACGCCCCTCCCGCCGCGCCCGCCCAATCTTCCCGGCTGCTTCCTCCGAAATCGAATACCCCTCCGCATGCAGTTTGTGCTCTTCCACTTTCTCGACCCGCACCGGCTGAAACGTGCCCAATCCCACATGCAGCGTAATCTCAGCCGTCTCGATTCCGCGCGCGCGCATCCGCAGGAGAATCTCCGGCGTGAAATGCAGCCCCGCCGTCGGAGCCGCCACCGATCCCCGCTCCCGCGCATACACCGTCTGATACCGCTCCCGGTCTCCCTGCGCATCCGCCCGCGCAATGTAAGGCGGCAGCGGCACATGCCCAATCTTCTCCAGCACTCGAAAAAAATCGTTTGCCGGGTGCCCCATTTCTCGCGCGCTCTTTGTTCTTGTTCTTGCGCGAGAAGTGGGGATTTTCGGCTGTGGAGTCTCCGCAAACCGAATCCGCCGCTCCCCGAACTCGCCCCGCCCGATCACCTCCGCCTGCAACTCATCGCTCTCGCCAAAAAACAACCGCTCCCCCACCCCAATCTTCCGCCCCGGACGCACCAGGCACTCCCATTCATTCGGTTCGGCGCTCATCTGTCGCGTCAGCAACACTTCAATCCGCCCCTGCGGAAACTCCTGAGGTTGCCCCACCCTGGTCGCGCCTTTTGCGACAGGGTGGGAAGTCTGATTCACCGGGTGCCCCAGTTCTCGTCCCCGGCGTCCATACAGCCGCGCCGGAAACACCCGCGTGTTGTTGAAGACCACCAGATCGTCCGGACGGAGCAGGTCCGGCAACTCCCGGAATTGCCGGTCCTCGTACCCGCCGTTTTTCCCCAGCCGCAGCAGGCGCGATCCCGCGCGGTCCGCCAGCGGTTCCTGGGCAATCAATTCTTCGGGAAGGTCGTAATGGAAGTCGGAAACCAGCACGGCTCCGATTATAGGCAGTTCGGTCCGCAGGCCGACGGATGAGACCCCCAGCGGATCGAGTCCTCACGGGAGCTGGAGAATCCGGTTGTCTGTCAGCATTCACTGCTGCTACTATGCGGATGCTCGAGTGCGGCCTGCTGTCGTTTTTTGTTCTCCCTGGATGGTCATGCCGACGGAACGCAAACATAGGGAAGAGATCGTCCGCTACGGACGCATGCTGCACCAGCGCGGCTTCGTCGCCGCCATGGACGGCAATCTCTCCGTCCGCCTCCAGGGCGACCGCATCCTGGTCACGCCGACCTGCGTCAGCAAGGGTGACATGCGCCCGGCCGACATGGTCATCGTGGATCTCGACGGCAATCGCGTCTCCGGCCGCCGCCACGTCACCAGCGAAATCGGCATGCACCTGCTGATCTACCGCACCCGCGAAGACGTTCAGGCCATCTGCCACGCCCATCCTCCCACCGCCACCGGATTCGCCGCCGCCGGCATTGCCCTCACCGAGCCTCTGGTCTGCGAAGTGGTCATGGGCCTCGGCTGCATTCCGCTGGCCCGCTACGGCACGCCCGGAACTTCAGAACTCGCCCAAACCCTCGAGCCTTACGTGCCTAATTACGACGCGATTCTCATGTCGAATCATGGCGTCGTCACCTACGGCGACACCCTCGAGCACGCTTACATGAAGATGGAAACCGTCGAACACTTCGCCCAGATCGCCCTGGTCACGCACCTGCTCGGCCGCCAGCAGCCGTTAAAAGAAGTCGAAATCGAAAAACTCCTCCTCGCCCGCACCAAATATTTCGGCGCCAAGATGGCCGCCTCCATGCCCCTGCCCCGCGCCCCGCAAAAAGTCAGCTAGACCGCACTGCCAACGCCCAACGCTTGTCCTGACTTGCCCTCAGCCCGCAGCCACAACAAATTCCTGCGTTACCGTGTCGTCTTTTGCCTGTCATTTCCGATTTCCCCGCTAGGGGGAGGAGTCTGTGGAGTAGCAGCCACCCTCCTTCGTTGACTCGGCCGGACCTTGAACCTAAGATTTCAGCCCAATGATTGGCGAGACCATCTCGCACTACCGCGTCGTCGAGAAACTGGGCGGCGGCGGGATGGGTGTGGTCTACAAAGCCGAGGACACCGACCTCGGCCGCTTCGTCGCCCTGAAATTCCTGCCTGACCACCTGGCTCAGAATCCACAGGCCCTCGACCGCTTTCGCCGGGAAGCCCGTGCCGCTTCCGCGCTGAATCATCCCAACATCTGCACGATCTATGAAATCGGTCATCATCAAGATAGCCAATTCAACACCCGCCAGTTCATCGCCATGGAGTTCCTGCCGGGCGCAACTCTGAAGCATCGCATCGCCGGGCGGCCCATGGAAACCGATCTGATCCTGTCGCTGGCCATGGAAATCGCCGACGGCCTCGACGCCGCCCACGCCGCCGGAATCATCCACCGCGACATCAAGCCGGCGAACATCTTCGTCACTCAGCCCGGTCACGCCAAGATCCTCGACTTCGGACTGGCGAAGGTGCTCGCGAAACCAGCCTCGTCGGGAAGCGATTCGGTGACCGTCTCCCTCGACTCCGACGCCTCGCAGCTGACCAGCGAAGGCGCTTTGTTAGGCACCGTGGCTTATATGTCGCCCGAGCAGGTGCGGGCGAAGGAACTGGACGCCCGCAGCGACCTGTTCTCCTACGGCGCGGTGCTGTACGAGATGGCAACCGGCAAGCCGCCGTTCGATGGATCGAGCGCCGGCGAGATCTGCGGCGCGATTCTTTACCAGGAACCGCCGCCGCCATCGCAGATCAATGCCAGCGTTCCTCCGGCTCTGGAAGCCGTGATCCTCAAAGCGCTTGAGAAAGACTGCAGCCTGCGCTACCAGCACGCTGCCGACATCCGTGCGGACCTGCAACGAGTGAAGCGCGACACAGAGTCGGGTGCCTCGTCCGCTCCGCGGCGTTCCACAGGCCCGGCGAGTGAGAGCAAGCCCGGGCGGACGAAGGCTTCCGCCCCTCCACACGCTTTCTCGCGGCAGGACGGCTATATCGTCGCGACTCTGCTGGTGGCTGCTTTGATTGCTGGCGGCCTGTACTACCGCTCCCGCCAACACGCTGCCCACGCTCTCACCGAGAAAGACACCATCGTTCTCGCCGACTTTGCCAATAGCACCGGAGATGGGGTCTTCGATGACACGCTCAAGACCGCGCTCAGCGTCTCGCTGAACCAGTCTCCATTTCTGAACGTGCTCCCGGAGAATAAAGTCGCGGCCACCTTGAAATTGATGTCCCGTCCCGCTGACACGAAACTCACGCCCGAAGTCACTCGCGAGCTTTGCCAGCGCGCGGGCAGCAAGGCTTATCTGGCCGGCTCGATCGCCAGTCTGGGCAGCCAATATGTGCTGGGATTGAAGGCGGTGAGTTGCCAGAGCGGAGAGCCGCTGGCTGAGAGGCAGGTGACGGCAGCGGGGAAGGAGAAGGTGCTGGACGCGCTGGGCGAAGCGGCATCCAGGATGCGCAGCGAACTGGGCGAGTCGCTGGCGTCGGTGAAGGAGCTCGACTTTCCGCTGGAACAGGCCACCACATCCTCGCTCGAAGCGCTCCAGGCTTACAGCCTTGGCGAAAGGGCTCGTGCCGGGACCGGCCCTGCTGCCGGTGTGCCTTATCTTCAGCATGCCATCGAACTCGATCCGAATTTTGCCTTGGGCTACCTGGCGGTCGGCAACGCTTACTACAGTATGGGTGAGGTGGGACGCTCCAGCGAATATCTCACTAGGGCTTTCCAGCTGCGGGATCATGCCAGCGAGCGGGAAAGGCTCAAGATTGCCGCCGAGTATTACGAACTGGTAAGCGGAGAACTGGAGAAAGCAGAGCAGATTTATCGGGAATGGATTGCCGGCTACCCACGAGACGCCGCAACCCATAATAGTCTCGGTGCCGTTTACACCGCGCAGGGACGGAACGACCAAGGAGTGGAAGAGTACCGCGAAAGCATGCAGCTCGCTCCAGAACAAGGGGACGTATACAGCAATCTCGCTTTTAGCCTGCTTGCCTTGCAGCGCTTCGATGAAGCCGGGCAGACGATCCGGCTGGCGCAGGGACGGAAACTGGAGAATAGCGGGTTTGCTGAGGTTCTCTACACTTTGGCTTTTCTTCGGGGCGACTCTTCAACTATGGGGGAACAGCAGCAATGGTTCGCGGGCAAGTCGGCAGAGAACATAGGTCTGTCACTGGCATCGGACACGGAGGCATTCGCCGGTCATCTCTCCAAAGCGCGGGAATTGACGAAGCGCTCCGTCGACTCGGCGATCCGCACCGACAGCAAGGAAACGGGAGCCATTTGGCTGGAGAATTCCGCATTGCGCGAAGCCGCTTTCGGCAACCTGCCCGAGGCCAAGCAAGAAGCGGGGGAAGGATTAAAGCTGGTTCCGACGAGTCAGGGTGTGAAGGTCGAAGCCGCTCTCGCCTATTCGATGGCCGGTGATAGAACGCGGGCTCAATCGCTGGCGCAGGATATTAACCAGCGATACCCGTCAGGTACGCAAATGCAGTCGCTCTGGCTGCCGGCAATTCAGGCGCAGTTGGCGCTGAACGGAAAGAACCCAGCTTCCGCCCTGAGTACGCTGCAACCTGCGTTGCCGCCCATCGAGTTCGGGTCAATTCCGTTCGCCACCAATAGCTCCTGCCTCTATCCCACATACATCCGCGGCGAGGCATATCTGGCAGCCGGGCAGGGCACCGCTGCCGCCGCCGAGTTCCAGAAAATCATCGACCACAGCGGCATCGTCTGGAACTGCTGGACGGGCGCGTTAGCCCATCTGGGCGTGGCCCGTGCCAACGCGTTGCAAGCCGGATATGCTCACGTAGGGGCGGACGCATTCGTCCGCCTGGCCCAGCGAAGCTCCGCAGCATCCTCGCCCGCCGATCGCGACGCCGCCCGCGTCCGCGGCCTCGCCGCCTACAAAGACTTCCTTACCCTCTGGAAAGACGCCGACCCGGACATCCCGATCCTCAAGCAAGCCAAAGCCGAGTACGCGAAGTTGCAAGCTTCGGAATGACCCTTACTCCCCGCCGATCCTGAACCGCATGCCCGCCCGGAAATTCGCGCGCAGCGCCGGATACCCGGTCACTTCCTCATAAGAATGATCAAGCACGTTTTCCGCGTTGGCATAAATCGTGACGCGCGAATTGATCTTGCACCATCCCCCCAGGTTCAGAAGAAAATACCCGGGCGCATGGTTGATATTGAATCCATCAAAATCTGAGTCCGGCCGCGGGCCGACATAGCTCCCGCCCAGCGTCCCGCCCCAGCGCGAGGCGAGATAGCTCAGCAGGGTCGTAGCCGAATGCCGCGGCCGCCGCAGCAGGGGATCTCCCTGGGCGTAGGGCGCGAAGCTGCCGGCCGGCGCCAGCAGGATCTGGGTGGAAGTGTAAGTGTAGGAACTGTTCCAGGAGAGCCGCTGCGTAATCCGGCTTTGCAGTTCCACTTCCACGCCGTGCGCCAGCGATTTTTCCAGATTCTCGTACTCTCCCTGAAACGTCGTCGGATTGACGGTCTCGAACTCGATCTGGTCGTGAAACAGATTGTTGAAGTAATTCGCCACCAGAACAAAGCGGCTCAGAAAATTCTGCTGAAACCCGGCTTCCAGCGCGCGGTTGCGCTCCGCCTTCAGGTTCGGGTTGGGTAGCTGGTACTGGCTGCTGACAAAAGTCTCCTCAAAGCGCGGCTCCTTGATGCCGGTGGCGAAGGACCCGTTGAATCGCGTCCCGGAAAAAATGTGCCCGCCGCGCAGCGCCTGAAATCCCAGCGCCACGCGGGGAACGCCCACATTGCCGAATGTGGTGTTATGAACAAACCGCACTCCCGCGACCAGGTTCAGGCGGCCCAGCGTCAGCGCCTGCTGCACGTAGGCCGCTTGGTTCAGCCGTAAGCCTTGACCATAGCTGGCATACAAGGCCGGAATCGGATCGTTCACCGAGCCATTTTCGTCTTCGAACTCGTAGCCCACGGTAGTCTGCGCCCAGCTGCGCTCGGCATAGTCTCCCTGATAATCGAAGCCCGCGCGGTTCATGTTCACCAGCGCTTCAAACGGCGTGTTGATGGTGCCAAACGGCGTGTTTTCAGGAGAAACCCCGGTGTCCAGGTTCGTGGCCTTCAGGTTGAACTCAAACCCCGTGAAGTGCTGCGTCCAGTTCGGCCCCGTTTTCACCGCCAGATCGAGGCTGGCCAGAAAATTATTCTGCCGCGCCCGCCCGCCCAGATCGGGGGAAAGAACGTAGGTGGTGCCAAACTCATTGAACGTATTGTTGCCATTGAAATTCCACGCCCCCGGCGCGCCGGTCACGCTGTTGTCGTGACGCACCCGCAACCGGAGCGAGATCTGATCGCTGGGTGCGAACCCCGCGTTCATTCCCTCCAGCGAGTTCGAATAGTCGTCATTCGGGCCGGATCCGCTGGTGTTGAACTGGCTGCCGAAGACGTTATAGTCGAAGCGTCCGCGCGCTCCCGCCAGCGAAGCGTAGCCGCTCTCGGTCCCGTAGTTGCCGGCATCGGCGCCAAACTGCAGCTCGGGGATGCGCGTGCTTCCGGTGCGGGTCCAAACCTGCACCACGCTGCTCATCGCATCCGAACCGTACAGCGTGCTCTGCGCTCCGCGCAGGAATTCCAGCCGGTCGGCCTGCGCCAATGAGAGAGTGCCGAAGTCGATCGTCCCACCGGCCTCGGTCACGCTGACGCCATCCACCAGAACTTTGTTGTAATTGGAATTTCCGCCGCGCACGAACAGAGACGACAATCCTCCGCGCTGCCCTGCCGTATTCACCACGGCGCCCGGCAGAAAGCGCACCGCATCGTCGGCCGAGATCGGATTCATGGTCGTCAGCTGCGCTCCGCTCAGCGCGTCCACGTCCGCGCCCGCCGCTTCGCCCGGCACCGGAGTCCGTGTCGCCGTTACCACCACCGTTTCTGCCGCCGGCGCCAAACGCAGATTCACCGTGATCTCGGTTTTATCTTTTTTTGCCTCGACCTTCTGCACCGCGAATCCCGCGGCCAGCACCGTGATCCGGTACGGACCCTCCTCCTGCGTCCGCAGCACCGCCACTCCCTCCGCCGACGTCGTCTCCATTCCCAGCACGCGCCCGCCTTCGGCGCTCCCGAGCGACACTTCCGCCCCGGCCACCACGGCCCCCTGCGGATCCACTACTTTCACTTTGATCTCGGCAGCCGACGCAGCCGCCCTAAGACAAACCAGAGAAATTGCCAGAGACACAACCAGAAAAATGCGGCGCATGACCATCCTCCTTTGCACGCGAAAGAGGTTGAGGTTGACGGAACGCGCCGGTCTCCTGGCTTCGCGAGTAAGGATGAGTTCTCATCCACTTCCGCCCACGGCCTTCCCGGGACTCACTCCCAGTGACCGCGAGCCATTTCCTCGCTTACAGTTGCGCGGCAGCGCGGGATTCACACCCGCTTCCCTGTCTTCGCCGAGCGGCAAAGACGCGCATTCCACTTAAAGATGGCAAAGATCGAAACCTCGGAAGTTCAAAACTCCCGAGCGCTGAAATTAAACCTACCCCGGCGCGAAAGTCAACCGCGAGAAAACCGCTATTTCCTCCACTTCCCCACCAGCCACAACAACAACGTCAACACCACGCTGACCACCATGGAGGTCGCCAGCGGAAAATAGACGGTCGTATTCTTGCCGCGATAAAGAAAGTCTCCCGGCAGCCGGCCGATCGGGAAATTGGTCCGCGCCAGCAGGGTCAAGACGACTCCCGCCACGACCAGACATATGCCCAGCACGATTAGAAGCTTGCCCAAATCACTCATTTCAATTTACCCACGCCAATTCACCCATGCCAACCCTCGCCCTTCGTCTGCGCCGCCTATGTACTTTCGGGCTTTGAAGGCAGAGCAAAATCTTGCAACACTATCTCCTAGCGCGCCATCCGTAAGCGGCCCCTTCGATCTTCCACTTCGTCTGCTATCGGCCCATTCGGTTACCAAATTGCTATTAACCCTGAAAGATAGGGCAGCAAGATCGCCGAGGAGACATCCCTATGCGCTTTAATCCGCCCTGTTCCAGAGCCAAATTTCTGCACAAAAGTGTAACAACCCTGCTCCTGGCGGCGTTCTCGCTTGCCGCCTGCGCCCAGCTGGTTTCGCAGGATGTCCTCACCTATCACAACGCCAACTCGCGGGACGGCCTGAATAATCAGGAATCCATCCTCACTCTCACCAACGTCAACTCCGCCTCATTCGGCAAGCTGTTCACGGTCGCGGCCGATGGCCTGGTAGACGCTCAGCCGCTGATTATCTCGAACCTGGTGGTCCAGGGCGCATCCCACAACGTGCTGATCGTGGTCACCGAGAATGACACTGTCTATGCCTACGATGCCGATACCGGCGCGAATCTCTGGCACGTAAGCGCTCTTCCGTACGGCGAAACCGCGTCTGACGATCGCGGATGCAGTCAGGTCACGCCGAAAATCGGCATCACCTCCACTCCGGTCATCGTGCGCCCGGCCGGTTCGAATCCCGTGATCTACTTCGTGGCCATGTCCAAAGACAGTTCGGGAAATTACTACCAGCGCCTGCATGCGCTCGACGCAACCACCGGCGCCGAACTGCACAACGGACCGGTCGTGATCAACGCCAAGTATCCCGGCAACGGCGACAATAGTTCCAACGGCTACGTGATCTTCGATCCCGCGCAATACAAAGAGCGCGCCGGACTGCTTCTGATCGGCAGCACCGTCTATCTGGGCTGGGCTTCGCACTGCGACGCCCGTCCTTATACCGGATGGATCATGGGCTATGACATCAATACGCTCGCGCAGACCACCGTTCTCAACCTTACGCCCAACGGCAACGAGGGCGCGATCTGGGGCGCCGGCGCCGGCATGGCGGCCGACGGAAACGGCGACATCATTCTGCTCGACGCCAACGGCGTTTTCGACACCACCCTCAACACTTCGGGATTTCCCTCCGATGGCGACTACGGCAACGCTTTCCTCAAAATCAAAACCAAAGGTGGGTTGGCGGTCGCCGACTATTTCGAGATGTACAACCAGTCTTCGGAAAACGGCAATGACGTTGACCTCGGTTCCGGCGGAACCTTGCTCCTCTACACCAAGGACTCCGCCGGCACGATCTTGCCTCTCGCCGTGGGCGCCGGAAAAGACTCGAACCTCTACGTCGTCAACCGCAATAGCATGGGCAAATTCAACGCCGACAACAACAATGCGATTTACCAGGAACTCGCCGGAGCTCTCCCCGGCGGCGTCTGGTCCATGCCCGCGGCTTTCAACGGACGCGTCTACTACGGCTCGGTCGGCGCTCCCATCCAGGCCTTCGGTCTCAAGAATGCCAAGCTCGAAGCCACGCCCGTGGCCAGAACTTCCAACGCCTTTCAATATCCTGGCGCCACCCCGAGCATCTCGGCCAATGCGGGGAAAAACGGCATCGTCTGGGCGGTCGAAAGCTCCAGCCCCGCCGTGCTCCACGCCTACAACGCCGCCACGCTCGTCGAACTCTACAACTCCAATCAGGCCGCGGGAGCCCGCGACCACTTCGGCAACGGCAACAAGTTCATGACCCCCACCATCGCCAATGGCAAGGTGTACGTCGGCACGCCGAATAGCGTCGCCGTCTTCGGCCTGCTCTCGAAATAGTCCGGGTCATGTGGCGCGGGCACTCTTGCCCGCGGATCTTGTCTTCGTGACCGAAGCATGCTGGGTGCCCCACTTCTCCCCCGTTCTCGGAAGAAGTGGGGATTTTGTTTTCGTGTGTCGAAAGCGAATTCTGGTCTCCACCTCCGTGCACTCTGCACCACAAAGTACTTGACCGCAGTCAGGCCCAGCCTTTATCCTGCTCTCATGTCCGAGACGCGAACCCACCGCTATCGCCGGTTCCGCCGCGTTCCTCTACGCGCCGCCGGCGAGGCCGATCGCGGCCCCAACCCGGCCCCTGATCCGGCCGACGACCTCCGCTTCATCCGCGACACCATGGAGCGGACCTCGGCCTTCACCGCCGTTTCCGGCCTCGGATACATCATCCTCGGCTCGACCGCGCTCGCGGCTGCCTGGCTTGCCGCCCGCCAGCTTTCTTTCGCGGCCTGGCTCCGTGTCTGGCTGGCCGAGGGGCTGCTCGCCGTCGCCATCGGAATTCTCTCCTGCGCCTGGAAAGCCAACCGCCGCGGTCTGCCGCTGTTCTCCGGCCCCGCGCGCAAGGTTGCGCTCGGGCTCTCGCCGCCGCTTCTCGCCGGAGCCTTCCTTTCATTTCTGCTTTTTCGTGCCGGCCTTTTCTCCGCCCTGCCCGCCACCTGGCTCCTGCTTTACGGCGCCGGCATCATGACCGGAGGCGCGTTCTCGGTCGCCATCGTCCCGGTCATGGGACTGTGCTTCATGCTGCTCGGCGGACTCGCGGTGCTCGCGCCCGCGGCCTGGGGAAACTGGTTTCTCGCCGCCGGCTTTGGCGGACTTCATCTGTTTTTCGGATTTCTCATTGCCCGGAGGCATGGTGGCTAAGGCTCAAACCCAGCGCCGGCAGCCGGTTTCACCGCACCGCCCGCGGGTTCATGCGCCCGCCCTCGCGCCCGAGCTGCCGGAACTCGACCGCCTCATTCACGAACGCATCCGCCTTGGCATCGTCAGCGCGCTCGCTACCAACGACTCGCTCAGCTTCAACGATCTCAAGCGCGTTCTGAAAACCACCGACGGCAATCTCAGCGTCCACGCCCGCAAGCTCGAAGAGGCGCAATACATTTCCTGCGTGAAGTATTTTGAAGGACGCGTCCCGCGCACCGAATACCGCCTCACTCCCGCCGGTCGCCGCGCCCTTTCGCATTACCTCGATCAGATGGAGGAGTGGATTCGCGTCACCCGCGAAGATCGCTAGAGTCTACGATTTCCGACGCCTAATTCCGAAACTTGGATGGTCGCCTCCGGAGTCACGGCGGGTGCCCCACTTCTGCCCGGTTTTGGCAGAAGTGGGGGTTTTGCTGGCCACTGGCCACTGACCACTGAGGCAAAAAAAAGCGGCCGGTTTCCCGGCCGCCTCGTCTTCTTGTTCAAGTCTGCTTACTGCACGGTCAGCGTCAGCGTCACCGTGTGTGCGCTGGTGTTGCCGTTATTCGTGCCCGCGGTGCCGGAGGCCGTCACGGTCACGGTGTAGGTGCCCGCCGGCGTTCCCTGATTCGGCGGAGGCGTTACGATCAGCTGCGTGTTGCCGCCGCCGCAGCCCACGGTGCTGAACATCACTCCAAGCACCATCACGCCCAGCAGCATGGCGACGCGCCGGTTGCTTTTCTTCAAGCCCTCTTTTTTCGCTAACCCAGCCAGCACGAGTCCGAAGAAGCCCATGCCGCTGAGGCTGGCCAGCACGAATCGTGCGCCGCGATGCGGATCCGAATCATGCAGCGCATTCGCCGCCGAACTCGCCGCGGTGGTCACCAGCGACACCGTCGTGGTCATCGGCGGATTGCCGTTCGGAGTCAAAGTCGTGTTCGAGAAGTTGCAGGTCGTCTCCGCCGGCAGCGTGCCGCAACTGAAGGTCACCGTCCCGTTGTAGAAGTTGCGCGGCGTCAGCGTGATCACATACGATCCGGTGCCTCCCGCCGAGACCGTTGCGCTCGACGGATTCGCGGCCACGTTATAGTTCGGCGCCTCGCCGCTTCCGCTGGCGTTCAGCAACACCGTTGCCAGGGAGGTTCCGTCTTCGGTGACCGTGACTGCGTCCAGAGCGCCGTCGTTGTTCACGTCGGCCAGCGCCACGGCCGGCGAGTAGCTCGCCGTCGGAAATTCCGTCGGACTGCCGAACGTCCCGTCCCCGTTGCCATACAGGGTCCCGATCGTTCCATAGCTGAGGTTCGTGTAGACCAGGTCCGGAACTCCATCTCCATTGATGTCCCCGATCTTCACGTAGTGCGGGAACGGCAGATAGAAGATGGTGGACTGCAGCGAAGTCGGATATACCGCGCTCGGCGCTCCAAACACGTTCGTACTGCTGCCGGCCGCGCCGTTGTTCAGCGCGACGACGATTCCCATGGTGCCCGTCACCGACGTATCGTCAATGGTCACGGCCAGGTCCGGGAAGCCGTCGCCGTTCAGATCGCCGATCGCGACATAGGTCGGCCCGGTTCCGATCGGATAATCCGTCTCCGCGCCGAAAGTTCCGTCGCCCTTACCCGTGGTGCTGCTGACGTTGCCCAACAGAACCGCTACGCACGAGCACGAGGGCACAGGCGCCACCACGTCAATCGCGCCGTCGCCATTGACGTCCGCTGCGGCCAGCGTGGTCTGAGCCGGATTGTTATACGTGTACGATACCGGGCTTCCAAACCCGCCCGCCGCGCCGTTATTGAGCGCCACTTCAAACCCTGCGCCGCTTCCTTCCGCCGCCACGATATCCGGGTAGCCGTCGCCATTCACATCCAGAGCGACCACCTGTCCCGTGTTCCCGGTTGGAATGGTTGGCCCCGGCTGAAATCCTCCCTGGCCGTCGCCGTAGAAAATCTGCACATCGCCGTTCGTGTTATCCGCGGCCGCGATGTCCAGCTTGCCATCCTGATTGAAGTCCCCGACCGCGACATAGCCCATCTGTCCGCCGGAGCCGTAATTCACTCCGGGCATCAGCGTGCCGTCGCCGCGCGACAGAAACACCGTGATCCCGACCGTCGGATCGTTCAGCGCATTTCCAATCACTACGTCTGGAATGCCATCCCCGTTGAAGTCACCCGTGGCGATGTCCAGCCCCTGCGTCTCGGCAGTGTCTCCCGTCGCAGTGTAGAAGTCGGCCGCCGCCCGGAACGTTCCGTCCCCGTAGCCCTTCATGTACACGAGGTTGTACTGGCCATCGGTGACGGCCAGGTCGGGCAGTCCGTCGCCATTGAAGTCATCAATAACTGCCGCCGTGAAGGCAAATCCGCCGGCCGCATAGCCGACGGTCGGCACCTGCACCGTCCCGTCGCCGTTGCCCAACATCACCGTCAGATCGCCCGAATAATCGTTCGTGACCACCACATCGGCCTTGCCGTCTCCATTTACATCGCCCAGCGAGACCGCCGACGGCACCGTCCAGGCCTTCCCGGACCCTCCTGCCATCGCCGTCTGGTAATACACGCCCGGGGCGAAGCCTCCGCTGCCGTTGTTCACGTAGACCGTGATCGTGTTGGCCTGCGGATTCGCGCTCACGATCTCAGGAAAGCCGTCTCCGTTCATGTCGCCCACGGCGTTGCCGTCGCCGTCATACACGCCATCGGGAGTCGAAACCAGCACGCCCGCGGCGTACCCCGTGCCGTTCGCCAGAAACACCGTCAGTTCGCCCGTACTCGGGTCGTCATCCGCGAAATCCAGTTTCCCGTCGCCATTGAAATCGGCGAACACCACCGCCGATCCCACCGGCCCGCTCAGCACTACCGACGTCGGCGTTCCAAACGTCCCGTCGCCGTTGCCCAGCAGCGTCCACACATTGCCCGGCGTCGAAGAATCCACAATCACCGCGTCCATCTTTCCGTTGCCCACGTCGTACAGGATTCCTCCGGCCAGCGCGTTCGCGGTCACGACCGTGTTGATCGGAGTTCCAAAAGTTCCATCGCCGTTGGCCAGCATCACGTCGAGGCTCGCCGGAGTTCCCGAGCCCAGCGATCCCGGCTGATGCACCACCACCAGATCCGTCTTGCCGTCGCCATTGACGTCGCCAACCACGAACGCGTCCACCGTATTCGACGGAATCGCCGTCAGCACCGGCGCCTGAAACGTTCCATCGCCGTTGCCCAGCGCCACCGACGCCGAAATCGCGTACGAGCCTCCGCTCTGATTCACCACCATGGTCAGAAGGTCGGGCTTGCCGTCGCCGTTGAAATCGCCTTCGACCGCCGCATTCGACGCCACATCTCCGCCCGCCGCAATCTGCGCCGCGCTTACAAATCCGGCCGCGCCGGAAACCGGGCCGCCATTCCGATGCGGTTTCACCCCGCGCTGCGCCTGGGCGCTATCCGGCCGCGCCGCGCCGCGCTTGCCATTCAGGTCCGCCAGTTCCGCCGCCATGCGGTCGGCAAACTTCGACTGTCCCGGCTTCGGCTGCAGATGAAACTGATGCGACATGGCAAAGCTGCGCCCATCCTTCGACGGCGCCGCCGCAGCCAGCATCGTGCTCAGCACGATCGCCAGGCTAGCGATTCCGCAGCTCACCAACTTTTGATTGATTCTCATGATTCTCCCCCTGAACCAACAGCGAAGACCAACGACGAAGACCAAATCCACTCCGGCTCCCGCATTCATCCCGGTCAAACGGCGTCACGCGCACGAATGAACACGAGGGAACGGACAAGTTTGGCTTGTCTTTAATAGCGACTGTATTGGAACTCGGCCCAATTCGGGAGGTAACTCCGGTAATCTGGCGTGACCGGCGGACTGGTCATGATTTGCGCGGGTCGCGACTCCGCTTCACGCCAACCACAGAGTCTTGTCATTCCGACGCGCGAGCGAAGCGAACCAGGAGGAATCTGCTTTTCGCCGGAAACCACCGCGGCTCATGTAGGGACAGCCGCCCTCGGCTGTCCAGTCGAGCGCAGCTCGACAGATGTCGTCCCTCCGAACCCTCGAAGCTCTTGTCATTCCGACGCGCGAGCGAAGCGAACCAGGAGGAATCTGCTGTTCGCCGGAAACCACCACAGCTCATGTAGGGACAGCCGCCCCCGGCTGTCCAGTCGAGCGCAGCTCGACAGGTGTCGTCACTCCGAACCCTCAAAGCTCTTGTCATTCCGACGCGCGAGCGAAGCGGACCAGGAGGAATCTGCTTTTCTTTCCAGCATCGCTCATCCCAAACTCTTGTCATCCTGAGCGAGGATTTTGCTCCGGCAAGCCGGAGCAAAACCGCAGTCGAAGGACCCCGCGCCCGCTGGCGGCGCCGCCGGCTAGCGAGGAGTTCGCTAGATGCCGCTGCAAGAGAGGCTGCATTCCAAACACAAGAGCTCTTGTCATTCCGAACGAAGAGAGGAATCTGCTGTTCGCCGGAAACCTCCACAGCTCATGTAGGGACAGCCGCCCCCGGCTGTCCAGGTCGAGCGCAGCTCGACAGGTATCGTCACTCCGAGCTCTCAAAGCGCTTGTCATTCCGAACGAAGAGAGGAATCTGCTGTTCGCCCGAATTCTTGTCAAGCCCCCAAAACGCCCCGATTCCCGCTATCTCATACATGCGCCCCGAGATATATTTCCCGGAAAATGTCCACTTTACCCTGCCCAAATTGCTATACTGGAAATAGAGAGACAAAATGACGCGGCCCTTAACCGGGGCCGCGTTTTCCTTTGCGGGCGCCTCCCTCGCAAGTCCCCTGGGAGGGCCCATTCATGTCCAATGCAGAAATCAATATCCCCAACGCCAAGGCGCGCGGGGAGTGGGCGGAGCTGCGTTTCATGGCCCGCGCCGCCGAACTCGGACTGCGCGTCGCCAAGCCCTGGGGCGACAACTCCCCCTACGACCTAGCCGTAGACTGCGCCGGACACTTCCTCCGCATTCAGATCAAATGCACCCGGTACAAGCGCCAGCATTCCTACGTCTGCACCATCTGCTCCAGCCACGTCCCCTACACCCCCGACCAACTCGACTTCATCGCCGCGTATGTCATCCCCGCCGACGCCTGGTACATCCTCCCCATCCGAGCCACCAGACGCCAGTCGGCCCTGGTCCTCTCCCCCCACCTGACCAAATCCAAATACGGAAAATACCAGGAAGCCTGGCACCTGCTGCAGCGCTGACCACAGAGTTGTGTCATTCCGAAACGAAGATAGGAATCCGCCTTTCCCCGCGGACCACCACGGCTCATGTAGGGACAGCCGCCCTCGGCTGTCCGGTCGAGCGTAGCTCGACAAGTGTTGTCACTCCGATTCTTCAAAGTTCCTGCCATTCCGAACGAAGTGAGGAACCTGCTTTTCGCCGGAGATCACCCCACCCGCACGCCCCGACCACGGACAGCCCCGTGGTAGAGCGGCGCTTCTGCGCCGCGTCAAGGCGAACGGAAAAGGGAACCGGGCTTTAGCCCCTGTGCGCAAGGATCGGGAAGGGCACGGCTTCAGCCGTGCCGCTGAAGGCGCAAAAGACTCTCCGGCTTTAGCCGCTGGGGTAATGAGGTACCGCGGAAGAGCGGCGCTTCAGCGCCGCGTCAAAGCGTTCAAAATAAATTGGGCTTTAGCCTGTGCGCAGCACCGAGAAAAGCACGCCTCGGAAAGGGGGCACGGCTTCAGCCGTGCCGCACGATGATCCGACGTAAGGAGCCGGGGCTTCAGCCCCAGCCGCAAGGCGGCGAGAAAATGCGGCCCCCTCAATCCGTGGACCGCTCGCAGCGAGAATTTAGGCGATACCACTCGCAGGTAGCAGATGTACAATCGGCTGAAGCTAGCGACGACAAAGGCATGACCGCCGAGATCGCCATTCTCAACCGAAATGCAGTTGCTATGGCCGCCGACAGCGCGGTCACGCTGCAGCTTTCCGGCGGCCAGAAAATTTACAACACAGTCAATAAGCTGTTCGCACTTTCAAAATACAGACCCGTAGGAATCATGGTATTCGGCTCGGGCGATTTCATGGGCGTTCCGTGGGAAACAATCATCAAGATGTATCGAGCCGAACTGGTCGATAAGAAATACGGCCGATTAGAAGAGTACGCGTCGGATTTCATAAACTTCTTCGAGCGGGAAAACATTCTTTTTCCCGCCGACGTACAAAGTGAGAGTGCGTCAGACCACTTGCGGCTTGGGCTCTACCCGCTTCGGCATCAAATCGACAAGAAGGTCGAAGAAATAATCAAGCAGATAGGCTCGATCGATGAGATACAGGTAAGAACATTGGTGCGTGAGAAGGTCACCGAGTTTCTGGGGCAGCTTGAAGGTCTCGAAAATCTCCCAACGTTTGGTCCGGCTGAGTGCATCGAGATCGCGGCTAAGTGCGAGGACAACATACGAAGCGTCATCGACGAAATATTCGAGAAGCTCCCCATCCAGGAGAGCCGCGAACAGCTGCAATTGGCAGGCTCCCTGATTCTCTGCAGGCACTTCCCGCAACGCGACTATTCGGGCGTCGTAATAGCCGGGTACGGTGAAAAAGACGTGTTTCCGCGACTTATCGCCTACGAATGCGAGCTCGTCATAAACAACAGACTCCGCTACCTCGAGACCCAGAACGTAAAGGTCGGAAGCACCCCCGACACCGTGATGGCTTGGGTCATGCCCTTTGCCCAGCGGGAGATGGTCAACCGTTTCATGGAGGGAGTTGATCCAAAGTATCGGGAGGCCGTTGAGGCGTACGTTTCGGCCTTGCTCAGCCAAGGGTATCCGAACAAAATCGCTGAGGCGCTTGCTGGCAAGGTCAGCGAAGAATTGCAGGAGTCGGTCCGAAAGGAACTTGTCGAACTCGGCCGCAAACTTGCAGCGGAGTTTACTGACAGGCTCCGAGACTATCGACAAGCGCAGTTCATTGGACCTGTAATTAATAGTGTCGCGTCCCTTCCAAGGGAGGATCTCGCCGCAATGGCCGAATCTTTGGTGAACCTCACGGCGTTTAAGCGTAGAATGACCTCAGTGGAGACGGACACAGTTGCGCTCCCGATCGATGTTGCAGTGATTTCAAAGGGCGACGGATTCATCTGGATCAAGCGGAAGCACTATTTCGAGCCGTCCCTGAACCCGCATTTCTTGTCCAACTACTATCGGAAGGACGAGGTGAAATAACATGTCAACGCATGCAGTTGAGCCGCTAGAGGAGAAACCCGTGAGGCGTTTTACGAGCTACGAAGAATTCCAGAGGGAATTCTACCCAAAGTCAACCGCGCACGAATCCAAGGATGAGCGTGAAGGCGACGGTGGTTTTGGAGTTGAACTCGCGTTCGACTCGCTGAACCGGCTTGCAAATGAGTTGAAGTTCGGCCGGGAATGAACCCGGCCGTAAACGGATTCCGAGGGGCGGATTCCGCTCGGGACCAGCGAAATCCAGGAACCGCCCTAGGCGCGACACCACCCCGGAACCAACTTCATAAACTTTCCTCCTCTCCCAAATTTTCCCCCTTGCGCTCTTTGGCCGTCCTCTGCTATAAACAATGAACCGAGAGCATTTGTGTGGCTGGCTGGGCGCTTTTCTGCAACTCTCGTGCGCGTCCGGCATCTAATGCAGGTAGAGGGCGGAAATCCCTCAAGTTGTCCCGGCCACGGGACTTGATTCGGAAACAACCAGTAGGTTTCTGAAGGGTACCTTCAAAGCAAGGACCTCCAAAAGATAAGTTCTTTTTTCAATTTTCTGTCTTCCGCTGGCGCGTGCGCCAAAAAGCGTCCGAAACAGGTTTCGGGCCGGCGCAGATTTCAGCTCAGTGCTGATTTTCGCCCCAGCGGAAGGCCGTACCGTTGCGCGCTGCGTTGCGCTGTAATGAGCCGCACCACAAGCCTTGTCATTCCGAATCGGGCAGAAAGCCCGGTGAGGAACCTGCTTTTGGTTGGCTGAGCTCCCCTCATCCGCACTTCCGGAACTCTTCCCGCTGTGGAAAACGCGTGGAAATTCTGTGGGATGTGCACGTTGACGGGTTTTTCCGCGCACGGTATGGTTGTAAGGTTTCGAGGACGGCAGGATCCACTTCGGTGGGTCCTGACGGACTGAATACGCGCCGCTCCGGCGGATCGCGGTTCGGTCTTTGACAATCAGGTTGAACGTGCCAGTCGTGAGAGAGCGGATTCGGGCATAAGTCCGAGACGATCTCACAAGATAGACCACCGTCGATTTCCTATTTTCTTCGGAGAGTGGGAATGATGAATGGTGGCGCCATCCCGCGCTGTTGAAACCAGAGTGGCTTTTGCCGGCCGCCCTGGATGCGTGGCGATGGCAGTCTGCCCACTACCCGTCGGCAGACATCAGGTTTCAAACGAGAGTTTGATCCTGGCTCAGAATCAACGCTGGCGGCGTGCCTAACACATGCAAGTCGAACGAGAAAGTGGAGCAATCCATGAGTAAAG
>Ga0070733_10001254_pt1 | contig 19086 bp, 14 predicted proteins | sample Coa_R1_9_FD_66450 | JGI IMG/M metagenome (GOLD analysis project Ga0070733, IMG submission 66450) | Surface soil microbial communities from Centralia Pennsylvania, which are recovering from an underground coalmine fire - Coalmine... | ecosystem: Environmental > Terrestrial > Soil > Unclassified ... | reverse complement strand
GGCGTCTCGTTCATGCTCTCGGGAAGCTTTGCCGGCTGGCTCGGCTGGTCGATCTCGGGCCCCGTCTCCTGGTCGGGTTTCATCTTGGCGGGGGTTGCCCTTTGTTATCGGTCGAGGGGCCGTGCTCGCGATCTCTGGCTGCTGGCGCTATCGATCGCGTTCGCGATCTACGGCGGCTTCCCAGAGATGTACGTCGTCATGGGGGCGGCGCTGATCGGGGCGATCGGCGTGACGGCGCTCGGCATCCTCGTCGTCAACCGCCGCCTCGAACTGCGGGGGGTCGGCCGCGTCCTCGTCGGCGGCGCGGCGGGGCTCGCCCTTTCGGCGCCACTGTGGCTTCCGGGGATCTCTGTGATCTCGCACTCGGCACGATCGAGCAAGCACCTCGACGGCGGCCTCGTTCCACAACTTCTCTCGCTGACCTTCGCGCAGGGGTACTACGGGCTGCCGATCAGCGGCAGCGTTTGGTTCACCAAGCTCAGCAATTACTACGAGTCGGCGGCCTACCTGGGCATCATCGCCATCGTCCTTGCGGGCGTCGCGTTGTTGTTGTCGTTCAGACGACCGATCGTGATCGGGATCACTCTTGCCGGCTTCGGCACTCTCGTCCTTTGCTACCACCTGTTTGGTGGCATCGGAGAGAGGGTGACTACCGGCCTCGGTCTCGGCGCGGTCGCCGTCCATCGCGGTCTGCCGGTGTTCGGGTTCTGCGTCGCCGTCCTCGCCGGGATCGGTTGCGACATCATCGTCAAGCGGGTGGGAGACCGATCCGTCGCGGCCGTTTTCGGCGTGATGGTGGCGGCGGTCGCCGTCGTGATTGCCGTCCTCTGGCGAGGTGTCAACGACCTCGGGCTCACGTCGATCGATCGGGCGCTTAGGCGCGAGAGCCTTTGGTGGCCGACTGCCACCGCGGCCTTCCTCGTGTTTTCCTTGCTGTTCGTCCTCGCATCTTCTTTCGTCAAGCACGCGGGCTTTCGCAAGTGGCTTAGCCGCACGATCGCGGCAACGTTCGTCTCCGCGCAAGCGGCCTTTCTCGTTTTCGCCGGAGTAGGGATCAACAGTTATTTCCATCAGCCGTTCCCTTCGACACCGTCGGTCGACATCGTCACCCGCCTCGTCGGCAACGGCATGCTGGCGGCTGACACGACGAACACCTCGTGTGAGAACCTCCCGCCCGCTCGGATCAACAAGCCGTGCGGCGTGCGGCTATGGGAGGGATACGGTTTCATACCGAACGTCCAGGCCGGTTATGGCCTCGACGAGCTCGGCATGCACGACCCGATCATCCCGAAGACGTATTTCGCCGCCTGGCCGGTTCCCGACTCCGGTCAGACGTTCACAGGCAACGTCGGCGTCTTCTCGCCGGCGATCACCTCTGCCGCCCTCGCTCGTCGCTACGGCGTCACCGACGTCCTCATCCCGCCGGGGGTCCCGGTTCCAAAGGGGATGAACCCGGTCGCCAACGTGCCGGTCGACCCATCGATCTCGGCGATCCTCGCCACGGTCTCTGGGTCGAGCCGCTTTTCGTTCATCGGCCAAAAGCCCGGCGCCGAGACAAACCTCGTCACCTCGTACGTCCATCCGGGCGACGCCTCCTACACGCTGCACACGCGCGTGCCACAGGCGGCCACCTTGTTCTTGCGACTCACCTACGAGCCGGGCTGGCACGTCTCGGCGAACGGGCGCTCACTCGAAGTGAGTGAGTACGAAGGCATGCTCGCCGTCCGGGTCCCTGCCGGAACGACGGTCGTCGTCGCCCATTACTGGCCCCGCACGTTCACAGAAGGGATCATCCTTTCGCTCTTGGCTCTCGTCGGCCTGGCGCTTTGGCCATTGCTTCCGTACGCCGGCCGGTTCGGTTCTTCGTTCGTCGGCGCTTCGACGAGACGGCGACGCGGCCCAGGTCAGGGCGGTGGGGGCGACGCTGAAGGGCCCGCGAGCGGCGGCGTCGCCGGTATCGTGTCGGAGTAGTCAGCCGTTCCCAATAGGAGGGACGATGTCGGAGAGCGTCATCATCTCTGGGGCCCGCACGCCGATCGGGAAGTTGTCCGGGGCGTTGGCGAGTCTGCGCGCCGTCGAACTCGGCGCCATCGCGATCACAGAGGCCCTGCGGCGCGCCAGCATCCCGGCGGCGGCGGTCGACTACGTCGTGATGGGCCATGTGCTGCAGGCGGGACAGGGCCAGATCACCTCCCGCCAAGCGGCGGTCAAGGCGGGGATCCCGATGTCGACGCCGTCGACGACCGTCAACAAGGTTTGTCTTTCGGGATTGAACGCCATCCATCTCGCCGATCTGATGGTGCGCTCGGGCGACGCCGACATCGTCGTCGCCGGGGGAATGGAGTCGATGACGAACGCGCCCTACGTGCTTCCGGGAGCGCGGGCGGGCTTCCGCTTCGGTGACGTCCAGGCACTCGACGTCATCCAGGTCGACGGCCTCGTCTGCTCGTTTGAGCACCTCGCCATGGGAGCAGGAACCGAGATCGACGCCCAAAGAGCGGGCATCTCGAGGGAGCGTCAAGACGAGATCGGCGCCTCCTCCCACCAACGTGCAGGAGCGGCGACTTCCGCCGGCCGGTTCGCCGAGGAGATCGTTCCCGTGACGGTCAAAGATCGTCGCGAGGAAAGAGTGATCGACTCCGACGAAGGGATCCGCGCCGACACGACGCTCGAGTCGCTCGCCAAACTGCGGCCGGCCTTTTCGGCTGACGGAACGATCACGGCCGGCAACGCCAGTCAGATCTCAGACGGCGCCGCTGCGGTCGTCGTCACCTCACGGCGCCGCGCCGAAGAGATCGGCATCGAGCCGCTTTGCGAGCTCGTCTCGTACGGTCAAGTCGCCGGCCCCGACGTCTCGCTCCTCACACAGCCGTCGCGCGCCATCCTCGACGCAATCAAGCGCGGCGGTCTGTCGGTAAGCGACATCGACCTGTTCGAGATCAACGAGGCGTTCGCCGCCGTGTCTGCCGCATCGATCGAAGACCTCGGAATCGACGACGACATCGTCAACGTGAACGGCGGCGCGATCGCGCTCGGTCACCCGATCGGGATGTCGGGGACGCGCCTCGCCCTCACGCTCGCTTACGAGCTCCGCCGCCGCGGCGGCGGTGTCGGAGTGGCGGCGCTTTGCGGCGGCGGCGGCCAGGGCGACGCTCTCATCGTGCGCACCGTCTGACGATTCGCCCGACGTCGAAGGCGCCGCGGTGAGCCTTGGCGCCTTCAGCTATGTCTTTGCCGGTCTCGCCGGGTTCGCCGCCGGCGCTGTCAACGCACTCGCCGGCGGTGGGACTCTCATCACCTTCCCGGTCCTTGTCGGGATCGGCCTTCCGCCGATCCGTGCCAACGTGACCAACCTCATCGCGCTCACCCCCGGATACGCGTCGGGAACCTTTGCCCAACGCGACGACCTCGCCGGTCAAGCACGGCGCGTTAGGGCGCTCATTCCGGTCGCTGCCGCGGGCGGCCTCGTCGGCTCGATCGTCTTGGTCCTTTCTTCTGCGCACACGTTCAGAGTCGCCGTCCCGTTCCTCATCGTCTTGTCGTGTGCGCTCTTGGTGGTGCAAGGAAGGGTGCGCGCCTTTGTCGCTCGCCGTGAGGCGATCCTGGCTGGGGACCGACGTGGTGATCGCCCGACACCGCCCATGCTCGTCGGGGTGTTCCTGGCCGCCGTCTACGGCGGCTACTTCGGCGCCGGCCTCGGCATCATGCTGCTTGCCCTCCTCGGGCTCTTCTCAGAAGATCGCCTGCCGCGTCTCAACGCGGTGAAGCAGGCGCTGTCGTTCGTGATCAGCCTCGTCGCCAGCTTGTTCCTCGCCTTTTCATCGCACGTCTCCTGGCTCTTCGTCGCCGTCATCGTTCCGACGAGCATTCTCGGAGCTTTCGTCGGCGGAAAGGTCGTCCGCGTCGTTCACCCGACGGTGCTGCGCGTCATCATCGTCGCCGTCGGCCTCGCCGTGGCGATTCGCTACTGGGTTTGACCCATCACCGCCAAGAGGAGGTCGCGGGTGATCTCCATGTGGCCGAGGTGCTGGAAGACCTCTTCGACGACGTGGAGGACGACACCGCCTTGCGTGCGCCCGAGCGGGAGTTCGGCGTCTTCGGGCTTGGCGGGGCCCTGCGGCGTGGCGAGCGAGTCGAGCCTTTCGAGGTCGGCGGCGAAGCGCTCTTTTTGCTCGGCGGCTCTCGTCGCCAGCTCTTCGACCGATCCGGTCGCTGTGAACTCGGCCGCGCGGTCGCGGACGACCGTGCGGCCGGCGATCTTTTCTCCGCCCCAGAACTCCATCAGACCGACACAGTGGTTGAGGATGACAAAGGGTGAGTTGGCGCCGGGAAGGGCGGGCTTTTCGTTGGCGACCTCGTCGCCGAGCGAAAGGACGATCTCGACCATCGCGTCGACAGCACGATCGACGTAGTAGAGGACATCGGTCGGATCCATCTCGAGCATGGTTCCTCCTTCGGCAACGGTGCACCGCATCGTCGCAGAAGGAGGTGCCGGGAGCTAGCGCTGCTCGTTGCCAACGACGCGGAGAGCCTCTTCGAACGCCCCGTACGCCTCGGCGCCGAAAAGGACGAAGCGGACCCGGCGGACGAAAGTAAGCCGCGGGGCGACCTCTGCGACGGCGCCGATCGCCACCGAGGCCGCCTCGGCGAGCGGGTAGCCGAACACCCCGGTCGAGATGGCGGGAAAAGCGACCGATTCGAGGCGGCGCTCGTCGGCGAGCTCGAGCGCCGATCGGTAGCAGGATGAGAGAAGCGACGCCGACGGAACATCGGCGCCGTAGACCGGGCCGAGGCAGTGGATGACCCACGGGTTCAAAAGCGAGTGGCCGCTGGTGATGACGCAGGTGCCCGGCGCGATCGGCGCCAGCGGTCGGCATTCTTCGACGAGGCCCGGGCCGGCGGTCCGGTGGATCGCGCCGGCGACTCCGGCTCCTGGCAAAAGCTGCGCGTTCGCCGCGTTGACGACGGCGTCGAAACCCGGCTGCGACGAGATATCGCCCTCGTCGACCTCGACGGCGACGTTACCGAACGCGATTGCTTCAGTCACTGCTGGCGCCGACCGTTGTTGTTCCCTCTGCTCGCGCACCGGAGCCGCTTCGTGTGGCGATCCCAGCTCGGATACCTTCTCATGTGGCGCTCGACGTAGCGGCGCAGGCCGGAGCGATCCGGTGGGCAGAACTGGAGGGTCCGACGAGATGAACAAGGTCTTCGAAACAGCCGACGACGCGGTCGCCGACATCACCTCGGGATCGTCCCTCGCCGTCGGCGGTTTCGGCCTCGCCGGCATCCCCGCCACGCTGATCGCCGCTCTCGCGAGGACGGACGTCGGCGATCTTCGCGCCGTCTCCAACAACTGCGGGACTGACGAGTTCGGCCTCGGCATCCTGCTCGGTGCCGGCAAGATCTCGAAGATGACGAGCTCCTACATCGGTGAGAACGCCGAGTTCGCCCGCCAGTACCTGGGAGGCGAGCTCGAGGTCGAGCTCGTCCCGCAAGGAACACTCGCCGAGCGGCTCCGCGCCGGGGGTTGCGGCATCCCGGCCTTTTACACCCCGACCGGGGTCGGCACCCTCGTCGGAGACGGCGGCTTGCCGCTTCGCTACGGACAGGACGGATCGGTCGCGCTCGCCTCTCAGCCGAAGGAACAGCGCGTCTTTGGCGAGCGCACATATGTTTTGGAGCACGCCATAACCGTCGACTTCGCCCTCGTTCATGCCCGGCGCGCCGACGAGTTCGGCAACCTTGTTTTTCGCGAGTCGGCGCGGAACTTCAACCCGCTCGCCGCCATGGCGGGACGCGTGACGATCGTCGAAGCAGAAGAGATCCTCCCGGTTGGCGGTCTCGACCCCGACGACATACACCTTCCCGGCCTGTTCGTCCAGCGGATCGTTCTCGTTCCGCCCGGGACCGAAAAGACGATCGAGCGGCACACGACGCGGCCAAGAGCGTCCGTGGCGTGATGGCCTACAGCCGAGAGGAAATGGCGATGCGCGCCGCGCGGGAGCTGGAGGACGGCCAGTACGTGAACGTCGGGATCGGGCTTCCGACGCTCGTTCCCAACTACGTACCAGAAGGCGTCGAGGTCTTCTTGCACTCAGAGAACGGCATCCTCGGAGTCGGCCCGTTCCCCTACGAGGGGGAGGAGGACCCGGACCTCATCAATGCCAGCAAGGAGACGGTGACAATTCTTCCCGGCGCCTCGTTCTTCGACTCGGCGACCTCGTTCGGCATCATCCGCGGTGCCCACCTCGATGTCGCCATCCTCGGCGGGATGCAGGTCTCAAAGAAGGGCGATCTCGCCAACTGGGTCGTGCCGGGCAAGCTCATCAAGGGGATGGGCGGGGCGATGGACCTTGTCAACGGGGCGAAGCGGGTCATCGTGATGATGGAGCACGTCGCCAAGGACGGATCGCACAAGATCGTCGACGAGTGCACGCTGCCGATAACAGGACTCGGCGTCGTCGATCGGGTGATCACCGATCTCGCCGTCCTCGACGTCACAGACGCCGGCCTCGTCGTTCGTGAGCTCGCCCCCGGGGTGACCGCCGAAGAGGTGCAAAAGGCGACCGAGCCGGAGCTGATCTTCGCCCTCTGAGCGGGGAAAACGCCGGCAGTTGAGCCCCGGGCGCGAGTCATCCCACTGGTAGCCTCGATGGGTGGCCGCCCCATTTGACACAGTTCTCGTCGTCGATTTCGGGGCGCAGTATGCCCAGTTGATCGCCCGCCGGATCCGCGAGGCGCACGTCTACTCAGAGATCGTCCCGCACTCGGTGACGCCAGAACAGATCCGCCGGCGTCGGCCAAAGGGGATCATCCTTTCGGGCGGTCCGAAGTCGGTCTATTCCGAGCAGGCCCCGCTTCTCGACCCGACGATCTACGACCTCGGCGTCCCGGTCCTCGGCATCTGCTACGGAGCGCAGCTGATCTGCAGCCAGCTCGGCGGCGTCGTTCGCCGGACAGGGACGGGGGAGTACGGCCGCACGGACCTCCGCCTCGGTTCGGAATCGGTGCTCTTTTTCGGCTGGCCGAAGCTCACCGACGTCTGGATGAGCCACGCCGACTCGATGGTCGGCCCACCGGTCGGTTTTGTCATGACCGCCTCGACACCTGAGACTCCTGTTGCCGCCCTCGAGGACCGGGCGCGGGGGATCTTCGGAGTCCAGTTCCACCCCGAGGTCGCCCACACGCCGCGCGGTCAGGAGCTGTTGAAGCGCTTCTTGTTCGACGTCTGCGGGTGCCGTCCGACTTGGACACACACCTCGGTGATCGAGGCGGCGATCGACGAGATCAGAACGACGGTCGGAACCTCCCGCGTGCTCTGCGCGCTTTCGGGTGGCGTCGACTCCGCCGTCACCGCCGCCTTGGTTCACAAGGCGGTAGGCGACCAACTCTCGTGTGTCTTCGTCGACACCGGCCTCTTGCGCGCCGGCGAAGCCGACCAAGTCGAAGACACCTTCCGTCGCCAGTTCGGGATCGACCTCCACCACGTGAAGGCGTCCGACCGCTTTTTCGAAGCGCTCGCCGGCATCGTCGAGCCAGAAGAGAAGCGAAAGGTGATCGGCCGCCTGTTCATCACGATCTTCGAAGAGGTGGCAAAAGATATCGACGGCGTCGGCTTCCTCGCCCAGGGCACCCTCTACCCAGACGTCATCGAGTCAGGTACCTCGTCGGCGTCGACGATCAAATCGCACCACAACGTCGGCGGCCTGCCAGAGGAAATGAAGTTCGGCCTCGTCGAACCGCTGCGCTTGCTGTTCAAAGACGAAGTGAGAGCGATCGGCGAAGAGCTCGGCTTGCCAGAAGAGATCGTCTGGCGCCAGCCGTTCCCCGGGCCCGGCCTCGCCGTTCGCATCGTCGGCGAGGTGACGCCCGAGCGCGCCGAGATCCTTCGCGCCGCTGATGCGATCGTCGTCGACGAGGTCGAGCGCGCCGGGTTGTCGCGCTCGCTGTGGCAGGCATTCGCCGTCCTCCCCGTCGTTCGCTCGGTGGGTGTGATGGGTGACGAGCGCACGTACGCCTACCCGATCGTCGTTCGCGCGGTGTCGAGCGATGACGCCATGACCGCCGATTGGGCACGCCTGCCGGCCGACCTCCTCGAGCGGTTCTCCTCCCGGATCATCAACGAGGTCCACGGCGTCAATCGCGTCGTCTACGACATCACCTCTAAGCCACCCGGCACGATCGAATGGGAGTGACGCTCACATGTCACTGAGCGACTACTCCGATCTCGACGATTTCGAGCTCGAATTCAGCCCGCGCTATGCCTCGCACCAGCTCGATTCGATCCTCGAAGATCTCAACCCGCCCCAGCGCGAAGCGGTCACCTATGAGGGCGGCCCGCTCGTCGTCGTCGCGGGCGCGGGATCGGGAAAGACGCGCGTCCTCACGCGACGGATCGCACGGCTCGTCACCGTCGGCGTCGCGCCATGGCGGATCCTCGCCATCACCTTCACGAACAAGGCTGCCGCCGAGGTCCGCCACCGCGTCGTCGAACTGGTCGGCGCCGACGCCGAAAAGATGTGGCTGTCGACCTTCCACTCGGCTTGCGTCCGCATACTTCGCCGCGAGGCGGACCGGATCGGGTACCGGCCGGGCTTTTCCATCTACGACGAGGGCGACACGCGCCGGTTGGTCGAACACGTCCTCGACGACTTGGGAATAGACCCCAAACGCTTCACGCCGCGGTCGGTTGTAGGGGCGATCAGCGCGGCGAAGTCCGAGCTACTCGATGCCGAGGGGTACGCGGAAAGGGCGCGCACCTTCCACGAAGAAAAGGTCGCCCGGGCCTTCGCCGAGTACGAGCGGCGCCTTCGTGCCGCGCAGGCGATGGACTTCGACGATCTCTTGGCCGTCGTCGTGCGCCTGTTCCGTTCCGACGCAGAGGTGTTGAAGCACTACCAGGATCGTTTCGAGCACGTCTTGGTCGACGAGTACCAAGACACCAACTACGCGCAGAACGAGATCGTGAAGATGATCGGCCAGGGTCACCGAAACGTGTTCGTCGTCGGCGACACCGACCAGAGCATCTACGCCTTCAGGGGCGCCGAAATCCGCAACCTTTTGGACTTCGAGCGCGCCTTTCCCGACGCGAAGACGATCGTTCTGGACCAGAACTACCGCTCGACCCAGACGATCCTCGACGCGGCGAATGCGGTCATCGGCAACAACGTCATGCGCCAGAAGAAAGACCTGTGGTCGGCGCTCGGCGAGGGCGAGAAGGTTCATCGCTACCGCGGTGGCGACGAGCGCGACGAGGCAACCTTTGTTGCCAACGAGATCGCCGAGCTAACGGCGAAAAAGCATGTTCCGCGCGGTGAGATCGCCGTCTTTTATCGGACGAACGCGCAGAGCCGCGCCATCGAACAGGCGCTCGCCGACAGAGGCGTGCCGTACCAGGTGATCGGCGGCGCCCGCTTCTACGACCGCCGCGAGATCCGCGACCTGCTTGCTTACCTTCGCCTCGTTGCCAACCCCACCGACGAGGTTTCGTTGCGCCGGGTCATCAATGTGCCAAAGCGCGGCATCGGTGAGACGACCGTCGGAAAGATCGGCGCGCACGCGGCGGCAACCGGGATGTCCTTCATCGAATCACTTGCTGACGCGCCCCGGGCCGGCGTCGGCGGCAATTCGATGAAGGCGATCGAGCGCTTCAGCAAGCTGCTCGGCGAGCTCGTTGCGCTCTCGTCGCGACCGCCAAAAGAGATCATCACCGAGATCCTCCGGCTGACGAACTATCGCGACTCGCTCGAGATCGAGGTCGCGATGGGCGGCTCGGTGGCGATGGATGCAGAGGGACGCCTCGAGAACATCGACGAGCTCGTCTCGGTGACAGGGAGTCACGACGACCTCGAGACGTTCCTCCAGGCGACGGCGCTCGTCGCTTCGACCGACGACCTCGACGATTCTGGTGGCCGCGTTTGTCTGATGACGCTTCACGCCGCCAAGGGACTCGAGTTCGATGTCGTCTTCCTGACCGGGATGGAAGAGGGCGTCTTTCCGCACGACCGCTCCCTTGCCGACCCGGACAGCCTCGAGGAGGAGCGCCGTCTTTGCTACGTCGGCATCACGCGGGCGAGACGGCGGCTCTATCTCACCCACACGTGGGGGAGAACGCTCTTCGGTCTGAGCAGGGACAGCCTGCAGAGCCGGTTCATGAAAGAGATCCCCGACCATCTCGTCGTCGACCTCGGCGAAGGACCGGCCGGCGCCTGGGCGCGATTTCGTGAGCAACGCGACGGATTCGACGGTCCACCCTCGTTCGGGCGATCCGGCTCATCGAGAAGGCGCCGGGGTGAGGCATCGCCGACGAGGTCGACCGGCGCGGAGGACCTGGGCCTCAAACCCGGCGACCAGATCGTTCACGCCCGCTGGGGAGAGGGCGTGATCGTTTCCGCCGAAGGAGAAGGACCCCGCGCCGAGGCGGTGATCGCCTTCGAGCGCCATGGCGAAAAGCGCTTCCTTCTCTCGGCAACGCCGCTGAAGCGCGCCTGACCCGGATGCTGACCGCGTCCGAGGTGGTCTCCGCACGTGACCGAATCGACGGTCACGTGCGCTCGACTCCGGTAGCCGAATTCGACGCGGCCCGATTTCCCGGCGCCGGCAAGGTATGGATGAAGCTCGAGTTCTTGCAGCACACGGGCTCGTTCAAGGCGCGCGGCGCCTTCAATCGCATCCTCAAGGCGAAAGAGGACGGCGACCTCTCCGATCTCGGCGTCGTCGCCGCCTCGGGCGGCAACTTCGGGGTGGCCGTCGCTTACGCGGCGGCTGCGAACGGGGTGCCGGCCCTGATCTACGTTCCCGAGACCAGTCCCGGGGTGAAGGTCGATCGACTCCGGAGACTCGGGGCGGAAGTGGTCCAATTCGGCTCCAAGTACGCCGACGTCCTCCAAGCGGCGAGAAAGGCGGCCGAAGGTGGGGCTCTTTTTTGTCACGCCTACGACCAAGAAGAAGTCTGTGCCGGAGCGGGAACGCTCGGCTTGGAGCTCCTCGAACAGACCGCAGGCGCCGTCGACACGGTTCTCGTTTCGGTTGGCGGCGGCGGGCTGATGGCGGGAGTCGCCGCTGCCCTCGAAGGTCAAGCGCGCGTCGTCGGGATCGAGCCGTCCTCCATCCCGACGCTCAACGCCGCGCTTGCGGCCAAGGAGCCGGTCGACGTCGACGTGTCGGGCGTCGCCGCCGATTCCCTCGGCGCCTCGCGCCTCGGCGAGATCGCCTTCGAGGTGGCCACTCGGACAGGGGTCACCTCACTTCTCGTCGCAGACTCCGACGTCGTCGCGGCGCGCTTTTTCTTGTGGGACGAGTACAGGATCATCGTCGAGCACGGCACCGCGACAGCGCTTGCTGCACTGCTCGCAAACGCCTATCGGGTCGCCGACGGCGAACGGATCGCTGTCGTTCTTTGTGGCGCGAATACGACGCTGAACGATCTCGGCAGCCCGTAAGCACGCGCTTATTGATCTGAGCCGCGGGCACAACAGCTCTCTCGCGCGATTTCACCTGAAAACCCACACCGCGCTACCCGTTCAGCGCCGGCCGGTGCGTTGCTAATGACGTGATATGGGCTACAGGCGGCTGGAGCATTCACGCGTTGCTCGCGCGCACTCGACGCAAGCACTGTTGTTTCGTTGCGCGCGTTTTACAGGAAGCTCACCAATTGAATTCACACTGAGCGTTCACGCGTCCGCCGCGCGTCGCAATGCAGTAGGTCGAAAGAATCATTTCGTTCCGTCGTTGTTTACTCACGGTTTCGAGTGGTATTAGCTTGCGCGCGCGGGAGCACATTGCGAGGCGAAGGACTCGCAATGTGCTCCCGTCGATATGGGGGCAGTTCGTGAAGAAGCTCTTCAATCTCAGCGCGCAGGGGTCGATCCGACACAAGCTGAGGGGAACTGCCACCGGTAGGAGCACCTTGAGCGACGACGCACGAGCGTCGGTGCCTCGCTTGCTACGCCTCCGTCGCGCACTTGCACCAGCGCAGACAAGTTCGTTTTCACTCGCGGCTGAAGCTGAGCGCCGCGTTCAACTTCTCGCCAGCCGTCGCGAATCAGATCACCCGCGCGGGTGGCAAACGGGGGTTGCGATCCTGACAGGCGGGGCAAAGCTTCCCGCCCCGTCTGATCGCACCAACGGGGACCAATTGGTCCTCTGCAGCACCAGCACCAAAGGCAGCACAAAGGAAGCGGTTCGGGCAGGCGGGGCACAGCTTCCCGCCCCGTCTGACCGAGTCAAAGGGGACCGACAAGTCCCTTGTAGTGAAGGGCGACGCGTTAAACCACAGGCCGTATTTGGTCGCTGGGCCTTTGGGGAGCGACCGGCGAACCCGAGGCCACGGGTGGGGATGCGAAGGATGCGCAACATCTGACGAATGTCGCGTTGGCGAATTGGCTGGAAAGCATCGGCGGGCGCAGCCAAGCTGCCCGAATGCTCGAGCCGATCACGTCCGCGAGCCTGTCGCGGCCGCGCTCAGCTTTCGGAACTCAACGCAAAAGTAAGCGCGCCGCGGCACACCTACGGGTCGAATCGCAATCGCTCGGCCAACAGGGATCGAGCGACCGATGGCCACGCCATCTCGCTCGGCGCGGTCCGCAAGAGAATTTTTGACCTCCTCAACGAGGAATGGAAGCTGAGCTTCCGGCGAAAGTGCTGGTCGATCGATCAAGACGGCGACCGATGTGGGGCTTCTGGTGCCTACCTCGACTCGATTTACCGGATCCGGAACCTTCACGCTCAAGAGCTTCGCCGTCAAGTAACACAATCACGCTCAACTAGGTCCGCGGGCTATCTAAGCATCCGCGTTGGTCCCGTTAGCATCGAGCGAGGCTTCGGAATTCCAGTTGGAATCCTCCGGTGGTCCATAACGCCGGCGGAGCTAAATCGGCTCGAATAGATGATGTCGAGGGAGAAGCGGGTTGGATCTCTACGAGTACCAGGGCAAGCAAGTCCTCGCCCGATACGCGATCCCCGTCTCGAAAGGAGCCGTTGCCGATACGGTCGCGGACGCAGTCGCCGCCGCTGAACGTTTCGGCTATCCGGCGACGATAAAGGCCCAAGTCAAGGTTGGCGGACGGGGCAAGGCCGGCGGAGTGAAACTGGCGAACGATCGCGCCGAAGCTGAGCTGCACGCGACCAACATCCTCGGACTCGACATCAAGGGTCACATCGTCAGGCGACTGTGGATCGAAACCTCGTCTGAGATCGCTCGGGAGTACTACGTCAGTCTGACCCTCGATCGCGCCGCCAAGCTGCATCTCGCGATGATCTCAGCAAGAGGCGGTATCGACATCGAGCAGGTCGCAGATGAAGACCCCGACGCGATCGAGCGCCTCGAGATCGACCCTGTCAACGGACTTGAAGAGAAAGAGGTACGTTCCGCCGTCGAGCGATCGGGGATTGACGAACTAGCGCGTGACGGCGTCGTCGACGTTCTTTTAAAGCTCTATCGCTGCTATATCGAGGGCGACTGCGATCTCGTCGAGATCAACCCGCTCATCCTCACCCCATCCGGGGACGTGCACGCTCTCGACGCCAAAGTCACCCTTGACGACGATGCCGCCTTTCGCCACCCCGAATGGTCGGAGTTCGCCGACGCAGAGCCCGATGACCCGAGGGAGCGGTTCGCGAAAGAAAAAGGACTCAACTACGTGGGGCTCGAGGGGACGGTTGGGATAATCGCCAACGGGGCAGGACTCGCAATGAGCACTCTCGACGTCGTCAACCAAGTTGGTGGAAGCGCCGCCAACTTCTTGGACATCGGAGGGGGGGCGAACGCCGACGTGATGGCAAACGCGCTCGAAGTGATCAACTCCGACCTCAACGTGCGCGCCATCCTCGTCAACATCTTCGGTGGCATCGTCCACTGCGACGATGTCGCACGCGGAATCATCACGGCGATGGGACGAGTGAGTCTTTCCTCGCCGATCGTCGTTCGCCTCGACGGCACGCACGCTGCCGAGGCGCGAGATCTCCTCGAGCCGCACCTTTCGTCGACGCTCGTCCGAGAAGAGACCATGCTCGACGCCGCTCGCAGGGCGGTCGACCTCGCGCAAGGACCCCAAGGGTGAGCATCTTCGTCGACGAGAACACGCGGGTCGTCGTTCAAGGCCTGACCGGGAGCCAGGGTCGTTTCCACGGCGTTCGCAACCGCGACTACGGAACGAAGGTCGTCGCCGGTGTGACACCCGGAAAAGGGGGTGAGTCGGTCGAGGGGATCCCAGTCTTCGACACGGTCGCCGAGGCGGTCGCCGAGACGGGCGCCGACGCGAGCTTTGTAGCCGTGCCGCCGCGTGGGGCGCCGGCAGCGATCTTGGAAGCCGCCTCGGCGGGAATTGCCCTTGTCGTCTGCATCACCGAGCACATTCCTGCCAAGGACGAAGCGCTCGTGTATAACCGACTGCGCCGCGAACACCCGGCCACCCGGCTCGTCGGCCCGAACTGCCCGGGGGTGATTTCACCCGGCAAGTGCAACATCGGCATCACCGCCGGGGAGATAGCGCTGGCCGGCGGTCCGGTCGGCATCGTCAGCCGGTCTGGCACCCTCACCTACCAGGCGCTCCACGAGCTCTCCCAACAGGGGATTGGACAGACCACCTGTGTTGGAATCGGCGGCGACCGAGTTCCAGGTACGTCGTTCCTCGACGTCCTGTCGGCATTCGAAGACGACCCTGAGACCAAGGCGGTCATGTTGATCGGAGAGATAGGCGGCTCCGAAGAAGAGCGAGCCGCCTCGTACATCGCCGACAAGATGACCAAGCCAGTCGTCGCTTACATCGCCGGGCTAACCGCGCCCGAAGGCCGAACCATGGGCCACGCCGGGGCGATCGTTTCCGGAAGCTCGGGAACAGCGCGAGCAAAAATCGAGGCGCTCGAGGCGGCGGGGGCGCGGGTTGGGCGAAGCCCCTCGGAGGCAGGCGAGATCATGGTCGAGGTCGTCCACGGTCTTGGCTAAGCGCGAAGACCGTCGCTCCGCCGTTGATTATTCGCGACTGGCCGTCCTCGCCTCGGGGACGGGAACGATTCTTTCCGCGTTGATCGGTGCGGACCTTCCAATTGTCGTCGTGGCGACGGACCGCGAGTGCCCTGCCGAGGAGGTTGCGCGTCGCGCCGAGATCGACGTCGTCCGCGTCGAGCGAGACAGTTTCTCTTCTAACTTCGATCGACAGGGGTACACGGATGCGCTGTGCGACGCGCTTATCGAGCAGGGCATCGACGTGGTCGCGATGGCGGGTTTCGGCACGGTCCTGTCTCCGTCCTTCGTCGCCACCTTCAACGGAACGGTGCTGAACACTCATCCATCGCTTCTTCCGAAGCACAAGGGGTGGCACGCCGTCGCCGCCGCGCTCGCCGCCGGTGACGATGAGACGGGCTGCACGGTGCATCTCGTCACAGCCGAGGTCGACGAGGGACCGATCCTGGCCCAAGAGCGCATCCCGATCAGACCGGGAGACACCGTCGAGGTGCTCCACGAACGGATCAAAGAAGTCGAGCGATGGCTCTACCCGATGACAGTAAGGGCCTTTCTCGCATCGAATTCGAAGCCGGAGAGCAATCCACTCGCTCACGGTCTGCCGCAAGGTCGATCATGAGAGCGCTGTTTTCGGCCCACGACAAGACTGGGCTTGCGGCGTTCGCCGCTGAGCTCAGCGGCGCCGGCTGGGAGATAGTTGCGACCGGAGGCACGGCGGCCGAACTAGAGCAGGCTGGAGTGGCGCACCTTGACGTGTCGGAGGTGACCGGCGCACCAGAGATGCTGGGCGGCCGGGTAAAGACGCTCCACCCCTCGATCCACGCTGCCATCCTCGCCGACCGTTCGGACTCGGCCCACCTCGCAGAGCTCGAAACGTTCGGCATCGAGCAGATCGACCTCGTCGTCTGCAACCTCTACCCCTTTCGCTCCTCGCCGTCGATCGAGACGATCGATATCGGCGGCGTGACGATGCTTCGCGCCGCTGCCAAGAACTCAGCTCACGTCGCGGCGGTCGTCGACCCCGACGATTACCCGGTGGTGCTCGAAGAGATCCTCCGTGAAGGCGCCGTCAGTCAAGCAACGAGACTGCGGCTGGCCGCGACCGCCTTCGCTCACACGGCGGAATACGACGCGGCGATCGCCTCATGGTTCGAGGAAAAGCGGGGCACTGTGCTTCCCGACCCAATCAATCTCGCGCTCGTTCGCCGAGACGAGCTCCGCTACGGAGAAAACCCGCACCAATTCGGCGCCCGCTACGGACCCCTCGGTGAACACGACTGGTGGGACGAAGTCGTCCAGCACTCGGGTGTCGAGCTCTCGTACCTGAACCTCGTCGATGCCGAGGCGGCTTGGCGGCTTTGCCACTCGGTGATCGGCATCGGGTGCTCGAGTGAAGCCGCTGTGATCGTGAAGCACGCTAACCCCTGCGGTGTCGCCATCGGCCGCGACCCCGCTGCGGTCTATGCGGCCGCCTTCGAGGCGGACCCGGTTTCCGCATTCGGCGGGATCGTCGCCGTAGCCGGTCGTATCGACGCGTCGTTGGCGGCTGCGATCATCGCCAATCCCATCGCCGACGTTCTCATCGCCTCTTCGTACGACGAAGACGCTCTTTCTGAGTTAGCCGAGAAGAGAAAGCGGATGCGCGTCCTTTCGTCTCCGGCTCCGATTCCGGGGTCGATCGGCTTCCGACAGTTTGCCGGAGGCTTCTTGGTGCAACAGGAGGACACAGTCGAGGCGAGAAGCGACGAATGGAAGGTCGTCACCGAACGAAAGCCGACCGACAAGGAATGGCAAGACGCGGAGCTCGCCTGGCGGGTCTGTGCACAGACGACCTCGAACGCGGTCGTCCTCGCGAAGCAAGGACGTGTCGTCGGTGTCGGGTGCGGCCAACAGAACCGGCGCGACGCGGCGCGCCTCGCCACCGAGAAGGCAAACGGCCGAGCTCTGGGCGGTGCCGGGGCGAGCGACGCCTACTTTCCGTTCCGAGATGGCCTCGACGCGGTCTGCGAGTCTGGCGTGACGGTCGTCGTCCAACCGGGTGGATCGATTCGCGACGAAGAGGTCATCGCCGCGGCGAACGAGCGCGGTGTGGCAATGGTCTTCACCGGCCGACGTCACTTCAGGCATTGAGGAGGAGGGATGACGGCCAAGATCCTTGACGGTGAGGCGCTCGCCGAGCTGATCCGCGCCGACGTGAAGGCCGAAGTGGAAGAGCTTCGAGCCGCTGGCGTCGCACCGGGACTCGGGACGATCCTTGTCGGCGACGACCCGGCGAGCGCTCGCTACGTCGCGATGAAGCAAGCCGATTGCGCTGAGGTCGGCATCGACTCTGTCCACGAGCACCTGCCCCAATCAGCGACCCTCGGCGAGGTGCTTCAAGTGATCGAGCGGTTCAACGTCGATCCGGCCGTCGACGCCTTCTTGGTTCAGGTCCCCCTTCCCCAAGGCCTCGACGAGTTCGCGGCTTTATTCGCCATCGATCCCGACAAGGACGTCGACGGTCTGCACCCTGTGAACCTCGGGCGGCTCGTCATCGGAGCGGACGGACCACTTGCTTGCACCCCGGCAGGAATCGTCGAGCTGCTCTCGCACTACGGCGTGCCGGTCGAGGGGAAAAACGTCGTCATCGTCGGACGCGGTCTCACGATCGGACGGCCGCTCGCGTTGTTGTTGGCGTTGAAGCGCAAGGACTGCAACGCGGCGGTCACCGTCGTCCACACCGGTGTCAAAGACATCTCTTCCTACGTGCGCCGCGCCGACGTCGTCGTCGCGGCCGCGGGCCGGGCGGGGCTCATCACAGCCGAGATGGTGAGGCCGGGCGCGGCCGTCGTCGGCGCCGGAACGTCTTGGGACGGACGCAAGCTCCTTTCCGATGTCGCCGACGACGTCAACGAAGTCGCGGGTTGGATCACGCCGCGCATCGGTGGCGTCGGCCCAATGACCAGGGCGATGCTGCTCAAAAACGCTTTGCGTGCCGCCCGGCGACGGTTGCGCTGAGCTCAGGACGCTGAGTCGGCCAATCAGCCGGCTGGCACCGTCGAGTCGCTGGCGAGGCGCCTCTTGATTGCAGGGCCAAGGGCGAGCGAGGCGATCCCGGCAATCGCGCATGCGCCAAAGCACGATCCCCACAGCGCCGAACGGCCGAGATGGGATAGCAGCGAGGTCCCGGCCAGGGGCGCGATCATGCCGGAGATACCGAAGGCGAGCCCGAAGGTTCCGTTGTAGCGACCGCGTAAATGGGCGGGGGCGATGTCGGCGATGAGTGCCGGTGCGACCGCATTGAAGCCGATCTCGCCGAGAGTCCAGACAAGCACCGTGGCCGCGTAGGCGAACAGGCTGTGGGCGAAGGCGTCGAGTCCGAAGCCCGCCCCCAAAAGGACCGCTGAACCCGCGAAGACCGGAGCCATCGGAAGACGTGTCAAGAGCCGCAAGGTGAGCGGCTGGAGGACGATCACCGCGACCGGGTTGACGGTGTATGCGATCCCGTAGTTCTGTGGCCCGAGCCCGCTGGCGCGCATGGCGAGCGGAAGCGTCAAGAACGACTGCGCGTAGACGGAGCTTTCGACGACGACGGTGAGCGCGATGGCGATGAGGAGGAGATCGCGGAAGACAACCGAGTATCCACCTCCTTCGCCCGGCGGCGCGGGAGGAAGGGGCGTGTTTGGAACGCCCTTTGTGACCACGAACGCGAATACGAGGCACGTCGCGGCGTCGAGCGCGAATAGGAGGTGGAACGAATGGCTGGCGAGGTACCCACCGAGGACGCCGGCGACCGATACCCCGAGATTGACCGCCCAGTACAGCTGCGCAAAGGCGCGTCGGCGGTTTTCGCTCGGCACGAGGTCGGCGACCAGCGCACCGACCGCCGGTCGGTAGATGTCGATCGCCACTCCGGTGACGAAAGCGGCTACGGCGATGAGTACGAGCCCGCGTGCCAAGACGAGGAAACCGAACGAGGCCGCCGTCGCCACCATGCCGGCCGCCATCGTCGTTCGTCGACCGATCCGGTCGGCGAGGAATCCGCCGAGAGGTTGGGAGATGGCCGAGCCCACTCCGAAGGCTGTGAGAACGACGCCGATCGTCTCGGTCGAAAAGCGAAGACTCCGCGCCAGATAGAGCGCAAG
>Ga0070733_10001253_pt1 | contig 19090 bp, 19 predicted proteins | sample Coa_R1_9_FD_66450 | JGI IMG/M metagenome (GOLD analysis project Ga0070733, IMG submission 66450) | Surface soil microbial communities from Centralia Pennsylvania, which are recovering from an underground coalmine fire - Coalmine... | ecosystem: Environmental > Terrestrial > Soil > Unclassified ... | reverse complement strand
GCCGTGATCTCGATCTTCCCCGTCTTCAACTGCTTCACCGGATGATTCCCGCCGTGGTGGCCGAACTTCAACTTAAAGGTCTTCCCGCCCAGCGCGATGCCAACAAGCTGATGCCCCAGGCAGATGCCGAAGATCGGCTGGCGTCCCATCAGCCGTCGAATTGAATCCACCGCATACGTACACGGCTCGGGATCGCCGGGGCCGTTCGAGAGAAATACTCCGTCCGGCTTTAAAGCCAGCACATCTTCCGGCGGCGTCTGCGCCGGAACTACTGTCACTTTGCAGCCCTCGCCGCGCAGCTTGCGCAGAATGTTCTGCTTGATGCCAAAGTCGTAGGCGACCACATGAAACCGAGCCGGCTCGTCTTTGACTCCGACCACAGCCACCGGCTCATGCGAACGCTCGCCCACTTCCCAGACATACGAACGCTTGGTGCTGACTTCCTTCGCCAGGTCGGTGCCGTCCATCTTCGGAATCGAATTCGCCTTGGCGACGAGTTTCTCGGCATCGGTCTCGATGGTCGAAACCACTCCACGCATCACGCCGTGAGCGCGCAGATGGCGCACCAGGGCCCGCGTGTCAATATCGGACAACACGGGCACGTTGAACTGCTCGAGATATTCTTCGGCCACCTGCTGCGAGCGCCAGTTTGAACTGACCTTGGAAAACTCGCGCACGATCAGCCCTTCGATCCATGGACGCGTAGCTTCGTTGTCTTCCTGGTTAGTGCCGTAGTTGCCGATTTCCGGGTTGGTCAGGACAACAATCTGCCCCGAGTAGGAAGGATCAGTAAAGATTTCCTGATAGCCGGTAATGGAGGTATTAAAAACGACTTCGCCGTAGCATTCGCCTTTGGCGCCGTAGCCTTTGCCTCGGAAGACGCGGCCGTCTTCGAGCGCAAGGATTGCCTGCATTCTCGCTCCGGTGAGTGGATTTTCAGAATTTTATCAGGGAATGGCGCAGTGGCGATACCCAAAAACCCTGTGGATATTATAGAAATTTCAGCGAACGGCCAGCGGAAAAGCAGATTCCTCTGGGGCGTCAGAAATGACAAGCCTCAAGGCTTGACGAGGTTCCTGGCTATCTCACCCGCCCCAGCTTATCCATCGGCCAATAGCCGAATACGGCTTTCCCATAAATATAGCTCTGGTTGACCGGTCCGAAGTCGCGGCTGTCGTTCGACATCGAGCGATGGTCGCCAAGCACGAAATAACTCTGCGGCGGCACCACGATCTCATGCAGAGACCGCGAATCGGTGTAGGCGGGAGGAACGTAGTCTTCGATCAACGGGACGTCGTTTACGTATACCTGCCCGCCGTCAATGCGGATGTGGTCGCCCTCGGTGCCAACGACGCGCTTGATGTAGCTCTTCGAAGGGTCGCGCGGATAGCGGAAAACCACGATGTCGCCGCGTTCGATCGGCTCCAGGCGGTAGACGAACTTGTTGACGAAAATGCGCTCCTGATCGTCGAGCGACGGCATCATGCTTGTACCTTCCACTTTCACCGGCTGGTAGATGAAGATGATGATGAAAGCAGAAATCGCCAAGGAGATGGTCAGGTCGCGAATCCAGACCCCGAAGCCGGCGGTCCTGGAGGCCGTCGCCGCGGCCCGCGACCCTGAATCGCGAGCCGGCTCTGTGGCCGGCGCGCTGTCCCCTGACCTGGGAATTGGCATTGCTCTATTGTATACAGAGGCAGGGCGGGGATTCGCGATTCAATTCGGTTCCACGCTAAAATACAGGCATAGAGGTGCGCATGTCTCATCTTCGCCAGAACCGGATGGTCTATCGCGGGCTGACCTTCGCCTTTTTATTCCTGCTTACGCTCACTGTTTCCGCCCAGTGGGTGTCGCAGGAGGACGAGAACGGCGTCCCGGCCTACAACGCCGCTCCGCCGCCCAAGGGAACGAAACTGCCGGCCATCCTGCCCAAAGGAGAACTTTGGGAAGGGGACGCGCAATATCCCTACCAGACCCATGCCTATGAACTGGCGGCCAAGATCGAGACGGTCATTCATCAGCAGCCCTGCTACTGTTACTGCGACCGGATGGGCCACAACAGCCTCCACAGCTGCTTTGAGACCACTCACGGCGCCCGCTGCGCGACCTGCCTTAAGGAGCTTTATTATTCGTATCAGCAGCATCAGAAAGGCAGGACAGCTGCCCAGATTCGCGACGGCATCATCAAGGGCGAGTGGAAACAGGTAGATCTGAAGACGGCGGCGAGTATCAACTAGCCGGCGCGTCCAGTTCCACCTCCGCTGCCAAAGGGCTCGTCTCAGGGAGATTCCTCGGCCTGCTGGTGTGAACGCGGGCTTTGGGGATGACCCCAAAGAGATAGAGATGACCCGCGTTGCCCTCAACCCCGCCTTTGGGTGATACTTAAGTGTTTGAGCTTGAGTCAGAAGGAGTTCCTTATCAACAAGACCACAGGAAGAGTTTTGCACATGGCTCAGAAACCGACCCAGAAGAAGCCGACGGCGGAAGACCCTCTTTACAAGCAGGCGCTGCAAGCGTATGAAGCCGGTCTGCGCGCCATGCAGGAACACAAGTTTGACAAGGCGAAGCCGCAATTCCAGAAGGTAATGGGCGGACCCAGCAAGGAACTCTCCGACCGCGCGATCGTCCATCTCAATACCTGCAACCAGCGCCTGGAGCGGACCGCGTCCACCCAGTTCAAGACCGCGGAAGAGCACTTCGACTTTGCGGTCTCGCTCATGAACGTTGGGGACTACGTCACTGCCCGTGAGCACCTGGATAAATTGCACAAACAGAATCCGAAAGCGGACTATGTGATTTACGGCATTTCCGCTCTGGACTGCCTGACCGGGCATGTGGAAGACGCGCTGAAGCGGCTCGATGAGGCGCTGCATATCAATCCGCAGCTGCGCTTTCAGGCGCGGAACGACTCCGACTTCCAGAATCTGGCGGAAGATCCGCGGTTTACCGAGTTGCTCTATCCCGACCCGGGAGCTGATCTTGGCTCAGACGACGATCTGTCCGTGGAAGAGCCCGCGTAACCAATCAGGATGCATTCCAAAACCGAACCCCTGACCGCCGGCAAACTTCCCGCGAACGCCGCGCGCGATCGCGGCTTTCGCGTGGTTGCCATCGGCGGCGGGACCGGCCTGTCCACTCTGCTCAAAGGGCTTAAGCGCTTCGTTTTGTCCCCGGCCGAAATGGAAGCGGCCAGCCCGATTGCACCCGTCATCCGCGATCTCAGCGCGGTGGTGACGGTGAGCGATGATGGCGGGTCCAGCGGGCGCCTGCGCAAGGAACTCAACATGCTCCCGCCGGGCGATATCCGGAACTGCATTGTCGCTCTCAGCGAAGATGAAGCTCTGCTCTCGAAGCTGTTCCGGCATCGCTTCGACAAAGGCTCAGGTCTGGAGGGTCACAGTTTCGGGAATCTGTTCCTCGCTGCCTTGACCTCCCTGACCGACGATTTTTCAGAAGCCGTGCGCCTTTCCTCCGAGATTCTGCTGACTCGTGGCCACATTTATCCCGCGACCACTTCCAACATCGAACTGGAAGCATTAATGGAAGATGGCGCTAGGGTGCGCGGCGAGACCAACATCACGCGCAGCAAAGGCCGCATCCGCGAACTGTTTCTCGTGCCCCCAAACGTCGAACCGATGCCGCAGACGCTGGCCGCGATTGCGGAGGCCGACTTGATCACGATCGGGCCGGGATCACTTTTTACCAGCCTGATTCCGAATCTGCTGGTCCATGGGATTTCGCAGGCCATCGTGCAGTCGCCGGCCACCAAGGTGTATGTCTGCAACCTGATGACGCAGGCGAACGAAAGCCTCGGCTTGACCGCGGCCGATCACATCCGCGCCCTGAACCGGCACGCTCAAAAGCAGATCTTTGATTACGCACTGATCAATCGAACACCTGTTTCCGACGCCATGAAAGCCAAGTACGCACTGGAAGGCGCTTGCCAGATCGTCAACGATCTCGACGCCATCGAGGCCCTGGGCGTCATTCCGGTGCTGGGAGATTGCCTTGAGGAAGATGGCGTCGCCCGCCACAACACTTCCCGAGTGGCCCGCGATCTGATGCAACTGGTCCGCGAGCAAGTCCAACCTGAGCGCTGAGGTGCACCGCCCGCATTTGTAGCCGCTCCGCACTTCTTGTATCTTCAGTGTCACTCTCATGAAACCGGGGCATCCACTAAAGTTCGCGAATCGATTCTGCTTGCTGGCATCGCTCCTGGCTGCCATGGGCGCCGTCTGCCTGGCGCAGGCCACTCCCGAGGAGGGAGGCAACGAAGTACAGATCTGGGCCGGCGGAGGGCATTCGGTACCGGGCGGCACCAGCGCCACGGGCGCTTTCAATGCCGGACTGCGTTATGGATGGATTCTCACGGGTCCGCATCTCCCCGGATTTCTTCGCGGGCGATTCGAATATGCCCTGGATGCCGTGCCTGTGTTCCTGATCTTTCAGCCGTTGAACACGGCTTACGGCGTGGGCTTCGATCCGCTTGGTCTCAAGTGGAACTTTGAAAGGCGCGGCCGATTCTCCCCGTACCTCGAACTCACCGGCGGCGTCGTGCGCACGAATCAGAATGTTCCGACCGCGACCAATACTGTGAACTTCATGGATCAGGCCGCGCTCGGAACACACATTCTCGGAGCGAAATACAACTGGAGCCTCGAACTGCGCTACATGCACGTCTCCAACGCCGGGCTGGCCAATTTCAATCCGGGGTTGAATACGGTTCAGGTGCGGCTGGGAGTGGGAAGGTTCTTCAGCAGACGCCGGCACTGAGAGAATTTCTGGTGCTTTCCCGCGGCCGGCAACCTTGCTTCCCTGCTTCCATCCCCTTTATCCTCGTTGGTTATGTCTACACTCGTTGAATGTGTTCCGAATTTTTCTGAAGGTCGCGATCAGGCCAAAGTTGACGCCATCGTGGACGCCATGAAAATGCCCGGCGTCTACCTGCTCGACCGCGAGATGGACGCGGACCACAACCGCTGCGTGATCACACTGGTCGGCGAACGCGACGCCATCCAGGAAGCCGCGATTCGCGGCGTGGGCAAGGCGGCAGAATTGATTGACTTGAACACCCACGCCGGCGCCCACCCCCGCATGGGCGCGGCCGATGTAGTTCCATTCATTCCGATTGACGGGGTCACGATCGAAGATTGCGTGGCCATGGCCAATCATGTCGGCGAGGAAATCTGGAAACGATTTCAGATTCCGGTGTATCTCTACGAAGCCGCGGCGCGAACGCCGGAGCGGCAGGGCCTCGAAAACATCCGCCGCGGCCAGTTCGAAGGCATCCGCGCGGAAATTGCGACCAATCCGGCGCGCCGGCCGGATATCGGGGAACCCCGCGTGCATCCGACTGCCGGCGCCACGGTCGTGGGCGCCCGCAAATTTCTGATCGCCTACAACGTTTTTCTGAACACTCCCGACGTCGAGATCGCGAAGAAAATTGCAAAAGCCGTGCGCTTCTCCACCGGTGGCCTGCGCTTCGTCAAGGGCGCCGGTTTTCTGGTGCGCGGGATGGCACAGGTCTCAATGAATCTGACAGACTTCGAGCAAACGCCGGTACACCGCGTTTTTGAGATGGTCCAGCGCGAAGCTGCCCGTTACGGCGTGGTGCCGGTTTCCAGCGAGATTGTCGGGCTCATTCCCAAGAAGGCGCTGGAGCAGGCCGCCGAGTGGTTCCTTCAGGTCGAGAGCTTTGATTCCTCGCTGATTCTCGAAAACCGTCTGGCTGCCGTCATGGGCGGCAAGATGGCGGTCGGCGGGTTGAGATCCGGAATCGAACCGTTTGTCGAGCAACTGGCGGCGCCCACGCCGACTCCCGGCGGAGGGAGCGCATCGGCTGCAGCGGCCGCCATGGCTGCGGCCTTGGCCACCATGGTCGCGTCAATGTCGCGCGGCAAGAAAGCTTTCCTGCAGTACGAAGCGCAACTCAGTGACGCCATCGCGCGACTCGCGCCCTTGCGCGAAGCCGCCAAGTCCGCCATTGATGCCGACGCCGCCTCCTACAGCCTGGTCATGAAGGCCTACAAGGGAGCTAAGACCGCCTCCGATCCAAGAGCTGCCGAGACGCTGATTGAATCCGCTCTGCACGAGGCGACCTCCGTGCCGTTAAACGTCGCTCAGAAGGCCCACCAGATCGCACAGATCGCGGACTCGCTGCGTCCGATCACAAACCCAAACATGAAATCGGACCTCGATACCGCAGTGGCGCTGGCCCGGGCCGCGACCACCGGGGCACTGGCAAACGTCGAAATCAATCTTGCCTCAGTGAAGGATTCCGAATTCGCGCAACAGATACGCGGGCTGACGGCGCCGCTCAGGGTGTAGGGCCCGCCGCCTGGCCCACTCAGTGAAACTTCCGGCAGCCACGGCCTTCCGGGTGAATTATTCCGCTTTTTACGCGAGTGGAACCGGCCAGAACCGGGTTAGGATCAATCGTGTCTCGGTGTCGCTTTGCGCCGCACCCTGTTCCCCGGAGACCTCCGAATGCGTCGAGCCGCGCTCCTGTGCCTGTTTTGCCTGACCATCTGCGCTTGCGCCCTTCTGCTCGGACTGAATGGCTGCGGTTCCGGACCAGCCACTTTTACGACTTCTCCCACGCCCGCCACCATCAAACACGTCGTGATTATCTTTCAGGAAAACCGCACCCCCGACAATCTGTTCCACGATCAGACCCTGATCAATAACGGCGCCGATATCGCCAGTTCGGGCCAGGCGGGCAACAACACGATTACGCTTGCATCCACTCCGCTGGGAATTGATTACGACCTCAGCCATGCACACGCCGCATTTCTCGACATGTATGACGGCGGCAAGATGGATGGCGCGAACAATATCCCGATTAGTTGCGCCAAGGGCGCGACCGGCTGTCCGCCCCCGAACCCGCAATATCTTTATGTGCAGCAGTCCGACGTCCAGCCGTACTTCGATATGGCCGAACAATACACCTTCGGCGACCGCATGTTTCAGACTAACGAAGGTCCTAGCTTTCCCGCCCACCAGTTCATTATTTCGGGCACGTCGGCGCCGGCAACTGGCAGCACTTCGTTCATCGCCGATAACGCCACGGGAGTGCAGAACGCGAGCCAGCAGACCGGCTGCCTCGCGCCGCCGACCGAGTACGTGTACACGATCACTGCAACCGGCAGCGAAACTACGACCATATACCCCTGCGCCGACCATCTCACCCTGCTTGACGAACTCGATACCAAGGGTATTACCTGGCGCTATTACACGCCATCGGCAGGGCTCCTCTGGACGGGCCCGAACGCGATCGAGCACCTCTGCGGCCCAAACGTTCCACCCCCCAACGCCACGGCCTGCACCAGTTCCGATTGGATCAACAACGTCATTCTGAATGAAACTCAGGTGTTAACCGACATCGCGAGCAGCAACCTGCCGCAAGTGAGCTGGGTCATTCCCAATGGCACGAGCTCCGACCACGCCGGTTCGACCAGCACAACCGAGGGGCCTTCCTGGGTGGCCTCGATCGTCAATGCGATCGGAACCAGTCCCTACTGGAACGACACGGCCATTATCGTGACCTGGGACGACTGGGGAGGCTGGTACGACCACGTTCCCCCGCCAAAGGTGATCAGCGACGGCACCAGCTGGGGGTCAGGTTATGTCTACGGGTTCCGGGTTCCGCTGATCGTGATTTCGGCTTATGCGAAGGCACATTACATTTCGCACACCGACCACGATTTCGGCAGCATTCTGAAGTTCGTCGAAGAAACGTTCTCGCTGCCGTCTCTGGGCTACGCCGACGCCAACGCTCTGGACGATCTGTCGGATTGTTTTGATCTGACGCAGACGCCGCTAACCTTCCAGACCATCAACGCACCACTGGATGCCTCCCATTTTCTCAACGACAAACGGCCCAAAACCGCTCCCGACGACGACTAGCCGGGCGTGGTTATCGCAAAGCCGCGCAAGGAGTGGCTGTCGAGGACGTTCCTGGATAGGACCCTAACCCATCAATGGGGATGGTACTTTTGTTTACGTTGTCGAACGGCCAATTAAAATAGAATAATCGCAGCGCGAAAAACCAGGAACTGCTGGCCGCGCATCTAATTCCAAAAAGCAGAGAAATCCATTTTCACTACTTTCGAGGCGTTATGAAACTGTTCAAGATTTGCTCTACGTTCCTGGCTTCGATGGGCCTGGCTTTGGGCTCGCTGGTGGGGACGATTCACGCCATGCCCCTGAATTCTTCCGCGCGCTCCTGCGTTCCCGCGGATGTGGTGCAGCTGATTTCCGTGGATTATCGCTCGCTCAAGGATTCGCCGACCGCGATGGCTCTGAAACAACAGCTGATGCCCGACAACATCAAGGAGTTCGAGGCCGCGCTGAAAAAGATTGGCATCGATCCGGACAACGACGTGGATACATTGACTTTCGTGTCCTTCCGGTCCGGGAAACAGGGCGTCAAGGGCGTCGGGGTGACCAGCGGCCCGTTCAACATGAAGGCCGTCCTCAAGAAAATGAAACTGCAGAAATTCACGCCCAAGAAATACGGCACGGCCGACGTCTATCCCATGGATGGCGGGTTCGTCATGACGTTCCTTGACGACAGCACTCTGCTTTTCGGCGAACCGACCGGCCTGCACGCCGCGCTCGACACACGGGACGGCAACTCGCTCTCGCTCGACACCAACGGCGACATGGCCGATATGATGACCGACGTTGACGCAGCGCCGGTGTGGAGCATTCTCGATCAGCAGGGCACCCAGAACATGATGCGCGCGGCCATGGGCGACGCGTCCAAGATCGCCGACTACGAGTCGCTGAAAAAACGGCTGCTCGGCTCGCGCTACACGATGAATTTCACCAACGGAGTTAATTTCGATCTGACGGTTCTGACTTCGGACTCCGCAACCGCCGGCATGCTTTCCTCGGTCGTGAAGGCGGGGATTCTCCTGAAGAAAACCACCGCGACTCCGGCCGAAAAGGTCGCCGTGGACAACACTACCGTGGATTCCGACAGCTCGAACCTGCTCCTGCACTTTAAGGCCAACGATCAGCAGTTCCAGTCGCTGATGCACTCTGACTTGTTTGCCGCGGTTTCGCACTAAGGGGCAGCCTCAGCCGAAAAACGGAAGCGCCGGGATTCAAATCCCGGCGCTTTTCTAATGACTCTTCGCCCGCCCTCACTTCTTCATCGCCGCCCGCTTTTCTCTCGCCCAGCCTTCTTTTAAGATCTGGCGCGCGCGGCCCACAGCCAGCGCGTCCGCCGGAACGTCGTCGGTAATGCATGAGGCAGCCGCCACGTATGCGCCGCGGCCCACCTTCACCGGAGCCACCAGCGTGCTGTCACTCCCGATGAAGGCCCCGTCCTCGACCACCGTCGTATGTTTCTTCGCGCCATCGTAGTTGCAGGTGATCGTGCCGGCGCCAACGTTGACTCCGGCTCCGATCTCCGCGTCGCCAAGGTAGGTGAGGTGATTCGCCTTGGAGCCCTTGCCCAGCTTCATTTTCTTGGTTTCCACAAAATTACCGACGTGAGCGCCTTCGCCGATCTCGCTGCCCGGGCGCAGGTGTGAGTACGGACCAATGATCGCTCCGGCGCCAATTTTCGCTCCGTCCATGATGGACCCCGGCCGGATCGAAACTCCATCGCCAATCTCTGAATTGCATAGCACACTGTAGGAGCGGATGCGGGAATTGGCGCCAACCTTCGTGCTGCCCAGCAACTGCACATAAGGTTCGATCACAGTGTCAGCCGCCACACACACGTCGGGATCAATGACGCAGGTCTCCGGATAAAAAATCGTGACTCCCTCCGCCATCAACTGCCGGCATTTCCCCATACGCATGGAATGATCAATGTCCGCCAACTCGGCCCGGGTATTGCCCCCAAGGACTTCCGTCGGATTATCGGTGCGCCAAGCCACGACCTTCGATCCGGCCTTACGTAACACTTCCGCCATATCGGTTAAGTAATACTCACCATGGGCGTTAGCTGTGGACAAGCTCGCGATGTGCGCAAACAAATCCGGCCCCGAGAAGACGTAGAAGCCGGAATTGATCTCGCGGATTTTTTTCTGGGCCGCGCTGGCCGACTTCTCCTCCACGATCGCCTTGACCTCGGCGCCCCGCGGGCGCTTGCGCAACACCCGGCCATAGCCCGTCGGACGGTCGAGTTCCGCGCTGAGCAGGGTCATCGCCGCCTTTTCTTTCAGGTGAAAATCGAGCAGCCGGGCGATCGTCTGGGGCGTAATCATCGGCGCGTCGCCGGAAAGCACGATGACGTGGTCGTAGCCGGAAAGAGCGCCTTGCGCTGCCATCAAGGCGTGACCCGTGCCTTTTTGTTCCGCCTGCAGAATAAACCCGACACTGGTGTGAGCCATGGCGGAGCGTACGCGCTCGGCCTCGTGCCCGATGATGGCATAGATGTCCTTGGCCGGCGCAACCTGCAACGCCGCCCGGATCACGTGCTCCAGCAGTGGCTTGCCACCGACTTCATGTAACACCTTGGGAAGTTGCGATTTGAGCCTGGTGCCCTTGCCTGCGGCCATGATCACAACCGCGATATGCTGCCGACCGAGATCTTTTCTCTGCGAAGCCGGCGCCGGTGCTGATCGCCCGAGTTCCCTCATGCCTTTCGGTTTTGCCATTTGCCTCAATATACCGCGCCTGTAGTTCGATGGCTATTTTCGACGCGATGCCATAGAATTCCGCCCATCCCTGCGAGCGATAAGTCATCCGCGAGCTTTTGGGTCTAACGGAGACATGATCATGCCGAAATACGTGATTGAGCGCGACATTCCCAGCATTGGCGACGTAAGCCCAGATCAGGTCATTGCTATCTCCCAGAAATCCTGCAGCGTGTTGAACAGTCTCGGGCCAAAAATCCAGTGGTTGCACAGCTACGTGACACAAGACAAGATTTACTGTGTCTACATCGCTCCCAACGAGGAAATGGTGCGTGAACACGCACGCCAAGGCGGCTTCCCGGCCAATCGAGTTTCCGAAGTCAAATTGGTGATTGATCCGACCTCGGCGGAAGCGTAGCAGTTAGAGCCCGATTCCTCCATCCACAGCCAGGATCTGCCCGGTAATGAATTGCGGCGCGGTGGCGAAAAACAGCACGGCCTGAGCAATCTCGTCCCCGCGGCCGTTGCGCCGCATCGGAGTCTGTTTCGCCATGCGGCGCATGAAGGCCGCCGCCGCTCTCTCACCCAGATCAATCATGCCCGGAGCGACCGCATTGACCGCGATCTCCGGAGCCAGCGCTTTGGCCATAACCTTGGTCAACATATGGAGCGCCGCCTTGGAGGAGCAATAATGCGCGTGCGTCGGCCACGGCCTTAGCCCGCCCAGCGAACCCATGTTGATAATCTTTGCTTCCAGCGGGCCTGCCGCACGTCCCCTTCTTCTGCGCATCCACTTCAAGGCTTCACGCGAGACCAGAAAAGGGCCGCGGGTGTTGGACGCGAAAATAGCGTCCCACTGCGCGGCAGTGAGCTCGTCGAACTCGGCTGTCTCGTAGTTCGCGGCGTTGTTTACCAGGATGTCAATCCGTCCCAGTTCCCGGCCCGCTTCGTTCATCATGCCGCGGATGCTGGCTTCGTCGGTGATATCGCATTGCAGGGCAAAGGCGCGAACCCCGAAACCCGCCAGGTCTACCACCGTTTTGCGCGCATCGGCTCCCGAGTTACGGAAAGTTATGGCCACATCGGCGCCGGCCTGCGCCAGCGCTAACGCGGAAAACCGACCGAGCCGCTTGGCTCCTCCGGTTATCAGCGCAGTTTTGCCGCGAAGCGGTTTAGGAGGTTCAGACATTAATGGGGCGGGCCTGGTTGGAGCGGACATTGCTCGAGCGGGCATGGAGGGATTCTACAGTTTCACCGCGGCTTGGAAAAACTACGAGCGCGCGCTAAAATCGCCCCGCATGTCGCCCCTCCCGACCGTCGTGGTTTATTCGCGCAAGGGCTGCCACTTATGTGAAGTGGTGAAGGAAAGCCTCATCAAGCTCTCCCGCCACACCGAATTCACCTGGCAGGAAATTGATGTGGACAGCGATCTTGAGCTGCGCCGCCTGTATAACGACGAAGTCCCGGTGGTGTTTATTGACGGCCGCAAGGCCTTCAAGTACCGGATGGACGAGAAGGAATTCCTGCGCAAAATCGCTGTTTAAGGTTGCTTGCCGCGGCCTTTAGGCTACAATTCTGCGGGCATGATTCGCACCGAGTTGCACGCCGATCCTCGCAATCTGTTCGTGCACGATCTGGTGCTCGAATCCTGCCGCCGGAATGGCTCCAAAACCGCGCTGGTGGACGTTGCGCAGGGCCGACGCCTGACCTATGCCGAATACGGCGAACTGGTTGAGTCCATGGCGCGCGGTCTCGTCGCTTCGGGCGTCAAGCCAGGCCAGGTAATCGCCATCTTCCTGGCCAACTCCTGGGAGTTCTGCGTTTCGTTCCACGCCGCAACTCTCGCGGGAGCGATCCCGACGCTGCTTAACCCAACCTACCGTGAGCGCGAGGTCCGGTATCAGCTGGAAAACTCAGGCGCCGGCATTCTGATTACCGACGGCGCGCTAATGGAAGGCATCAGCCTGGCAGGCCTTCCGAATCTGCGCTGTGTCTATAGCACCCGAACGGCGGTACCGGGGTTCGCGTCATTCTCCAGCCTTTTTGGGCACTCTGGGGTCTCGTTTCCCAGGCCCGATCAACCTTCCGAACAGACCCTGGCAGCTCTCCCCTACTCCAGCGGCACCACCGGCTTGCCCAAAGGAGTCATGCTGTCGCATTTCAACCTGGTGTCGAACGTTTTCCAGATCATCGGACCGAACTCCAGCGCACTGAATTCCGCCGACACGATCCTTTGTTGCTTGCCGCTCTATCACATCTACGGGCTGAATGTCATTCTCAATCCGTCGCTAATTCTGGGCGCGACGCTTCTCCTGATGCCGCGTTTCAATCCCGACGCTGTGCCGGCACTGCTCACGTCGGAATCGGTGACCATGATGCCGCTGGTCCCTCCCGCTCTGAACGCGCTCTGCCAACTGGCCGAGGCCGGACGGTTTCCCCGCGAGCACAATGTGCATTGGGTAAAGTCCGGGGCGGCGCCGCTCGCGCCTGATCTCGCCCGCCGCTTCACCGCGCTCACCGGCATCAAGGTCTGCCAGGGTTACGGCATGACCGAGGCATCGCCGGTAACGCATATCGGCTTTCTTGAGCCGGAACTCTATCATCCCGATTCGATCGGCCATCCCGTGGCACAAACCGATTGCCTAATCTTAGGACAGTCCGACGGCAGCTCTTCCGGAAATCAGGACGATGCCCACGAAGTCGCGGAAGGCGAACCCGGAGAACTAGTGATGCAAGGCCCGCAGTTCATGCTGGGGTACTGGAAGGAACCGCAAGCGACTGCGGCCGTGCTGCGCGACGGATGGTACTGGTCAGGGGATGTCGTAACCCGTGACCCTGAAGGCTTCTACCGCGTAGTGGACCGTCGAAAGGAGATGATCAAATACAAGGGTTTCCCCGTAGCTCCAGCCGAGGTCGAAGCCGTGCTTCTCGAACATTCAGCCGTGAAGGAATGCGGAGTCGTGGGCCGGGCGGACGCCGTCGCCGGGGAGATCCCCATAGCTTTCGTGGCGTTGCGACCAGGCTTTGCCGACTCTTCGAAACTTGCTGATGAACTCTGCGCTTTCGTCGCCGACCGCCTCACCCACTACAAACAGCCCCGGCAGGTCGTTTTCGTAGATCAGATTCCGAAGACGCCGTCGGGAAAGATTCTGCGCCGGGAACTGCGCAAGCAAATCTGACTGCTCACTTCGACGGCGCTTCCTTGTCGGCATCTTTGGCAGCCAGCTTGTTCCTCGCCAGGAAGGTCCAGATCAATTCGTTCGCGTTCACGTCGTCGCTGGTCTTTCCGATTTGCTTCTCGGCCTCGTACTGCAAGCCGCCGGGCCAGGTGTTGCCCGTACCCTTCAGGCTGTAAGCCACAACCTGGGCGTTCTGCTGGCATCCGGTGAATGTGTCCACCTTGGTTTCGGTACTCCGTTTAGAGGACGCAAGTTTGCTGCGTTCCGGCTTCTCATTGCAGCGGTCCATTCGAGCCCAGTCTTTCGCGCTGTCCTCGACAGAAAGTGTCGCCAGTTCCAAATTGTGTTCCGTACCGCCTCCGTAAGGTACGACCGGATCCGACGTGCCGTTGATGGTCACCACCGGCACCGGCCGCGAGGGCAGGCAGACCATTTTCTTTGGCATGGCCGCCCCGACCGCCGCAACTGCCGCAATCCGATCCGACATGGAGCATGCCATGCGCAGGCTCATGAATCCCCCCTCGGAGAGGCCGGCAGCGTAAATTCTGGCGTTATCCACGGAAAACTTCGTGGCCATGGCATCGAGCATTTGAGTAAAGAATTCCATATCGTCCGCTTGCGCGGGCCTGCGATCTTCGTCGGAATCGCCGCTGCGAGGCTGCTGCTGTCCTCCTTGCCCCCCGCCAGGATAGCCGCCGCCACCGGGGTAGCCCCCGCCGGGGTAGCCTCCTCCGGGATAGCCGCCGCCCCCATAACGCCCGCGACGCCCCGGGCCCATGCCCATGGGCCGCGCCTGCTCCGGCCGAACGCCGACATTCCAGTGGCCATGCAAGGCGAACGGATAAACCATGACGACTCCGTCCTTATCCGCGACATCGTCAAGCCGGGCAAGGCGCTCGACGTCGTCGGCGTCCTGGTTAAGTCCATGAAGCAGGATAAGCACCGGATAGTGCTGCTTGGCGTCGTATCCCCGCGGCAGGCGCACCAGAAACGTGCGCTCGATGTCATCCACCAGAACTTTTTCTTTGGTTTCCTGCGAACAGAGGTTTGCAGACCCGAGCAGAAGTGCCAAGGCACAACTGCACCAGCCGACGCGAGAAAGGGCAATTTTCATGTCGTCACCAGACTTGACCCGGAGACCCCAAGCTGGTTCCTTCTCTTGGAAGCCTGTCATCCGGCAAGAGTTGGCTGGTGAACGTTTACCCGGGAACTTTCCAGGTTTAGTCCTCGTACCCTGCTGTGAGTCAAAACCGCGCTGGACATATTCAGCGCCAAGGAGCCTGAAAATGGACTCGATCACCGGTCTTACAGCAGTAATTCTTTTCCTGGGAATGCCGACAGCAATTCTCGGGATGTACACGTTTTACCGGGTGAGCAAGTTGCGGAGCGAGGAGCGCATGGCCGCAATCCAGAAAGGGGTGAGCGTCCCCATGGAACCGGAACTCTCGCAGGCGGCACGCTCGCGGCGATATGGAATTCTGCTGATCGCAGGCGCAATCGGCTACATGGCTACCTTTACGATAATCGCGCCTGTCGAGCCCGATGCCTGGATTGCCAGCGCTTTCGGAGCCCTCCCGTTTACGCTGGGCCTGGGATATCTGCTGGACTCCACGCTGATCCATCGCGATCTGCGGGCGTCCTGAGGCGACTGAACTATTCGCCGGTCAGGAACTTGAACTGGGCGTCGTTCAGCGGCACGACGCTTAGCCTACCCTGGCGCGCCAGCGGCGACTCGGCAAACAACGGGTTGGCCTTGGCTTCGGCCAGCGTCACAGGTTTGGTATTGGCCTTCCCGACTTTGATTTTCACCTGGGGATTGCGAGCATCGGATGCGTCCACGGATACGACTGTCGCCGTGCCCACCGCACTCTTTTCGTCTCCCGTGTGGTATATGACCAGCCGCTCGCCCGGCTTCATTGCCCGCAGATTCTTGAGGGCTACCGGATTCGACACGCCGTCCCAGACGGTGGTTTTCTCCCGCTGCAGGTCGGCGAAGGAATAGGTCGAGGGTTCGGTTTTCAGCAGATAGTCCATTTCATCCTCGGTGTAGCGGTCTTGGGATGGGTCTCCAGCGCTAGTTCGGCTTCTGGGGCGGAGTCTCCGGCTTTTGCGGAGGATCCTTGGAGTGATCGTCGTAAATGGAATACTGCTTCTGCGGCCGCTTCAATTTGATCGTAAGTTCCATTTCCGGCTTGTTCACATCGTAGTCGTCCCCGAATGTCTGAAAACCTGTTGCCAGGACCTGGACGCGAAGCATTCCGTAGGGAATGCCGTTGAAGTCGGTCTTGCCGTCCGGGTCGGTTTTTAGTTCCATGCCGCCGCGGCCCTGCTTGCCGGAGGCGTTGACCGGATGCATGATCACAGCGGCGTTACGCACCGGCTTGCCGTTATCGTCTTTCAGCACGACAAAGTGCAACCAGGAGGTCGGGCCCTCGTCCTTGTCTTGCGCTGCCACTGCGCCCGCCAGCGCACAAGCCACCACGACAACCGTCAGAAAAGTCTTGCGCATGGCACCTATTTTATTCCCAAAGGGATGGCTACGTCAGCTTTAGCCGTCCGACCGAACCCTCTGCCCACCTTCGCGTTCCCCGGTCTCTTTTACAATTCTCTGGTGCATAACACGCAACCCCACGCGGCGAAGAAAAGCTGGGATGTCCTCGTCATCGGTGGCGGCATCATCGGAGTTTCCCTTGCGCTCGCGTTGCGCAAGCGCGGCGCCACGGTATTGGTGATCGAGCGCGGGGAACCCGGCCGTGAAGCCTCCTCCGCTGCCGGAGGAATGCTGGTCGAGTACGGCGAGGAAACTCCGCCTGCGCTGCAGCCGCTCGCGCTGGCCAGCGCCCGACTGTACCCTGAATTCGCCCACGAGGTTGAGATGGAGTCGGGCATGAAAGTGGACCTTCGCGATCAGGGTGCCATCGTGTTCCCCGAAAATGCGCATGCTGCGGACATGCAAGGCAAAGCATCGTTCCTCTCCCGCCAGCAGTTATCGGAACTCGAACCGGCGTTAGCGGACGCGGGCAGGCCCGCTCTTTTCGTGAAGGAGCGCAGCGTGGATCCCCGCGCCTTGACCGCGGCAGCGATCAAAGCCGCGCGCCATCGCGGCGTGGATTTTTCTTCTGGCGATCCAGTCGTCCGGGTCAATTTGTCCGATGGACGCGCCGGCGGCGTCACTACGAGCAAGACTTCATTTCTTGGCGACAAAATAGTGAACTGCGCGGGAGCCTGGTCTTCAGCAATTCCTCCTTACCACTTGCCCACACGGCCGGTAAAAGGACAGATGCTCTGCCTTGCGATGCAGCCCCGAGAACTGGTGAAGCACGTGGTCCGCTCGCCCGACGTTTATCTGATCCCACGCAGCGACGGGCGTTTGCTGGCTGGCGCTACGGTTGAGGAGGCCGGATTCAACAAACAGACCGACTCCGCAACCATGCAGAGGCTCCACCACGCTGCTCTTGCTCTGGTTCCCGCCCTGCGCGATGCCCGAATTCTCGAAGACTGGGCGGGATTGCGCCCCGGAACTCCGGACGCTCTGCCCATTCTCGGAGCCACCGAGACGCCGGGCTGCTACGCCGCTACTGGCCACTTCCGCGACGGCATCCTGCTGGCGCCAATCACGGCGGAAGTGATGACGGCCATCCTCGAAAATCGCAAGCCCGAATTTGACCTTTCTCCGTTTTCCCCTTCCAGATTCAGTCCGGCTTAGGGCTTTAACGCGTTTCGACGGAACTTTTGTTGCGTGTTATTCGTTTCTCCATCACGTTTCTCTTCGGAGGCGCTAACTTTTGCAACTCGCAATCGAAAACGTAAGCAAACAATATCGCGGCGGAAATTGGGCCCTGCGCCACTTTTCCCTGCAGTTGAACCCAGGCGTGGTCGGTCTGCTCGGTCCGAACGGCGCCGGCAAAACGACGTTGATGACCATTCTGGCCACAATCACTCGCGCGACGGAGGGGCGCGTCCTGTGGAACGGCACGGATCTCGCCGTCAATCCCGATGCTCTTCGTACCACCCTCGGCTATCTCCCGCAGGATTTCGGCGTGTACCCCAACCTCAGCGCGGTTGAGTTCCTGGAATATCTGGCCGCGGTCAAGGGCCTCGACGGGCCCTCGTCGCGGCGGCGCATTGACGAGTTGCTCAATCTCGTGAATCTCACTGATGTCCGCAACCGCCCGTTGGGCGGGTATTCCGGAGGCATGAAACAGCGCGTGGGCATCGCCCAGGCGCTTTTGAACGATCCTCAGCTTCTCATCGTGGATGAACCCACCGCCGGCCTTGATCCCGAAGAGCGCGTGCGGTTTCGCAACCTGCTTTCCGAGCTGAGTGGAGAGAGAATCGTGATCCTTTCTACCCACATCGTTTCCGACGTCGAAGCCACCGCCACCGATATCGCGCTGATCTCACAAGGCGCGCTGGTGGCTCATGCTTCGCCGGAAGAACTGCTGCGTCGGGTCGAGGGCAAGGTCTGGGAGTGGATCCTGCCCAGCGCGCAGCTCAACGCGGCGCGCCAGCACTATCTCATCAGCAACACTGCGCGGCGGAGCGACGGAGTGCATGCCCGAGTGATCCACGACATCGCTCCCGCCGGAGCGCAAATGGTTCCCGCGACCCTCGAAGACGCGTACCTGTTCTGCCTCTCGCAACACCGTATCGGAGTGGCCGCATGAACGTGGTGACGGGCGAGATCCCTGCTCCGGCTGGGCAAGCCAGTTCCGGCCGCGTGCTTTACCAGATGGTTCGCGCCGATTTTCTGGAACGCGTGCGCCGTTACAGTTTTCTGGTCACGCTGGCCGCAGCGCTGTATCTGGCCTACGCGGTGGCTACCGAAAAGATGTGGATCGTAGTCGGAGACAATTACCGCGGCATCTATAACTCGGCGTGGATTGGCGCGCTGATGGCGCTATGCTGCTCGACGTTTCTCTCGCTCGCGGGCTTCTACGTGGTCAAGAACGCAGTGCAGCGCGACACCGACACCCGAGTCGGTCAGATCCTGGCTGCAACCCCGATGCGCAAGGACTTCTACACGCTGGCAAAAACTTTAAGCAATTTCGCTGTTTTGAGTTGCATGGTCGGAGTCATCATGCTCGCGGCGGTGGCTATGCAGTCCATGCACGGCGAGGCTCATTCCTTCTCGCTATGGCAGCTCTGCTCGCCGTTTCTTCTCCTCGCGTTGCCCATGATGCTGCTCACCGGCAGCGTGGCACTGTTGTTTGAAACCATCCCCGGCCTGCGCGGCGGCTTCGGCAACGTGGCCTACTTTTTTCTGTGGACCTCCGCCCTGGCCGGCGCGGCGAACGGTTTCGATGATCCAGGAGG
>Ga0070733_10001252_pt1 | contig 19110 bp, 15 predicted proteins | sample Coa_R1_9_FD_66450 | JGI IMG/M metagenome (GOLD analysis project Ga0070733, IMG submission 66450) | Surface soil microbial communities from Centralia Pennsylvania, which are recovering from an underground coalmine fire - Coalmine... | ecosystem: Environmental > Terrestrial > Soil > Unclassified ... | reverse complement strand
CGTCGAGCTGCGCTCGACCGGACAGCCGGGGGCGGCTGTCCCCACATAATCCTTGTCGCTGCGCGACAGAAACCACCCAGGCAGGATCAGACGAACAACTTCCCAGCCAACCAATGCTGCGGGTGCGAGAATCGCTGTCTCTTTCGCCAACGCTGCGAGCGAGAACCAGGCCGCCGTAGCAATCGGGCGATCTTCGACATACGCGCACAATGCCCAGAAAGTGAGTCCGGCAGCGGCCAGATCCACCTGTGCCAGCGAACTCTGCGCAAAGAAAACTGGATACAGGGCGGTGCAGAGCGTTGCAGCGATTGCCACCTCGACATTCGCGACGCACTCGGCCAGGCGGAACAGGCCCAGCAACGAGAAGGCCGCGGCCACCAGCATCGCGGATCGCGTCACGAGCGGCGCGTACCCTGCGCACTTCCACCACAGTGCAACCCATGCCATGACCAGCGGCGGATGTGCATTCGAGACCGTCGTGTGCGGGATCAGGCTTCCGGCAAGCAGCAGGTCGCGGGCGGCGGCAACGTAGTACCCAGCCTCATCCCAGAAGTAAGGCAGCTGCAGAAGCGGAGCGTGCAGCAGAAATATCGCTACAAAGATAATCGCGAAGACCAGGGCCGGGTGACTTCGCACTCTGGAAACTGGCCACGGATTTTCACGGATTTTCCCGGACAAGCCTTGAGGCATTGTGATTTTATGTTTTTTCTATCCGTGCCAATCCGCGTAAATCCGTGGCGAACGGTTTAATGCACCGGCCCCTGCGCGCCCATGCGTGGATCGAGCTTGATTTCGCCGAAGGCGCTCTCATATCCCCCGATGTTTTGCTGCAGCAATCCCAGCAACGCCTTGGCCTGCTGCGGGCTGAGGTAGATGCCCTGGAAGTTCTTGATTTCCACGTGGGTCTCGGTTTGCTGCTGCAGCGTGCCGAAGACAAGGAAGAAGTCCCAGATGTTCACTCGCATCTGCACGCTGTTGGCATAATTCTCACGATAATCGGGAGAGTTCAGTAGTTTCACGTTCGGTTGCGTTGGTTGACTCATATCCCGCAGTGTAATGAGTTTGTGGTCGGGAAGGAAAGTCCGCGCGAACTCGGAACGCGCGCCCTTGGCAGGTTTTTGTTAACACTGCCCTATTATCGGTGCACTGACACAAACTGTCACGGGCATGAAGCTTTGCGGCGGCGAGAAGGGTCAGGTGACCCTGTTGACCTATGGGTTTTTGGCCATCTTCCGACTGAAAACAAAGGACTTGCTTCGGCGAGGGTGGTTACTTTGGGGAGTACCGAATGGTGCGTGAAGTGCGATAGAGTTTAGGTTCCTCCGCAGTAATGGAGAGAGTGGGCGTCTATGACCCAAAATTTCGATCAAGGCATGATGGAAGAAATCGTACTGCCCGAGCATTTGCTGCCCGTGGGATCTGTACTGGGCCCGGGAGTATCGGCGATGGACCTGTGCATGGTCCTGGCCAAGATTTTTCGCGTGCAATACACCGAAGTCGCGCTGATGCGGCTGGAGGGCGGACTGCTGCGCTTTGTGTTTCCCGAATATCTGCGGACGACGGGGTCAATTCCGCTCAACGGCAAAGCTGTCGCCGCGCACACTGCGCTCAGCAAGAAGGCGGAGATTTTCAACAACTTTGCGCGCGTGAAGCACGCCAGTATTTTTGAAACCATCAAGCCTGGGTCGGAAGATCAAGAGCAAGCTCCGCCGGCGCCGATTCAGAAGCTGATGTCGGTTCCCATCATGGATCGGGATTCCGTTGTGGTGGGCGTGATCCAGATTTCGCGTAAGGGCCTGGACTCGAAATTTGCCCAGGACTTCAGCCGCGAAGATTTGCATGATCTGGAGTTGGTGGCAGGACTGCTGGCAACGGCTCCGGCGCTGCTGGAGAACTAGCGGCGGCTAGAGTCATCTTCGAAGAAAGCAAGAGCCTTTCACCGCTGAGGTCGCTGAGGAATCGCGCGAAGGACGCAGAGAAGACCCTCGCTGCCTTTGCGATTAGGGTTAGGCCTCAGCTCTTCAGTTTCACCCGCAGATCTCCTCCCGTCATCTCTTTCGGCTCGTCGAGGGCGAGCATTCCCAGCAGCGTGGGTGAAATGTCCCGCAGCGATCCGTTCGGCTTCAGCGTGAACTCTTTTGAGTTCTCCGCGATCACGATAAACGGCACCGGATTCGTGGTGTGAGCGGTGTGTGGGCCGCCAGTGACAGGATCGATCATCATTTCGGCGTTACCGTGGTCGGCGGTGATCAGGATGGCTCCGCCTTTGGCGCGCACGGCTTTCTCGATGCGAGCCAGGCAGGAATCGACCGTCTCAACCGCTTTGATCGTGGGCTCGATCTTGCCGGAGTGCCCGACCATGTCAGCGTTGGCGAAGTTTACGATGACTACGTCGAACGTGCCGTCTTCCGTGGCTTTCACGACGGCGTCGGCGATGCCGGCGGCGCTCATCTCCGGCTTCAGATCGTAGGTGGCGACTTTTTGTGAGGGCACAAGCACACGCTCTTCGCCCGGGAATGGGGTCTCTACGCCGCCGTTGAAAAAGTAGGTCACGTGCGCGTACTTCTCGGTTTCTGCCACCCGCAGGTTCCGCAGTTTCTGATTCCCCATGACGTTGGCCAGAATGTTCGCCATCGATTCCGCGGGAATCACTACCGGCAGGCTGAAACTTTTGTCGTACTGCGTCATGCAAACGTACCGCAGATTCTTCGGAACCCGGTCGCGCGGGATGGTCGCATCAAGGTCGGCGGCGCCGGGAAGATCGCTGCCGCCTTTGTCGTTGAGTCCGCTATTGCGGGTGAGAGCGCGCGTGATCTGGCGAACGCGGTCGGCACGAAAGTTAAAACAGATGCAGGCGTCGTCGTCGCGAATCGTGGCCAGAGCCTGGCCGCTCTTATCAGTGCAGACGAAAGGAATCACGAATTCGTCAGTGACGCCCTTGTTGTAAGAATCCTTCATCCCCTGCACCGGATCGGCCTGCTTGCCGCCTTCGGCGTCGGCAGAAGCGAAGACCATCGCGTTGTAGGCTTTGGAGATGCGCTCCCAGCGGCGGTCGCGGTCCATGGCGTAGTAGCGGCCATTGACCGTCGCGATCTTGCCGCAGTTGTATTCGCGCATTTTCTGCTGAACTTGCTCGATATATCCAGCGCCGTTGGTGGGCAGCGTGTCACGGCCGTCCATGAACGCGTGAACAAAGACGCGCTCCAGACCGTTCTGCTTGGCCATCTTCAACAGCGCATTCAGGTGCGCCTGCTGCGAGTGCACGCCGCCATCGGAGAGCAGACCGAACAGATGCAATCGCCGTTCGCCGGTGCGCGCGTGCTTCATGGCGTCGAGCAGCACGGGATGCGAAAAGAATTCGCCGTTCTGGATCATCAGGTCGATGCGCGTGATGTCCATGTGCACGATGCGTCCGGCGCCGATGTTGAGGTGCCCGACTTCGCTGTTGCCCATCTGTCCCTCGGGCAGTCCGACGAACGGACCGCTGGTATGAATCAGCGTGTTGGGATACTCGCGCAGCAGCCGGTCGTACGTGGGTTTACGCGCGAGCGCGATGGCATTGGCTTTGGTTTCAGCGCGGTATCCCCAGCCGTCAAGGATGATGAGAACGAGTGGTTTAGGACGGATCATTCAAAGAGTTCCTTGTCCAGGTTAGGGCGATCGATTTCGAGGTAGCCGGCGACTTCGGACAGAATGCCCGCCAGAGTTCCGACCTTGAGTGAATCGTGTGCGGGAATAGTGATTGATGCGGAGTTCCCCGAAACGTTGATTTCAGACGCATGTGGCTACCTGTTTGCCGGATTACCTCATAGCCGTAGCGCCGCAGCAGTTTCGCGAGATCGTGACCAGATAGATCACGGGGCAGCTTCAAACGGAGATGACCTCATCCTTGACGATGTGAAGACGAACGACAGACGGGGCCGTTTTGTCATCGAAGTGGCATCGAACTGCGTCGCGAACCATGGTCTTCAACTCTTCGATGGTTTCTGCCTGGGTAAAAATAGCATGCCCGAGCGCCCGAGCTTCGTACCCTCCCTCAGGAGAATCATGCACCGAAAAACTTATTTCACTGTCGTTCATGCCCACAATTGTATTCCCTGTCTCGCTCGGCCTCGCGTTTCGAAATCGGCGCGATTTCAGCCCCGCCGGAATTGGCGAACGATCGAATCGATTGGTTCCTATTTCTTCTTCGATGCGTTGGCCATTTCGGCAATCTGCCGGTCAAGCTCCTCGGCCTTGGCTGCAAACACCTTCCGCCCGATATCTCCGCCCGCCTGCATCGACTCGGACATGATTGCGGGCAACTCCTTCAGAATTTTCTGGCCTGCCGGAGACGAATAAAAAGCGGTAACTGCGGCCAGATCCGCCTTGGTCAAGTGCTTCTGGTAAATGGGAACGATCGCATCGAGCAATTCATCCATCGGCAACGCAGCGAACATGGTATCGAACATCTCGTCGACTTTGGCGAGCTGCTCGGGAGTCGCATCGGGCACCTTCTGCTTGAATCCATCCTCCGCCCCCAATTTCATCTGCTTCGCCATACCAGCCAACGCCTGTTCCATCTGTGCGCGGGCGTGCATCAGGTCGAGAAATTTCACCACATCCGCTTTGTCTGGGGCTTCTGAATCATTTGCCGACTGCGCCGAGACGCAGATCGGTACAGCCAACAGAAAACATAAAACCGCGAAAGTCATCAGCTTCTTCATCGGAGTCTCCCTCACCATATTAGCTGGACTGGATACTTCTGAAACTGTGGATCGGCACTCACCAACGGCAATTTCTCTTCCAGACTTTGCGCAATCAGAATCCGATCAAAGGGATCGCGGTGGTGCACTGGCAAGCTCTCGATTCGAAGAACATGATCCAGTGTAATCGGCAGGACCTCAATCCTGTTCTCGCGGAGCTTTTTGATCAAGTACGGACCCGCAGGCTGGGGCAAAGGAAACTTGCCTCCTCTGGTCTTGATCAGTATCTCCCAGACGCTGGCAACACTAAACCAAAGGTCGTGAGGACCAGTAAATATCTGCTGCGCCCGGTGGGAGAGCGCAGGGTGATCGGCGATCGCCCACAGGAATGTGTGCGTGTCCAGCAGAGCCTTCATTCCCAGAAGAGATCCTCGACCTCTTTGGGCAGAGGATCATTGAAGTCTTCTGGCACGGTAAACTCGCCTTTCGCTGAGCCCAAGACCCTTCGTTTTGGCTGATCGTCCAAGGGCACCAGTTTTGCGACCGGCTTCCCCGCCTTGGCTATGATCACCTCTTCGCCCAACGCAACGCGCTCTAAGAGCCTGGAAAGATGGGTCTTAGCTTCGTGGATGTTGACTTCCATGATCGGATAGTAGACTAAGTCCTTGACTAAGTCAAGTTGCACTATTCGAACTGCAACATCACAATTTCCGGATTCGATCCAAGCCGCAGCGGTGGGCCCCAGGTTCCCGCGCCACTGGACGTGAAAACCTGCATCTTGCCGATGCGGCTCAGGCCGTACACGAACTGGCGGTACATCTTGCGCGCAAACCAGCTCCACGGGATGAACTGTCCGAGATGCGTGTGCCCGGAAAGCTGCAGAGACACTCCGGCAGCTTCGGCGACTTCGGGATGGTCCGGGGCGTGCACCAGCAAGATGCTGGCGCGACCGCGATCCAGACCGAGCTTATGCAGCGCCGAGGCCAGGTGGCCTCCGCGGGTTGCGTTCCGGTAAGGGACGCCGATAATTTGCAGACCGTCCACGTCGACTTTTTCGTTGCTGAGAACGCGAACCCCAGCCGCGGCAATGGCCCGGAGATATTTGCTGTCATCGCCGAATTGCTCGTGATTTCCGGCGACGAAATAAACGCCTTGCGGCGCGGTCAACTTATTCAGCGGCTCAGCCGCCTGGGCTGCGTCGATGGCGGTGCCGTCATACAAATCGCCGGCGATAAAAATAGCGTCGGGCTTTTCCCGCCGAATCTTTGCCACCATGCGCTGCAGAAAATTGCCGTTCCGCACGTGACCCAAATGCACATCGCTGATGAGCGCCGCTGTGCGGCCGCGCCAGGCGGCGGGCAGGTTCGCGAGGCGCACCGTGGCCCGGGTAATGCGGGTCAAGCTGGCGTTGACCACTCCGAGGAATCCGGCCACCAGTGCAACCGCGAAGAGCCATTCCACCGTTCGGTGAAAATTCAGGCTTAGGCCGGTCAGCCGCGAAACGGCGAAAACGATCCAGGAAACGGCCATGGCCGGAAAAAGGAAATTCTGCAAACCCAGCCATACCGCGGCTACGCGGTAGAACGCTCGCAGCACGGGATTGGTATAGCGAAAGGCCAGCAGCGAGGCGGCCACAAAACTCATCGACAGAAGGCCGAGAATCAGTTTGATCGTCAGCGCGTCGTTGGCATGCGCCGCGAGGGAAAACGTCCAAGTCTTGAACAGAAGAAAATGTTCGAGAAAAAGAATGGATTGAATGACGGCAATGAAGCCGGCGAAACGTCTTATCCGCATGAATTATTAGATTCTGAAGGCCGCCATTCGAATCGGATTCTTTCGAGCCCTCTGCGGCTGCGCCGACCACGGCATTTGCGCTTAATCGGCGGTTATACTCGGATGAGGGAGAAAATCATGCCAATTAACGAATTGCTGCTGCCTGAACTGGACGAAGAAATTAAGAAAACGCGCACCACGCTGGAGCGCGTTCCCATCGACAAAAAAGACTTTGCGCCCCATCCCAAATCGATGCCGCTGGGCAAGCTGGCGCCGCACGTGGCACAACTCGCGGGCTTTGGATTGACCATCCTGACTACTCCCGGGCTCGATTTCTCCACCCGCAGCATCAAGGCTGTGCCGTTCGAGTCTTCGGCTCAACTCGTGCAGGCCCTGGATGAAGGTGCGGCGCAGGTTCGCGCCGCCTTGCAAGCTACGCCGGATAGCGCATGGAAGGAAAACTGGAAGCTGAGCTTCCAGGGCAAGACCATCTTCGAGGGAGAGAGATTTTTAGCCTACCGCGAAATGTTCCTGAATCATCTGGTGCATCACCGCGCGCAGTTGGGCGTGTATTTGCGATTGAACGAGAAAGCTGTCCCCGCGACTTACGGGCCATCAGCGGACGACAAGATGGGATTTTGAAGGCACACGACAGCGACTCCCCGAAAAGAGAAAAGCCTTTAACCGCGGAGGTCGCAAAGAAAAAACGCAAAGGACGCAGAGGAAATCCTGTTTCTCTCTGTGCTCTTCGCAGCTTTTCTTTGCGTCCCCCGCGCTTAAAGGCTTTTGACTTTCACCCCCGGTAGTTCAGCGCCTTCAACCCCAGGAACCGCGACGTTCCTGCCAGCTCTTCTTCGATCCGCAACAGTTGGTTGTACTTCGCGATGCGGTCGGTGCGCGAGGCCGATCCGGTCTTGATCTGGCCCGCTCCAGTCGCGACCGCTAGATCGGCGATGAATGTGTCCTCCGTTTCGCCGGAGCGGTGCGAAATAACTGACGTGTAGCCGTTGCGTCGTGCCAGGTCGATCGCGTCGAGCGTCTCGCTGACCGTGCCGATCTGATTCACTTTCACCAGAATCGAGTTCGCCACGCCCTTGTCGATTCCCTCCTGCAAGAATTGCACGTTGGTCACGAACAGATCGTCGCCTACGAGTTGAATCTTTCCGCCCAGTTCCTTGGTCAGCCTTCCCCACCCGTCCCAGTCGTTCTCGGAGAGTCCGTCTTCGAGCGAGACAATGGGATAATCCTTCACCCAGTTCGCCCAGAACGCGACCATCTCGTCGGAAGTCTTGGCCGACTTGTCGGACTTCTTGAACACATACTTGCCGTCCTGAAAGAACTCGCTCGCTGCAGGATCGAGTGCGATCGCAATCTCCTCTCCCGGCTTATAGCCGGCCTTGCCGATGGCTTCCAGCACGACTTCGATCGCTTCTACGTTCGACTTGACCGAGGGAGCAAAGCCGCCTTCATCGCCGACGGCCGTGTTGTAGCCGCGCTTCTTCAGCACGCCTTTCAAGGTATGAAAAACCTCCACACCCCAGCGCAGCGCTTCGGAAAACGAAGGCGCGCCCACGGGCATGACCATGAATTCCTGGAAGTCGACGTTGTTGTCGGCGTGCGCGCCGCCGTTCAGGATGTTCATCATGGGCGTAGGCAGCGTGTTGGCGCCGGCTCCGCCAAGATAGCGATAGAGCGATATATCGAGGCTCAGTGCCGACGCGCGGGCTGACGCCATCGAGACAGCCAGAATAGCGTTCGCGCCCAGACGGCCTTTGTTTTCGGTGCCGTCGAGCTCGATCATTTTGGCGTCGAGTCCGCGCTGGTCAAATCCATCCCAGTTGGCCAGGGCTTCGGCAATCTCGCCGTTCACGTTTTCGACCGCCTTGAGCACGCCCTTGCCCTGGAAGCGGTTGGTATCTCCGTCGCGCAGCTCGACCGCTTCGTGCTCGCCGGTCGAGGCGCCGCTGGGAACAATGGCGCGGCCCATCGAGCCGTCAGCCAGAAACACTTCCGCTTCCACCGTAGGATTGCCGCGTGAATCCAAAACTTCCCGCGCATGAATGGCTGCAATATTTGACATTAGGTATTCCGTTTCCTTTGATTCAGTTTGAACAATAAGTTGAGCTGGTTTCGTACGCCTCAGCCCGAAAGGCGGTTTCTCAGCGGCTGAAACCGTTTCCTACCGCGACCTGTACGGCGTGTAGCCCCGGTTGTGTTTTAAAACTTTCGATTATATCGGATGGCACATTGACCCAGTGTGACTTCGGACACGGGGTACTGTCTTTTCAGACAGTACCGGACACGGGGTCGTGTCTGAAAAGCACTTTTCAGACACGACCGGACACGGCTCTTGCCGCGTTTTCCCCTTGGGAGCTGCCCATTCGGCCACTGCAAGCAGCCCCTTATCGCCGCTGGTTCCCCTGTCCTGACCGGTGGTTGTCGCGGGGTCGGCTCTGGTCTAGAGTTAGGTGAGCGCTCCCGGAGGTTCCCCATGAAGAAGTGGATACTGTTGCCCTGTTTGCTGCTGTCGACGATGCTGGAGGCCCAGACGATTTCGCCTGTCCCTGCAGGGACAGCGTTGATGGTCCGGCTCGATACCACGCTCGCCACTTTCAGCAATCGGCCGGGAGATCCGTTCCAGGCAAAAGTTACTCAAGCGATTGTGATCAACGGCAGCACGCTGATTCCCGTAGGTGCGACCATTGAGGGCCGTGTGACCAAGGTGACGGAGCCGCGCCGAATCTCGGGCAAGCCGAGCATCGGAATTCTGCCTGAGGCCGTAATTCTTCCCACCGGCGAGCGCTATTACCTGGATGCGACGCTCACCGACACCAATATCCCCGGCACCGATGTGAGTGCGGAGGGCCAGTTCAAAGGTACGGGTCACGATCGCCGCGACCAGATCGAAGCCGGCGGTGGCACCGCCGGCGGCATGCTGATCGGCGGCTTGATCGGCGGCGGACCTGGACTGCTGATTGGCGGCGCCGTGGGCGCGACCGCGACCGGTGTGCATTGGCTCGCCAAGCACCGTTCCGCGACCCTCCCAGCTGGCACCGAGCTTACGCTGGAATTGAATCGCCCGTTGACCGTCAGCGGTTCTCCGGCTCCGGCGGTGAGCGGTGGCAGCAAGTAGCCCTCGTTAGAAGTTTCAGATGAAACGCTGGACGCGCTGGAGTCCGGCGTTTCATTTTCCACGCCACCATGAAGGAATAATCCGGTGAAGTTAGGCTCAACATCCCCGACAAGCTTCAATCGAAGCTGACGAAAAGGGCGCGTCAGAAAGGTATTACCGTCAAGGATCTGGTCGTCCGATACATTCAAGCTGCGCTCGGAGATGAGAAGAGGCGGTACGACGTATCAATCCCCTAGTGATCAAGTCCGACAAACCAGGATCTTTGCATCTCGACAACGCAAAAATCTTTGACCTCATAGATTTCCCCTAAACCGTCCTCGCACCCCTCACGCCCCAAACAACAAATCCCCTTCACTGACCACTTGCAGTTCGATCCATCCCTCCAGCGGTAGCGAGTCCACTGGCAGGCGGTTCTCCCACAGACTGAAGCGCAGGCGGAGTTTGCTGGTGGCGGCAACGGCGGTGGCGCCGGCCTTGCGCTCGGCCGTAATCGAAGTAGGGTTCGGAGTGGCCAGCAGCCAGGCCAGCGGCAGCTTGAACTCGAAATTGCGCAACAGGGCTAATTTAGCGCCTTCGTCCGGCTGTCCGAACGATGCCAGCGGATGCCCTTCCCCGCCATTCTCGATTTTCCACCCTCTCAGCCGGCGCTCGTGGACCGACGCCTCCACCCGCAACGTGCGACGAGCACGCTGTTCACCTCGGGCCCACGACTCCACATTCACCACCAATTCAAAATCTGCCTCGGGAACTTTATCCTTGAAATCGAGACGGCCGTAGAGGTGAGTCGAATCGATGCCCGCGTACACCGAGTCGAGCAAAAACTGTTTTCCATGCATAGCGCCGGCGCGATGGTCAGCGGTGTAAGCGGCCGCGCCCATCCACTCGAAATATCTGACCTTGTCGCCGGCGACTCGCGGATGAATGTAAGCCGTCTGCGGCACGAACGACGGACGCACCTCCGCGCCTGTAATGGGCTGCGCCAGATAGTCCGGAGGAACGGCTCCCAGCGCCTGATAAACGTTCGACAGATGCTTGCGATAGAGTTCGTCGAAATCGCGGTCGTTGGCCGAGTGATGCTCCGGCCCGTACCACCAGTTCCAGTCGCTGCCCTCGGCAATGAGAATTTCATCGAAGGCAACCTTGCGCTGCGCCTCAGGCGCGCGCGCGGCATTCTGGGCGTAAAAGTCGCGGGCCTGGTGCAGGTAATCCCAGGCACGATTGTCTTCCGGCGCGCCAATCCACACGTTGAAATTCGCGTTGATCCACGACCCGGGCACCAGCGAGGTCAGCGTGCCGAAGTCTTTGTGGCGAGCGATCGCTTCCGAAATCGTAACCGCTTCGACTTCTGCTTCACGTTGCAGCCCGTCGTAAAAGCGCCGCAGGAATTCGCGCCCCGATTGCGGATAATATTCCCACGCATTCTCGCCATCGAGAATAATCGACACCACGGCATCGCGGCCCTTGGCCAGCACGGGCTTGGCCGCTTCCTTGATGTTGCCAATCAAATGCCGCGCCGCATCCGCCGGAGGCATGCCGGAATAGACGAACCCGATCAGATCGGAGATGGTGTGGTCGCGAAATACCAGGTGCATCGCCGCCGATCCGTTTTCGTAGCGATGAATGTTGTAGAGCTTCTCGCCCAGAGGCGCGGGCAGCCGTCCCGCACTGTCACGCCCGAAGAACGCGCCGGAACTTCGCCCCAGCACTTCTTCGTCGGTGGCCATCCACTGGATGCCGAGGCTGTGGGCGATAGCCAGTACTTCTTCCGAGACGCTGCCCTCCGACGGCCACACTCCTCTAGGACGAATGCCGAAGACCTTCTCGTGCAGGTCGAGAGCGCGCGTGAGTTGCTCGCGCGCGTCTTCGGGATGACGAAACCGGCTTTGCGGCAGCGGCAGCCCGGGAGACGACGCCGCTCCGGCGTTGGTATCGCAGATCAGCGGCAGGATGGGATGATAGAAAGGCGTGGCCGAAAGCTCAATCGATCCTTTTTGGGCCGCTTCGGCATGCGCCGGCAGAACTTTTCCCAGCAGTTCCCGCTCGCGCGCAATGACCAGTTTCTGATCGTCGAGTGAATAATTCCTGCCCTTGGTGACCAGCGCCGCGATGTCTTTCTCTTCGAGAAAAAATTCGTCGAACCAGGAAATCTGTGACAGCACCTGCAGATCGGTAAAATCCTGCGGCTGAAAGTATCGCTCGGCCCGCTCGGCATGATCGCCATGCTCGCGAAACCGCTCCCACAATTCTTTGTACCGGGGATAGCGCCCAATCAGGTTCTGCGGATTGGCCTGAAACAGATATTGCAGCGCGAAGCGCCGCTCTTGTTCCGACAAATCCTTGGCTGGCTTGGACGCAACAGTTAGAAATGGATCCTGCGCCGTCCCGTCGGCATAATCCTGAATCTGCACCATCAGCGACGGCACGAGATTGAAGTTCTGGTGGACGTTGGGAAACTCGTCCAACAACTTGACCATTCCGTAGTAATCCTTGAGCGCATGCAGCCGCGTCCACGGCAGACGATATTCGCCGGTGACCAGATCCTTGTAGAACGGCTGGTGCTGGTGCCATAGCAGGATGACGCGCAAAGCGGGCATGGCTGGAGGAGTCAGTCTAGCACGGGCGATTTTCTGGAACGGTTTATGTAGGGACAGCCGCCCTCGGCTGTCCGCGGAGCGAAGCTCCGCTGGTTTTCTGTTCGAGCGCTCACAGAATCATGAATTGGATGTCCGCTGATTCGAGCACGGTCACTCCAGCTTTCCGTACACGTCCTTGATGGCAACGCCGCTCCGCACGAACCGGTGGTTAGCTTCCCGCGCAAGACGGTTTCTTCGGTGCTCGGAGATCACCAAATCTAAAGCAAGCTCGAAGGTTTCCGTCTCCGTTCGGCGCGCAAGGCCCTCTGTGCGCGCTTGAGTTTCGCTGGATCCAACCGGAAATGCTTATGACTTCGTTTTCGCACAGCGGCCATAGGTCCCCTTGTCTGCTATGAGAATACATCGGACACGTAAAACCCATTCTTGAGGACGCCGGAATACCCTCCGGAATCCGAGGTCGATCCGGCTCGCCCACAAATACGTGCGTAAAGACATTTAATTTCTGTAAACTAAGTCACACCTAGATTGCGTCCCACGCATGAGCCCTGAATCCACCCTCGCCGCCCCGCAGCTTCTCTCCGACCAGGATCTCTACCTCTTCAACGAGGGCAGCAACTATAAGATGTACGAGAAAATGGGCGCTCATCTGGTCACGCACAACGGCGTGGCTGGCACGGTCTTCAGCGTGTGGGCGCCCAATGCGCGGTCGCTTTCGGTGGTGGGCAGTTTCAACGGGTGGAATGCCAAATCGCATTCTCTAAGCCCTCGCGGTTCTTCTGGAATCTGGGAGGGCTTCATTCCGGGCGTTACTAAGGGCGCGCTGTACAAGTTTCACATCGAATCGCGCAACCCCGGATTCCACGTCGACAAGGCCGACCCGCTTGGACTGTTGCACGAGAAGCCGCCGCGGACTGCCTCGGTCGTGTGGGACCTAGACTATCAATGGGGCGACTCCGACTGGATGAAAACGCGCGGCGAGAGCAACTCGCTGCGTGCGGCGCATGCGATCTACGAGGTTCATCTGGGATCGTGGATGCGTATCCCCGAGGATCACAACCGCTCTCTCAACTACCGCGAGACTGCGCCCAAGCTTGCCGAATACGTCAACCAAATGGGATTCACCCACGTCGAGTTCCTCCCGGTGATGGAGCATCCCTTTTACGGCTCCTGGGGATATCAAACCACCGGCTACTTCGCGCCCACCTCGCGTTACGGCACGCCGCAGGATTTCATGTACCTGGTCGATTACCTGCATCAGCATGGCATTGCCGTGATCCTCGACTGGGTACCGTCGCACTTCCCTTCCGACGAGCACGGCCTCGCCTATTTCGACGGCACGCATCTCTACGAGCACGCCGATTCGCGCCAGGGATTTCATCCCGACTGGAAGACGCACATTTTCAACTACGGCCGCGCCGAAGTGCGCAGCTTTCTCATGTCGAGCGCCGAGTTCTGGTTGGACAAATATCACATCGACGGCCTGCGCGTGGATGCGGTTGCATCCATGCTCTATCTCGACTATTCGCGTAAGCAGGGCGAATGGATTCCCAACAAGTTCGGCGGCCGGGAGAATCTCGACGCCATCGATTTCCTGCGCCGCTTTAATCAGGAAGCGTACAAAGAGCATCCCGCGATTCAGACCTGCGCCGAGGAGTCGACCTCCTGGCCCATGGTCTCAAAACCGGTCTACGTCGGCGGTCTCGGCTTCGGTTTGAAGTGGGATATGGGATGGATGCACGACACGCTGAAGTATTTTCAGAATGATCCCATCCATCGCAAGTATCAGCACAACCTGCTCACGTTCCGCATGCTGTACTCGTTTCACGAGAACTTCGTGCTGCCGCTGTCGCACGATGAAGTCGTGCACGGCAAGGGATCTCTGATCGGCAAAATGCCCGGCGACGAATGGCAGCGCTTCGCCAACCTGCGTCTGCTGTTTGCCTACATGTACGCCCAGCCCGGCAAGAAGCTGATGTTCATGGGCTGCGAATTCGGCCAGGTCCGCGAGTGGGCGCACGACTCAAGTCTCGATTGGGATGTGGTGCAGTATCCGGTGCATCGGGGCGCACAAGCCTGGATGGAGCAGTTGAACCGCTTCTACCGCAGCGAGCCCGCCATGCACCTGCTCGATACTGATCCCGCCGGATTCGAGTGGGTCGACTGCAACGACAACGCCGCCAGCACAATTTCGCTCCTACGTAAAAGCGAATCGCCGCAAGATACGGTGCTGGTCGTGTGCAACTTCACTCCCGTGCCCCGCACTGGATACCGCGTGGGCGTGCCTCACGGTGGCTACTGGCGCGAAATGCTCAACAGCGACGCCCGTGAATACGCCGGCAGCGGCATGGGCAATCTGGGCGGAGTGCAAGCCGACGAGATCGAAACCCACGGCCGTCCGTTCTCGTTAAAGCTGACTCTGCCCCCGCTGGCAGCGCTGTTCTTCAAAGCACAATAGATCCCTACCCGAACCCCTGATATTCCTTCCAAAACTCAGGCCACGGCAACCGCGGCGGACCGCATACAAAAATGTCAGGATGATCCTCGCTCTCCTCGTTCTTCACGCCTAAAGAATTCCCGTTGTGTCCGGCCAGCCGGCACGAGGTGAACAGCCGGTCCGCCTCTTCGCGCGATTGTCCCATGACAATGATCGTCGAGGGCAGGGGCGCGGGATAACCGCGCAACCAGGACGAGTTAACGCCGCTAATTGGCGGCGGCAGATGGTAGGCTTGGCCGAGAATCTCAATCGCCCCTTGTTCACCGTAGTTCCTGACCGCGATTCCGAGGTTCTGCTGCTGCTCAGGCGGCAGCGAATCGCGAATTCCCGCGACCGTCTTCACCAGTTCATCCCAGCCGATCTCTTCGCGCAGATCGCCGTTGTTCTCCAGGGCAAATTTCATCAGCGGCCCGCTGGATGCAAGCGGAATAATCATCGCGCTCATAAAGAGTCCGCAGGCCACAAGCGCGGCGAAGAACAGGGCCTCGACAGTGCGCCTCGGCAGTTTCGACAGCGACGTGACCCAACGCTCGCCCATCACCGCTCCCATCGCCATCAGCATGGGATAAGCCGCTCCCAGGTAATAGCCCCGGCCCTTGCCGACCACAAAGAGCGCGAGGGGGATGAAGTACATCCAGGCCAGCATCCGATAGCGCCGATCCCACAGGAACCCGATCAGGCCGGCGATCCAGAGCGGGGCCGCGCACAGATTGGTGCAGATCCAGAATTGATCGCGCCAAAATCTGCTCGCTCGCCCCTGGCCGACGTCGCGCTTGTGAATGTGCTGCAGAAAATGCACCGAGATGAAATCATGCCGCACCTGCCACACCAGATTCGGCAGGAAGATTACAAGCGCCAGCGCCATCCCGGCCCAGAACCATCCGCTCAGAAGATAGCGGCGCGCGTGCGTCAGCAGAAGACCCCCGAGAATTCCGCAGGCATAAAACCCCATGGTGTACTTGGTCTGAAAGCCAAGGCCCATGACCGCACCGATCGCCAGCCACCAGCGCGGATTCTCCGTCTTCAGCAGGCGAATTACGAAGTAGGCGATCAGCACCCACCACAGATAGTCGAAGGTCGTGTATTGAAATTCCGTGCCCTCGAACAGCGGCAGGGTCGACAGTGCAACCGCCAGAGCCGCGGCCACCTGAGCGAGCCGACCTCCGCCAAGCTCGCGCGTCATCAATCCAGTAACCACCACAGCCGCCGCCTGCGCGATTACGGAAAACAGCCGCAGCCCCACCATCGAAAAACCGAATAGGGAAAGAGCGATCCGCTCCACAAACGCCGTGAACGGCGGATAAGGGACGAATCCCCAATCCAGATGGCGGGCGTCGCTGAGAAACTGCAACTCGTCGCGATGAAATCCGTAGCGACCGTTGGTAAGCAGATGGACGATCGCGATGACGGCCGCAATGCCCACCGCTATCATGGTGTCGGTGCGCGACGGGCTGCCAATCTGTCTCGGAGTCTCCTGGGTTGCGGTCATCCCTCTTCTCTCAAAGCAATACGCAGTACCGCACGCGCCGGTTCCGTCTTACTCGATCCCGGAGCTTGGCATTGTGCCCTGTTCACCGTCGCGGCGCAAGCCGGAATGGTGTTCGGTACTGGTGCCGTTTAAACGGCACCAGTACCTGGTGTTCCCCCGTTTCCACCTGTTTCCCCTCTGGTTTTCTACATTCCTTGGCCAAGTAGCCCCACCCCGTCATGCTATCCTCGCCTCTAGCGCGCCTCTTTCATGCGGATTCTGACCCGCTACATTCTTCGCGAAGTCATCGCGCACGCCCTCATCGGCGCGGCGATCTTTACCTTCGTCCTGTTTACCCGCGACCTGGGACGTATTCTCGAACTGGTGGTCCGGGCCAGCGCTCCGCTGCCCAGCGTCGCCGAAATCTTCTTCTTTACCGTCCCGCTCGCGCTCACCTACACGCTGCCCATGAGCGTGCTGGTCGGAATCCTGATCGGGCTCAGCCGGCTCGCCGCCGACAGCGAGATCACCGCCATGCGCGCCAGCGGCATGGGTGTTTGGACCTTTCTGCGCGTACTCTCGATTTTTGTCATCGCCGCCTGGATCATGGCAATGGCAAACGGGCTGTATCTTGCCCCGCGATCCCAGGCCGCTCTCGGCCACCTGGAGGACCGGCTCAAAGGTTCCCAGGTATCGTTTGAAATTCAGCCCAGAGTTTTCTTCGAAGGCTTCCCGCGCTACGTCCTCTACGTGCAGGACGTCAAAAGCGCGCAAGGAGCCGCTCTGTGGAAGGGTGTGTTCCTGGCGGATCTGAGCGACGCCACCAATCCTAAGATTACTCTGGCCAAAGAAGGAATCGTCGTCAGCGAAAGTCCAGACCGCCTGCACCTGCACCTGATCGACGGCTCGGCCCACGAAACCGACCCCAAGGACGTTAATCATTACCAGATCTCAACTTTTCAACAGACCGATATTCCCATTGACCTGCCCTCCGCCGAGAACAAGACCGACGAATCCCTGCCCGCCGGCGTAATGAATACCTGGTTCTTGCTGGAAAAAGCCAGCCGCGTCGATCCTATCTCGGCGCGCTGGTATCTCATCGAATTCCACCGCCGCTTTGCCTTGCCCACCGCGTGTCTGGTATTGGCGCTGGTCGGGATCCCGCTGGGTTTGTCGTCGAAGAAAAGCGGCAAGTCGGGCGGGTTTGTGCTGACTATTCTGCTGGTTTTCGTGTACTACGTGATTTCCCTGATCGGAGTTTCTCTGGCGCGGCAGGGTAAAGTGTCACCGTGGTTCGGAGCCTGGCTCGCCGATCTGGCGTTTCTGGCGTTAGGCATCTTTTTACTGTGGCGGGCCGAGAAGCGGCCGTTTGAGCTGGCCTCCTTCCGCTCGTTCTCGAAGAAAAACAATACTTTGCCCCACGCCGCCCCGCGCGGCCGCCGTGAGAATGCCTTTGAACGGGCCTCCACGCGGCGCCGGGTGTTCAGCGCCAGCTTTCCTACGCTCATCGATGACTACGTTCTGCGCGATTTCTTTCTCTATCTGGGGATGATTCTGTCCACATTCCTCGTGCTGGTGATCGTGTTCACTCTGTTTGAGTTGCTGGGCGACATTCTGCGGAATCAGGTTCCGGCGACCGTGGTCGCGGAGTACTTGCTCAACGTCGCGCCCTATCTGCTCTATAACGTGGCGCCTCTGGTCATGCTGTTGGCGGTGCTGGTCACATTCGGCTTGATGCAGCGCTCCAACGAAATTACCGCGATCAAGGCCACGGGGACCAGCATTTACCGCATCGTCACACCGGTGATCGTGGCCGCGGCTGTGTTGGCGGTTGGGCTGTTCTTCGCCGATCAGTTCTACCTGCCGCGCACCAACAAACGCCAGGAGGCGTTGCACAACCAGATCAAAGGCAAGCCGGCGCAGACCTACCTGCGTCCCGACCGTAAATGGATCTTCGGCCAGCACAACGACATTTACTACTACCAGTTCTTCGACACCGACCGCGACCAGTTCGGCAACATCACCGTATTTCAGCTCGACCGCGCCAGCTTCGCCATCACCCGCCGCATCCACGCCGACCGTGCCCACTGGGCCGACAATCTCAACCGCTGGGTCTACGAACAAGGCTGGGACCGCTCACTCAACATCTCGGCCATCGCGAACTATCGTCCCTTCGAAGTCTCCACGTTCCCCGAACTGCCGGAGACGCCCTCATACTTCAAGAAGGAAGTGAAGCAGTACACCGAAATGAATTACGAGGAACTGCGCCGCTATATCCGAGACCTGCAGCAAAGCGGATTCGACGTCGTGCGCCTGCGCGTGCAACTGCACAAGAAATTGTCGTATCCGCTGATCACGCTGATTATGGCCGTGCTGGCGGTGCCCTTCGCGCTGTGGAGTGGAACCAAAGGAGCCATCACCGGAGTCGCGGTGGCCGTTGTAATGGCGGTCTCTTACCTGGTGGTGTCTCCGCTGTTCGAAGCCATGGGAAATTCCAGCCTGTTGCCGCCCGCGCTGGCCGCGTGGTCGCCAGATCTGATCTTCGTACTCCTCGGGGGATATTTGATCTTGAAGGTGCCGACGTAAAGAACGAGGGATCAGGAGTCAGAGGCTAGAGTCAGGAAGCAGCCCGTAATCGCTTCCCCCAATCCCTAGCCTAGCCCCCGCTTCACTTCACCGCAACGCCCCAGGGATAATCGTCCGTAGTGACCGGCGACGCCACGGCTGAGAGCGCGCCGGTGGTGGGCGTGACCGCGTATTCAGTCAAGGTAGCGGCATCGTGGTCGGTCACGAAGAGCCAGCTGTCATCGCTGCGAATCGCAATCGACGTGGGCCTTAATCCGGTGGCCACAATCGACGGGTTTCCTGGCTGCAGACTGCCCGAAACCTGGGCAATACTAAAGACCGAGATTCCGTTCGAGTCCGTATCGACCACGTACAGGGTCCTGCCATAGGGATCCACC
>Ga0070733_10001251_pt1 | contig 19132 bp, 19 predicted proteins | sample Coa_R1_9_FD_66450 | JGI IMG/M metagenome (GOLD analysis project Ga0070733, IMG submission 66450) | Surface soil microbial communities from Centralia Pennsylvania, which are recovering from an underground coalmine fire - Coalmine... | ecosystem: Environmental > Terrestrial > Soil > Unclassified ... | reverse complement strand
AAGGAGTGCGGGAGATGAGGCAGGCGCCTGTTGCCCCGTGGGCCGTTACGGCAAGTGTAAGAGGGTACCGGCGCTTACCTGCGAGCGGGAGCGTGCCGGCCTGTGCCGCGCTGCTCTTCGCGGCGCTCTCGGTACCCGCTTTCGGGCAGTCGGCGGTTGGATTGGTCGGCGGCATCACTCGCGACTCCTCCAGCGGCAAGCCCATCGCGCAAGCGCAAATCATCGCGCACAATCTGGACAAGGGCTCGGATCGCAGCACCGTCAGCGACGCGGACGGAATTTTCACCTTCACCAATCTGGAGCCTGGGCCTTACGAAGTCGCGGCGACCAAGAGTGGATTTCAGAAGTCGTCGGCGCACGTCGAAGTGGCTGCCCTCAGAACGGCCCGAGTCGAACTTCCCCTGCAAATCGCGGCGGATGTGCGCCAGACCACTGAAAAGCCGGCGATCCCGCCGTTGACTGACAGGGAAAAGCAGTTGCTCGATCGCGTAGAGCAATTGGAGCAGCGCCTGGCGGCAATGGAAAAGAAGGATGCCGGCGGACCTTCTGCCATCAAGACTACTCCCGCGACGCTGCCGCTCGAAGCCGCGTTGACCCCCAACCCGGCTCTGCCTCCGGCAGCGCCACGTCCTCCGGCGCCGGCACCCGCGCCTCAAGCCGCGGAAACCGCCCCGGCTGTCGCAGCCCCGGTGGACCTAATTACTCCGTTTGCAGACTACGACTGGACTTGGCTGAACGGCAATCCACGCAACAAGGACGTGGCCTTCGATTCCAAATTCTTCACACCGGAAATCCGCGCCGACCTCACTTACACCTACGACTTCAATAAGCCGACGGACAACTCCATGGGAGGGTCAAGCGAACTCTTTCGCTCGAATGAAATCCAGCTGGAGCAGCTCGGCATCGGCGGCGACTTTCACTGGGATAACGTTCGCGCCCGCTTCATGACCCAATTCGGCGAGTATTCCATGGCGACGATCCGCAATGACGCCACCCCGGCGAAGGGCCAATGGAATCTCAACGACGCGGATCGATATCTGGCGGAAGCCTATGGCGGCTACCATATCAACTGGCTGAAGGGTGTGAACCTCGACGCTGGAATCTTCATGTCCTATGTTGGCCTGTTCAGCTATTACAACTTCGACAACTGGGCCTACCAGCCGTCCTACGTTTCCTCCAACACGCCTTGGTTTTTCGAAGGGGTCCGAATCCAGATCTTCCCTACACACCATTTGAAAATTGAACCGTGGATTATCAATGGATGGCAATCCTACGCTTCGGCCAACACGAGGAAGGGTATCGGCGGTCAGATTAAGTGGACTCCGTTTCCCTGGATGAACATCGTCTCCAATGAGTATGCCGTCGGGCATGACGACCTTTATGTGCCGAACCGCGCCCGCCTCCATACCGACAACAGTATCGAGATTAAGTACTATGACCGCCCCGAGAAGGGAATCGACAAGATGGCCTTCACTTTCACGGGCGACCTGGGTTGCGAATATGGCCAGGGCGTGAGCTGCCACAACAGTAAAAATGGGAATCCGAAGCAGAGTTTTATCGGCTACATGCTTTACAACAAACTCTGGTTCAACAAAGATCTGTTCGGGTTGACCATCGGTGGAGGCCAGATCAACAATCCAGGGCGTTATCTCGTGCTGGTTCCGCCGATTAACGGAATGACGGCGTCTTCTGCCGCGATCAATTCCCCGTACTTTACGTTCAACCCCGGGGATCCATTCAAAGCCTGGGATACCTCCATCACTTTCGACTACATGCCTAAGCAGTGGATCACGTGGCGCTTCGAAGGCGACTACCGGCATGCGAATGTGCCGTATTGGTCGGGACGCGGAGGAGTCACACCGCCTCCCGGAACCAATAACAATTTCCCGACCCAATACGCCTGCAACGATGGCAGCGCGTCCGGGTCCACTACGCTGACGCCGGGCCTCTGCTCCGCCAACGGTGGCGTCTGGTATCCGGATCTCCGCCGGGATGAGGTTTTATTCGACGTGGACCTGATGGTCAAATTCTAAGTGAGGTCAATCGTGCTCAATAGACGAAAAGTCGTATGGTCCCTCCCGCTTATCGTAGTGTTGTACGCGGGCGTTGTCTTCGAAGTGGCATCCGCCTTCGCACAGAAGACGACTCCCGACGCAAAGAAGCAGAATGCGGTTGCGCTTGGGACGGACGAGGTCAAGCAGTTACTGATCCTGATGGATACCGACAAGAATGGGAAGATCTCCAAAGCCGAGTTTATGAAGTTCATGGAAGCGGAGTTCGACCGGCTGGACAAGGACAAAAGCGGAGAGCTGGATCCGAAGGAGCTGACCCAGTCGCTGGTGCGCCCGAGCAAGGGCGCCGTTGGCAAGTAGGTACGCTGTACTGGCATTTCAAAAATAGCGCTACGAAGTCGGTGTAGACGCCCGCCCCAAACTCAAACTGCCGGGCGTCATCTCCTGTGAGATCGCTCGTGATCGCCAGACGCGCACCGGAACTCGCACGGAGGCCACTATTTTCGAGATGTCAGAGGGCCAGGTCGATCGCCTCTACAGCCTCGCGCGGCAGCTCCTTGCCGCTGAGCCGGAGATGACGGCGGGCGAAGAGCTGCTCGAAATATTCGCGGGAGTGTTCGAGGCCCGCGCTCTGTCCATCTTTGAAGCCGAGACCGCGGAAACGCACACTTGGGGAAACTCCCGCAGCCACCTGCCGGAGTGCACCCTGGCGGCCTATATTCAGGAGCAGGATTCAGACAGTTCCGTCAGCCAGGTGTCGGTGCGGCTGCTGCGTGTAGGCGGAAGAACGACCGGCGCCATGGGATTCGAAGGTTTGGAAGATCCTCATCTCACCGCTGGTCCGCTGGCTTCGTTGGCGGCTTCGGCGTTGGAGCGCTGCCGGGCATTCAAGAGGGCCAGCGAGTCCGTGGCGGCGGCGCAAGCCGATGTGTACAGGCTGGCCATCCTGGACGCGCTCGCGCACGAGTTCAAGGACCCCTTGGCAATCATTCTTGCGGCGGCGGGGGGCATTCGGGAGACCGGTCCCCTGGGTTCGGAACAGACCCAGATGGCGGAGGCCCTCGAAACCGAAGCCGACCGCCTGGGAAGCCTGGCTATTCGACTGCTGCGGGTGGCAAGGCTGGACCGCGAAGAGGTGCGTCCGCAGATGGAGGTCATTGACGTCGCCGGCGTGGTGGCTGATATCGTGGACCAATACAAGCGCATACCATTGGACCGGCGCATCGCATTTTCGCATGCGGGACGGCCGCTCGAAGCCACGGCCGATCCGGAGCTTCTGAGACTGGCCTTGAGCCAGCTGCTGGATAACGCCTGCAAGTACTCTCTTCCGGGCTCCGAGATCACCGTTGCGATGGAATCCCAGGGCGATATGATTTTCATCCGCGTAGCGAACAACGGCAGCTCGATACCGCAAAGCGAACAACACCGTATCTTCGAACGCTTTTATCGCGGCGAGCAGACGCGCCGATTTACCTCGGGCTCCGGGCTGGGGCTGTACGTAGCGCGCAAGATCGCGCTCGCGCACGGTGGCCGACTCGATCTCGACACCGGACTGATGAGCGAAGGCGTGACATTCTGTCTGGCCCTCCCCAAGGGCGCGAGGGAGCCTGAATCCTGAGTGCGAACCGACGGCGCTGACTGTCAGGCCGCCAAACATGTAAATACTATTATTCGTTTCATAAACAAAAGATGACTCTCCTAGCATGCCTTACCGCACTCTACATAAAATCGCTTTTATATAGAGGGCATGGAGGAGCATCAGAGCAGTGCATATCGCGCTTATTTGTTTATAGTATTAAGGTCATACAAATTTTCTTCCATCTGAACCTGCTCCAATTTATGACTTTTTAATGTTAGCGACAGCATACTGAGTCAACGTAGCATGCTGGTTGGGGGCGTTTTGCTTCGAAGCGCTACCTCGACGCCAGTCGGATGTCCCGGACCCCAGTCTGGTCAGGTTGCTGATAACTCCCGAACCGCAGAGTCGGCGGCCCTCTTTTAAAGGTCCCGGCCACAACTCAACAGGAAAGGAAACACTATGCGTACCCTCACGTGTACGAAAAGCCGAAGCGTACTTATTGCCGGGTTGTTAGCTGGACTGGCCGGCCAGGTTGTACTCCAGACCGCGAAGGCGCAGCAGGCCGGGGAACCGGCGACGAAAACGGTGGCCAGCGATGCGGTCGCGCCTACTCCCACGGCGGCGCCCACTCCGGACGCGCCCGCCGATCCACAGGCTCCGGCAACCGCGGCTGCGCCCGCGACGCCTCCGCCCGTCGACCTCGACACCCCGTTTGCCTATGCTGATTTCACATGGATGAACTCCGTGCCGCGCAACCAGGACGAGGTCCTGGATGGGAAGTATTTTTCGGGCGAATTCAGAGTCGACACCAATTACATGTACGATTACGAACACCCCATCGACCATACTCTCATCGGCACCACCGAGGGTGAACGGACGGGTGAGTTTATCATTCAGGCGCTGAATATCGGCGGCGACTTTCATGCCGGCAATATGCAGGGCCGCATTCTAACCCAGTTCGGCGCCGTTTCCACGGCGGTGCCGCGCAATGATGCCAGTTACAGCCAGGGCCAATGGCAGCTGAATGATGCCTACCGGTACCTGTCTGAGATGTACGCCGGCTACCACATAAACTTTCAGCACGGCCTCAATATTCAGGTGGGCGACTTCCTGTCCTATATCGGGCTGTTCAGTTATTACAGCTTTGATAACTGGGCGTACCAACCGTCGTATGTGTCGTCGAATACACCCTGGTTCTTCACCGGAATGCGCGTACAATGGTTTCCCACCAACAAGCTGAAGATCGAGCCTTGGCTCATCAACGGCTGGCAGACCTATGCCAAGTACAACGGCAGAGAAGGATTGGGCGGGCAGATTCTGTGGCGGCCAACGAAGAACCTCGATTTCGTGTTCAATACCTACACGCTGGGCCGCGACGTTCTGGGGAATAACACACGCTCGCGCTATCACGAAGACGACAGCATGGAATGGAAGTACTACGAGAACCCCAATAAGGGCATGCACCGGATGGCCTTTTCACTGACCTGGGACCTCGGCTGCGAAACCGGTGGAGGGGTGAAGTGTACGAACGGAACGGCGGCCACTCCGGCGCAAAACTTCGCCGGTGTCATGGCGTATCACCGGTGGTGGTTCGATCACGATAAGTTCGGGGCAACCATCGGTGGCGGCGTGGTGGATAACCCCGGCCGCTATCTGGTTCTTTTGCCGCCGATCAACGGTGCGACCGCCACCACGGGAACGCCGTATTTCACGGAGAACCCGGGCGACAAGTTCCGGGGCTATGATTACCAGCTCACCTTCGACTACATGCCCAGCCAATGGGTTACGTGGCGTGTCGAATATACGCAACGCGGGGCCGACGTTCCATACTTCAGCGGACCCGGCGGCATTACTCCGCAGGTGACCCCGGGGCTCTATGTCAACACGGGCGATCCCACGCAGATCATTCCGGGCTTTACGCCGGACCTGCGCAAGCAGGAGCGCCGTTGGATTTTCTCGTTAATGGTCAAGTTGTAGTGAGACGTTCTTAAACCCCGTGGACCGGCTCCTCAAAGGGACCGGCCGCGGGGCCGTTTTGTAGGGAGGTTTAAAGTCCTTGAAGACAATTCCGAAATCCCTGATTCTTCCCTTCTCCGTGGTCCTGTTGGTGGCGGCCACTCCGTCCTGGAAGAGCAAGCAGATTGAGCAGTGGAGCGAGCAGGACGCCAAACTGATCCTCAACAACTCGCCATGGGTGAAGAAAGTCACCCCGGTGCTGATGCCTCAACACAACGAAGCGCAACGCCGGGCGGGCGGCCAGATGGGCGGAGGCGATGGCATCGGGATCGAGGCGATTACCGCGTCTGCGCTTACTGGCGTCGGTGCGCCAGCATCCGGGAAACGCGGTCGCCGGCCCATCCACATGCCGACCCTGGAAATCCGCTGGGAAAGTGCCCGCGCCGTGCGTGCCGGGGAAGTCAAAGCGCATGAAGAGGACCCTCCCGATTTGGCCGCCGGCAGCTACGCGATAGCCGTCTACGATGTCCCCGGCATCGACGTCAATCAGAGGACTCTCGCCTACGATCTAAAGAAGGACGCGTTCCTGAAGCGCGAGGGCAAGAAAGACCGGCGGGCGTCCCGCGTGGATCTGCTGCCACAGGATGGAGGCCTCACCACCATCGTTTTTATGTTCCCGCGAAGCGAGGAATTCACCGCTCTCGACCGACGCATCACCTTCATGGCCCAGATCGGACGGTTGTCGGTGGCGCAGTACTTCTACACCGACGAGATGTTGATCGAGGGCAAGCTCGATCTTTGATCTCCGGGCCTGGCTCACGGCAGGGCTGTTAAGATGGAAAGTAGTCTCAGCTCTGAGCCCCGGGAGGTCCCGCTTGTTGGCGATACATATTAGATCTAAATCCTGTCTGCAAGCCTTTGGGACGCTGCTCCTCGCAGGCATCATCCTCCTGGCGGCCGATCCAGCGTGGAAGACCAAACCAGCCCAGAACTGGACTCCGGAAGAAGCCAAGCAGGTCCTTGCCGATTCTCCATGGTCCAAGGTCGTGTACGGGGATATCAATCGCCCCCCGTCCGAGGATCAGCGCCGGGAAGGCGGAAATATGGGAGATGCGAAGGGCATTGGTTACGATGGGATCGAGAAAATCAACCGGGCTCATTTGCCCAAGAGTATCGCGGATATCTTTAAGCCCACACCCAACGCCGCCGCCCCGAAACCGCAGATTACGTTGCTGGTCCGATGGGAGAGCGCTCTTCCCCTGCGCATGGCGGAGTTGAAGGCCGGCTCTTTTGAGCCACCCACTTTGGAAGGCGATGGCTATAAGATCGCCGTCTATGGCATTCCTACGGCGAACGTCAAAGGCGATCCAAAGAAGTTGGGAGAGCCGCTTAAAGACAACGCGTTCCTAAGGCGCGAGGGCAAGAAGGACGTCAAGGCGATCAGTTGCGAGGTTTTCCAGCAGGAAGACTCCATGGTTGCCGTGTTCCTGTTCCCTCTTTCCGCCGAGATCAACAAGAAAGACACGTACGTCATATTCGCCACGCTGATTGGCCGGATCTCGCTCCAGAAGTATTTCAACGTTCAGGAAATGCAGTTTCAAGGCAAGCTGGATCTCTAGGGCGCCGCGCGCGCCCCCGGCCAGCATAGCGAACCAACTTCCTCCTTCCCGCCAAATCATTCATTAACAAAAACTTAAGTATTTGATAGAATTCTTGTATCGAGTCGGTAGAAATATGTTATATCTAAGGAGACTCTAAAGATTCCGGCGGGGGGGAAGCCCCAGCCGGGACGCCTCAAAGGAGATCCATCATGCTGAAACGGCAGAAGAACGTATTTGTTAGCGTGGCAGTCGCTGCGCTGCTTGCCGTCGGAACCGGGATTGGAACCGCGATCGCTCGAGACGAGCCTTCGCATCCACAAGATAAAGTTGCCCTGGGCGAGGATGAAGTTAAGCAACTGCTGCTGCTCTTGGACCACGACAAAAATGGGAAAGTCTCCAAGCAAGAGTTCATGCAGTTCATGGACGCGGAATTCGCCCGGCTGGACAGAGACAAGAGCGGCGAGTTGGACGTCAAGGAGTTGACCCAATCACAGGTCCGAGTGAGCCGTTTTTCGACTGTAGGCAAGTAATTATACGTTCTCGCCCAGCAGCGCCTTGAGCCTCGCATGCCCGCTCCGGCTTACCGGCAACTGGGTTCCGTCGCGAAGCACGGCCACGCGGCTATCCTTGGCGTAAGGCTCGATACGGGCGATGCGCTCCAGGTTCACGATGTAGGAGCGGTGAATGCGAACGAACCGTTGCGGATCGAGCTGCGTCTCCAGACTGGCGATGGTCTGCTGCTTCAGATAGCTCTTCTGTTCGCTGTGCAGAGCCGCGTAATCGTCCTGCGCTTCCACGTAATCCAGCTTAGCGACGGGAATGATGTGGACCTTGGAGCCATCGCGCACAACGATGCGCTGGATGGCTTGGCCTGGCGGCCGGGCGGCGGCGGCCAATTCCACCGGTGCTGGGCGAGTCTGCACTCGCTCCCGGGCGCGGTCCAGAGCCTTCTTGAAGCGCTCCAGCCGGAAGGGCTTGAGCAGATAGTCCACGGCGTTGGCATCGAAGGCGCGCATGGCGTATTGATCGTAGGCCGTGACGAAGATCACCGAGGGCGGAGGATCTATCAGCTCCAGCACCTCGAAGCCGTCTAGCTTGGGCATCTGCACGTCGAGGAAAACCAGGTCGGGCTTGAGCTCGCCGATAGCTTTGACGGCGTCGAATCCGTCGGCGCATTCGGCCACCACGTCCACTCCGCCGGCCTCCCACAAATACTCGCGAAGAAGCTGGCGGGCGAGCTCCTCGTCATCGACGATGACGGCGCGCAGATTGCCGGGCGAGCTCATTCCGTCCTCGTGCAAGGGACTGTGAATTCCGCGCGGAAGCGATTCTCCAGCGCGCCTGCGTCCAGCCGGGCCGACGCTCCGAAGCGCCGCTCCAGACGTGTGCGGACGTTGCGCAATCCCAGGCCGTTGCGGCGGAGCGAGGGCGACTCCGGATCGAAACCGTTTTCGACGCTAACTTCCAGGAAGCCGTCGAGCACGCGGCTGTGAACCTGAGTGGTGCCGCCTTCCACCAGCGTCGCGATGCCGTGCTTGACTGCGTTCTCGATGAGAGGCTGCAGGACCAGCGGCGGCACCAGGCAATCCGCGCAGGCTTCGTCCACCTGGACCTCCACGCGGAGGCGGGAGCCGAAGCGCACTTGCTCGACATCCAGGTATGCCTGGGCCAGGTCCAGCTCCTCGTGCCACGCCACGCTGGAGCGCTCGCCCAGGCCCAGCGTGCTGCGCAGAAAATCGGCCAGGCGGATGCACATCTCGCGAGCCCGTCCCGGGTCGGAGGTCGTCAGCGCGGTGATGGAGTTGAGGCAGTTGAACAAGAAGTGCGGATTGATCTGCGCCTTGAGGGCGCGCAGTTCCGCCTCGCGCGCGTCGAGGGCGGCTTGCCGGGATTCCTCCGCCGCCAGAGCCATGTAGTGCAACGCTACGGAGAGCAGGTACAGCAGCAGGCCGACAGCGATCAAGTGCGGCACCTCGGGGTCGAGGCGCGGGCCGAGCCCGAGTGCGCTCGCCACCAACCGCGCCAGCGCCACCCACAGCGCCGTCGCCAGCACCGCCGCTCCCAGATGGTACGACAGTATTTCTGCGATCGCCGCGGACCTGAGCGGCAATTGGCGGCACATATACCAGGGCGTGAGACAAACGAATGCGAAGAACAGGCACAATGGTCCGGCAAGCAGCATGCTCTCGCGCCATGCGAGTGCTCCCGGAAGGTGCAGCAGCACGGCCAGCGCCACGGCCAATACCAGCCATAGCGTCAGGTAGGCGGCGAACCAGCGTTTGTTCCGGAAGAGCGGGTGCATATTCAGTTCTTGACCGTCACGCCGCCGAACACGGCCGAGCCGGTCATGATCAAGTGCGGGCGTTTCTCGTCCGCGGAAGCGGCCGGCGAAGGACGCGTCTGGTCGTCATAGCCGCCGAAGATGCCTGCGCCCTGCACGGTCACCCTCCAATGCTCCGGGACCCTGAGCTCGATTCCTCCGAACACCGCGTCGGCTTCAATCACGATCTCATCTTTCTTGGTGTTGGCCTTGCTCAGATCGATCTCGATGCCGCCAAACACCGCCGATAGGTGTCCGCCCTCAAACTCCTGCGAGTCGAGGCGCCGGTTGATGCCGCCGAATACCGTCGTTTCACTGAGCATATTGACGCCGCCCGCGCCGGGATTGGGCCCGGGATTCGAAGGCCCCGTACCCAGCGGCCCGCCCGTCACCCCCGGGCCGCCGGGAGGCGTCCCGAACGGAAACGTCCCATGCCAATGCCTTCGAAACAGAAACGAAATGCCCAGAAAGATCAGCATCACCGGCCAGATCACCTGCCAGACGTCACCGCGAACGTAGCCGAAGTTCTGGGCCAGCAGAAGCCCTCCCATCACCATCAGCGCGCCGCCCCACAGGGCGCTGTGGGCGCCACTCCCCCAACGGCTGAAGCCGAGCGCCTTTGCCGCGCCCAGACCAATCAAAAGCACGGGCCAGAATCTGCGGACGTCGTCGATTCGAAACACCCCCAGGTTCGCGAGTAGAAACGCCACGCCGATGATCAGCAGAACCACGCCGGCTACGGCATGGCCAGGGCCGCGATGCTGGGCGCGCCACGCTGCCCTCTGCATCATCCACTGCCTGTGTTGCGCGCGGCGCTGCTCGCGCATCGCTCGCCAATCGTAAGGACCATTTCCCGGTGTCATAATTGCTTACCTCTCGATTGCAATTCTAACCAGGGGGCGGTTTAAAGCCACTCGGAATTCGGCGAATGCCGGGCCGACGCCGGTAAACGAGATCAATTCCCGGGTTTACTGCCACGCTTGCGCCCCAGCACCAGCAGCGATTGTCCGACGGGGAAGCCTCCGCCGTGGCCGATCCACGCAGCTTCGGCGCGCAGCGGGAGATACAGGAGGCGGTCCAGCCATCCGGGCATGGCCGCGACTCCGCTGGCGGCGGGCGCGCGTGTCAGGGGCTCCCATACCCGGAATTTGAAAAGCGCAACCGGCAGCAGGAGTGCGTTCAAATACGTCTCGCGTTGTACCTCGAAGCCCGCGAGTTCCACGGCTTGACGAAGGCGTGCGCGGGTAAAGCGCTGCCGCTCCTGCACGAATTCCGAATGGCGGCTGCGCAGCGTATCCAGCGCCGACACGCGCAGCACCAGCAGGCCTCCAGGCTTGAGCACGCGCGCAAATTCCGACAGCGCGCGGCCTTCCTCACCCCGCGGCAGATGCACGATCACCTCCATCGACACCAGCGCGTCGAAAGTCTCGTCCGTGAAGGGTAGCGCCGTCACGTCGCCTTGAACCAGCCGGGAGAAGCCCTGGCGCGAAAGGCCGTAGCCGCGAGCGTACTCCAAGCCCTCGCGGCCCAAATCGAGCGGGGTCATCCGCCATCCGTAGCGCTCCTCCAGCGACTTCGATAAATAGCCGGTGCCGCAGCCGGCTTCGAGGGCGCTCGCGCCTGCCAGTTCGATGCCATCCAGCACGCGGAAGAGGATCTCCCGCATGCCCCGATACCACCAGAAATCGCGTTCCGCGCGGGCGATGTTGTCGAATTCGGCTGGGTTCATGCGGCTTGAGCATGTTAGCATTTGTGCGAATGGGCTCGCGAACAGTGTGGGCGGTGCTGGAGGCTACGGCGGCCAAGGTTCCCGATAAAGCAGCGCTCCAACAACCCTTGGGCGGCGGTAAGTATCGCGCGTGGACCTGGCGTGAGTACGCCGATATTGTGCGTGAAGTTGCCGTGGGCCTGCGCGCCATGGGCGTCGCCAAAGGCGAAATCGTGGCTCTTGCGTCGGAGACGCGAGCTGAGTTTTACCTGGCCGATCAAGCCGTGCTGGCTTGCGGAGCCATCGCCGCCGCACTCTACACTAGCCTTCCCGTGGCTGAGCAGGCGCGCGCGTTGCGAACCTCGGGAGCTCGCGTGGCCTTCGCGGAGAATGCGGCGTCGGCGCGGGCGCTGGGTGTCGAAGGCATCCGCTGGATTCTGCTCACTGACCTGGCGCCTGGCTTCGATGGTCTGGAAGGCGTCCGCGCGGAAGGCCGCCGGATTCTCGCCGCCGACTCGTCTGCCTTCGAGCGCATTCGCACCGAATTCGACGATTCCGATCACGCCGTTCTCTACATGACCTCCGGCGCCACCGGCGAGCCCAAGATGGGCCTGGTGACGCACCGCGCCATCGTGACCAATCTCGACATGGGGCCGCACGTTCTGCCGCTTTCCCCTGAGGATTCCACCATCGCCTTTCTTCCATCCGCGCACATCGCGCAGCGAGTTGTGGTGGAGCTGTTGCCGGCTCGCGACGGCGCGTGCGTGTGGTTCTCGGAAAGCCTGAGCAAGCTCCCCTCCGAAATGCGCGCGATCAAGCCGACTTTCTTTCTGGCTCCGCCGCGGGTTTGGGAGCGTGTGTATTCCTCCATCACCGTCGAGATCCGCAAGCGCCCCGCGCCGGTACGCAGCCTGTTTTACGCTGGAGTCGGCCTGGGCTCGGAAGCCGCGCGACTGCGCCAGCACGGAAAGCCGGTTCCCATGTGGATGCGCGCGGTACTTGGTTTCTTCGACCGCGTGATGTTCGCGAAGATTCGCGAACGGCTGGGCGGGCGCATTCGCGTGGCCGCTTCCGGAGCCGCACCGCTGGGCAAGGACCTGGCGGAATTCTACGCGGCCATCGGCATGCCGCTGATCGAAGGCTACGGCTTGACCGAAGGCGGTGTCGCCGCGCTCAATCCGCTGGACCGTCCCAAGCCCGGCAGCATCGGCAAGCTGCTTCCGGGGTACGAGGCTCGTATCGAAGCGGATGGCGAGCTGCTTTTGCGCAGCACCTGTCTGTTCTCCGGATATTTCGGCGACCCGGCCGCCACCGCTGCCGTCCTGCGGGACGGATGGCTTGCCACCGGCGACATCGCGGAGATGGATGCGGAGGGCTATTTCTACATCACCGGACGCAAGAAGGAGTTGATCGTCTCCTCCAACGGCAAGAAGATTTACCCCGCGCGTATCGAGGCCCTGCTCAAGCGCGAGCCGCTGATCAGCCACGTGCTTCTGGTCGGCGACCGCATGCCGTACGTCACCGCGCTGCTGACCGTGACGGGCCCGCTGTCGCAAGCGCACCCCGCTGTGGAGCAAGCCGTGAAAACCGCCAATCGCGAGCTGGCCGATTTCGAGCGCATCCGCAAATTCAAGATTCTCGACCGCGAGTTTTCGATCGAGCAGGGCGAGCTCACGCCGACGATGAAGCTGCGCCGCAGCCGCGTGCTCGAAAACCACCGCGAATTGGTGAACGAGATGTATGTGGGCCGGGAGGCTGGTTAATTGTCGGTGGGAACTTTTTCGGCTTTGTCGACCACCACCACGTCAAGCTTGGCTTTGCCAGGAACCAACCTCAAGCCGAGCTGCTGCTGGATGGCCTCGGCTAGATTCGACCCGGGGACGCTGGCGTCGCCCGCGGCCGCGCCGGGGAGATTGGGTGTGAACTCGATCGCGAAATCGTATTTTCCAGTCAGCCCGGTCTTGTCCACCACAGGATGATTGAGCTGATTCCCCAGGGTCGTCGCCAATGCCGAGACCGGTTGCGCCCTGGCGACCGTGTGGCCGACCGGCCCGTTTGGCCCCATCACGACATCCATCATAGTGCCGGGACCGTTCATTTCCGGAGCGCCGTTCTTGTCGAGCTTGGGCGGTCCGGTCTCCACCGCCCGCGGTGCGTTCGGATCAAGTGTCGTCTCCTTCAGCTTAGGCCCGCCCTTGGCCACCACCAGCTCATCCACCTGGAATTCCTTGGACTCATGGTGCACCACGACGCCGAACCGTTCCCTGAGCAGGTTCTGCCACATGACGTTCACCTGCTCTTTCGTCGTGACGGCAGGGACCTTGGCGACGATGTCATAGTGCTCGGCATCGAGCCACGCCGGGCCGATGAGCTGGTAGTTTTTCAGGTCATACGCAGTGGTTAGCAGGACCCTCAGCGTCGGCATGTTCCAGGTGATCTGGCCGGGGTCGGTGGTCCCGGGACCGCCACGCCGTCCGCCGCCGCGGCCCTGTGACGGTATAGCGGCGGGCTTCACCGACGCGACTTCAAACGTCAGGTTTTCCGCGGCCTGCCCGAAAGCGAGGGCACACCAGAAAATCACGATGCCGGCGCTCAACAGCATTATTCGCATCTATAGGCTAGACGCGTGCGGAACTTGAAGGGTTGACTACTCATCCCCTCAATTCTCCGTCGGTACTTTCTCGGCCTTATCGACCACCACCACGTCCAGCTTGGCTTTGTTCGATGCGAGCCTCAAGCCGAGCTGCTGCTCGATCGCGGAGGCGAGGTTCGACCCTGGCTCGCTGGCATTGTCGGCTGAACGGGCCCGCCCCGCCTCTAGTCCTGCTCCGGGCGGCGGTAGCGGCATCCCGCTCGGATCGGGTGTGTACTCGACCTGGATGTCGTACTTGCCTGTGAGACTGGTCTTGTCCACAACCGGCTTGTTGATCTGATTTCCCAGGAGCGTCGCCAATTCCGTCATCGTCTGAGCCTTGCCCACGATCTGTGCGCTCGGTCCGGCGGGACCGGCGCGCATCATCATGATCATTCCGCGTCCTTGCACATCCAGAAAACCATTTTTGTCGAGCTTGGGCGGTCCGCTGGGGGGCGTTGCCTGCGGAGTATTCGGGTCCAGCGTGGTCTCCTTGAACTTGGGTCCGCCCTTGGCCACCACCAGCTCACTCACTTGGAATTCCTTGGCCTCGTGATGTACAACCACGCCGAAGCGCTCCTTCAGCAGGTTCTGCCACATCACGCCGACTTGTTCCTTGGTCGCGCCTGCGGGCACCTTGGCGATGATGTCATACCGTTCTATATCGAGCCAGGCGGGGCCGTTCACCTGGTAATTCTTCACGTCATACGCGATCGTAAGCAGGATTTTCAAAGTGGCATTGGTCCAGGTGATCCGCCCAGGGTCCGGTGTTCCTGGACCGCCGCGCGATCCGACAAAGATCCCTCCATCGGGAGAAGGGGTCGCCGGCTTTACCGACGCTACTTCAAACGTCAGGTTTTCCGCAGCCTGCCCGAAGGCGGCGGCGCAGGCGAAAGCCGCGATAAACGCCACATGTCGCATGCGATCTCCCAGATTAATTCTCAGTGGGAACCTTGTTGATCCGGTCGATGACCACCATGTCGATGTTCGCCCTGCCCGCCACCAGCGTCAAGCCGAGCTGTTGTTGAAACGCCGCCGCGAGATCCGGCCGTGGCTCGCTGGCGTCATTACCGGGAGCCGCTCCCGGTGGCGAAGGCGGAAGCTGAAGCCCGCTCACATTCATCGCGTAATCGAGAGTGTAATCGTATTTACCGGTCAGTCCGGTCCTATCCAATACCGGATGGCCGAGCGTATTGCTCAAAGTCTCCGTCAATTTCGAGACCGGCTGCGCCTTGGCAACCATGTGGACACGTGCGCCGGCCGCCTCTGGAAAAATCGTCGCCACAACTCCGGGGCTGAGCAGCTCACCGTTCTTCCTTTGAGGCGGCCCCGGCGGCAGTGGCGTGGCCGGATCCCACGAAGTCTCCGTTAGCTTGGGTCCGCCCTTGGCCGCCACCAGGTCCTGCACCTGGAATTCCTTGGGCTCATGGTGCACTTTCAGGCCGAATCGTTCCGCCAGCAAGCTCTGCCACATCAGGTTCACCTGCGCTTGCGTCGATCCGGCCGCGACCTTGGCGATCACGTCGTAGCGTTCGGTATCGAGCCAGGCGGGGCCGCTGATCTGGTAGTTCTTCGCATCGAACGCAGTTAGGAGAATGGCCTTTAGCGTGGCGTAAGACCAGGTAATTTGTCCGGGGTCCGGAGTCCCAGGGCCGCCGCGAGCCGGTCCAAAGTAAACTCCTCCGGTCGGGGGAACCGGAGGGGCCGGCCGCACTGACGCTACTTCAAATTTCAGCGTCTCGCCGGCCTGCCCGAAGGCGCAGCCGTTCACGAAAACCGCGATCCCGACGCTCACGAATGCTCGTCGCATTTTGCACACCTCGGTCAATTTTCCGTCGGAACCTTTTCGGCCTTGTCGACCACCACTACGTCCAGCTTTGCTTTGCCCGAAACCAGCCTCAAGCCGAGCTGCTGTTGAATGGCCGCCGCGAGATTGGATCCGGGCTCGCTGGCGTCACCGGCCGGGGCACCCGACGCCGGTCCGGGCCCCACAAATCCTGGCGGCCCACCCGGCGGAGGCGGCATCCGGCTGAGATCGGGCATGTACTCGAGGTTGAAATCGTATTTCCCGGTCAGGCCAGTCTGATCCACCACAGGACGATTGAGCTGCATTCCCAGCGTAGTCGCCAGCTGTGAAAGCGTCTGCGCCCTGGCAACCATGTGCCCGACCGGTGCGCCCGTGGCGCCCATCTGGATCATCATCATGAGTCCCGGACCGTTCATCTCCGGGAAGCCGTCCTTGTCCATCTTGGGCGGACCCTGGGGTGGTCCAGTAGGCGGCGGAGGCGGCGGTGCGTTGGGATCGAGCGTGGTCTCCTTCAGCTTCGACCCGCCTCTGGCCACTTGCAGTTGGTCCACCTGAAATTCTTTGGATTCGTGATGCACAACCATGCCGAACCGTTCCTTCAGGAGATTCTGCCACATCACGCCGACCTGCTCTTTGGTCGCGCCTTCGGGAACCTTGGCGATGATGTCGTATCGTTCGGTGTCGATCCACCCGGGACCGTTGACCTGGTAGTTCTTCACGTCGTACGCGATCGTAAGCAGAGTTTTCAAGGTGGCGTTGGTCCAGGTGATCTGTCCTGGGTCGGGTGTCCCCGGGCCGCCGCGACTTCCAAAAAACATTCTTCCGTCGGCCGATGGAGGAGCCGCCGGCTTTACCGACGCCACTTCAAAAGACAGGCTCTCCGTGGCCTGCCCGAAGGCGGGGGCGCAGGCGAAAACCGCCATGCTGGTGCGTAGAAGTGCTTGTCGCATGTCTTAAGTGTAGACGCGCGCAGAGCCTGCAAGGTTTTAACCTTTTCTAATGAATTGATCGAGATCAACCGATAAGCTGTTGGTGGAACGCCGTTATGACCATCGTCTCCCGACTGATCTGGACGTGGGCGTCACCAGGCTGACCCAGCCGGCCAGGTCCGGTCACGGGCAACTCGCCGACATCTCGAACTCGGGCGTATGCGTGATTGCGCCGTTCGAGCTGGCCGCGGGTGATATCGTTCAGCTTGAAGTAGCCGACAGCAACCTGTTCGGATTCGTCGTGCACGCGACTCCGGAAGGAACTGCATTCCGGGTGGGAATCGAAATCCAGCGCGTCCTGATCGGCGGATCGGAGCTTTCCAGAGTGCTGCACGTGGCCTTGCGGCGGGTTCTACCCGGCGTACCTGGCGTGCTCACACCCAGCCTGTCAGCCTAGGTGCGCACGCACTTGGTCTTACAATAGACCGAGATGTCCCATCAAATTACTCTGATCCCCGGCGACGGAATCGGTCCCGAAGTCTCCGCCGCGGCGCGCGAAGCCGTGGATTCCACCGGCGTCAAAATCGACTGGGAGCTGGTCGAGCTAAACGCCGACATCATCGCCCAAACCGGGCAAAGCCTTCCGCAGCATGTGCTCGACAGCTTGGAGCGCACCGGCGTGGGCTTGAAAGGCCCTGTGACCACGCCCATCGCCGGCGGCTACACCAGCGTGAACGTCGCCTTGCGCAAGCGTCTGGACCTCTATGCCAACGTGCGGCCGGTGCGCTCCCTGCCCGGCGTCGTTTCCCGTTTCAGCGACGTAAAAATCGATATGGTGATCTTCCGCGAGAATACCGAGGATCTCTACTCGGGGCTGGAGCACGAAGTGGTGAAGGACGTGGTCACCAGCCTCAAGGTCATCACCCGCATCGCTTCCATCCGGATTGCCGAGGCGGCGTTCAAGTTCGCTTCCGAGGAAGGGCGCAAGAAGGTGGTCGCAATTCACAAGGCCAACATCATGAAGCTGGCCGATGGATTATTCCTGCGCTGCTGCCGCGAGATTGCGGCACGCTACCCGGCCATCGAGTATAAGGAGCTGATCGTCGACAACGCCTCCATGCAACTCGTCATCCGGCCGGAGACGTTCGACATTCTGCTGCTGCCGAATCTTTACGGCGATATCGTTTCGGATCTCGCGGCCGGTTTGGTAGGCGGATTGGGAGTGGTGCCCGGAGCGAATATGGGCGAGAAGCACGCCGTGTTTGAAGCCGTGCATGGCTCGGCGCCGGACATTGCGGGCAAAGGCGTCGCCAACCCCACTGCGATGATGCTTTCCGCGGTCATGATGCTGATCCACCTGAAAGAACATACCGCCGCGCGGCGCCTCCGTTCGGCGGTCGAGAAGGTCTACGCCGAACGCAAACATCTGACGCAGGATTCGGGCGGCAGCGCGGGTACGCGCGAATTCACCGAAGCTGTAATCTCAGCGCTCGCGTGATTGGGCGCGTTACGGTAGCGAGACCAGATAGCCGGTTAAAGCGCAACTAAAAACAGTGGCGCCCTGTGCATAAACTCCTGCGGCCGTCACCATGACACAGCCGGGGGTGGTTCCGGGATCCGCGTACAATGTGACCTGCTGATTGACCTCGAGTTCGTAATTGCCGGCGCCCTGATTCATTTGTTGGAGAACGGGAAAACCAATGCTATTGACCGCCCCGCCCTCGGTGATCGTGAGCCCGGCGGCCGCCGGCAAACTCGAAAAATTGACCCCGTTGTTTAAATACCCTATGCTGACGTTCTGAATCACGAATTCATTATTGGCGGGCACCGCGGAGCCCGTCACGCACTGGGCCGTGCCACTGAAGGTTTCGCACGCCATCGTGTACACGTGGCGGGCGGCGATATCCACGTCTTGGTTGGGCACAGGGCTGCTGCGGGTATTCTCAACCAGGACCGCAGTGGCGGCGATAGCGTGAGCGGCCCTGGGCGCCACCAGTGTCAGGACCAATCCGGCCAGCACCACGGCGCCGGTTCCCATTAAAAAAGACTTCGCAAATTTCATATTTTTTCTCCGATTGTGTTTGGCGCGCTGGGCGCCGTCTTTTAAATCGTGTGGCTCGGGACCGGTTTAGTGGGTGAGGTAACCGGTCAAAACACAGTCGATCGCTACCGCCGGAGTTTGGCCGTCAAAGGCCTGGCAAGACGGAGTTTGGGTTACCCCATCTAAATAGAAGTCGTGGTCGCTCGTGCTCGCCGTTACGTACGACGCGTAGAGGTCTCCTTGGCCTTCGGACACTTGGTCGAAATTGATGAACCAAGCTAGGCTTGCGTGAAATGGTGCGGACTGCCAATTAGCGACGATGTATTGGTGGGTCGCGTGGAATACATACCCAGCCGGTACGCTGGGTGCCGGGTTGCAATTAGACGAATCAGCTAAGCACTTCATCTGGAATAGGGCACCCGGCAGTATGGGCTGCGTCGGCACCGGGCTCGAGGGCGTATTCTCCACCAGGACCGCCGTGGCGGCGATGGCACGAGCGGCTCTGGGCGCCGCCAGCGTCAGGACCAATCCGGCCAGTACAACTGCG